>JRHI01003007.1_pt1 | contig 10577 bp, 8 predicted proteins | sample 215371 | NCBI WGS metagenome assembly JRHI01 (sample SAMN02929681, study PRJNA255918) | sediment metagenome | biome: cave system; feature: Ice Cave; material: Sediment; isolation source: sediment from deep within a dark volcanic ice cave with no known source of... ... | reverse complement strand
GCGCAAACGTTCCGAGGTCACAATGGCCTGCAAACTTTCGATGGACACCTCCAGAAGATCGTTCACCAAAATATAGTCATACTTATCGTAGTTCTCAATCTCCCGACTGGCCGTGACCAAACGGCGCTGGATCACATCCTCGGTATCCTCGCCTCTCTCTCGCAGCCGCCGCTCCAAAATTTTGCGATCCGGCGGTAGAATGAAAATACTAACGGCCTCCGGCAATCTTTGTTTGATCTGCTTCGCGCCCTGGACATCGATGTCGAGCAAAAGGTCATGTCCCTTTTGTTCCGCCTCGCGCAAAAAGCGACGAGCCGTACCGTAGTAGTTGCCGAAAACCTTGGCGTACTCCAGGAATTCCTCGGCCCGGATCATCTGCTCAAATTCGTCATGCGAGACAAAGTAGTATTGCTTTCCGTTTTGTTCCCTGCCCCGAGGCGCACGCGTGGTGTAAGAAATAGAGAAGTCGAGATCATTAACCAGCTTAACCAGTCTAGTTACCAGCGTGGACTTACCCGACCCCGAGGGCGCCGAGATGATATAGACAACGGGCTTAAAGGTCGATTGGCTCATTCCAGGTTTTGCACCTGCTCGCGGGATTTTTCGATCTCTGACTTCATCGCTAAACCTGCCTCGGTAATGTTCAAGGCTTCGCCAGCGAGCCCCGAGGTCTTCGACAACAGCGTATTCGCCTCCCGATTCATTTCCTGCAGCAGAAAGTCCAGCTTCTTGCCTATTTCGCCACCTTCGTCCAGCAAGCCCAAAAAGTGTTGCACGTGGGTTTCCAACCGTACAATCTCCTCCTGAATGTCACTGCGGTCAACCAGCAAAGCTACTTCTTGAAGCACTCGGTCCTTGTCGGCCGAAGCGCCGAGCAACTCTTGTATGCGCGATTGAAGCCGTTCAGTATAGCTTTGCAGCACGGCACGGCGGTGCTGCTGCACGCCCTTGCCCGCTTCCGCAAGATGAGCCATACGCTCGCGTAATTCACGCTCGATGCCCTTGCCTTCCTCGTCCCTCATTTGGTTAAGCCGTTGCAACGCTTCGCCAACCTTGGCCATCACTGCGGCCTCGATTGCACCATCAGCGGTATCGTTGGCAGAATCGAGCGCGCCGGGAAGCCGAAGAACCGCATTAAGGTCTGGGTCGGTGGCCAGAGAGAATTCAGCGGCCGCCGCGCGGAACGCTGCAATGTATCCGCCAACGAGTTCGCGGTTGAGGGCGAATGTCTCACGCGATGAACGCTCCAGACTTAACGTCACCTCGACGTGTCCGCGCGCAATCTTCTCCTTGAGGAAGCGGCGGAGTTGCATTTCGAGCGAGTCCGTCCCCGAAGGTAAGCGAAAGTGCAGATCGAGAAAGCGATGGTTGACCGACTTCAGCGAGAGCGCGAAGGCCAGCCGTCCTTTGGAATCGCCCGGGACATTCGCATTCGCCGCGCCAACCGCAGTTCCGTTCACTTCGCCCTTGACCTGGGCAAAACCCGTCATGGAGCGTATGGGCATAGGTTCCGAGTATCGTTCTTTAAAGCTCCTAAAATCTGAAGCTCCTAAAATCTTTTCAGCTCCCGGCCACTGCCTTGGGCATTTCCATATTGGAAAACTGCAACTCGTATAAACGCTGGTAGGTGCCGAGCTTCTTCATCAGATCTTCGTGAGCGCCGACATCTGCAATGGTTCCATTTTCGATGACCACGATCCGGTCCGCCCGGCGCACCGTCGACAATCGATGTGCTATTACAAACACGGTGCGGCCCGTCATAAGGTTATGCAGCGCGGATTGCACCAGCGACTCCGACTCGCTATCGAGAGCGGACGTGGCCTCGTCGAGAATTAATATCGGCGCGTTCTTCAACAGAGCGCGTGCAATAGCAATGCGCTGACGCTCGCCCCCGGAAAGCCGCACGCCCCGTTCTCCGATGACCGTATCGTAACCTGCCGGAAGTCCAAGAATGAAATCGTGTGCCAGAGCGGCGCAAGCCGCAGCTTCCACTTCCTTCTGGGGAACGTTGGGCTGACCGTATGCGATGTTGTTGCGGACTGTGTCATTGAACAGCACCGTGTCCTGAGTAACGATTCCAACCTGCGCTCGCAATGACGCAAGGGTGACATCTCGAACGTCATTGCCGTCGAGGAGCAGGCGGCCACCGGTCACATCAAAAAAGCGGGGAATCAGATGCACTAACGTGCTCTTGCCCGCCCCGCTTGATCCCACGATCGCCAGTACTTCTCCCTGACGGACTTCAAGGTTGATGTTGCGCAGCACGTCGCGGCGCTCTTCGCCCTCATTTGAGTAGGAGAAGCTAACCTGGTCGAAGCGCACACTGGCGGAGAAGTTGGGCAAATCCTTCGCGCGCGTCTTCTCTCGGACTCCGTCCTCAAAATCCATAAACCTGAAAAGTTCCGACGATGCACCCAGCGCTTGCTGGAAGTTGTTGTTGAACAGCGCGAACTTTCGTACCGGATTGTAGAGGCTGAACACGGCGGTAATGAAGGCCACAAAAGCACCGGGGGTCATCTGGTCATGCTTGATCCGCTCTCGGCCGAGCAAAAGGAGCAAAGCAATCCCGATAACCCCAAAAATATCCATCAGCGGCGAACTGATCGCTGTGGCCGCGACCGAGCGCAGATTAGCCCGGAAGAGGCGTTTGGCGGCCTGACGGAAGCGCGAAATTTCCCAGCTCTCCGTATTGAAAGCCTTGACGATGCGATTTCCAGTAATGGTTTCGTGCAGGATGTTCTGGATTTCGGCAAGCTTGTCCTGCCCGTGGCGCGTCGTATGCCGCACTCGAGTGCCGATTTTTCGCGAAGAATAAACAATCACCGGGACAAACAGCAGTAGCACCCAGGCCAGGTTCCCTCCGAGCACGACCACAACCGCCGCGACGGAGAGAAAAGTGAAAAATTGTTGCAGGAACTCTGCCAGCACGGTAGACGTCGCGTACTGAATGCGCTCGACATCGTTGATGATGGTGGAGAGGAGCGTGGCCGTAGTGTGTTTGGAGAAAAATGCCGCCGAGCGGCGCAGGATGGCGTTATAGAGATCGTCGCGCAGATCCGTGATCGTGCCGAATCCTGCGTGATTTACCAGGTACGTCCCTGCATAGTCGCAAATCCCCTTCAGTACCGTCGAGGCCACAAGCGCGAACGCAACCAGCGTCCAGGCATTCGTGAAATGTGGGGGCACGAATTGCTGCAGGTACACAGGGTGGTGCAAGCCGGGGATAGTAAAGAGTTGTATGTCCTTTGACCCGGTGGAGGGATTCAGTACGCGATCGAATACCGGGCGAACCAGTAAATATTTAAAAGCATCGAGCGCACCGACGGCCGCCATGAGCAAAACAGAGGCGAGGATCTGCCCCCAATAAGGGATCGCATAGCGCAAGAGCCGCGTCAACTGCCGCATGGACCTCCCAAGTGGGGCTGGCCGCAAGCGCTTGCTGCCGATGTCATAAGTATGGAATGCAAACCGCTATTTTACTTGAGTTGTCAGTGCCGGATAGGACCTTTTCAGCTTCCTCGGTTCTCTCCCTGCCATGTTTGAACTCTAATTCGGACTGTCTCGATGGACAACTTTTACGCGGTATCCGGGAGTCCGCAGATTCTTTGCAACATCTTCGGCAATCATGACCGAGCGATGTTGTCCGCCGGTGCAGCCGAAACCGATGGTCAGGTAACTCTTGCCTTCATGGATGTAGTGCGGGAGCAGATAAATCAACAGGTCGGAGATGCGCTGAATAAACTCCTTGGTCTGCGGGAACGAGCGGATATACTTTGCCACTCGCGGATCGCGTCCCGTCAACGGGCGGAACTCCGGCACAAAGTGTGGGTTGGGCAGGAATCGCACATCAAAAACCAGATCGGCATCTTCAGGTACGCCGTGACGAAAGCCGAAACTTACGCACGAAACCAGGATATTTTTCTCGCTCGACTGCTCACGGAAACGCTCAGTGATGTGAGCTCGCAACTCATGAACATTGAACTTTGATGTGTCGATAACGAAATCGGCCAACCTGCGGATCGCGCCCAGATGGCGCCTCTCGGCCTTCAGTGCCGATTTCACCGGTGCGTCCGTGCCCAGCGGATGGGGACGGCGGGTTTCACTGAACCGCCGCAACAGAACTGCATCGGAGGCTTCCAGGTAGACGATCTTGGTTGGAATCATTCTCCGTACAGACTTTAGAATCCCGGGAAGTTGATCGAGTTGGGATCCCTCGCGAACATCGACGACTAGCGCGGTGCGACGGACTTCAACCGACTGCACCGCAAGCTCGGCAAACCGCGGAATGAGCTCAACCGGCAGGTTGTCGACGCAGTAGTACCCGACGTCCTCGAAAGCCTTGAGTACCGAAGCTTTTCCGGAGCCGCTCATGCCGGTAATAATGACCAGTTCGGCCGAGTGCTGGCTTTCGGGCGGGGTTGCGCGTGACGCTTTCTTCCCTTTGCGCTTCGAAGTCTTGCGTCCTGGGGATTTTCGTGGCGTCATGGGAATGAATGTCGTGGGATGAATAATGGATAGTAGCATCGAAGGTCGCCATCGGAACATGCATGGGCAGATTCATAAGCGGCACATGTCAGTCCCCCTAGCATTACCATCAACGACCGATTTGTATCCCCAAGCTTGGACAGGTAAGCTAAAGCGCCATGAAGAAGTTTCACGAACTCACCGAACGCGAAGTGCTGGCTCTGGCCATCTCCCTGGAAGAGGAGGATGAGCGCGTGTACGCCGACTTTGCCGAAGGTTTGCGTCAGGATTATCCCGCTTCGGCCGCCATGTTCGAGGGCATGCGCGAAGAGGAGTCCGGTCACCGCCGCAGGCTGATCGACCTTTTCAAACAAAAGTTCGGCGAGCACATTCCATTGATCCGTCGGCAGGATGTGCGGGGATTTGTCGCTCGGCCTGCATTGTGGCTCATCCGCCCGCTGCGCATCGAAGCGGTTCGCAAGGAAGCCAGCACGCTTGAGGTCGAGACTCGCCGCTTCTATGAGAAAGCCAGGGCGCGTACGCAAGACGCCAGCATCCGCCAACTGCTCGACGATTTGATCAATGAGGAACGTGAACACGAAGAGCGTGCGCAGGAATTGGACGAAGAGAAGTTGCCGGCTCACGTGAAGGCGGACGAGGAGCGCGCGCAGCGTCGGCTTTTTGTTCTGCAGATTGTGCAGCCCGGTTTGGCGGGTGCAATCGATGGTTCGATCTCCACACTTGCTCCCGTGTTCGCTGCTGCATTTGCCACCCAAAAACCTCACGCTGCCTTGCTCGTCGGCCTTGCCGCGTCGGTAGGCGCTGGAATCAGCATGGGATTTACCGAGGCGCTCTCTGATGACGGCAGCTTGACCGGGCGTGGCCATCCGTGGGTGCGCGGCGTGATCTGCGGCGCGATGACCGCCCTGGGCGGAATCGGGCACACTCTACCGTTCCTAATAAATAATTTTCGAGTAGCGTTGTGGGCAGCAGGCGCGGTAGTGCTCGCCGAGCTTGGCGTAATAACCTGGATTCGCCAGCGCTATATGGATACGCCATGGTTGTCTGCCGCCCTGCAGGTCGGCTTGGGTGGCGTGCTGGTTTTCATTACGGGCGTTCTGATCGGCAACTCCTGAAACAGTTCCTCGCCGCAATCGATATAGCGGGCTACGTCTCTGCGGAATTGGCTACGGTTGCGTGTCCAGGGGATGTTTGCTCTTCTCATAGAACTCATTTTGAAGTTTGAGACTGACGTCGTCCGCCTTTACGGCGCGGGTCGCTTTAACTACTGAGTCGATCCACCACTTCATCTGGAACTCGCCCAACTCTTTCGTCGCCGCCGAACCGTCGCCGGAATAGTGGTTAGGAAAGCGCGTGTACCACCAAATCCCGGTATAGACGTCTTCGGGAAGTTTCTGCCGCCGTTGATCGGCGCCGGATTCGTTGGTGGCCCGATCGAGATGCACTGTGTCGGGGCGGGAGATCATCATTTTGGAAGTCTCGCTTTCCCCCGCATGCATGTCGATGGAAGTCTTCTTCGCGGGGTTGCCAGTTTGCGGCGTGCGCTCATCGAAAACATAGACGACGTAATCGTGCGGCTTGTCCATCTGCGTCTGGGCGAAATAGGGTAGGAGGCTGTCGTTGCCTCCATGGCCGTTTACGATGAGCACCCTCTTGCAGCCGTTGCGCGCCATCTCATCGGTCGTCTCCTGCAGCAGCATCAATTGCAGGTCGCGGCTGTAAGCTATGGTTCCAGGCTCGTGTCGGGCCTCGGCGATCTGGCCGAAGTAATATTCGGGAAAGACGACGGCGTATTCCTGTTCAGCCGCGTGCAGCGCGGCGTAGCGCACGTCCAGCAAATCGGTACCCAGAGGCAGGTGCGGACCGTGCTTCTCGAGGATTCCAAATGGCAGCAAGCACGTCCCCTGTGCCTGGTGGATACCGTCCCGAAAGTTGCTGGCGGTGAGTTCTTCCCAATGAACCGAAAGCTTTGATTGCGAAGAGGTGTTTTGAGGCAGAGCGAATTGGGCACTGAGAGTCAGGCAAGCAAATAGCAACCCTGATAGGAACCCCGTGACAGAAACAATTTTGCTCTGCATCGCCATTAGCGGAATCTCCCTCGCGGCGAATTCTAGCACGGTGCCAGACCGTATTAAAACGTATGAATACGGAGAATTGATAAGTCAAAGCCGGGTCAGAGACCCGGCCACGACGCTACAGCCCACAGATCCGATATGGTCAGTTCACTTCAACAAAATCTCTTGCAACAGTTCCGAGCTGATGACTTCCCGAATCTCCGCACGCTTGTCGGTAAGCTGTTGAGCTGGGCCCTTGCCGCCTAAAAACTTGTCACGAAGGGCCTCCCCTTTTGCCGCCAGGCCGTCCATGGCAGCATGGTTTTTGTACTCGATAGCCAAACAAACGTCCCGGTCTTCCGGAGTATTCTTGGTTTCCTTGAGGAAGAATTTGTAGTCGACAATCGTTCCCTGGCGCTTTTGCTCCTCCAGCAACGGTTTGGAAGATTGCCGCAGGCTGGTGAGATAAGCGTCCATCTGGGTGGGCTTCACGCGAATCAACGATACGCGCCAGACAGGGCCTTCAGTGTAGTGCTCCTGGGCTAAGAGGGCAGGAGCGAGCAACAGCACGAACGCTACGAGACGGCAGAAGTTCTTCATTGTTATCTCCTCCACGCGACGCAATTAACAAGCGGGAGGATCATACGCTTAATGGGGGAATTTGCGGGGGCCACTTGCCGCGATGGCCGAAGTTGAAGCCGGTTTATGGTGCTTCGATCAACTCCATCTTTCCATCTCTGGTGCGGTGGAGGATCATTACTTTGCCTTTGGGGTCGCGGAAGACGAAGACGTCGCGGTCGCGGAAGTGGGCTTCTTTGATGGCTTCTTCGAGCGTCATGGGACGCATGGCGACAGAATCGGAGGATCGAACCAGGTGTACGTCGGTGGTTTTGGCTATGACAGGATATCTGTGTACGAGCACCGGCACCGCCGTTTTCTCTGAGAGGCCGACGGCTGTCAGCAAGTCATTCTGTACTTCAGCCTGCATGGAGTGGCCGTTCCATTTCTTGACTTCCTCAGTCTTGCGCGCAGAGCGTTTTTTCGACTGCCAGCGCGTCTTGTATTTGACCGCCTGCTTCTCGAGATGGTCGAGGGCTTCGTTGACAGCCATAGTCATGTCCTTGGCCTGAGCCAGGCCGACCAGCGGACCATTGCGCGGGCTAATAGTGATCTCTGCTTTGTGACGGTGTTTCTCGACAGCGAGGATCACTTTGGTTTCGAACTTGTCCCCTAAGATTTTCCGGAGTTTCGCGAGGCCGGTTTCAACCTCTTGGCGGATGGCGGAAGTAACTGTGTAATGTCTGCCCGTGTATTCCACGTTCATGAGCGCCCCCCCTGAATTCGTTGGTTGAGAAAAATCGGGCACTGCATATATTGTCGCTGGCCGTTAGTTGGTCATTCGCTGGTCTTTCGCTTCTCGTTCGCCGTCCGTCGTTGGCAATGAGTAACAGTTCGACAGCGCCGTTGCCAACATGAACGACCAACGGGGCTTTTACTTCTTTACTCTTCGCTGGTGCGTACTGGGGATGCGCATGTCTTCTCTGTACTTGGCTACGGTGCGGCGCGTGACCTGGATGCCTTGCGATTGAAGAATCCTGGTGATCTGCTCGTCGGTCAACGGACGGCTCGTGTCTTCTTCTTCAATCAACTTCTTGACCCGACGCTTCAGGATCAGCAACGACGTGTTGCCTCCCTCGGGGCCCTGCACGCTTTCGCTGAAGAAATATCGCAGCTCGAACACTCCTTGTGGAGTGTGGGCGTATTTGTTGGCGACGGCGCGGCTGACGGTGGAAGGATGCACGCCGATTTCTTCGGCCACCTCCTTGATCATCATGGGTTTGAGCTGGTCGATGCCGCGCTCGAGAAAATCCTGCTGGCGGGCAACAATCACGTAACAGACCTTGGTGATCGTCTGCTTGCGCTGCTCGATATTCTTGATGAGCTGGATGGCGCTCTTATAGCGCTCCTTCACGTAGTCGCGCGTATTCTTATCGTTGCCCTCGCGGGTGACGAGCTTCTTGTAGGCCGGATTCAGGCGAAGCTGCGGCAGATCTTCGTCGTTCATGATGACCAGCCATTCGTCCCCGTGTTTCACGAAGGCCACATCGGGCTCGATCAGACGCGCCTGAACTTTGTTGTAGCGCAGGCCGGGGCGCGGATCGAGCGTGCGGATATAGTCGAGTGCCGCGTGCACGGCCTCGATCGGGCGGCCGATAGCCTTAGCGATTTCCTTAAATTGCTTAAGCGGTACGCCACGCAAATGCTGGTCGACGATAGCGACGGCGTCCTGAAGCAAGTGCTCGGTTCCGTTTCCGTTCTTGTGCAGTGCAAGCTGCTGCTGGTGGTAGCGAAGCTGATAAATCAAACATCCGCGGAGATCGCGGCACGCTACACCCGGAGGATCCAACTGGCGGACGGTCTCGAGGGCTTCGGCCAGATCCGCAGCGGAGAATTTCGGCTGGTAGGCAGGAATGTGAATGGGTGCGGCGGGATCGGGAGCGGGCGCAACTGCCGCTGCGGTGTTTCCTGATGTCGATGAAAAAGACGCTTCTAAGGATGGCTGCTGGGCGTCGGCTGGTGCAGTGTAGCCGTTTTCAATATTCGCATCCGCCGATCCGCGGTCACCCAACACCACTTGGCCAGAATCGGAGGTCTCATTACTGCCAAACCCAACAACAGAGTTCACTTCTGGGGGCAAACTTTCATCCTGCCCGAGTTCTTTCGGCGCGAGTTCTTTCGGCACAATTTCATCCGGGACGCTGCCGGACTCTACCGAGGGCTCGGCCTGCAAGCCCTCCGCCAAACCCAATGCCTGAGCTTCACTGACAATCGTCTTGGCCGGGACAACGTCCGCTTCAGGGGATGCGGGTGGAGCAACGCCGAGAAGTTCGTCGTCACTGGCGATGAGGTAGCCATCTTCATTGAGGTTGCCGATGATGAGATCGGCGGCTTCCCTCACTGCTGGACGAAGGCTCAAAGCCCCCAACTGCCAGCCGAGATGGTCGGTTAGATTGCTGGGCTTCGACAGAAAGTTTTCGAACGACGGGCGCTCGATATCTTCCATCTCACTGTGCGTACGGTAGCCGGGATCTAGATAATCCTGGAAAAAGGAACCGAAGTCTATTTCCTCGAAGGGATCTTTCTTTTCGGCCGCGCTGGCGGGGTTTTCTTCGTTACTAGCCGCGGCAGCGCGCTCGCGATCTTCTTCCTTGCGGCCAACTTCGTCGAGCAGAGGAACCGATTCTTCAAGTTCCTCAAGAACCGGGTTTTCGACCATCTCAGTGTTGATCATGTCTCTGAGCTCAAGCTTGTTGAGCGCGAGGACGGAGACCATCTGCACCAGGCCTGGAGTTAGGATCTGGCGCTGCGACAGCTTTACACTGAGTTTGTGTTGCAACAAAACCATAAAAATCTTCGATCACTTGGTCGTTCGTCGTTGCTGCGGGGTCTTGCTTTTGCCAATGGTCAACGACTAACGACGCTTTTTCTCACACCAGCGAGAAACTCTCGCCCAGATACACACGCCGGACTTCCGGATCCCCCGCCAACTCCTCAGGCACGCCATGACGGAAAATTCTGCCGTCATCGATGATGTAAGCCCGGTCGGTGACGGAGAGCGTTTCGCGCACGTTGTGATCCGTAATCAGAACTCCGATACCGCTCGCCCGTAACCCGCTTATGATCTTCTGCAGGTCCAGGACGGCGATGGGATCGATCCCGGAAAACGGTTCGTCCAACAAAATGAAGGTGGGATTGATGCACAGGCAACGGGCAATTTCGACGCGCCGGCGCTCGCCCCCGGATAGAGCGTACCCGCGATTGCGGCGGATGTGCTCCAGGCCAAGTTCATCGATAAATTTTTCCATCTTCTCGCGGCGCTCGTGCCAGGACACCGGCTGCGCCTCTAAAACCGCGAGGATGTTTTCCTCTACCGTGAGCTTGCGAAAGACCGAAGCTTCTTGTGGGAGATAGCTGATGCCATACTGACGCGCCCGGAGATACATGGGAACGTCGGTGATGTCCTGACCGTCATACAGC
>JRHI01002910.1_pt1 | contig 10580 bp, 5 predicted proteins | sample 215371 | NCBI WGS metagenome assembly JRHI01 (sample SAMN02929681, study PRJNA255918) | sediment metagenome | biome: cave system; feature: Ice Cave; material: Sediment; isolation source: sediment from deep within a dark volcanic ice cave with no known source of... ... | reverse complement strand
GRRWGRCRSGKWSSARGMRSGGWCGNCAMGSTGNCAGGCGTGACACCATCGCGCTCGACTCGCGCCCAGCAGCGCCACGGGAGACTCCCAATGCAAGAGGACGAGGCGGAGTTACGCGCGCGGTTCGGTTCAGCAGTACGAGAACTTCGGCTCCGACAAGGCCTATCCCAGGAGGAACTCGCACACCGAGCAGGCCTGAGCCGGAACCACGTTGGGGGCCTGGAGAGGGCAGAGATCTCACCTGGACTCGTAGTCCTGTATCGGCTGGCCGACGCTTTCGGGATGCCTCCGGAGACCCTTCTGCGAGAGGTCGACTCCAACCGGGAGACCTAGGGTCTTAGATTCTCGGCTGCCTATGCGACCCGGGGATATCGACCTGAGGAGTCGCCGGGGCGTCGCGATGCCATTCCCCAGACACGCTCTGCAAACTAGCATGAGGCCGTGCTCGCGAGCCAACTGGTCGTATTCATCAGTTGCTCGGAGAAGTTCAAAGAGCAGGTGGCCTGGATATTCAAGGACGAGCTCGCCAGCCGCGACTTCTTGCCGGTGATTCTGTCGGAGGCCCCGTTGCTTTCTGGTTGGGAGGCCGAGCAGAAAATTAGGCCTACCTTGGCGTCTCCGATGCGATGGCCGTGCTTTGCCCACCCGACGACGAGATGCGAGATGGTAACTTTCCAGCTGGCTATCCAACTCGGGCCCGGGAGGACGTGGACACCCGAGAAGTGGTGGCAATCGGCTCAATAGAGACTCGGACGAACCGGATCGATATCACCCCAGGCCCATCGGAACTGAGGTGGTGGATCGAGCCCGCCGACATCCTGGATCTTGGGCTGATCGAACAGGCGCGTTGATTGGCCTCAGCGTATGGTTAGACTGAACTCGAGGCCGCCTCGAAAGCCGTTGTTTGGGCAACCACAAGGGGCTAGGCTTCCAAGATCGAAACGACTGGTCCCGCTGCCATCAAACTGTGAGCCGACAGGATCCCGTCAGTCGCCGTATGTCCCGGACTGGCTAGGATCGGCGTGGTGTTGAACGCAGCCACTGCCATCCCGGCACAAACGGTTTCGGTGCCAGGGAGCCGGCTCCAGGAGTTTGAGCCAACCAAGCTCGGGCAGTTTCGGTCGCGGTATCGTCGTCTTCTAGCCAGATTCGACGGACTATCCCAGTCTGCGATCCGCGGGATTCTCATTAAGGAGGTCGATGAGCTCGAACACAGCGAGGGTGGAACCGATCAACTAGCCTATCGCGCGTCAGTTCTGATTCTCCGCGATTATGTTGCCAGCGGCTTCTACCCGATAGTCACTGACGGACGCTGCTATCTGGCCCCAATCTTCGAGTCGCCTTCACTGGACGCTGCGAAGCGTCGAGTGGCGCTCACTCGGCTGTACCGGATTGCTCGTGATCGGGCCCTATTCGAGCGCGGACACATACCTTGGCTCAGTCGAGCAGCCGAAGCGCTCCCGGCGTCTGAATACAACCCCCCTGCCGTGCTAGCTTCGCTGGCCGAAGGTCCGCCCCGCATTCAACTCGAGCGAGCTGCGCAAAATACCCGTCTTCTCGACGCGCGTGGGCTTTGGAGAGCTGTACGGGCCACATGGTCGATGGGGGCCGAGGCCTCGGCGCCCGGCAGGGAAGTCGCCTTTGTCGCGTTTGACGAGCGCGCGCCGGGAACTCCATTGGGAATCCTTCAGTTCAGAAACGTCGTACCAGAGATTGCGCTCCGAGATGAATGGCTCGGCGTTGTTGCCGGGCCTGCCGTTGATGGCACAACCGGATACACGCGCTTTCTGAAAGCGGTCGCCCCTGATGTAGCTCGAGGGCGCATTTCCGCCACGGTCGGTGTCTTTCGCCGCCTTCGCGACCACGTGCCCTTGGATGGACTGCCAGTGGAGAGCTATGAAAGTACTGATCCAGCCCGTCTTGCTGACTTTGCGCGTGGCCGGCGAGAGCGCTTCGCCGAGCATCGCAAGGCTGGTGACCACACGGCTCATGACCAACTCGTCGCAATCAAACGCGCAGAGACACTCGGGGACCTCACTCGTGGCGTGATGGCCGGTGACAAAATGCTCGCGGCGGAGGATCCGCTCCGACTACTCAAGGCTGAAGATGGTGTTCGCCGGGATTTCGACGCGGGGCTCAAGAAACTCTGGCACTATCACATGGGTTTCGTGGCGATGGAGCTATCTGTGTGCGGTGCTGCGCCACCGTTCGGTCCTATGCGCGTAGGGAAACTGATGGCAGGCCTCGCAGGGACCGACACAGTAACAAATGCGTGGGGACTCGACCGCGAGCTCGGGCAGATCGCTAGTACTGTCTACCGGGCGGATGTCCGTGCGGCGGTGCCGAACCCAGGCCCGCTAGTGATCTTCACATCAGGACTCTTTCCTGGTCACAGTGCGCAGTACAACCGGGCCACCTCCGGCGCCAGGCGTTGGCGAAAGATTGGAGAAACGACCGGGTTCGGAAGCTTCCACATCGCCGTAGACACCATGAAGGCGCTGAATCTATACAACGAAGCGGTCGATGGTTACGTACACATCTCGCGGACATTTGGAGAAGGTTCTGGCCCGCGTTTCCGTGCCGTTGGAAGAGCACTGGCTCACCTTGACCTGCCAGACCTCCGCCGGCACGAAGTCAAACGACCGCTCTACGCGCTCCCGCTTGTCGATGACCCTCACGGAGTCCTCCTTGGATGGAGTTCTCGTCCGGCTTCGCCCTCGCCAACAGTCGAAGACATTGGGCGCGAATGGTGGTCTCGTTGGTTGGATGGCCGTGTCTCGGAGATGTCAAAGCAGGCCTTTGCCTCTAGAGACCTCATTACGGAACTGGAGGAGATTGGGCGAATCCATGGCTAGCGACGCGAGAGGCGCCCAAGACGCGATTAGGGCGGATCTCCGGAGCATGCTGGAACGAGGTGCCCTCTACGCGGACAGATTCTCTCCAAGCCTACGGGATGCACTCGATGTTCCCGATCCGCTAACAGATCTGGTGACCCAAGCACTCGTAGCGCGGAAGTCTGTGATCCTATCCGGGAACGCCGGCGACGGCAAGTCGCATCTTGCGCAGCGGGCTCTAGATGATCTCCCAACGCGATCATGCATCGAGGTGACCGCCGATCATCCGGCGGTCGACCCTGTTCCGAAAGACGCAGTGGTATTCGTTCGTGACGCTAGCGCCCTTACCAACCGCGAAGTTCTGGCTGCTGTCGCAGTTGCTCGCAACGCCGGTGCGCCTCTATTGATCACCATCAACGAGGGCCCTCTTAACTCGCTTGCTGCTGATCCGGCAGGTGACTTCTTCAGAACCGTTCGCGATGTTCTTCATGATCGCTCGCGCGGAACTCGTTTGATTGATCCTGATGGCACGCTAATCCTCAGTCTCTCGGGAAGGCAACTTGCGAAGTCGAACTTCGTCCTTGGCGCCATCTCGAAGCTCCTCCCTCTCGTCGGACCCTGCTCGACGTGTGGCACCTCAACAGATTGCCCTCGGGTTATCGGAGCTCGCGCGCTCAAACGTTCCAAGCGGGCTCAGGAGAGAGTCGCTCTCCTCCTACAATTGCTGACTGACCGGGGACGGCATGTGTCGGCGCGGGAGATCTGGCTATTTCTGACAGAGATGTTCTTTGCGTGGACATGCTCGCCTGGACAGGATGAGATCGATAGGGCAGCTGGGTATTTCTGGGTCCGCCTATTCGAGTCAAACAACAGACTGAGCCAAGAGATTGCCCTCGAGTTCGATCCGATCAACGCCCCAATGGCGCGCGAAGACATTCTTTTGTGGCAAGGCAAGTTCGGTGAACTCGACTACGACAACGATTTCGTTAGCTTAGCGCCTTCGACGGTGGCTCGTGACTCGCGCGAAGATGGTCTCAGGCTGTTCGCAAGTGCGAAGCGAGCTCTTTTTTTCTTGTCGAAGAGTATCGACCCCCAGTCACTGCTTGCACGGCAATCAATGGCTCCAATGTTTGGCAAGCTCCTAACGACCTCGAGTATGGACCCTCGGCGCGTAATTCGCGAGCTCGTCGGACTAATCAATCGCTACCGGCTTGACGCGCGAACGGAGAACGATCTCTGGATCAGTCGCCACCACTCCATGGACGCACATAAGCGGCCATTCGCCTTAGCGGCCGCCACGAAACTTCCGATCGAGCGACTCGAAGTTAATGTCCCCTTCGCCTACGAATCGGAGAAGTACCGGGGTGCTGGCTTCTTTCCCAATCGCCTCCTTCTTCGCTGGATCGGGTCGGAACAGGTCTTAGTCGTCTCATTCGATACGTGGCATCGTTTGCAGGAGGACCGATCGTTGACAGTGGATCGCGATCAGGAAGGACTCGACTTCGCGCTCGATCTGTTCATGTCTCAGGCCCCGGCAGTGGCTCTAGATGATCCCGAGGTCCACTACTACGACCATGAACGACATGAGCAGATTGTGATCAGATTGAAGCCCGCCGATCGTTCGATTGAACTCCTCTGATGGTGCTACCGTCACCGATCGATCTCAAAGAGTGGTTCAACACGTCGGTTGAGGACTTCCTTTCGATCGCACCAACGTCGACTTCACCGCAGCCGGTTCATGTCCTTAATGGCTTCTTTCACAACTCCCTGACCGGTCGCCGGTCAGCCAGAACCGCCATAGACGTCGTCGCGACGCGCGGTGGAAGATGGGCGAAGTCCGCCGAGGAGTTGCGTTCGCGATCGGTGGTATTTCCACGCAGCGACCAGGAGTTGGCAAAGGTCCGGCGGGCGTTGGCGGGCCTTATCGCAGCCGACCGTGCGGTGTTCGTCACTAATGCGTCCTTCCAGATCGCTCATCTAGGTCTTGTCACCTCGGACAGCACGCATTTTCGCCTGGGAGCGCTCGCGGCGAAACTTGCTCTGGGTCCAGGCGGGGCGGAGGCGGAATTGAGGGCCGTATTGGAACGACTTCAGAAGCCTCAGGCGAACCCGCACTGGGCGATAGAGGCGATTCTCGCCGAACCGGGTTCCTTGGATGGAGTCGAGGTAAAGCCGGATGTCGTTGACGGATCGTGGGTCTTTGGCGAACAACATCAAGCGCTAGCACGAGAACTCGGAGGCCTGCTGCGCCGTGTTCTTTCCCTGCTGGCGGGTGGGGGAGACTCGTTAGTGTCGCTTCAGACGCTTGCCATGGCGGCGACATGGTCGGGTCTTGTCGCATATGCACAGGTACCAGCACTCGCTGTGCGCGGTGAGTTCGTCCCGATGCTTTGCGAGGCCGGGGCTCCGGGGGACCTCCCGACTCTACGAGCATCGTCGGCGAATGCCCTCAATCGTGTGCATTCCACCTTCGAGGAGTGGCTCAGGGTTTGCTTGCGGCAGGAGGTCGAGTCACGATTCGGATCACAAGAGCCGTCCCAGGCCGACGCTCACGAGTATCTTGGAGAGTGCTCGGCCTACGCCCTGTCGGGCGGCTCGAAGAAGACTCACGAGCAACTCCCAGGCATCTTCGACCTTTGGCATCGCGACGGGCGATCGGCGCAGGAGGCAATCGCCAATGCACTTCAGGACGGGCTCATCGCGGGGATGGGCGACAAACCACGCAAGTGGTTCTCAGCAGTCGGACGACATTGTGGACTCGTTGGACCTCGGCGCGGATACCCGGCACGATTTCGTGTCGAGGTCGCTCTCGTCCCCACGCTCGTGTTGGCGGGCCTCGCTGACGAAGATGGCGCGGCCGTGCCGTTCTCTGTCTGGCTTGAGCGCCTAGCCACCCGGTACGGAGTCTTCTTTGGCCCACATCCGATTTGCAGACACATGGTGCCGCGAGCATCTGAGGAAGACCTCGTGCAGAACTCATCCGACCTCGCGGCTCTCCTTGCGTCACTCGGTCTTGCCCGGCGCTATAGCGACGGCGTTACCGAAGTCCTTAATCCCGTACGTATATGGCAGACCTGAGTTGAGGACCGCTGAAGAGAGACTGGCCGCTGCGCTCGAGGCTTCCGTACGTCACCGGCTTGATGCTGGGGTCGGATTCATCCGGGTGCCTGAGCTTGTAAGTCCGCTTCCAATCGAGCTTCTTCTTGTGCAGCTCGCGAAGCGGCCTGGCTTGCGTGCTGCGGTATTCGTTGATGGTTGGGCTCCAGATCATTCCCCGGTAACTGCGACGAATCAGGTACATGTCGCGATTGACTGGCGTAACGATCCGCTGGTGACAGACGACATAGTCGTCTTGGGCGATCTTGAGCGGGATCGCGCGGCCGGGCTGTCCGAGGTCCCAACGATCTCGGCCGACCAGGTAAGAGAGAGCCTTTTCCGGTCACTGGTCGCCGATCTTAAGGTGACTGATCCGGGAGCGCTTCTCGTGCGCCTGTTGCAAAGCCTTGGCGTGCAACGCGCGATTACCGACCTGCGTGCAGGCGCTGAGTATTGTGAGGCTGTCGCGAAGGAACCGTCACGTGCTAATGACGTGGCACGGCGAGAGCTCTGGCGGCTTGACCTCTTTCCCGATTCAATTTCACCGGAGATTGACTCCACCCAGCTCCGCCGCAATGCGGATCTGGTTAGCCGTGTCAGGTCCATGGACGCAACAAGTCTTCAGCGGCTCGTCGGGCACCTCGGAACTGTTAACGCAGGTGAATATGGACGCCTGCGGAGGTTCGCTTCGACAGGTAACCTCCGACAGTTGGAGGGCCTGGAACTGCAAAACGTCGCGGGCGCCTTCCGCGATGTTTCAGAACGACCCACAAAACAAGAAACGCTCTTTGATGAGGAGAGCAAACCGCTCGCCCAGGTCGTCCGAGATGCAGCTTTCGATCAAGTCGACTTCCTCAAACAAGTACGTGAAAGCAGCGAGGCCAACTCTGCTGACAACACGATCCGCGTCGCGAACCAGACGTTCGAATGGGAGCGGGTCAACCTCACCCGCTTTGCGGACCTTCTGGCCGATCCCCAAGGTGAGGTTGACTACCCAGGGAGCGCCGGCTCAATCGAGCGGCTCCCGGAGAACGAGCCTGCACAGGGGCCCGGACGGGGGGATGTCAAATGGAGGCCGCTCACAACCGTCGTTTCCGATCTCGAAAAGCTCGAGCGTCGCATCAGCGACGCGCCCAACTGCAGCGGTGTCGTCGCAGGAATTATCAAAGACCGTAGCGCGCTAATGCCGTTTCTCGACTCCATTGCGCAGGAGGGAGTCAAGCTATTCATCGCCTCTTCAACGCTGCGGACGACCGCTGAATCGCTTGTCGCCGGCTGGGTTGAGCTATGGAAGCTGTTGCACGAGCTGGCTAATCGGCTGCCCGAGAGCGAGAAGAACTATGTGATGCGCGTCGCCGAGGAGCTGTCGCTCACGGATCTTCGAGTTGTGGCACAGGGCACCGATGTATCGGCCTACATGCTCCCCCTCCACCCAATCATCCTCGAGCCAAGGCTGCGGGCCGCCCGCTTTTTCCTGCAGACGCCCTATCTCCCTAACGACTTCTTCGAGCTCGTCACGTCATCACTCGATCCAGCGATGCCATCCATAACGGTGCGAGTGGACGAGACGTCCGTTTCGCTGGGGTATGCAGGAGCGTGGAATAGCCTCTCGGTCTACTCGCGCCGGCCCCACGAAGGCGACGCAGGCGATGTACCGCGAACGCTACAACAGATCATCGGGCGCTTGATTACGGTGCACCCGTACGCAGAGCTGAGCCTGTCGGTCGCGGTTGTCGATCCGGGCCCTCGTATGACAAAAGACCTCTTCAAATGGCTCGGATCGAGTGACCGTGCCCGACGAGCCAGGCTGGACGTGTTCGTGACTGGCTCAAACGCCGACGAGTTGCGCGGGGCCCTAGACGAAGCCGCAGAGGAACTTGTGAGCGGTGAAATAGCTGGCGCTGCTGAGCGATTCTCATTCGCCGTTCATCGAATGGATCAGCTGCGAGACCTGCCTGGCGTCTTGGATGCGTTGGAGGGTTCACCCCATCTCCTGATCCTCTTTGACTTAGCTGAGGTCGATCAGAGCACGGTTGGTGCCGTCACCGGTGAACCATCCCTCGGGAGCCTAGTGACCGAGTGGGACTTCAGCACCAACCCACTTGAAGACTTCCGCCCGGTGATACGACCAAGGTCTGGATCAAACGAACTCACAGGTCTAATCAGTGGGCAGGCAGCGCTCTTTGGTTCGAGCGTGCCGACTCAGGAGCGGTCACCGCTCCTGACTAGCGAAGCCGAGCAGGTGCTCGCGTCTCTCGCAGACCGGTCGACTTGGATAACCATCTGCGAAGGGGTATCGGCCTTGGTACCGCCCCTACGCCTTGGCGATCTCCATCTCCTTGGGCGCCTAAGGGGAGTGAGCCACGTAGCTTTTACCTACTCGAAGCAGATCGTTCCACTTCTGGATCCAATTCTGCGGTACCTACAACGGAGCACGTGGGTTAGCCCAGAACGACAAGCCCTTATCGAGTTTCTAATGGGAACGGTCCGACGGGCAATGCCGGAGGGGCTGCTCGGTTTCTTTAAGACGCAAGGCGCACTCTCGAGCGAGGCGCTTCTCGGTCGGCTTGGACTCGCTGCTGTCCTCGCATACATCGATCATGAAGGCCCTAAAGATCGATTGATTGTCAGTTTGGATACCGAAGGCGCGCGACGTTGGCTTGGCTTACGTGATGGACCGGAGATTCGGGCAGACCTGGTCGGGATACAGATCGAAGGCGAAACCTGCGAGATCGAAGTAATCGAGATCAAGGCGAGGACCGAACCGTTCGATTGGATTGCAGCTCCACCAGAGGCGCTAACAAAGGCTCGTGAGCAGGTTCAGGAAATGGCACGGCTCCTGCGGCAGATGTTCAACCTTGAGCCACCGGACCTGTTCACGCCGTCGCGTCGCGAAATCCTAAAGAGGCAGGTCTTCCTGGAAGCCCTCCAACAATGGGAGCCCCTCCGGGTCGACGAGCCAGCCGCTTACGAGTATCGAATTGAAACGCTGAACCGTCTGTTCGGCGCGCACCTTATCGTCCGCGTTACGACTCGCATTTTTGCCGTTAGCCCCTTGGCAATTGAAGCGCCGACTGAACGGACAATGGGTGACACGGCAGTCACCCTACTAGGGGTTGATTGGTTCAAACGCGCTTTGGAACGGACACCAGGGGCTTCAATCGAAATCGCCACGTCCCTCCTGGACGAATTCGGTGACCTCTTTGTCAAGGGCATCGCGCTAGATGATGGCGAAGGCGGACCCGGCGACGGCAGCCGCGACACTGCCGAGGAACCAACGATGACAATCCCAGTCGGGCCGTCTCCTCCTCAAGACCGCTCGACTGAGGTCGCGTCCGCAGCACAAGAGAGCCCAGCAGAAATGACTTCCTCCGAGAGTGAGGCACACGCGCTGGCCAAACGATTCCGCGCTGCTCTCCTAGCCCGAAAAGCCCCTTTCACGGCGATTCTGGAAGATCGACTTGTGGTCGGTCCGAGCGTGATCCAAGTCCCATTTAGCGTCCCTCCGGGAGTAAAGCTGTCCATGATCGAAGGACAAGAAGAAGACATTGCCCGCGACCTGGGTGTCGAGGCGGTGCGGATCTCCAATTGGTCGGGCGAACCAGGTCTCGCAGTCGCTGAATTACCGCGGCGGGACCGGTCTTTCCCGGATGTCACGAACCTAGAGGTCCGTGATAACGCGCCGTATCCCTCAATTGCGATCGGCGCTCAAATCAACTACGCGCCACGGTGGGCCTTGCTTGACGAACTGCCTCATCTCCTTGTCGGGGGCACCACGGGCAGCGGAAAGAGCGTCTTCCTCAGGAGCATGTTGTGGCAGCTGACATCGCTTTACGCTCCAGACGAAATCGATCTTGTCCTAATTGATGCCAAGGGCTTAGCCGACTACCTAGATTTTGTCAACGCGCGACAGTTCAAGTCCGAGTCGGACTTCCATATGGGGGTGCCAGGTGCGCTTGAGCTCTTCGAGCGGATTATCGATGAGGAGATTCCTCGTCGAACCAAGATCTTCAGAGAGTACGCGACGGAGGCCTTGAAGAGGTCGGAGCCACGGCATATCACTCGTCTAAGGGACCTCCTCGCCGACGCGCGGACCCAGAACATCGATGCGCCGATACGGCCACTGGTTGTCATCATCGATGAGTTCGCGGAACTCGTTCTTGCTTCGACGGATCGGCGTAGGTTCGAAACTGCGGTCACTCGTTTCAATCAGATCGCTCGAGCTGTTGGCGGCCATCTCATCGCAGCGACGCAACGCCCAAGTACCGACGTTGTCACAGGAGTGATGAAGGGCAATTTTGCCCGAGTTGCCCTCCGCGTACAGCAAAGTGTTGACTCACGAGTCATTCTCGACGAAAACGGTGCCGAGGCACTCCTTGGAAAGGGAGATTTGCTTTTCAAATCAGCCGAAGCGGGGCTTGTGCGACTCCAAGGCTACGCGGCGCCCGGTCCTTACTCGTTCTGAGTCTAGCAATTGGAATCTAGGGCTTTTCTCTGCTCCTGGAGACTGTGGAGGCGCTCGGCAAGGCCCAAGCCGAGTCGTGTCCTCTCATCAATAACGGGATCGGCAAGATGCCGTGCTCGGACGCTCGCTGAAGTTGAGGGGTGTGGATTCCGGCGGAGTGCTACCTGGAGCTGGTGACGGAGTGC
>JRHI01003006.1_pt1 | contig 10589 bp, 12 predicted proteins | sample 215371 | NCBI WGS metagenome assembly JRHI01 (sample SAMN02929681, study PRJNA255918) | sediment metagenome | biome: cave system; feature: Ice Cave; material: Sediment; isolation source: sediment from deep within a dark volcanic ice cave with no known source of... ... | reverse complement strand
ACTCGCATAGAGGCTGGACCACCAATCGGGGACCCCTCACATGAGCAACGTCACCTTGATGGGCGTTCATGTGTCTGGCAGTGGTCATCGCCTTCGCCATCCTCATGATGGCGTTGTCCATTCGGGTGTTCAGCCGCTCGGCGGTGCACTGAGTCCTTGGCGCCGAGTCCGCTCAGGCGGGGCAAAGCCAATCGTCGTTGCCGGGCCTGGCCACCGCTGACCCGGCTTCGTCGGGGGGTGCGAACGCGTGGCGGAACGTGAACGCTGTCGGGGTTGGACCACAAGCCCGGAGGTGCCGGACTCGCTCCTCGGCTTCCGACGGCGAAGGTCGGTGGCCGATCGGCACCCACCAGAGCGCCATCGTCGCCTCTTCGACCGGCCGAAACCAGTCTCGTCGCTGGCGCAGAACGGCTCGGTGCATGGGCCCGTATACCCAGGCGGCCAGCTGATCGACCGAGGCCCAGACACTCATGTTGATGATGACCCCGGCGCTGTCCGCGGCGTCCCACTCAAAGGCCCGCACCGCCGTCGCGTTGCCGTCCTCGGTCTGCAGTCGCCAGACGAATCCGGGCGCCTGATCGGCGGACGCGTTCACCGGATCGAGGGCGGCAACGAATCCAGCCAGCTCCTCAGACTCGAGAGATGCCCGCAACCTGGCGATGTTGACCTGCGCCACGTGATATGCCACGCCGGCACTGTACTGGCGGACTACGTGACTCGGACGTCGATGCAGGGGCGAATGATCGTCGTTCCGCCCAGTTCGGTGTGGGGCGCGCCACGGACGATGTTGACGACTTCGTCGAGGGACTCGGCGTTGATCAGAAGGAAGCCGTAGACGTCCCTGTGTTGCAGTGGCCGGTCGGTGACGGCGTCCTTGGAGACTTCCGTGGCCTTTGCCTCGAGAGGCTGGCCCCCTTCGAGGGTTCCGGCCTGGACGAGCGAACCGATCCATTGCGCCCACTTCTGGTTATACGCCTGGGTTTCGGTGCCAGAGGCGGCGGCCTGGGCGGCGAGGCCTTCGAGCAGCAGCAAGTACTTCGCCATCGTGTCTCCTCGCAGCCGGTTCGAGAGGTCCGGCTGCCCTTTCTAGTCGCCGAGGCTTGACTCTGACGCCGCGTCAGGCTGTATATCTCAGTGAATGTTTGGGATTGGAGCCTTCGGCCGGCTGGCGCAGGTGTCCGTACGGACACTCCACTACTACGACCAGCAAGGTCTCCTCCGCCCCGCCAACATCGACCCGGGGACGGGGTTCCGCTGGTACGCCGCCGAACAGCTTCACCGGCTCAATCGAATCCTCGCCCTCAGGGACCTCGGCTGTCTCTGGCCGAGATCCGTCGGGTAGTAGACGACGACGTGACTCTGGACGAGCTCCGGGGCATGCTCCGGCTCCGTCGCGCCGAGGCCGAGGACCGCATGGCGATGGAAGCGGCGCGCCTCGCCCGCGTCGAAGCCCGCCTCCGCCAGATCGAGTTGGAGGATCGAGTAGGCGACTATGACATCGTCGTCAAGTCGTTGGAACCTCTGAGGGTCGCCGTTCTGCACGAGAACGCTCCATCCTTCGGCGATGAGACCCTCGGGCCGATCTTCGGCCGGCTCTATGACGAGCTGCACGCCGGCCTGGTCCGCGCCGGCCTAGGTCCGATCGGGCCGCCGGTGGCCCTTTACGCCGACAGCGCCGACGACGATGCCCCGATCAAGGTGATGGCCGGGATGCCGATCGGCCCGGCCGAGTTCACGCCGACAGGCCGGATCGAGGTGCTCGACCTGCCGGCTGTGGCTCGCGCCGCCACCACGGTGCACCGAGGTTCGATGAGCCAAGTGGAGGAGGGGTATCAGGCGCTCATGCGCTGGTCCGAGGAGACCGGAGAGCGGATCGAGGGATACAGCCGGGAGATCTACCTCGACTGCGACGGCGGGCCCGAGACGTGGATCACCGAGCTTCAGTTCGCCCTGACGACAAGTTCCCGAGGAGGAGCGTGACCGAGATGCAGAGAACATCCGATATCCGAGACGAACTCGCTTTGGCCTACTACGCCGCACCGGGACCGATGACCGATCTGAGGGGCTGCTCGCCCCAGGAGCTCGGCCCGCTCCCAACCGATCCGGCGGCGCTGTGCCGGCTCGTTCAAGGTCTGCTTGTCCATGAGGAACTGGCTTCGCTGTACGGCTCCGTTGTGGACGAGAGCCGCCGCCAGGAGGTCCGGACCCGGCCGGCAGCCCAGATGGTTGAGAACATCCGGCGGCTTGACACCGCGCCGCTGGTGTCAGGCCGGCCGCCAGACCGACGCATGATCGCCAACTGTCGCCACTTCTCGACTCTGAGCTGCGCCCTGCTGCGCCATCAAGGACATTCGGCAAGAGCCCGGTGCGGCTTCGCCGTCTACTTCGAAGCAGGCAAGTTCGTCGACCACTGGGTAGTCGAATACTGGGACTCCGTCGACGGCCGGTGGGTCCGATGCGATGCCCAGCTCGACGGCCTCTTGCGCGAGACACTCAAGCTTCCCTTCGATAGCGAGGACATGCCCCCGGGCCCGTTCCTTCCGGCCGCTGAGGCGTGGCGGCGGTGCCGGAGCGGGACCGACGAGGCGGACAGGTTCGGAATTTTCGACATGTGGGGGCTGTGGTTCATCGCCAACAACGTCGTGCGCGATTTCGCTGCCCTCAACAAGATGGAGCTCCTCCCCTGGGACAGCTGGGGGATGATGACCTTCCCTTGTGATCCCGACGCCTATGGATGCGCCTTTCTTGACGAGGTCGCGATAGCGCTCGCTACCGATGACGTGACATTCGTTCGCAATCTGTATGAGGGCGACGACCGGCTCAGGGTGCAGGAGATGGTATTCGACGCTCGCTTCGGAGAGGCGTACTCACTCGCGTAGCTTGTCCGCATGATGTTGGCGACCTCCTCGGTCTGACCGATGCGGCGCATCGGCATGGCGCGAGCGGCCGCCTCCTGCGCGGCCTCGCCGGCCTGCTCGAGCCGCTCAGTCAGAAATGGGCTGGGAGCTACGGCGTTCACGCGTATCCTCCGTGCTGCGTAGTCGAGGAGGTTCCTGTGGCGGGCGTGGGTTTGATGGCGGCCGGCTACGTAGGTCCCGACGAGTTCGAGCAGGCCAGCGCCGAGGGCGATGGCCAGATCGACCGGACGGGCAAAGAACTGGGACAGACTGCGTGACCAATGACCGATCGCGACCGCGACCTCCAGGTAGTCGTCATTGGCTACGGCTTGGCCGGATCGGTCTTCCATGCCCCGCTGATTGCGGCTGTCGACGGTCTGCGGGTGGCCGCCGTGATCACCCGGGATCCGTCCCGACGGGCCGAGGCCGAGACCCGATATCCCGGCGTGCGCGTCCTCGAAGATCCCGGTCCGGTGTGGGACGACCCGGCGAGGTTCGATCTGGTGGTCGTGGCGACGCCGAACCGTGTCCATGTAGACCTCGCGTGTCGAGCGCTCGCGGCCGGCCTCAGCGTCGTTGTCGACAAGCCGGCGGCGGCGACGACCGCTGACGCGTTGAGGCTGAAGCGCGCGGCCGAGGCGGCCGGGCGCCCGCTCGGGGTTTTCCATAACCGGCGCTGGGATGGCGATCTGCTCACCGTGTCGCAACTCATCGCCGACGGCCAGCTCGGGAAGGTGCACCGTTTCGAGTCCCACTTCGAGCGGTGGAGACCGCAGGTTCGGGTCGCAGCCTGGCGGGAGCAGAGCGATCCGGCGGAAGCAGGGGGCCTGCTCTACGACCTCGGCACGCATCTGATTGACCAAGCTCTCACCCTTTTCGGCCCGGTGAGCCGGGTCTACGCCGAGCCGCGCATTGTGCGCGACGGCGCGCAGGTCGACGATGACGTCTTCTTGGCCCTGACCCATCGGACGGGCGTGCAGGCGCACCTGTGGGCGTCATCATCCGCCGCCGACGCGGCGCCCCGGATGCGGGTCCTCGGGTCTAAGGCGGCGTACGTCAAGTACGGGCTCGACGGGCAGGAGGATGCCTTGCGCGGGGGAGAGGTTCCGACCGGCGCCGACTGGGGCGTGGAGCCACCTGAGCGCTGGGGTCGGATCGGCGTGCCGGACGCCACCGAACCGGTGCCCACCCGCCCGGGCAACTATCCAGAGTTCTACCGGCAGGTCCGCGATGCGCTTCGGGGCGACGGGTCCATGCCCGTAGGCATCGACGACGCGCTTGCGACACTGAGCGTGATCGAGGCGGCTCAGACCAGCTCCCGGACGGGGACGACGGCGGAGATCAATAGTCCGGCGGAACAAGGGTGACGGCACGGCGGGCACCGTGCCGGATAGGGCTTTCCGAGCCGACGAGAGTATTCTGAGCAAGACGAGGAGGACTCGATGCGCCGGCAAATTGCACCATCGGAACTAGCACGAGATGCACGCTTCCAAAGGATCGAAACGGTCGAGCGCTTCAACGAGCCCCGCCAGACCGGCGAGGAGCGAAAGATGGATGCCGACGCTCCGGATGTCGGCGAGCGCGCCCGCCGTCAAATGCACGGCATCTTCGTCGGGGAGATCCAGGCTCTGGAGGGAGCGGGGCGTACCTGCTTCGACTACGACACCGGCAGCAGCGACGGAGAAGTGCCGTTCGCGCTGAAGCTGGACATGGCTCGGCAATGCTGGGACGAGGCCCGCCACGTCGAGATCTCAATCAAGCTCAGCGAACACATGGGCTGCGCCATCGGCGAGTACGCCGAGAGCGTCACCCTCTTCGAAGCCGCCTGCCACGATGACCCGGTGTTCCGCCTGGCCGGCGTGAACCGCGCCCTGGAGGGTCTGGCCATCGACGTGTTCAACACCATGCGCGACTTCGGCGCCAGCGTGGAGGACCCGACGCTGTTCTTCTGCGAGGACTGGATGCTCGCGGACGAGGTCACCCACGTGAAGATGGGTTCCAACTGGCTGCGGTCGATGACGGAAGGCGACGCCGATAGGCGCAAGCGCGCCCTCGAGTTCCAGAGTGCGGTGGATTCAATGTTCAATTTTGGTGGCCGGCGAGGTGAGGGCGCCGACGTGGCCATTCAGCTGGCCAGGCGGTTTCGCAAGATGGCCGGCTTCACTGACAGCGAGGTCGACGAGATCGCCGAGCAGGCCGCCGCTCAAGCCGTCGCCAACGCCGTTTGACGCCCGAACAGCACCGAGCCGCAAAAGCCATCAACGACGCCGCGTCGCCGTCCGTCTCGGAGACGTCGGCGGAGTTAACGCGGCCACGCCCGCCCATCCCAGGCTTGGGGTGTCCCACAGCTCGTTGAACGCGACCTCGACAGTGGGGGAGAAGCCGCAGCACAGTGAGAAGTCGTAGCGATGGCGGGCTCTGAACGACACCGTCTGCCAGCGCGCCGACCGACCCCAACTATGGGCATCCCAGGCGGCGGCCTGCTCCGGGGAAAGTTCATCCTCGGGCGGGGCCCCGGCAAACGACGTGTCTCGCCGGTCGGCCACGCGCTGGAGCACTCTGGACAGCTCGTCGACGATGTTCGGCTCGGACAGGTGACGCGGCCGGGCCTTGTCCTCGAAGGCTCCGCCCAGGACTTCGATGACGATGGGATCAAGGCCAGCCAGCCGGGTCCGACTGAGCATCGACCGTTCGTCGACGCGGATGCTGACGACCGGTTCATCCGCGAGGCCCACCTGTCGTATGACCTCTGCCGCGCACCGCTGAATGCTGGCGACGTCGTAATCGACGATCTCGAAATCGGCGGGTTCAACGACGATCTCCGTCGCCACGTTCCGGACCTCCTACCCGCTCAGGCATCCTCGAGGACGGTGACCGTCCCGTTGGTCCCGTCGACGTGAACCAGCGCACCGTCGTGGATGCGGCGGGTGCCGTCGGTAACCGAGACGACGCATGGGATCCCCAGTTCGCGGGACACGATGATGGCATGGCTGAGCTGAGCGCCGACATCGACGACGACGCCTGCGGCCGGCACGAACAACGGTGTCCAGGACGGATCGGTGCTGGGCGCGACGAGCACGTCTCCCGGCTCCAAGTCCCCGCCATGGAACGGGTCGAGGATGACCCGGGCCCGGCCGGTGGCTTCGCCCGGGCAGCCGGAGATGCCCTGCAGCACCGTTCCCGCCGTCGCGGGCACGACCGTTGACTGGTTGCGGCCGAGCCAGCGGTCAGTGGGGATGTACACGCCGTTGATGACGAATGGCGGCACCAGCCCGACCAGTTCCCTGAACCGATTCTCGCGCTCCCGAATGGTCTGTCTGAATGGCGTGGGGTCGTCGAGGAAGGCCAACAGTTCCTCCTCGGTCAGCATCCCGTAGTTGCCCTCTTCGTCGAAGTGACCGGCGGCCACCATGCGCCGTCCGAACTCGTGCATCAGCACCCGGCCTTCCTGCACGAGGCGGACGATGTTCGTCTTGGTGCGCTCGCGTCCGGCAAGGAAGAGGGCGGCCGCGCCCAAACCGGCTTGGAACTGGCCTTGGGCCTCCGGATCCGTGGCCAGTGCATCGACGACGACTGCGCCCAGCGCTTCGCGCTCGGCGGCGAGGGCATGTTGATGGCCAGCAGGAGCGGCGTCATCGGGCGAGAGCCGCATCCGGTCGATCGCAGTCAACGCCAAGTCCGGATGAGTCTCCCAGGTGGGGCAGCGCATCTCCCACTCGTTCGGCCCGCGCGAGCCGAACTCGTAGAGGAAATCCTCGAAGCGCTTGATGAAACCGGCCGCGTCGTCACTGCCGTCGTCCCGCAATCGCTCGAGCAGCCCATCGACTCCGGCGTCGAACGCCTTGCTGACGCTCTTTGAACCGGCGGCCATCCGGCCGAGTTCCCACATGGCGAACGAGGGGGCGGCCGAATCGACGCCGCCGACTCCCGCCGCCAGCTTCATGGCCAGCTCAGGTTGGCCGATGGCACCGCAGACCGTCGTCAGAATCCCGAGCGGCACCATGGCGCAATATGAGATGAAGAGATGCTCGGCGAACAGCCTGCGGAACCATTCACCAAACAGTTGGCGCGTGCGCTCGACGAGCTCACGATCGTCGAGTTTGGAAAGGTCCGGGCGAGCGGCTCGCAACTCCTCCATGGCGCGCTGGCTCTCGACCAACTCGGGAAGGTCCTGGGCGGTGAGGATCCATCCGAGGGTCTCGCCGACGCGGGCGCTGTGCTCGGGGCTCTCATCGCCGGACGCGGGCTGGTAAGGCAGCACATCCGGCTGCTCGCCGAAGAGCGAGTAGTCGACCATCTCGGGCGTCAGTCCGGGGACACGCACGCCGAAGATCCGGGAGACCGAGACGTTGAGATAGCAATAGCCGCCGAACACGCCCAGGATCTCGATCTCGTCAGGGCTGAACTCATCTGTATCGAACACTCCAAAGCGCTCGAAGGCATCTCGCCAACCTTGCTCGGCGCCAGGGATCCCGACGAGGGTCCAACTCAGCGGCGCCACCGGGTCGGGGAACACTTCGCCTACGTTGCCCCTCGTGTAGATGGGATAGCGGCGGCTGATCGGGTTGTCGACAACCCACGCGTCAGGCGGCAACTCTCGCATCGGACCCCTCCATCTCTCGCGGTGCCAGCAGGACCCTAGGCGTTACGCCTCGTCGGCGCTGCTCGAGAGGCCCACCAGGTCGCCTTGTGCCGACCCTTTCCCATGCTCACAACCCATCACCCGAGCCAGACGCGGCGGACCCGATTACGCTGGGATTTGGTGCTCCAAGGGGGGTGCCGCCGGAAGCCACGGCGCTGTACGTGTAATGAGGAGTCCCAACCACATGATCCGTAACTCGCGTCTCATGGCCGCGCGGCGATCGTCGCCGTTGTCGGCTTGACGATGGCGGCCTGCAGCAGCAGCAAGTCGARCACGGCCAAGGTCGGCGCCTCGGGATCGACGACGACCGCGGCCGCGCCGGCATCGGGTTCGCCGACAACCGCGGCCGCCGACCCGCTCGCCGCCGCCAAGGCGGCTACCGCATTGGCCGAAAAGGGTACCAACCGCAACGTTGACCCGACGTCCCGCCCGGCCGTCAAGGGCAAGCACGTGGTCGTCATATCGCAGGGCGAAGCCAACCTCAGCAGCCAGATACCGTCCGATGCGGCCGTGGCCGCTGGCAAGGCCCTGGGCTGGACAGTCGATCTCTACGACGGCAAGCTGAATTCGTCCCTCAGCGTGGGCCTGGTGCGCCAGGCCATAGCCGCCGGCGCCGACGGGATCATTCTCGACGCCATCGACTGCCAGCAGATCAAGGCGCCGCTGCAGGAGGCCAAGGCCAAGGGCATCATGGTCGTCGGCATCTACGCCTTTGACTGCAACGATCCCAAGGGCGGTGGATCCTCGGACCCCCTGTTCAGTGGTCAGATCAACTTCGGTCCGAAGGCCACCGACGTCGATGCGTTCACGCAATCCTATGGAGTCGACCAGGCCAACTACATCATCGCCGCCAGCAACAACACGGCCAAGATCATTGCCATCCACGACCCCGAGTTCGTGGTTCTGGACTGGACGTTGGTCGGGTTCCAGAAAGCGATCGAAGCGTCCGGCGGATCCAAGATCGTTTCTCAGCTCGACGTCACCGCCTCCGACATCTTGAGCGGGCAGATCACCGCCAAGATCCAGGCTGAGATCAGTCGGCATCCGGAAGCGACCTGGATCAAGAGTCCCTATACCTTCATCACCCTCCTCGGCCTTGTACCCGCTTTGGGCTCCAGGGCTGGTCAGATCAACGTGATGGGCGGCGAAGGATTCCAGCCGGAGCTCGACCTGCTGCGCCAGAACAAGATCCAGGCCGTCAACATCATCTCTTCGGAGTGGACCGGATGGGCCGCCTCGGACACCCTCAACAGTCTGTTCGCCAAACAGAAGCCGGCCGACAGCGGGATCGGTTGGACCATTGCCGACAAGGATCACAACCTGCCGGCATCCGGCAACTTCACGCCGCCTATCGACTTCAAGACGGAGTACAAGAAGGCGTGGGGCGTGAGCTGATGGCTGAAGCCGACGACCAGACCGGAGTCTCCGAGGGAGAGCCGGGCGGGGTCGGCTCCCTCAACGCGGCCGACACGGGCGACGCGGCCGATCCGGTAGCGCCACCTTCCCGGGTGGCGCTACGGATCGACCATCTGTCCAAGACCTTCCCTGGTACCCGAGCCCTCCGCGACGTCTCGTTTGCTATCGAGCCAGGGCAGATCCACGCTCTCCTGGGCGGCAACGGCTCGGGCAAGTCGACGCTGATCAAGATCCTGGCCGGCGTCTACCACGGCGATCCCGGCGGCACGATCACCGTCCAGGGAACGGAGATGGCTTCCGATCACACCACCCCCGATCAGGCTCGCGCCGTCGGGCTTCGCTTCGTGCACCAGAACCCGGCCGTCTTCCCGGCCCTTACGGTGGCCGAGAACATTGCCATCGGGACAGGGTTCGCCACGACCCGGGCCGGCTCATCAAGTGGCGTGAGCTGCACGGCCGGACGCAGCGCCTGCTGGAACGCTTCGACATCGAGGCCCGTCCCGAAACGCAAGTCTCGACGCTGCGGCCGGCCGAGAGGGCGATGGTGGCCATCGCCCGCGCCCTGTCCGACCAGGAGGACGAGGAGACCGGCGTCCTTGTCCTTGACGAGCCCACCGCGTCACTACCCCGCGCCGAAGTGGTGAGGCTTATGACCGCGCTCACGCGGTATGCGAAGAACGGTCAGACCATCCTGTTCGTCAGTCATCGCCTGGACGAAGTCATCGAGAGCGCCGATCGGGCCACCGTCCTCCGGGATGGTCAACTGGCAGGGACGCTGTCCGGCGAGCACATCAACGAGCCGAATCTCATCCGACTCATCGCCGGCCGAGAAGTCGACCGGGTCTTCCCCGACATGCCGGAGGTCCGTACCGAGGAGGTGGCGCTCGAGGTCGAGAGCCTGGCCGGCGGACCGCTGCGGGATGTCAACTTCCGCCTGCGCAAGGGCGAGGTCCTCGGCATCGCCGGACTCCTTGGTTCGGGTCGATCGGAGTTGCTGAAGATGATCTTCGGCGCTTATCCGATCCGATCGGGAACAGTGAAACTCGAGGGCCGGCCCGTGCGCTTCCGGCACATTGGCGAGGCCATGCGGGCCGGCGTGGCGTACGTCCCGGAGGATCGGGGCGGCGAAGCCGTCTTCCTCGACATGACGCTGTCGGAGAACCTTTCCGCCGCCTTGCTGTCCCGCTACTGGCAGGGCTTCCGGTTGCGCCATAAGCGTGCCGACGCCGATGCCCGCAGCACCATTGAGCAGTTCTTCATCCGCGCCTCTTCGGAGCAGCAGGGGATGAGCACGCTCTCGGGCGGCAACCAGCAGAAAGTCATCCTGGCTCGCTGGTTGCAGCGTAAACCCACCATCCTGCTGCTCGACGAACCGACGCATGGCGTGGACGTCAACGCCCGCGCCGAGATCTACGCCATCGTCAGCGATGCGGTGAGCGCGGGATGCTCCGTGGTGCTCGTCACCAGCGACTTCGAGGAGCTGGCCCGAGTCTCCGACCGCGTCATTGTCCTCGCTCAGGGTCGGATCACTGCCGAAGTGTGGCCGCCCGACATCGATCCCGCCCGGCTCACCGAGCTGGCATTCAGCACCCGAGAGGCTGCCTCATGAGCGTGACTGACGCCCCTTCCAACGC
>JRHI01003005.1_pt1 | contig 10590 bp, 9 predicted proteins | sample 215371 | NCBI WGS metagenome assembly JRHI01 (sample SAMN02929681, study PRJNA255918) | sediment metagenome | biome: cave system; feature: Ice Cave; material: Sediment; isolation source: sediment from deep within a dark volcanic ice cave with no known source of... ... | reverse complement strand
GGACTTGTGGTCCCAAGTGTTGAGGTGTCCACCGAAGCGGGTCAACTCCACCTTATAGACAGTGGTGCGGCTGAGTCCGAACTCGCGAGCGAGCGCGCTCACCGACCACCCAAAACACGGGATCCATCACACGTCCGCGGCCAGCACAGCGAGCGTTGAATGGCACGTGCGATCCTCAAATAACTGTTACTTGCCACTCATGCTTCGGTCTTGCCTCCGAAATAAAGTTGGACCAGGCTCTCGTTGGTTATCTCCGATCTAGACAGGTCGCGCTCGATCCGTCCCTGCCTAATGAGCAATAGGTGATCGGCCACCTCGATCAGCCCACGCGCCTTCTGTTCGACCACGACGACCGCCATCCCGTCCTTGAGCATCATTGAAAGCGACGCTAGGACCTGCTCGGCCGGGATCGGAGCGAGGCCGAGGGTAGGCTCGTCGAGCAGGAGCACCCGTGGTCGCGACATCAGCGCGCGCGCGATGGCGAGCATCTGCATCTGGCCGCCGCTCAGGCCTCCGGACACCGCCAACTGGCGCTCGCGGAGAACAGGAAAGAGGGCGAACACTCGCTCTAGATCCTCGCCGAGTTCCGCGCGGCGGCGGCCGTAGGGTCGTGAGAAGGTCCCCAACTCGAGGTTGTCGCGCACGCTAAGCGAAGGCAGCATCCCCCTACCTTCGGGGACGAGCGCCACACCCATCTTCACGCGCTGATGCGCGCGTGTGGCAGTGATATCCTGGCCGCCGAGGTGAATCGTCCCCGCGCGGGGACGGAGCAGGCCCGCCAGTGTCCGCATCAGCGTCGACTTGCCGGCGCCGTTGGGCCCGAGGATGGTCAGCAGATGACCGGGTGCCGCAGACAGCGAAACGCCCCGCAGCACCGGGTTCTTACCATAGGCAACCTCCAGGGACCGAGCCTCCAGCCCCCGGGCCACATCTGCTATTTCGGCACCTCCCTGGACCTACAAGATCTTGGCCGGGTCGTACACTACGTTGACCGCCGACCCCTGGATCTGGCCCAGCTTGAGCGGGTTGGACTTGATGCCGTAGTGCGAGCTCGCCGAGTACTCGTATACCGCGCTGGTCCCCTGGTACTTCAGGGTTTCGAGCACGTCTCGGATCTTCGCCCCGTCGGAGGACCCCGCCTTCTTGATCGCCTGCACCAGAATCTGGACCGCGTCCCACCCGCGTCCGCCGTACGCGGGATCACGGTCCCCATACTTCTTCTTCCACGGCGTCACGAAGGTGTTCAGAGCCTGCTTCAGACCGGGGTCGCTGATGGCGCTGGAAACCTGGGGCGGTGCGGCCACGAACATCGTGTTCGGGTACGCCTTCGTCGCCTGCTGGAAGATGCTCATGTCGTCGATTGACAGCAGCAGGGGCACGCTCAGTCCGGCCGCAGCCATGTCTTTCGCTGCCAGGATGTTGCTGGGGCCGGCGCCGAACTTGAGAACGACGTCTGGCTTCTTGTCGGCGATCTTCCTCAGCTGGGGCGTCAGGTCGGTCGCATCGGTCGCCGCCTGCTCGACGTCGACGATCGTCATCCCCCGGGCTGGGGCGTCCTTCTGGACGACGTCCGTCTGAGTCCCCGAGTACGGTGAGGGATCGCGGAGCACCCCAACCTTGAGCAGGCCCTTGGTCTTTGCGTAGTCGAGCCGGGTGTCCACCTCGAAGGCCGCCGGCGGAATCGTCGTGAAGACCCATCTGGCGTCCTGGGGCAGGATCGAGGCCACCATCATCGGCACCGAATGCTGGGCGGCCACCGGCGCCTCGGCCGCCGTGCCCGCCGAACTGAACCCGTTGATGAGCACGCTCACCTGGTCCTGGACGATCAGCTTGGTGACCGAGGTGACGCCGTCCTGCGGAAGGCTCTTCATGTCCTCGATGTGGAGCTCGAGCTTGGCGCCGCTGACCCCGCCTTTGCTGTTGACATCGTCCACCGCCAGTTGTGCGCCGTCCCTCAGCGCCTTGTCGAGATCCGCCAGGTAACCGGTGAGGCCGACCGCCATGCCGATCTTGATCGGGGGCTTGGACGTCGTCCCGGTCCCCGTGCCCGATCCGCCGCACGCCATGGCGGCCAGTGTGGCCACCGCGGCCCCGGCAACCAGCCGGGTGAATCCGGCTCTCGGCATCGATTCGATTCTCACGCTCCTCCTCCTGCTGCCTTCAAGATCTGGATCGGGTTCGACAGCGTCCCGATGCCGGTTCCCTCGACCTCGATGACGCCTCCGTTGGTGCTCAGATCGGGAGCCCGAAGCGGCCAGCCCTCCGCCTGCTTGGTCGTCCCCATCGACACCACGTCTCCGGGTTCGAGAGTCACCCAGGCGGTGATTGCCTCGATGCAGTCCTCGACCGAGTAGCGATAGTCGCGCACCAGGCCCTCCTGGACAACCTTTCCATTGAGGCGAGTCCGCAGGACCATGTTGTCGAGGTCAGAAACCTCGTTGCGGGTGACGATCCAGGGGCCGAGCGGCCCGAAGGTGTCAACCCCCTTGTAGCGGCCCATCGGTCGCAACGGGAACCGCTCGGGACGGTTTGGGTCGTCCGTATAGATGGTGAGCTCGACCGCGTCCTGCCAGCTAAGCGAGGCCGCGGTAACGTCGTTGAGCATGGTATAGCCGAAGATGTGGTCCCAGACGCGCTCGCGGAGAACGCGGCGGGCCCGCTTACCGATGACGAGGCCGAGCTCGGCCTCCGGCTGGACCACGCCCATCCCCTCGATGACCTCGATCGGCTCTCCGTTCCCCACCACGGAAGTCGGCGCCTTCATGAAGAAGAGCGGGCGCGGCCACTTGCCGCCGCGGCTCGGATCGAGCCTCTCGAGGCCGATGTCCGGCTTGTTGGCGAAGATGCAGACGAGCTTTGGCGGCCGGAGGATCGGCGCCCGCCAGGTCACCTCCGACACCCCGTACCCGGGGACCTCGGCCTCCCTGGCGGCCACCTCCGCGGCCCGCCCCAGGAAATAGTCTCGAAGCTCACCGGCGTCGAGGAGCTCGACCATGTCCCGAGGGAAGCCGGCGGGACCGAGACCGTATCGGCGGCTGAGACGCTCGAGATCGACCAGCCAATCTCCCACACCGGCGACGACGCGATCGATACCCGCCACCTGGACTGTGGCAAGCTTCATCTGCTCCTCCTTCTGCTCGCGCGGAGCGCCTCCGTCGCGGCAACGTCAACCTGGCCGTCGGCCGTGAGAATGATCGCGTAGTCCCGCTCGGCCGCTTCGCGGGACACGAATCCGTCGCGGACGTCCGCCTCCACCCTCTCCGGGTCCCGCTCGAGGGGGTTGCCGTAGCCGCCGCCGCCAGGGAGCGCCATGACCACCCGGTCCGCCGGCCCGAGCACCGCCCGGCCCTTGGTCGGCAGCTCGCCGCCGCCGATCCGGTGGAGTTCGCCGAGAGCGCCCGGATACCCGCCGAAGTAGCCCTCCGCAGGCACGCGGGTCCGCTCCGTCATGAGGTTGACGAGCCAGGGCTCGCCGCCCCTCATCCCGATCTCGAGCACCTGGCCAAGGCCGCCCCGCCACCGGCCAGGACCACCCGAGTCGCGGCGCAGCTGCTTCCGGTGGATGACGACCGGGATGGTGTTCTCCCACACCTCGACCGGGACCTCGGCTATCGAGGACGGAAAAGAGACGGTGTTGAGGCCGTCCTTGTCTGGCCGCGCCCCAAGGCCGCCAGCGACGGTGACGAACAGGGTGTACGGCTTCCCCTCCCGGCGGCCGCGGACCTCAAGCGTCCAGATCGCACCCGACCCCTCGGCGATCACTTTGTCCGGCGCCGCCTGGGCCAACGCGCCGAGGACGGGGGTCGCCGCAAACTGGCCCACCAAGTGGCGGCCGGTGGTGGGCGCTGGCGGCTGGCAGTTGAGGATGCAGCCGGGCGGGGCCGTCACCTTGATCGGCGCCATCGAGCCATCGTTGTTTGGCACCTCGGGCGCGAGCGTGCTCCGAACGGCATAGGTCGCGTACCCGGCGGTGTAGTTGAGGACCACGTTGATGCCCCGCCCGCTCTCCGGCGAGGAACCGGCGAAGTCGATCACGATCTCCGAGTCCCGCTTGGTCAGGCTGCACTGGAGGTGGATCGGTTCCTCGAAGCCGTCGATGTCAATCCCGTGCTCGAAGACGCCGTCGGGGAGCGCTGAGATGGCCGCGCGCTGAGCCTGCTCGGAGCGCTCCAGGATTTCATTGGAGACATCGTCGAGAGAGCTCAGGCCGTACTCCTTGAGCAGCCGGATCAGCTTGGCACCGCCGATGTTGCAACTCGCGATCATGGCGCGCAGGTCACCAAGGAAGTGCTCGGGGTCGCGGGTATTGATGCGGAGCAGGCGGATGAGGGTCGCGTCCTCGATCCCGCGCCGGCGCAGGTACATGATCGGCAGCCGGACGCCCTCCTCGTAGACGTCGTGCGCACCCGCCCCAGGGCCGTAGCCGCCAACGTCGACCATATGGCAGGTGCAGGCGAAGAAGGCGACCAAAGCCTGGCGGTCGAAGATGGGGACGCCGACTGTCACGTCGAGCAGCTGGCCGGTGGTCAGCCAGGGGTCGTTGGTGATGAGCACGTCACCCGGCTCGAGCGTCTGCGGAGGGATCGCGGCGAAGAAGTTCTTGACCGCCGCCGAGAGCGGGTTGATGTGGCCAGGGGTGCCGGTCAGGGGCTGGCACACCATCCGGCCCCCCGTGTCGAAGATCCCCGAGGCGAGATCGCCCGCATCCCGGACTACCGGGCTGAACGAGGTGCGCAGCAGGGCAGCGACCTGCTCTTCGGAGGCGGCAATCAGCCGGTCCCAGAAGACCCCTAACGAGATTGGGTCGAGGCGGGTAACGGTCTGGGTCATAGTGAGCCTCCCACTGCCTTCAGCAGACGCAGGTGGCCGCCGGGGAGCACCTCGGCGGACCACCCCGGGCGGACCACCACGGTCGTGTCAAGGCCGTCGACCGCGGCCGGCCCCGTGAATCGCTGGCCTGGGACGAGCTCGTCCCAGGCGTAGGCGGGCGCCGAGACCGGTGCCGCGCCGAAGGCCATCACCCGGCGCTCGGCCGGCTGCGGCTCATTGATGTCGCCGGTGGCCTCAGGGGGGACCGGCGGGCTCCAGGCCGGATCAGTCCGGACGACGATCCGCCAGTTGACGGCTTCGACGGGGATTTCGTCCATCCGCTCCGAGTAGAGGAGCTCGTAGGCCTCGCCGAACCGCTGCTCGAGTTCGGGCACCAGGCCTGCGCCGAGCTCACCGTCGGGGATCGAGATCGTGATCTCCCGCTGCTGGCCCTGGTAGCGCATCTCCGCGGAGCGGCGGATGAGCACGGGCGCCGAGCCGCCGGCGGCCGCCCGCACGCGGCGGATACCCGCCGCCTCCATCTCGGCCACCATCTCCCGGAGACGGTCCCAGTCGAGCACGCGGAGCTCGCCCTTCAGGGTCCGGATGGTCTCGAAGGCGGGCGGGGTGACCAGGAGCCCGAGGGCGGAGAACACGCTCGCCGCGCGCGGGATGACGATCGTCGTCACCTCCAGCAGCTCCGCGACGCCGCAGGCATGAACCGGGCCGCAGCCGCCGAAGGCGATCATCGGCAAGCTGCGCACGTCGGAGCCGCGCTCGATGGCGTGGATCCGGACCGCGCTCGCCATATTCTCGTTGACGACTCGGTGGACTCCCCAGGCGGCCTCCTCGGTGCCAACCCCGAGCGGGCCGGCGACCGTCCTTCCGACGGCTGCGCGCGCGGCCTGGAGGTCGAGCGCGAAGGCGCCCGCCGCGAACTTGACCGCGTTCAGGTAGCCGAGGACGACGTCGGCGTCTGTTACCGTCGGGTCCTTTCCACCGCGGCCGTAGGAGGCCGGGCCGGGATCGGCGCCGGCGCTCCGTGGACCGACACGCAGCCGGCCGACGGTGTCGACCGAGGCCAGGCTGCCGCCTCCGGCGCCGATCTCGATGAGGTCGACCGACGGGCTTTTGATTGGGAGCCCACTGCCCCGCTTGAACCGGTCCAGCCGCGCTACCTCGGCGTCGAAGCTCACGGCCGGCTCCCCGCCCTTGATGACGGCGCCCTTGGCGGTGGTGCCGCCGACGTCGAGCACGAGGCAGTCCTGGAGGCCGAGCGACGCGGCAAATCGGGCGGCGCCGGTGACGCCCGCAGCCGGCCCCGACTCGATCATGCGGACCGGGAAGGCGGCGGCCGACTCGGGGTCGGCGAGGCCGCCGTTAGACAGCATGATCACGACCGGCGCCTCGACGTCGCGCTCTCTCAGGCCCTCGAGCAGCCGGGCGAGGTAGGCGGCGACGAGAGGCTGGACGTAGGCGTTGGCGGTCGTCGTTGTGAAGCGCTCGTACTCGCGGATGACGGGCGCCACGTCTGAGGAAACGGAGATCGGCAGCTGGGGCGCCAGTTCCTGGGCCAGCTGCGCCGCGCGGAACTCGTGGGCCGGATCCTGGAAGCTATGCAGAAAGCCGACCGCCAGCGCCTCGGCGCCGCCCGCCACAAGCTGCTCGACCGCCCGAGTCACCGCCGCCTCGTCTAGCGGGACCAGTTGCCCGCCGTCAGCGTCGAGCCGCTCGGGGACCTCGGCGATCAGCTGGCGCTCCACCAGTGGCTGCGGAAGATCGATCCGAAGGTCCTGCATGTCGTACCGGTGGGCGCGGCCGATGGTCAGGATGTCACTGAACCCTTGCGAGGTCAGAAAGCCGACCCGCGCTCCCCGACGCTCGATGATCGCGTTCGTCGCCAGCGTCGTCGCATGCGCGACCAGCCGAACCTCGGCTGACGACACCCCCTTCAGCAGCTTGGTGATCCCCTGGAGCACGGCGCCTGCGGGGGCGCGCGGCGTCGTCAGCAGCTTGTGCGTCGAGACGCCGCCATCCTGGTCCGCGACTACGAAGTCGGTGAACGTGCCGCCGATGTCGATCCCGATAAGCTTGGTCATTCCCAGTTGACTCCCATGAGGCCGCGCGGGCGCAGTGCGATAACGAGGAGGAGGACGGCGAAGACGATGGCGTCCTCGTAGCGGGTCGAGATGTAGAGAGCGGTCGACACCTCGATGAGGCCGAGGACGATGCCACCTACCAGGGCGCCTTCGATGCTGCCCAGCCCACCGAGGATGGCGGCGACGAAGCCCTTGATCCCGAAGTTGATCCCGATGTTGAAGGCCGTGTACTGGACCGGAGCGATCAGCAGGCCGGCGATCCCGCCGAGGACGGCCGCGATCACGAAGGAGAGGACACCGATCGCCTCCGGGGGGATGCCGAGAAGCGAGGAGACATCGCGGTCGATGGCGCAGGCCTGCATCGCCTTGCCGAGCAGCGTCCGGCCAAGGAAGAGGCGGAAGCCGACGACGAGCAGGAGCGTCCCGCCGATCACCCAGACGTACTGGAGCGGCACAGCCACCCCGTACGACAGCCGCCCCGCCGTCCACGCCGGGAGGCTGCGGGGACGGCTGCCGAGAACGTGTAGGTATGCGTTCTCGAGCATGAGCAGGACGACAAGGGTGGCCAGGATGACCACGAAGCCGGGCGCGCGCCTCCGCCACAGCGGGACGACAACGGCGGCGCCGAGCAGCAGGCCGAGCAGGGCGCAGACGCAGACCGCCCCGATCAGCGCCAAGACGAAGGGGACGCCGAGCGAGTAAAGCCAGGCTCCCGTCATGCCCCCAGCCATTACGAAGCCTCCCTGGGCGAGGTTGACGACGCCCGTCGTGCGGTGGACGTTAGAGAAGCCGAGCGCGATCAGGGCATAGATACAGCCGATGGCGAGGCCGAGCAGGAGGCCGCCAGCGATGTTCACCACGCCGCACTCGCCCGCTGGACGCCGAGGTAAGCCCCGATCACCGCGGGGTCCTGGCGGATGGCGGCGGGAGCTCCGTCGGCGATCACCCGGCCGAAGTCGAGGACTGTCACGCTCTCGCAGGCGCCGAATACGAGCTCGACGTCGTGCTCGATGACGAGGGTGGTGAGCCCGCCCTGCCCCAGTTTCTTGAGGACGCCCCGCAGGCGGTCGGCCTCCTCCCGATTGAGACCGGCAGCGGGCTCGTCCAGCATCAGCAGGCGGGGTTCGGCCGCGAGCGCGCGCGCGACCTCGACGAAGCGAAGCTCGCCGAACGACAGCCGGCTCGCTGGCGTGTCGGCGACGGCGGCCAAGCCGACGCGGCACAAGAGCTCGCTCGCCCGCGAGCGAGCCGCCTCCTCTTGCCGCCAGCCGGAAGGGGTCCGGAGGAGGGCGGACAGCATGCCGCCCCGAGTTACCCGGAAGGCTCCCGCCATCACGTTCTCGACAGCAGTCAGGCCGACGAGTGGCTTGACGCCCTGGAAGGTCCGGATTAGCCCCATCGACGCGATCCGGTGCGCTGGCAGCCCGGTGATCTCGCGACCGTCGAAGCGCACGCTCCCGCCATCGGGTCGCAGGAACCCCGAGATGACGTTGAAGAGGGTCGTCTTGCCGGCTCCGTTAGGACCGATGAGCCCGTGGATCGATCCCTCCCGGATCGTCAAGTCGGCGTCCCAGAGCGCGACCACCCCGCCGAACTTCTTGGTGACTCCGGTCACCTCAAGGATCGGTCCAGCCATCATTCGGGCGCCGCTAGCAGCCCGCGCGGACGGGCGATGACGATGGCCAGGAGCGCGGCGCCGAAGACCAGTGTAACGTAGTCGCTAAGGAAGCTGAGGGCGGCGGGCGCGGCAACCAGGACCGCGGCTCCAACGACAGCGCCGAGCGAGTTGCCGAGGCCGCCAACGAATAGCATCACGAAGAGCAGCACGATGGTGTCGAGGCCATAGGCCTCGGGGCTCGTGAAGGTCAGGAGGTGGACGTACAGGGAACCAGAGACGGCGGCCAAGACCGCAGACGTGCAGAAGGCGGAGACCTTGAAGCGGAGGGGATTGATGCCCAACGATTGGGCGACGTCCTCGTCGAGAGCGGTTGTGCGCAGGGCCCGCCCGAAGCGGGAGTTGGCCAGCCGCTCGACGACGACGAAGGCGATGGCCGAGAGGACCCAGGACAGCCAGTACATGCGGGACAGGCTGTTAAATGCGAAACCGGCGATCGTGAGGGGCGGAACGCCCGCGATGCCAGTAAAGCCATTGGTCAGCGGCTCGGCCGAGACCGCCAGCGCATAGGTGGCGAGCCCGAGGGCGAGGGTCGCCATGGCGAGGTAGTGGCCCCGCAACCGCAACGTAGGAAAGCCGATGGCGGCACCGGCAGCGAGCGTGGCCGCCATCCCGACCAGGAGCGCAGGCAGCGTGGGCAGGTGAGCGCGCGTAGTCAGGATCGCGGAGGCATAGCCGCCCAGCGCCAGGAAGGCGTTGTGGCCAAAGGTGATCTGTCCGCCGTAGCCGACCAGTAGGTTGAGGCCGATGACCGCGATGGCGTAGATTCCGGCGGTAGTGCCGACGTGGAGGGCATAAGGATCGCCGAAGAGGCCCACGCCGAGAACGGCGGCGACGATTGCCACCGCCGCGATCGACATCGGGGCGGACAGCTGACGCCCGAGCAGCCAGGCCTGAAGAGCGCTCACTCGGCGGCCACCGGCCCTGACGACAGTCAAGACGAACCTCGCCGCCCGTCCCGGCGCTCGCCGCTCTGTCGTGCCGTGCCGTGGGCGTCGATCCGGCCGAGCTCGGCCGACAACTCGGCGGTCGTCCGCTTGAGAGCCTGGGCGAGCGGCGAGTCGACGCCGCGAGGAATGGTGGCAGTGGTGCCGACCACGGCCATGGCGGCGATCATCCCGTCCTGATCGAAGACGGGACAGGCCACGGTCCGGATGCCGTCCACCACGTGCGACACGACGGCGATCCCGGCCCGCTTGACCTCCTCCAGCCTCTCCTTGTCCGGCGCTCCGTCGGCCGACAAAGGCCGGGCTCCGTGGGCCAGGAAGATCGATCCCTGAGCTGAAGCGAGTGAGAGCCGGCTACCGAGGCGGACGCTGATCCGCACCAGACGCTGGGTGGAGTCGACAGCACGGATCAGCACCGGCCCCTGCCCGTCCCAGACCGAGAGCACGATCGTCTCGTCGAGCTCTCGGCAGAGCCGGTCCATGTAGGGCGCTGCGACTCGTGTGAAATAGAAGCCGGCCTGAGCGGCGCTGCTCAACTCCAGTACCCGAGGGCCGAGCGACAGGGTCCCGGTCGCGGGCTCGAATCGCAGCAGCCCGGTCCGCCGCAGCGACATCGCATAGCGGTGAGTGGTCGCCTTGCCGAGACCGAGGCCTTCAGCCAGTTCACCGAGTGTCAGCGATGGGCGGTCCGGGGTGAACAGGCTCAGCAGCAGGCCGACGCGCTCGACCGACTGGATGATGTCGGTGCCGCGCGGCCTCGCCACAGCCTGTCCCCTTCCGTGGGATTCCTCCACGGGTCGCCCTTCCCGATCGTGTCTCGCATTGCGAGCCGCCATCACGATAATGGTAGGCCTAGCCGCGAGGAGCTGTCAACCGGCGTTTTGGTCGGATGTGCGAGGGCAAGTTTGTGGGCTAGAATCCATGGGTTTAGTTAAGTCTTGGGCCCTCCCTTGGTGTGGTCGAAGGCCTGGCCTGACCCTCGGCGCCCATCAGCTCCCCCACCATGCTTCCGGGAAATTGTCAATAGTTGTGGATCGGCCGGCTTGATCACGCGGCGTCC
>JRHI01003004.1_pt1 | contig 10592 bp, 9 predicted proteins | sample 215371 | NCBI WGS metagenome assembly JRHI01 (sample SAMN02929681, study PRJNA255918) | sediment metagenome | biome: cave system; feature: Ice Cave; material: Sediment; isolation source: sediment from deep within a dark volcanic ice cave with no known source of... ... | reverse complement strand
CATTACACCCCCGCGGCGGGCATTGCAGAGTTGCGGCAAGCGGTGAGCGATTATGTGAACCGCAGCCGGGGCGTTCGCGTATCGCCCGACAATGTCGTCATCGCACCTGGGGCCAAACCCCTCATCGCCGGGGTTTTGATGGCGCTGCTCAACGCCGACGACGAAATCATCATTCCGGACCCCGCATATCCGGCGTATCGTTCGATCGCCACGTACGTGGGGGCGAAACCGATCTCACTGCCGTTGTTGGAAGATCGCGATTTTCGCTTTGACATTCACACGCTTGAATCGCTGATCACGCCGAAGACCAAAATCCTGGTGTTGAACTCGCCGCACAACCCCACCGGCGGAATCCTCAGCCCAACCGATATCGCCGAGATCGCAGCCATCGTAAGAAAACACGAGCTGCTGGTCATCAGCGACGAGATCTACAACCGCCACTGTTATGACGCCCCCTTCGCATCGTACTACGGCTTGGCCGGGCTGCCGGAGCAGACCATCCTCATCGACGGTTGTTCCAAGGCGTGGGCAATGACCGGTTGGCGCTTGGGGTTTGGCGTCATGCCGCGCTACATCGCCGATGCGGTGACGGCGCTCATCCTCAACACGGTTTCGTGCACGGCGACTTTCGTTCAGGACGCAGCCATTGCAGCGCTGACCGGTCCGGACGAGCCGGTGCAAGCGATGCACGACGAATTCTTGCGGCGCCGGGAAATCCTCGTCGATGGGTTGTGCAAGCTACCCGGCGTCACGTGTCGCAGGCCAGGCGGCGCCTTTTATGTTTTCCCCAACATGTCGCAGGTCGACAGCGACGACATTGCGCTCGCCAATCACTTCCTCAACGACGTCGGAGTCGCCGCCTTGGGCGGTTCGACCTTCGGGCCCCACGGCAAGGGCTATCTGCGGCTCTCCTACGCCAACTCGGAAGCGCATTTGCGCGAAGCACTCAAACGCATGGAAAAAGCCATCCACACGTACCGGCGTTAGTTCACCCGAGCCCCATCGCGGTTTTGACCGCTGCTAACGTCTTTTGTGCGATGGCGCGCGCGCGTTTGCTGCCGTCCTCGAGGATCTCGTCAATCAAAGCGGGCTTGGTTTCAAAGTGCCGCCGCCGCTCGCGTATCGGCGAGAGAGCCGCGTTCAAGTGCTTTGCCATATCGCGCTTGTCTTCGACGCAGCCTAATGCTCCGCTGCGGCAACGGTGGGCTATGTCGTCAGCGGCCGCTTCGTTGAAAACGCGTTGAAAGAAGAACACCGGGCATGTCTCCGGATGGCCGGGGTCGTTCTTTCTGATTTTCGTCGGATCAGTGTACATGGTCTCGACCTTTGCGCTCGTAGCTGCATCGCTGTCCGCCAGTAGGATGCTATTGTCGTACGACTTGCTCATTTTGCGGCCGTCGGTGCCCGGTACGTAGGGTGTGGCTGAAAGCACGGGCTCGGGCTCGAGCAGCACCGGTCCGTAAAGATGATTGAAGCGTCGGATGACTTCACGTGAGAATTCCAAGTGGGGCAGTTGATCTTGACCCACAGGAACGGCCTCGCCGCGCATGATCGCAATGTCAACCGTTTGCATGAGGGGATAACCAAGAAAACCGTGCGTGGCGATTTCTTGGCCGAGCGTGCTGATTTGATCTTTATAGGTCGGCACTCGTTCCAGCCACGAGACCGGCGTGAGCATCGCGAGCAACACCGCCATCTCGCTGATCTCGGGGATGCGCGACTGCAAATAGATCGTGCAGCGTGTGGGGTCGAGACCTGCTGCGAGCCAATCGGTCACCATCTCGCGGACGTCGGAGGCGATCTCCGTGCTCCGTTCAAATTTTGTTGTGAGCGCGTGCAGATCCGCCACTTCATAAAAACAATCGTTCGCTTCCGTGAGAGCGACGAAATTACGAAGCGCTCCGAGCAAATGACCGACATGCATGCGCCCCGTCGGCCGCATACCTGCCATGATGCGACGCCGGCGGCCCGAAGCTACCGGTGCCGGGGAAGAATGTGCCAAAGAGTCCTTCCTTACAGAGATGCGCTCCTTTGAACTTTTTCTTGCTCTAACTCCTGCGCATACAACGCTTCAGAGCTGGGGCGGCCCCTTGCCCAACGGCCGCGCGGAACGTAGCGCGCTTTGGACAAAGCGGCGCGCTTTCCGAATTGCCTGGAGCGGCTTGTCGCCACGTGCGAGATGAACGCTGATCGCAGCCGCGAGAATTCCGCCGCTGCCGCGCATCCTTCCGGCGATGCGCTTGTGCGCAAGGGCGCGGACTTTGCCCAGGCTGGCGAACACATCCGTGCAAACCTCTCCAGGCAGGTGACCGCCTGTCAAGAGCACGTCGCAACCATAGCTGCTCAGTTGTAAAGCCGCGGCACGAGCCTGCGTCAAATTGTTGACGGGTGTTGAGGCAAGGCGCGCTGCTTCGCTGACGTTCGGAGTGACAATGCTGACGAGCGGCAACAACCTCTTTAGCTCCTCGCCGGCGGCCGCAGACGAAAGCGCATAGCCGCTACTCGAACGCAGCACTGGGTCTACGACGACCGGAGGTTTCACAGGCAGCTTACTCAAAAAATTTCGGACGGCTCGCATTCCGCTCGCCTGCGGAATCAATCCGATGCATATCGCGTCGGGGCGCACTTGCTCCCAAATGCTTCGCAGTTGTTGCACGATCGTTCGCGCAGGCACAGGCTGCACCGCTGTCACGCGCGCGCTGTTTTGCGCGGTTACGGCGGCTACCACGAGCAGCGGTTGGGCTCCAAGCCTTTCGTACACCCGCACATCCGCGCCGAGCCCGGAGGCCGCAAGCGGATCCACCGTGCCGATGCTGCACACGACCGGTTTTCGATGCCGCCTGGACCTTCTTATTGAGGGCATGCTTGGGCTGGTGTCCAAACCGTTCGCACGCATGTTCTCCACAAGCCCTGTGAATATGTGGAGAACATTTGTTTGGAGTTTGTCTGAGTCGCGGCTGGCCTCAACGCTTGGCGGGAGACGGGGTCGCGATGGCTGCCGGCGCCTCCCATTTCACTGGAGCCAAACCGGCTGGAACAGGCAAGCTTGCGGCGCGATAAATCTCCGCAATTGCCGACCGGAACTGGGTTAGCGAGCGCTGTACCGCTTCGCGCGGCTGCGGCGTTGCGAGCGCCATGAACCAACGGCTTGACTCCGCGCGCAACAGTGCGGCGCGCACGGGCGCACGTGCGAGGGCACCGTCACCCCCAGCCTTCTTGCGGGCGTCGGACAAAGCTGTCCACAGGCTAGCCTGGTTCGCGGACCCCATCCAAAGTGCGAATCCGCCGCTGTCCGAAGCAGGCTCGAAACCGTAGGTTTCATTGGTCGGGGGATGACGCCGTAAAAACTCAGTGGGTGTCGTCGCTTCAACGCCGCTGGCGCCCAAAACGGCATCAAGGTGGCCGAAGATTTGCTGCCGATCAGGGCGTTGCAACATAGGGCTCTGTAAGTCGAGACACAGCACCAGCGTCGTGGCACTCGTGCCTCCCGCGGTTGTAGCCGCGTCCAATGCCTCATTCGCCATCGTTCGAACGCGGTCACCGAGCGCATCGGCCGACGACGATGCCGGCAAGATGTCGAGTGCGGCGCTCGCGGTATCGCTACAGAACAAGATGGGAAGCTTATTGGTCTTACTGGTTTCCATCAAGTAGCCGCGCAGCGCAGCCGCTCCAGTTTCATTCACTGCCTGCGCCGACGCACCCGTATTCGCCTTGACGACACGGTCGGAAAAGATCGCATACGATGGGTGACGCTCTTGTATCACCGCCGCAGTTGCGTCATCGTACGCGCCGTGTGGAGAAATGATGCCCGGATTTGCCTCCCCGCTTAACGCGGTGATCGCGCGCATGCCCTCTTCGATGGCCGCCGCGGCGTCCTCGCGGCCGCCCACGTTCACCGTGAATTGTGCCTGCCGGGTTCTGCCCGCTGCGTCAACGACCAAGGGCAGAATGGGTTCATATGCCGGCAATGCCGCTAACTCAAGGGATCCGTTGCGGGCAGCGAGTTTTGTCTTGGAAAGAATATCGCGCGCTGCAGCTGCGAATGCGTCGCCGATGGCGCGTAGGTCACGTTCGTCCAACTTTTTTTTCGTGAGCAACGACCTCAGATCGCGACCGTAGCCGTTGGCGACCATTGTCAGCAACGCTACAATGCCTGCAAAATCCACATCGTCGCGAGTCGAGAAGCGAACCGCATGATTTCCCGCCAGCGCAAGGCGGGCTGCCGATGCGTGAGCTCCGAAACGTTTGCCGGCAGCGGTTTGCGACAGCTGCCGGTCGACGACCAGGTCGCTCGACAACGCGTCCAGCAGATCAACGGCGCGGACATCGGTCGCAGAAAGTTTGCCGTCGGCAAGGTCGTTCAAGGCGGAGTTCCGCGCCGCGAGTTGTTCCAGAGCAACGAGAAATTGAGGATCGATGGCAAGCGTCGCGCGCGCGCTCGGATGAGCAGCCAGCGCGTTGACCTGTGGGCTGACTCCGTGCAGAGCGATGATGCCGGCTTCCACGGCTTGTACGCTTGGATCTGAACTGTTAGGCGCCGCGACGCGCCAAACGATGGCAACGGACGCATTTCGCGATGCCGCCGTTGACTGCGCCCACGTGATCAGGATGAGGAGGGCAATACCGCAAGCGCTGAGCACTCGTAATTTTTTCATCAGGCTATGTCTTCCATGGAAGAACACGCGCTTCGATTCACATAATCTTTTACATTCAAGGAATTCAGAAACGAGTTGCTTAGCGAGCGCTGCGGTCGGGTGTGACGATGCAATCCAGCAAACGCTGTAACTCTGCGTCGTCCGCGTAACGAATTTCGATCGTTCCGCCGCCCGTGGGAAGCCGCTGGAGCGTCACCTTCGTCGCAAGAGCAAAACGTAAGCGGCTTTCAACGTCCGCAAGGTCGGGTGAAAGCGCGCTTTTTCGCCCCGCTTTCGGGGATAACGTGGGGCGCCCCGACGCCGCTCGCTCGATGTCGCGCACGCTCATGTCTTGGCGCACCGCCTGCTGCGCGAGCGCTTGTGCCCGGTGGGCAGGCAAAGCCGCAAGTGCCCGGCCGTGACCTGCGCTCAGTTTGCCGTCGCGAATCAAAGCCTGCACCGAATCAGGCAGCACGAGCAGCCGCAACGCGTTCGTTACCGCCGGCCTGCTCTTGCCGATCCGTCGCGCGAGCGTTTCTTGACTGTACTGATGATCGTCGATGAGCTGTTTGTAACCTGCAGCTTCCTCAATAGCGTTCAGATCGGCTCGCTGCACGTTTTCGAGCAGCGCGATTTCGATGGCTTCCCCGTCCTGCGCCTCGCGGATCAAAGCCGGGATGCGCTCCAAGCCGCAAATCTTCGCAGCGCGCCAGCGGCGCTCGCCGGCAATTATTTGGTAACGATTTTCAGCTTCCGGGTGCCGCCGCACGAGGATCGGGGCCAGCAATCCATTCGCCTCTATCGACTGTGCCAGCGCCGCCAGCGATTGTTCGTCGAAGTGCCGGCGCGGCTGTTGACGGTTGGGTTCTATGCTGTCCAGCTCTAATTGCGCAACGACACTGCCGGCCCGGGGTTCGGCTGCGCTTTGAGCCCGGGCGCCAGGGAACAACGCACCCAATCCGCGTCCCAAGCCGCGATTCTTATTCACGTCCAATGACCTCCTCGGCGAGCGCAGCGTAGGCCGCAGCGCCTTTACCTTTTGGATCGAATTGCGAAATCGGCTCCCCAAAGGAAGGCGCTTCCGACAGACGCACGGTCCTGGGAACGCGGGTCGTAAACATCAAGCCGGGAAAAAACTTCTCGACTTCTTGTACGACTTGTGTGGCAAGATTGGTCCGGCCGTCAAACATGGTGATCAGCACTCCTAGAATATGCAACGGAGGATTGAGGTGTTGTTTTACGAGCTCGATCACGTGCGTGAGCTGGCCGAGGCCCTCGAGAGCGAAATATTCTGCTTGAATAGGAACGATCAAGCTGGCCGATGCGCTCAACGCGTTCAAAGTGAGCAGTCCTAAAGACGGCGGACAATCGATGCACACGTAATCGAAGGAATGGTGCATCGATTGCAGCGCGCTTCGCAGCCGCAGCTCGCGAGACATTGCTGTGACAAGCTCGATCTCGGCGCCGGCAAGGTTGAGCGTTGCAGGCGCAAGCTGCAACCCTTCGACGCGCGTGGACTGTACGATCTGGCCAATCGGCAGTGACTTCAATATCACATCGTACATGCAAGCCGTTAGCGACGCTTTCTCGATCCCCAATCCCGTTGTCGCATTTCCTTGCGGATCGATATCAACGAGCAGCACGCGATTGCCCCGCGATGCGAGTTCCGCGCAAAGATTTATGGCGGTCGTCGTCTTACCTACCCCGCCTTTTTGGTTTGCGATCGCGATGATATTGGCGATCACAAAAGGATGCCCCGACGCTCGCGCGCGTTGCGGCGCTCCCAGCGCCTCGTTACTCACGGTGTGCCTCGCTCTCAAAACGCGCGCGAACGATCCGGCTCAGCTCAGCGCGATTATTTCTCGTAGGATCATCCAACACTGCTTCCAGACAACCGCGCAGCGCCTCGCCCACACGCGCGTCACCGCGGAAATCGGAACCCACGACCTGAAGATCGCGCATGATTTTTATGATCTCAGCCCCGTCTATTGCCAGTTGAGTTAGGCCGAAGGCCGTTGGACCGTCAAGTTCTGCCTGCACTCGTCCCGCAAAACGGTCCAGAGAGTCGGGATTGCGCTCGGGAAGGCCGGATGCGAGTACGTCGGCTTTCCTCAATGAGAAAAGCGGCTGAATCGCATCGGGCCCTACACGGCTGATGAAGCGGCGTACGGCGGCGTCAGTGAGGCTATCGTCCGAAGCGAACATGTGGTGACGAATGAGATGGCTGACCCGGCTGATGGTGTCTCCGCTAAAGCGCAGCCTGCCTAGAAGATCCTGGGCCATCCGCTCTCCGACAAGTTCGTGACGGTAGAAATGCGGACCAGATTTGGTTCTTGGTTTACCGATGTCGTGGAGCAGTGCGGCAAGCCTGATAGTCAGATCCCGCGGGGCCTCGTCCACGCTACGCAGGCTGTGGTAGTAGACTGTATAGCGGTGAAACTCGTTCTGCTCTACGCCCCACCCCTCGAGAAGCTCGGGCATGATATAGTTTAGCGCACCGGTTTCGCGCAGCAGTTCAAATCCAACGCTTGGCGCTGGGGCTCTTGTTAGCAGTTTCGTCAGCTCGTCAGCCACTCGCTCGGGGGCTATCGTCGGGACGAGGTGGGCGGCTGCCTTCATCGCCTGGAGAGTCCCCATGGTCGTTTGCAGGTCAAAACGAGCGGCGAATTGAGCGCCCCGCAGAATCCGTAGGGGATCCTCGTCGAAAACAGCCGGCGCCGTGATATCCAAACGCCTATTCTTCAGGTCTTCAAGGCCCCCAAAAGGGTCGATCAAGGCCTTGTCTGACAAGCGGCGCGCCATCATGTTTATGCGGAAATCGCGCCGCCCGAGGTCATCTTCAACAGGGATGTTTGGAGCGCTCTCGATGGCAAAATCGCGATGCTGCGGTCCGATTGAGCGCTCCCTTCGCGGGAGTGCTACGTCGACGGTGAAGCCAGCGCGCGTGAACTTGACGACCCCGAATGAAGCCCCGACCAACTCAGTTCTACCGTATTTGGAGAGCCGCGCTATGATTTCGTCGAGCGGGACGCCAGTAACGAGATAGTCCGCGTCGGCTGTCGGGGTTTGTGGTCTGCCAAGCTCAGCCAGCATTTCATCCCTGACCCGGCCGCCAACCGAATAGACCTCGGCCTCCGGAAATGTCTCCGAAAGTAGATGATCGGTGTCGGTTTGTTTCACGTGGAACGTGGCCGGCTCGAACGAATTGACGCCTTGCGGACTGGAGAAATAGGCTTTCTCCGTACTATCCAAATATGTCGCTCCGCGTTGAGGAAGGGTACATTTACGCTTCTGGTAGCAATCGACGCGTGAAACCGGGCAGCAATTTGGATTGCGTCCAGCGACGGCACCATCGCGCGCCCCTCGTATAATAGCAGCATCCCTCCGGGCCTTACTATAGGCAATCCTAGTCCGAGGGATTCTGCAGGCGGAGCGACTGCTCGCATCAGCACAGTACCAACCCCACCCTTTGGAAGTTCGCCCGAAGTCGTAGCTTTGGATTTCACGACCTCAACGTTGGCCAACGTTAGTTCGGAGACGGCAAACTCGAGAAACTCCGCGCGCTTGCGTCTCGGTTCCAACAAGAAAAAATGATTGTTCGGGTACATAAAGGCCGCCGGAATGCCGGGCAGCCCGGCGCCGCTGCCGAGGTCGGCAACGACATCCGCCAGCTTAATTTGTCCGAGTGGCGCGAGGCTATCCAAGATGTGCGCGACTATGAGGCTCTGGGCGTCTTTTGCGCCCGTTAGGTTGGTGGTCTGGTTTGCCTTCAATACTAAAGCTGCGAAATGGAGCAGGCGCTCAACGGTTGCTCGATCGTCCGTTAGTTTTAGTTGCTGGAGTCCGTCCTTGAGCAAAGCCGCATCGCTAAGATGCGTCACCCTTGAGCCGTCGGCGCGACCACGACCTCGTGGCGATGGATGTAGACTGCGAGCACCGCCATGTCCGCCGGCGTGATACCGGGCATCCGACCCGCCTGCCCCAGTGTCTGCGGCCGCTGGGCCGTTAGTTTTTCTTTTGCTTCACGCGATAGGCCGGGGCAGCGATCAAATACAAATTTCTCTGGAATCGCCACACTTTCTAATCGAGCCATCTTATCTACGGCAGAAGTTTGTCGCCTAATATACCCCTCGTACTTGATTGCAGTTTCGACGCGCTCGGCTAATACCGGCTCAAGTTGGTCTGCAACATCTTCATAAGATAGCTCAGGCCGGCGCAAAAGATCTGCAAGCAAAGCTCCCGGTTCGACTCCGAGCCGCCGTGCATCATGTGCTTCAATGCGCGTTTCTCGCAACCGGGTTTCTTCTAATTGCATGCGCCGCGCGCGCCGTTCGAATGCTGCATAATGTTCGTCGTCAACGAGACCCACTTGACGCCCGATGGGCGTTAGGCGCTCGTCTGCGTTGTCGTGACGTAACACTAACCTGTGTTCTGCGCGCGAGGTCAGCATGCGGTATGGTTCGGCTGTACCTTTGGTGATCAGGTCGTCCACCATCGTGCCGATGTACGAGCTCGTCCGGCTCAAACTAATCGGCTCGTTGCCGCGTGCGCGCAAGGCAGCATTTATCCCCGCCAAGATCCCTTGTGCTGCAGCCTCTTCGTACCCCGACGTGCCATTGATCTGTCCGGCATGAAAGAGACCCGCGACCGCCCGTGTTTCCAGGGTTGGGAACAATTGAGTGGGCACGACGAAGTCGTACTCGACTGCATAACCCGGGCGCATCATCTCAGAGTCTGCAAGCCCGGGGAGCGTGCGCAACATCTCAAGCTGCACGTCCTCCGGAAGCGACGTCGAAAACCCGCCCACGTAGATCTCGCGCGTGTTCCAGCCTTCCGGCTCTAGGAAGATCTGGTGGCTCGGGTTATGCGCAAATTTGATCACCTTGTCCTCTATAGAGGGACAGTATCTGGGGCCCACTCCTTCGATGAGCTGCAAGCCGTACATCGGTGAGCGGTGTAAATTCGCCCGAATGAGCGTATGGGTTGCTTCGGTTGTGTTGGTGATGAAGCATGACAGTTGCGGTCCTGGAAAACGAGGTTCGCTCTCGTAAGAAAACATAAGGGGCACGGGGCTCGGGGGCTGCTCCTGCGTGAAGCTGAAATTGATGCTGTCGCGATGGACTCGGGGAGGCGTCCCCGTCTTCAGCCGCTTCGTCTGCAGTCCAAGACGCTGCAGCGAATGCCCGAGACCTGAACTCGGTTGTTCGCCTGCGCGGCCACCGGGGATGCTCTTTTCCCCAGCATACATCTTTCCGTGTATGAACGTTCCGGTCGCGACGATGACTTGTCGTGCGAAGAACTCATAGCCCGATGCAAGCCTGACTCCCTCGATGGCACGTGCGCTTTCGTCGACGATGAGATCTGCGACGAGACCTTGGCGCAGTGACAGCAGCGGCTGCGATTCGACGGTTGCTTTCATACGTTGGGCGTAAGCACGTTTGTCCGCTTGTGCCCGTAGCGTGCGCACCGCGGGGCCGCGGCTTTCGTTGAGCCAGCGCATGTGCACATACGTATGATCGATGCAACGCGCCATCTCGCCGCCCAGGGCGTCAATCTCGCGTACGAGTTGCCCCTTCGCCGGTCCACCGATGGACGGATTGCAGGGCATCAATCCGATGGTGTCAAGCGTGCCGCTCACCAGCAGCGTGCGTGCTCCGATGCGCGCGGCAGCAAGCGCGGCCTCGCAGCCCGCGTGTCCTCCACCGATGACAATGACGTCGTAACGCTCGCTCATGCCGCTGCAGTTCGCTCCGGCAGCGGACGGTTCTTGTTATCTCACTTGCCCACGCAAAAGCGCGAAAAAATTCCTTCGATAATCTCGGCAGTCACCGTGTCGCCTGTGACTTCGCCGTACGCAGCAGCAGCAGCCCTCAGATCGCCGGACAGCAGATCGACCGGGTGCGACGCGGCAACCGTTGACGCGGCGTGTTGGAGGGCTTCGTACGCACGCGTGAGGGC
>JRHI01003003.1_pt1 | contig 10597 bp, 10 predicted proteins | sample 215371 | NCBI WGS metagenome assembly JRHI01 (sample SAMN02929681, study PRJNA255918) | sediment metagenome | biome: cave system; feature: Ice Cave; material: Sediment; isolation source: sediment from deep within a dark volcanic ice cave with no known source of... ... | reverse complement strand
GCCCCTACGCCGGCCAGTGCTTCGTCGAGTACAACTGCCTGCCGGACAAGAGCGGCACCTACGCCGCGCTCTACCGGCCCACGCACATGATCGGGCTCGAGCTCGGCATCTCCGTGGCCTCTGCGGTGCTGAGGAAGGAGCCGACGGGAGCGCCCGTGTGCTTCAACTCGGACGTGGCCGCCACCGCCAAACGCGCGCTGAAAAAAGGCGAGATGCTCGACGGCGAGGGTGGGTTCCTGGTCTGGGGCAAGCAGACGCCGGCCGACGTGTCGCTCGCGGAGGGCTATCTGCCGCTCGGCCTTGCCCACAACGTGAAGCTCAACCGCGACATTGCCGAGGGCCAGCCGCTCAGGTGGGCGGACGTGGCATTCGACGCCAACGACGCCGCCGTCAAGGTGCGGCGCGAGATGGAGGCGAAGTTCGCGCGGCCGAATAGGTGAGGTGTGGCTGACTTGATGCGGCTCCCCTCCCCATCATGCCGAAGGCGTGTCTTCGACACGACGCGGGGAGGGGTCGGGTGACCGGGACGCCGATCGCGTCTTCACCCCACCCCTAACCAAGGGGTGGGGAACCTCGTCGAGCAAGCGTCACGGTTGAGAACCCATCTACGTATACTTGTCGTAGCGTACGAAGGCGGCGGGCTGGCGGGCGACCCTGATGAGGATGCGCAGGGCCTCGTCTACCATCGGCGTCGGGCCGGCGATGAACGAGACCGTGCCGTCGTAGTGGCCGGCCATCTCGCGCGCCATCACATCCGTCACCATGCCGGTCGCCAATCGGATGTGGGGGAACTGCGGATGGGTGGGGCCTTGGGCCTGCTCATGCGAGAGCGCCAGCGTGACGCGCAGATTGCCCTGTGCCGCGGCGACGTAGTCGGACAGCTCCTGCAGGTAGAAGCCGTCAGCGAGACCGCGGACACCGAAGAAGACGTGACCCGAGTGGTCGCGGAAGTAGTTCTCCGACTTGGCGTGCTCCAGGATCGACAGCATACCGGCGATGCCGGAGCCGCCGGCGATGCACAGAATGTTCCTACCCTCTGCCGGGCGGAAAGTTGCGGCACCCAGCGGACCGAACAGATCGAGCTCCGCGCCGCTCACCTCGCGACCGAATAGCCACTCCGAAAAGCCACCACCGGGCTTCTGCTTGATCACGAACGTCAGGCGGTCGCTGTCGCGGCGGAAGTTGACCATGGAATAGGCGCGCCCGCCCTCGAGGCCCGGCACCTCCAACACGACGAACTGTCCTGCGTCGAATGCGACTGGCTGCGACAGAGCAATGTCGATCTCGATGACGTCGCGCACGAGCCTGCGGACGCGCTCGATGCGGCCGCGCCGGTGGCGGGGCAGCGTTGCGCTGCCGGAGTCGGCGACGAGGTTGGCAGGCACGCGCAGGACGCAGTCCGTGGTCGGGCGCGCCTGGCACATGAGCACGTCGCCCTTGGCGCGTTTCAGCCGCGCGAACCCCGGCGCCTCATCCCACTCGACCAGCGTGGACCCCTGCACGACGCGGCCGCGGCAGGTGCCGCATGTGCCGGTGGCGCATTCGTAGGGCAGCCGCAGCCCCTGACTGAGGCCGGCGTAGAGCACCCGCTCGGTGGCGTCGCACGCGAAGCTGAATTCTCCGGAATTGGCCTGGATGGTGATTTTCATGTTCGGTGACGCAAGGGATTCAAAGCTGGACCGCTGCTGCGTTTAGCACGAAAACCGGATGGGGGCAGGCGCGGCGAACAACCACATTATGACGGGAAACGCGAGGAGCACGAGGATGGCGAAGGCAAAGGAGGCGAGGGACAGGGTGGCGCTGGTCACGGGGGCCGCGTCGGGCATCGGGCTCGCCACCGTGGAGCGGCTGCTTGAGGCCGGCTGGAAGGTGGCGGCTCTCGATCGCGACGAGGGCGCGCTGGCAAACGTCGCGGGCAAGATCGGCAAGCCGCAGCGCGTTTTTACCTCCGCACTCGACGTGACCAACGAGGCAGCCGCGGAGAAGGCGGTGGCGATGGTCGGCGAGGCGCTGGGCCGTATCGACGGCGTGGTCAACTCGGCCGGGATTGCCGCCGACATCCCGGCGCTGGACACGCCGGTGGAGCTCTTCCGCAAGATCCTCGACGTGAACGTGGTCGGCACCTTCATCGTCGCCCGTGCCGCCGCGCGGCTGATGCGACACACGGGTGGCGGCGCCATCGTCAACATCAGCTCGGTCGCGGGCCTGCGCGGCGGCAAGGGGCGCAGCGCCTACGGCGCCTCGAAAGGCGCTGTCGTCGTGCTCACACAGGTGCTGGCCAACGACCTCGCCCGCTACCGCATCCGCGTGAATGCGGTGGCGCCGGGCCCCGTCGACACGCCGATGGTGAAGGCCCTGCACGGGGAGAGCGACCGGGCGCTGTGGATGCGGCATATCCCGCTCAAGCGCTACGCCAAGCCCGAGGAGATCGCCAGCGTCATCGAGTTTCTGCTCGACGGCACGAAGTCGAGTTACATGACCGGCGAGATCGTTGCCGTCGACGGCGGCTTCCGCGGCGCCGGCGTCATTGCGGAGGAGTGAGGGGTCGGGTGCGACGGGTCAGACCCTTGAGCTCGGTCGGAGAATGCAGAGACGTCGCGATCCTAGGGTCTGACCCCATGGCACCGGACCCCATGGCGCTGCCGCTCTGTCAGTAGCCAGGCAAAGGTCGTGAATGTAGGTTCTGGGGCAATCGTTGTTCCCAACCACGACACTGCACCCTGGAGGTCACGCCATGCCTACCACCGCCGAGAAGCGCGCCGCGTTCCGCCGCCTGCATGCGAGCGGATGCTTCGTCATCCCCAATCCGTGGGACATCGGCACCACGCGCTACCTGCAGAACCTGGGATTCAAGGCGCTGGCGACCACGAGCGCCGGCTTTGCCTGGTCGCGGGGCTTTGCCGACGGCGGTGTGCCGCGCGACATGATGCTCGCCCACATCGCCGAGCTGTCGGCCGCCGCCGACGTACCGATGAACGCCGACTTCGAGGGCGGCTACGCGCATGAGCCTGAAGGCGTCGCCGAGAGCGTGCGCCTATGCGTGGCGACCGGCGTGTCCGGCCTGTCGATCGAGGACTACACGGGCGATATGGCCAAGCCGCTCTACGACTTCGACATGGCTCTAGCCCGCATGCGCGCCGCGCGCGCCGCGATCGACAAGGCGGGCGGCGATGTGCTCCTCACCGGCCGCAGCGAGGGCTTCATCCGCAACCGGGCGGACATGGCCGAGACCATTCGCCGCCTCAAAGCCTTCGCGGATGCCGGCGCCGACTGCCTGTACGCGCCGGGCATCAAGACGCGCGAGGAGATCGCCGCCGTCGTCAAGGGCGTGGCGCCGAAGCCCGTAAACTTCCTGATGGGGGCGCCGAGCGAGCTCACGGTGCGCGACCTCGGCGAGCTCGGCGTGCGGCGCATCAGCGTCGGCGGTGCGCTGGCGCGCTCGGCGTGGGGCGGGCTCATGCGCATGGCCAAGGAGATCGCCGGCCCCGGCAGCTTCAAGGGCTTCGCGGATGCGGCACCGGGTGCCGAGATCGTCAAGGGACTCCGCGGCTGAGCCACGGAGCCAGACCCGATAGCTGTGCAAACGCCTCGGGAGCCACCATGTACAAGCACATCCTGATGGCCACCGACGGCTCGGACTAAGGAAGGCCGCCAAGCATGCTCGACACACTGCAGCGATTATTCCAAAAGGGCGTGCGGTTCGGAACCGTAATCGATATCGGCTGCGCGGATGGCAGTTTCTTTCTCGAGTTGCTCGATCGGGGACTGGTGCCTGGAGCGTCATCGCTCAATGTCGACGCCAATTCGCTATACGAGGAGTCCCTCAGCGAAATTGCATCAGTGGTTGGCGGAGAGTACTGGATCGGTGCGGTCACTGATCGCGAAGGCGAAATGGAGCTTACAACGTCAGTGCATCCTTACTGGGCATCGCTTCGACCGAAAGATGACCCCTACTGGGAACTTATAAACGGGCTCTCGGGAGAGAGGGTCAAGGTCCCCGCCACTACGCTTGACCAGCTGGTCAAAAGATCCGCCCTTTCTCCTCAAGCTCGATGTCCAAGGTGCAGAGGAAAGCGTGCTCAGAGGCGCGCGACAAACCCTCGACAACACGCACACGGCGATTGTCGAGGCCGACATCGAGGACTTCGAGAACATCAATGCCAGAATGATAGAGGTCGGTTTTTCTCTCTACGATGCATGCCACTTGAGCCGCTACCCAGACGGAACGCTTGGATGGTTTTATCCGATCTATCTCAATCAAAAGCTCGACCACATTCGTCCGCGCGCATTCTGGGGTGAGGGCGACAATTCCCGTGCTGTCAATGACCAGGTCGGACGCCGGAGCACGGTGCTGAAGAACAACGCCAAAATTCTCGATCACATAAGAAAGGGGCGGTCGCTAGCCAGCGGCCAAGCGACCCGCAGAAACATGGCATGCTCGTGCGGCTCTAAAAAGAAATTCAAGCATTGTTGTGGAGCACGCGCCTGAGCATCCTAGAGCTGATCGAAACGCTTTGCTTCGATCACGGAACGTGAACCTTGCTCTCAACTCATTGGATAGAGCAGGCGTCTCTACCTGCGCTGAGAGCAAAACTTCAACCTGAGATACTACCCCAGCGCCGTGATTGTCTGACCGTGTCCCATGGACGGCCTTTGGGCGGGGCCTTGGGCTCAGGAGGAGGTTCCCGTTGCAGATCGACTACGCGGTGCTGGGCGCCTTCACGCTGCTGTGGCTCGCCATCGTACCGACGCCCGGGCCCAACACGCTGCTGATCGTGCACCTTGCCCTGACGGCCGGCTGGCGCGATGTCGCGGTGGCGCTCGCGGGCAACCTGCTCGCCATCGCGTTCTATGCGCTCGCCACGCTGCTGGGGCTTGCCCTGCTGCTGGCCGCGGCGCCCTCCGTGCGGCTCGGCATCTACGTGCTCGGCGGCGCCTACCTGATCTGGGTCGGTGTGCGGCTGCTACGGGCGGGGCTGGCGCGGCGCAAGTCGCGCACGACGGAAGCGCTGAATGCCGGACCCGGCGACGCCGCGGCGCAGAGGCCGTTCCTGCAGGGCATCCTGACGGCGCTGGCCAACGTCCAAGCGCTGTTCTTCCTCGCCAGCATCTTCGCCGGCGTCGGCATCCTCGCCGCCAGTCCGGCGACGCAGCTCGCCGCCGTCGGCGTCATCGTAGCGGGCAACGGCGGCTACCTCACCCTGCTCGCCTGGCTGCTGCAGCGCGAGCGCGTGCGCACATTCTACGCCCGCTACCGGGCGGCCATGGAGATGGGCTTCGGTGCGCTGTTCGCGGCATTCGGGGCGCGCCTCGTGCTGCGCGAGCTGGCGGGGTGGCTGTAGCAGCCGGGATCGATAGAACGGGAAACCGCAATACATGCTCGACCGGATTCCCCTCCCCGCGTTGTGTCGAAGACACGCCTTCGGCATGATGGGGAGGGGAGCACGCGACGGCACGCAAGCAGGCCGTCAGGTCTGACCCTCGACGCACACGGTCGCCTCGCCCTTGAAGTTGGGCTGCGAGCGGTAGACCATCTCGATCTCCTTGATGGCCCGGCGCTCGCCTTTCAGATCGAGCGCGCGCGTCTGGCCGCCGGCACGAATTTCCTCGCGCACGGGGATGTCGTCGGGCTGGCCGTTGGCGTAGATCACCTTGAGATCCATCATGTGCACCTTGTTGCCTGAGACCAGCAGGCGAATGGACCTGAACCGGCCCTCGGGGCGGCCGACGTGGTTTACATCCTTGTCCACCGGGAACCCGACCTTCCGGCAGCCGAGCTGCTCCCACGCCGCCTGGGCCGTTGCTGGCGCCAAGCTGAGGCAGGCGAGCGTTGCGACGATTGCCGACGTGGGACCGAACCGCATGACATCCTGCTTTTGACGCATTCACGCCTCCCTGCACAGCGCGCCTGTCCGGCGTCTGCTCACCGCGAGGGTCGGGGATGTAACGCGCGTGGAGCACGTCCTCCGTCGTAACGTTTGCGCGACCAGCGTGTTGCGAGGTTGCATCCTCATGCCGCCGGCAAGTGTTCCACGCCGACAACAAAAAAGGGCCGCTGAACGACCCTTTCCTGCATCAGCTTGGACTTTGGTATGGCGGAAGCGGCTCGCGCCCTTACCCCCGCCGGCGCGGACGGTCGCCGTGATCGCGGCGGGGCGGACGGCTCTCGAATTTCTCCTCGGGCTCGCCTTCGGCGCGTGGGATTTCCTTGCCGGTCGCCTGATCGATGATCTTCATGGACAGGCGCACCTTGCCGCGGTCGTCGAAGCCCAGCAGCTTGACCCAGACTTCCTGGCCTTCCTTGACGACGTCCTCCACGCGCTCGGGCCGGCCGGGCGCCAGCTGCGAGACGTGCACCAGGCCGTCCTTGGCGCCGAAGAAGTTCACGAAGGCGCCGAACTCCATGATCTTCACGACCTTGCCCTTGTAGATCTGGCCGACCTCGGGCTCCGACGTGATGGCCTTGATGCGGTTGAGCGCCGCCTCGATCGCCTCGCGCTTGGCGGCGGCGATCTTGATGGTGCCGTCGTCCTCGATGTCGATCTTGGCGCCGGACTGAGCGACGATCTCGCGGATCACCGAGCCGCCCGAGCCGATCACCTCGCGGATCTTGTCGGTGGGGATCTTGATCGTCTCGATGCGCGGCGCATGCTCGCCGAGCTCGGTGCGAGCCGAGCCGAGCGCCTTGCCCATCTCGCCGAGGATGTGCAGCCGGCCCTCGCGCGCCTGGTTGAGCGCGATGCGCATGATCTCCTCGGTGATACCGGTGATCTTGATGTCCATCTGCAGCGAGGTCACGCCCTTCTCGGTGCCAGCCACCTTGAAGTCCATATCTCCGAGATGGTCCTCGTCGCCGAGGATGTCGGAGAGAACGGCGAAGTCGTTGCCCTCCTTGATGAGGCCCATGGCGATGCCGGCGACCGGCGCCTTCAACGGAACACCGGCATCCATCAGCGCAAGCGAGGTGCCGCACACCGTCGCCATCGAGGACGAGCCGTTGCTCTCGGTGATCTCGGAGACGATGCGGATGGTGTAGGGAAACTCCTCGTGGTCCGGCATCACCGGATGCACGGCGCGCCAGGCGAGCTTGCCGTGGCCGATCTCGCGGCGGCCGGGCGAGCCCATGCGGCCCGTCTCGCCCACCGAGTACGGCGGGAAGTTGTAGTGCAGCATGAAGCGCTCTTTGCGCGTGCCCTCAAGGGCGTCGATGAACTGCTCGTCCTCGCCGGTGCCGAGCGTGGCGACGACGATCGCCTGTGTCTCGCCGCGCGTGAACAGCGCCGAGCCGTGCGTGCGGGGCAGCACGTGCACCTCGGAGACGATCGGGCGCACCGTCTTCAGGTCGCGCCCATCGATACGGCGCCCGGTCTTGACGATGTCACCGCGCACGATGTCGCTCTTAAGGGCCTTGATGGTGTCGGTGAGCAGCACCTTCTCGGTCGGATCGTCGGGGATCTCGACGCCGGCCTTCACCTTGCTCTCCGCCTCCTTCACGAGGTCGTAGCGCTTCTGCTTCTCCTTGGTGGAGAAGGCGGCGCGCAGTTCGGCCTCGGCGATCTTCTTCACTTGCGCGGTGTACTTCTGCGAGTCGGGAAGCTGGATGTCCCACGGCTCCTTGGCGGCCTTCTCGGCGAGCTTGATGATCGCCTGGATAACCGGCTGGAAGCCGCGGTGGCCGAACATGACGGCCTCGAGCATCTGCTTCTCGGGCAGCTCCTTGGCCTCCGATTCAACCATCATCACCGCGTCCTGCGTGCCGGCGACAACGAGGTCGAGCGAAGACTCTGCCATCTCGTCGAGCATCGGATTGAGCACGAACTCGCCGGCGATGAGGCCGACGCGCGCGGAGCCGATGGGCCCGAGGAACGGCACTCCCGAAAGCGTGAGCGCCGCGGACGAGGCAACGAGCGCGAGGATGTCGGGGTCATTCTCCATGTCGTGCGAGAGCACGGTCACGACCACCTGGGTCTCGTTCTTGAAGCCTTCGACGAACAGCGGCCGGATCGGCCTGTCGATAAGGCGCGAGGTGAGCGTCTCCTTCTCGGAGGGGCGCCCTTCACGCTTGAAGAAGCCGCCGGGGATCTTGCCCGCAGCAAAGGTCTTCTCCTGGTAGTTCACGGTCAGGGGGAAGAAGTCGACGCCGGGCTTGGGTGACTTGGCGGCGACGACGGTGGCGAGCACGCTCGTCTCGCCGTACTGGGCATAGACGGCGGCGTCGGCCTGGCGCGCCATGCGACCCGTCTCGAGCGTCAGCTTGCGCCCGCCCCACTCAATTTCCACACGATGGATGTCGAACATGTTTGGTTCTTTCTCTTGCTCGTAGCAATGCGCAGCGGCCGGATTGCCGGATGCGCGAGGCCTCGGTCAGGACCGGGGCGGAAGGCAGACGCCACCTTGGCGCAGGCTGAAGCTGGCTTGCAAAAACGCCGGCCGCGCCTGCGCGCGTCGTCAGCGGCGGATGCCGAGCTTGTCGATGATGGTCTGGTAACGCTGCTCGTTCTTACGCTTCACGTAGTCGAGGAGCTGGCGGCGCTGGCTCACCATCTTGAGGAGCCCGCGACGCGAGTGGTTGTCCTTCTTGTGCGTCTTGAAGTGCTCGGTGAGGTCGTTGATCCGTTCGGTGAGGATCGCAATCTGGACTTCGGGCGAGCCCGTGTCGTTGGCCTTGGTAGCATTGTCTTTGATGAGCGCAGTCTTGCGCTCAGCGGATATCGACATCGGGCATCCTTTCCGTTGGGGGTGGGTTGGGCCAATCGGGCCCTTGGGGCGGCCACAGCCGGGATGTCGTCCAGCAGGGTCGCCAATTCGAGATGGTGCGTCTTATACACGAGGCGCCCAGGCCCGCGAGCGGAAAGTCGCCCGCTTTGCGCCGGCACGCGGCGCCGGGGCTGCGCCGCGGCCGATGTTCTCATTTTGTGCTTAAGGACAGGTTGCAGAGACCCCCTAGCCGAAGTTGAACACCCGCGTCGGGCGGAAGGCGCCCTTCTCTAGCTCGCCGAGCGCCAGGATGCGGCCTTTGAAGTGGGCCCACGCCGCGCCCGCCATCACGGGGGCATCGCGGCCACGCACCAGCACCGCTTGCCCGCGGGCAAGGCTCGCCGCGTCGTCGGGACCGACGCTCAGGCCCGGCAGATCGTCGAGCGCGGCTTCGACCGGCATGAGCAACGCCATGACCCCGTCGCCGCCGGCCTCTGCCGCGGCCTGCAACTCTTCGAGCGTCACCGAGGCCGCTTCGTCGAAGGAGCCGACGCGCGTGCGCCTCAGCTCGATAACGTGCCCGAAGCAGCCGAGCGTACGCCCCATGTCGCGGGCGAGCGCGCGCACGTAGGTGCCCTTGCCGCAGCGGGCCTCGAAGATGGCCGTGTCGGCGTCCGGCATGTCGAGGAGGACGAGCGATTCGATTTGCACCAGTCTCGCATTCAGCTCGACGACCTCGCCAGCGCGCGCCAGGTCGTAGGCGCGGTTGCCGTCGACCTTGATGGCGGAGAACGCGGGCGGGGTCTGCAGAACCTCGCCCTTGAAGCGCGGCAGCAGCGCCTCGACGGCCTCCCGCGAGGGGCGCAGCTCGCGGGTCTCGGTGATCCGGCCCTCGGCGTCGTCGGTGTCCGTGCCGGCGCCCCAGCGCACCGTAAAGCGATAGTGCTTGGTGCCGTCGACGGCGTAGGGGACGGTCTTGGTCGCTTCACCGAGCGCAATAGGCAGGACGCCCGTCGCCAGGGGGTCGAGCGTGCCGGCGTGGCCCGCCTTGCGCGCGTCGAACAGGCGGCGCACGGCGCCAACCGCCTGCGTCGACGTCATGCCGACCGGCTTGTCCAGCACCAACCAGCCGTGGATTGCCCTGCCCTTCTTGCGGCGGCCCATTCAGCGCCCGCGACTGCGAGTGGAGGAGCGCCGACGGACGCGGCGCGGACCTCCCATCCCCCTTGCGGGGAGGGGCCGGGGGTGGGGGCGTCGCAGCACGGCGACTACAGACGTTGTGGCGTTGAAACACATCATTTGCCAAATCTCTTGTGGGCTCACCCCACCCCTAGCCCCTCCCCGTCATCATGCCGAAGGCGTGTCTTCGACACGACGGGAGGGGGACCGGTCGAGTGCTTGGTGACGTAGGAGGTCAGTCCTTTTCCAAATCCCGCCGCACCTTCTCGCTGGCCAGCAGCCGCTCGATGCGGTCGGCTTCGTCGAACGTCTCGTCGGCCAGGAAGCGCACGTCGGGAGCGAACTTCAGATTGATCGCGTGCGCGATCTCGCCGCGGATGAACTTCTTGTGACTCTCGAGCGCCGCCAGCACCGGCTGCAGGTCCTTACCGCCCAGCGGCATCACGTAGACGGTGGCGAGCCGCAGATCCGGCGACATGCGCACCTCGGGGACGGTGACGACGTGCTTTGCGAGCACGTCGTCGTGGATCTCCCCGCGCGTCAGCATCTCGGCCAGGGCGTGCCGGATCAGCTCGCCCACGCGCAGCTGGCGCTGGGAGGGCCCCGTGGTCTTCTCGGATTTGCGGTTGGCCATTTTGGTGTCAGACCCTCTGGGTCTGACACCATAGCGCCGACCCCCGGACGGTTGGAGCAATAGTGTCAGACCCGGAGGGTCTGACAC
>JRHI01003002.1_pt1 | contig 10599 bp, 12 predicted proteins | sample 215371 | NCBI WGS metagenome assembly JRHI01 (sample SAMN02929681, study PRJNA255918) | sediment metagenome | biome: cave system; feature: Ice Cave; material: Sediment; isolation source: sediment from deep within a dark volcanic ice cave with no known source of... ... | reverse complement strand
CAATTACCCAATTACCCAATTACCCCATTACCCAATTACCCAATTACCCCATTACCCCATTACCCGATTCACCGTGAACATCTTCACTCGCCTCCGCGAGGCGCTCTCGCGCACCACCAAACAAATTGTCGACCGTTTCGACGAGATCGTCCGGGTTGCGGATGCGCCGGACAAGCGGTCGCGCCCCGTCGACGTCGACACCGTGGACGCGCTCGAAGAACTGCTGATCTCGGCCGACATCGGCGTCGCCGCCACCCGCCGCATCATCGCTGCCGTCACGGCACAGCCGCGCGACGGCGCGAGCCTGCGCGATCTCGTGAAGCAGGAAATCCGCCGGGTGTTCGCGGCGGTCGACCAGCCGATCGTGGTCGCGGCGCGGCCGCAGGTGACTCTGATCGTCGGCGTCAACGGGACCGGCAAGACCACGACGGTCGGCAAGCTGGCGAACCTGCTGAAGCGCCAGGGACGGACGCCGCTGATTTGCGCGGCCGATACGTTTCGCGCCGCGGCGGTGGAGCAGCTCGAGATCTGGGCGAACCGTGCCGGCGTCGACATGGTGCGGGCGCGCGAGGGCTCCGATCCGGCCGCCGTGGTGTTCGATGCGATCACGTCGGGTAAGGCGAAGGGGCGCGATCCGATTCTGATCGACACCGCGGGTCGGCTGCACACCCGCGTGAACCTGATGAACGAGCTCGACAAAATCAAGCGCATCGCGGCACGCGAAGTGCCCGGCGCGCCGCAGGACGTGCTGCTCGTGCTCGATGCGACCGTCGGCCAGAACGGCGTCGCACAGGCGCGCGAGTTCATGGGCGTGGCGGGCGTCAACGGCATCGTGCTGACGAAGCTGGACGGTACGGCCAAGGGGGGCGTCGCGGTGGCCATCGCGCACGATCTCAAGCTGCCGATCCGGTACGTCGGCGTCGGCGAAGGCATCGACGACCTCGTGCCGTTCTCGGCGGACGAATACGTCGACGGCCTGTTCGAAGAGAAATGGTAGATCGCGACTACATGGAGCGCGCGCTGTTTCACGCGGCGCGGGGCGCGGGGCGCACGAGCCCCAATCCGCTGGTGGGCGCCGTCGTCGTGTCGGGCGACGGCGTGGTCGTCGGCCAGGGATTTCATCAGCGGGCCGGTGGGCCGCATGCCGAAGTCCATGCGCTGGCCGAGGCCGGCTCGCGAGCCCGCGGCGCCACGTTGTATTGCACGCTGGAACCGTGCTGCCACCAGGGGCGCACCGGGCCCTGCGTGAGCCGCATCCTGGACGCCGGCGTCGCTCGCGTCGTGGCGGCGGTGGAGGATCCGAATCCGGCCGTCCGGGGGCGCGGCTTCGCGTTCCTTCGCGAGCGCGGCGTGCGGGTCGACGTCGGGCTGGCGGCCGACGCGGCGCGGACCCTGAATCAGCCCTTCTTCACGCTGATGCGCGAAGGACGCCCGTTCGTGGTGCTCAAGGCCGCAACCAGCCTCGACGGGCGCATCGCCGAAGCGTCCGGCCGGCGGACGATTCTGACGTCGGCGGAGGCCAACCGTCACGCGCATCGCGTGCGCGCGGAGGTGGATGCCATCGGCGTCGGCAGCGGCACGATCCTCACCGACGATCCCGAGCTGACGGCGCGCGGCGCGTATCGCGAGCGCCCGCTGGTGCGCGTGATCTTCGACCGCCGACTCCGGACGCCGCCGCAGGCGCGCGTCCTCTCGACACCCGGCGCCGGGCCTGTCATCATCGTGACGACGGCGGCCTCCGCCGCACGTGCAGAACGGCGCACGCCGCTCGAAGCGCGGGGCGCACAGATCGAAGTGGCCACCGACTGCACGCTGCGCGCCGCCTTGGAGCGTCTGGCGGATCGGCAGATCGAATCGCTGCTGCTCGAAGGCGGCGCGGCGCTGCATGCGGCCGCCTGGGACGAAGGGCTGGTCGACTACGTCCGGCTGTACGTCACGCCGCACGTGCTCGGCGCGGGCGGGGTGCCGCTGCTGGCGGACCGATCGTTTTCGCCGGCGGACATGCGCGATCGGCGCGTCGCTCCGCTGGGCCCCGACGTGTTGATAGAGGGTTATGTTCACGGGACTCGTTGAAGGCATCGGCGAACTGGTCGAGCGCAAGCCGACCAGTGGCGGTTTCCGCCTGCGCATTGGATCGCCGCTGGCGCAGGAACTGGCCCCGGGAGACAGCCTCGCCGTCAACGGCGTGTGCCTCACCGTCATCCTCGCCGAGAGGGACGAGATCCATGCCGACGTCGGACCCGAAACCGTCCGCGTCACCACGCTGGGATCGCTGACGCGCGGGACGACCCTGAATCTCGAGCGCCCGCTGCGCGCCGACCAGCGGTTCGGCGGTCATTTCGTGCAGGGGCACGTCGACGCGATCGGCCATGTCGAAGAGTTGCGGCAGGACGCCGAGTTCCACTGGCTGACCGTGAGTTTTCCAACGAACCTGGCGCCGTTCATCGTGCACAAAGGATCGATCGCCGTCGACGGCATCAGCCTGACCGTCGCGGGGCTCGGGGCCGACCGTTTCGACATCATGGTCGTGCCCTACACGATGGCGCATTCCAATCTCGGCCGCATCAAGATCCGCGATCGCGTCAACCTCGAATGCGACATGGTCGGCAAATACGTCGTCCGCGCCGCGGAGCTGGCCGGGTTGACGCTCGGCGGGCTTCGACCAGGGGAAGTGGCACATTGAAGACAACAGATGGGAAGGGTGTGGGGTCGAGGCCGGGGGGCAGGTCGAAGCTCGCCATCGCGGCGAAGAAATCGAGCTCGCCCTTCGCGCGCATCGCGGACGCCGTCGCCGCGGTCCGCGCCGGCCAGATGATCATCATTGTCGACGATGAGGATCGGGAGAATGAAGGCGATCTGATGATCGCGGCCGAGAAGGTCACGCCGGAGGCGGTCAACTTCATGGCGCGGTACGGTCGCGGCCTTATTTGCCTCTCGATGACGCCCGAGCGGCTCGACGAGCTCGACATCCCCCTGATGGTGAGCCAGAACAGCTCGCGGTTCGACACCGCGTTCTGCGTGCCGATCGAGGCGCGAGACCGGACGAGCACCGGCATTTCGGCTGCCGACCGCGCCGCGACAGTGCTGACGGCGATCGATCCGGCGACCAAGCCGGCCGACCTGCTGCGGCCGGGCCACATGTTCCCGCTGCGCGCGCGCACCGGCGGCGTTCTCGTGCGCACGGGCCAGACCGAGGCGTCGGTCGACATCGCGCGCATCGCCGGCTTGTATCCGGCCGGCGTGATCTGCGAGGTGATGAACGAGGACGGCACGATGGCGCGGGTGCCGCAGCTGGCGAAGGTGGCGAAGCGTCACGGTCTGCTGATGATCACCGTGGCGGATCTCATCACCTACCGGATGAGCAACGAGTCGCTCGTCAAACGCGTGGCCTCCGCGAGGATGCCGACCGACTACGGCGACTTCCGCGTGCACGCGTTCGAGAACCAGGTCGATCACCAGACGCACGTGGCGTACGTGATCGGCGAGATCGGCGACGGTAAAGACGTGCTCGTGCGTGTGCACTCGTCGTGCCTGACGGGCGACGCCCTGCACTCGATCCGCTGCGATTGCGGCATGCAGCTCGACGCGGCGATGGAAAAGATCGCGGCGGAGGGTCGCGGCATCCTGCTGTATCTCAACCAGGAAGGCCGCGGGATCGGCCTCGCGAACAAAATCCGCGCGTACGAGCTGCAGGACGAGGGCTTCGACACCGTGGAGGCGAACGAGCGGCTCGGGTTCAAGGCCGATCAGCGCGACTACGGCATGGGCGTGCAGATCCTGCGCGAGCTCGGCGTGCGATCGATGCGGCTGCTGAGCAACAACCCGCGCAAGCTGGTCGGGATCGAAGGCTACGGCCTGTCGGTCAGCGAGTGGATGCCGCTCGAAATTCCGGCTCAGGACTCGACGCGGCGGTACTTGAAGACCAAGAAGGACAAGATGGGCCACAAACTGTCGTCGGTCTGATGGCGGCGCTCGTGTTGTTCGACGGAGTGTGCAACCTGTGCAACGGGTTCGTGCAGTTCGTCGTCGCGCACGACCCCGACGCCTCGTTTCAGTTTGGTGCCCTTCAGTCCGCGTCGGCGCGCCAGGTGCTCGACCTGCACGACACACCGGTTCCGTTGCCCGATTCCATCGTGCTGGTCGAGGACGGGCGCGTGTTCACCCGCTCGACCGCGGCGCTGCGGATCGCGCGGCGCCTCGCATTTCCTTGGCCGCTCGCGTCCGCGCTGTTCCTCGTCCCTCGTCCGCTGCGCGATTGGATATACGACCTCGTCGCGCGCCATCGTTACCGCTGGTTCGGCAAGCGCGATCACTGCATGGTGCCGGCGCCCGCGCTCCGCTCGCGATTCATCGACTGACGAATTCATCGACTGACGTTGACACTGTGCGAGCCCGTGGCTACGATAAGAGTTTGCGGCAGAGCGGGTTAGCCGCCTGCGCCCGGATGCTTCAGCTCTCAACTCCATGACGGTCAAAGGTCAACTCCACGCGTGTCGGGATTCGCTGATGGCCGGGATGCGTGCCGCCTCGCGCGGGGCCACGCCGAATGCGCGGGCCGAACCGCTTCTGCGCGCCTGTCTCGACCTCGTCGAGCATCTCGTCCGCCAGTCCTTCGACGTCACCAAGGCCGAGGTCGAAACGACGCTGGCGGTGCTCGAGCGGGCGTTCCGCGAGTTGGAAACCGGCACCGAGGGCGAGGCGGCGATGAATCCGGCTTCGGTGGCGCTGAAAAACGCGATCGGCCGGCTGAAGGCGCTCCGGCTCGAGCTGACCCCTAAGTAACCGTCCTCAGCGGTTTGACACTTCGAAGCCCGTCCACTACGATAAGGGTTTGCAGTAGAGTGGGTTAGCGGCACATGTTCGAGTCCCTCGGCACACGCCTGCAAGACGTTTTCAAGACGCTTCGGGGCGAATCCAGGCTGACGCCTGAGAACATCGAAGCGGCGCTGCGCGAGATTCGCCTGGCGCTGCTCGAAGCCGACGTCAATTTCAAGGTCGTCAAGGCGTTCGTCGATCGCGTGCGCGACCGCGCCATGGACGCGGTGGCGGACAAGGACGCGGTGCGCGGGCTCGGGCCGTCGCAGGAGGTCGTCAAGATCGTTCGCGACGAGATGGTGGCGCTCTTCGGAAACGCCGAGGGCGGCCTCCAGCCCACCACCCGCCGGCCGCGCGTGATTCTGATGCTCGGGCTGCAGGGCGCGGGCAAGACGACGACGTCGGGCAAGCTCGCGGCGTGGCTGAAGAAGCAGGGCAAGCACCCCCTGCTCGTGTCGACGGACGTGAAGCGTCCCGCCGCCATTCAGCAGCTGAACCTCGTCGCGGAGAAAGCCGGCGTTCGAGTGCACGACCCGGCCGGCGTGATGGATCCGGTAACGCGGGCCAAGGGCGCGGTGGCCGAGGCGACGACGCTGGGGTTCGACGCGGTGATCGTCGACACGGCGGGGCGGCTTCACATCGACGACGAGCTGATGACGGAGCTCGTGGCGATCAAGAACGTGACGGAGCCGTCGGACCTGCTCTTCGTCGCCGACGCGATGACGGGGCAGGACGCGATCAAGAGCGCGGGTGAGTTCAACGCGCGGGTCGGCGTCACCGGCGTGGTCCTGACGAAGATGGACGGCGACGCGCGCGGCGGCGCGGCGCTGTCGGTGGTCTCGGTCGTTGGCGTGCCGATCGCGTTTGTCGGCAGCGGCGAGACGTTGGCGGATCTCGAGCCGTTCCACCCCGAGCGCGTCGTGTCGCGTGTGCTGGGGATGGGCGACGTGCTGTCGCTCATCGAACGGGCCGAGGCGGCGATCGACGTCGCCGACGCGGAGCGGCTCGAAGAAAAGCTGCGATCGAACGAGTTCACGCTCGAGGACTTCCGGGATCAGCTCAAGACGATCCGGAAGATGGGTCCGCTCGAGCAGATCATGGGGATGCTGCCCGGGATGGGCAACCTCAAGGCGCTCGCGGACAACAAGCCCGACGAGAAGCAGATTACGCGGATCGAGGCGATCATCAGTTCGATGACGCCCGAAGAGCGGCGGAAGCAGCACATCATCAACGGCAGCCGCCGCAAGCGGATCGCGAAGGGCAGCGGGACGTCGGTCGAAGAAGTCAATCGCCTGCTGAAGCAATTCGTGCAGATGCAGAAGATGTTGAAGTCGCTCGGCGGGATGGCCGGGCTGGCCGGGGGTGGCAAGCAGGCGCGCCGCTCGGCCATGCAGATGCTGCGCAACCGCGGGTAACCGCGGTGCTCGAACGGCACGACTGACGGTCTGCGCTACACGGTCGAGTGTAGTGCGTCCCCTCAGGTGCGCCGTGGCGCAGCGAAACAAGCGTTCGGGCCCGAGCCCCGGATGCTATTCAGGAGAGTCAGATGGTCGCCATTCGTTTGCGTCGCGCCGGTTCCAAGAAGCGCCCGTACTTCCGCATCGTCGTCACCGATTCCCGGGCGGCCCGCGACAGCTCGTTCGTCGAAATCCTCGGACACTACAACCCGCGCACCAGGCCGGCGCTCGTCGACATTCGGCAGGAGCGCGTCGATTACTGGATCAGCAAGGGCGCGCAGCCGTCCGATTCCGTTCGCACGCTGATCAAACGTCATCTGACGCCGGTCGCCGCGGCTCCCGCGGCTGCGGCGCCCGAGGCCAAATGAGCGCCGACGCGGCAGCGGGCACCGGCGCGCGCGCGGTCGTCGAGGTGCTGGCCAAGGCGCTGGCTGATTCGCCCGACCAGGTGCGCGTGAGCGAAACGCCGCACCAGAAGGTGACGCTGATCGAGCTGTCCGTTTCGCCGCGCGACATCGCCAAGGTCCTGGGCCGATCCGGACGCACGGCGGCCGCGCTGCGCACGCTGGCAGCGACGGCGGCCGAGCGCGAGGGCAAACAGGTGACGCTCGAGATACGGGAGACCGATCGGCACAAGGCAGGAGGGCAGTAGGGCCGCCTTGCCTTGGAAATGGGACGAGATGGCGGTCGTCGGGCGGATTGCCCGTGCGCACGGCCTGCGCGGCCAGGTGATCGTCAACCCGGAGACTGATTTTCCGGACGACCGGTTCCAGCCTGGCGCCGAGCTCTTCATCGAGCGCGGCGGACGGATCGAGGCGCTCACGGTGACCACCGCGCGGTTTCATCGCGAGCGGCCGGTCATCGGGATCGCGGGCGTCGAGACCATGAACGACGCCGAGACGCTGGCGGGGTTGGAGCTGCGCGTGCCGATCGAACGGCTGGCGGTGCTGCCGCCCGACACGTTCTACCGGCACGACCTGATTGGCTGCCGTGTGGAAACGCGCGACGGGCGCGACGTCGGCATTGTTCGCGACGTCGAGGGGACGCTGACGGGCAGCCGACTGGTGGTGGCCGGCGCGGGCGGCGACGTGCTGATTCCGCTCGTGGCGCCGATTTGCACGCTGGTCGATCCGGCAGGGAAACGGATCGTGCTCGATCCGCCCGAGGGGCTGATCGAGGTGAACGAGGTGCGGGCTGCGGCCGGACCCTCGCTATGATGACTGTGGACATCGTCACGATCTTTCCGGCGATGATCGAGCAGCCGCTGGCGGCGGGCATCCTCGGGCGCGCGATCGAGCGGGGCACCCTGGACGTGAAGGTCCACGACCTGCGCGACTTCACGACCGACCGGCACCGCGTCGTGGACGATGTGCCGTACGGCGGCGGGCCGGGAATGGTGTTGAAGCCGGACCCGATCTTCCGGGCGCTGGATGCGATTGCGACGGACCGCGGAACGCCGCTGACGGTCATCATGACGTCGCCGCAGGGCCGGCGCTTCACGCAGGCCGAGGCGGAGCGGTTGAGCGGCCTCGCGCACATCGTGCTGTTGTGCGGGCGCTATGAAGGGTTCGACGACCGCGTGCGCGAGCGGGTGACCGAGGAGCTGTCGATCGGCGACTATGTGCTGACCGGCGGCGAACTGCCGGCGCTGGTGGTGCTGGACGCGCTCGCGCGGTTCGTCCCGGGGGTGGTCGGAGACGAGCAGTCGGTGGCGCAGGATTCATTCAGCCGCGGGCTGCTGGACCATCCGCAGTACACGCGGCCCGCCGAGATTGCGGTGCGCGGGGACGATCGGAGCGCGAAGGTAGAGGATCGTAGCGCGAAGGCCGAGGATCGTAGCGCGAAGGCTTTAGCCGAGCGGATCCTCCGGGTCCCCGACGTGCTGTTGTCCGGCAATCATGCGGAGATCCGGCGCTGGCGGAAACGCGAGGCCTTGAGCCGCACACTGGAGCGGCGCCCCGATCTCCTCGACGCCGCGAGTTTGGACGAAGAAGAAGTACAGATGCTGCGAGAGCTTAAAGGAGCAAGACATGGGCGCGATTGAGCTGGTGGAAAAAGGGCAGTTGGCCGACCGGCCGGCGATGAAGGCGGGCGACACCGTCAAGGTGCACGTGAAAGTGCGCGAAGGCGACAAAGAGCGCATTCAGGTGTTCGAGGGCGTGGTCATCGGGATGCATCGCGGCGGCACCCGCGCGTCCTTCACGGTGCGCAAAGTGTCGTTCGGCCAGGGTGTCGAACGCATCTTCCCGCTACACTCGCCGACGATCTCGAAGGTCGAGGTCACACGCTCGGCCAAAGTCCGGCGCGCGAAGCTGTACTACCTGCGCGATCTGAAGGGCAAGGCGGCCCGGATGAAAGACACGGCGAAACAGGCCTAGAAAGTACGAAGTACGAAATCCGACGTACCAGGGTCGAAAGTACGAAGCCTGATCTGCCTTCATCTTTCAGACGTACTTCAGACTGTACTGGTGTATGACCCGGATCCCTGCGACGCGCACACTCGAAAATGCGCTGCGCCGCGTCGGATTCGTCCACGTCGCCGGCGTCGACGAGGTGGGGCGCGGCTGTCTGGCCGGACCCGTCGTGGCCGCGGCCGTGATGCTGCACCCCGACCGGCATATCCCCGGCGTCTGCGACTCCAAAACCGTGCCGGCGGCTGAACGCGAGCAGCTGTACGACCGGATCCTCTGCGACGCGATCGCCTGGGCGGTCGGCGAGGCCGATCCGTCCGAAATCGATCGCCTCAACATCCATCAGGCGTCGTTGCGTGCGATGCAGCGCGCCGTGCTGGGGCTGTCTCCGCTCCCCGACATGGTCCTCGTGGACGCGTTTCGCGTGCCGGATCTGCCGATGGCCCAGCGCGGGGTGATGCACGGCGACCGGCGCTGCTCGGCCATTGCCGCCGCGTCGATCATCGCCAAGGTCACGCGCGATCGCCAGATGCTCGACCTGCACGGCCGCGACCCGCGCTACGGCTTCGACCGGCACAAAGGCTACGCGACCCGCGATCACCTCGACGCGGTCGCGCGCTTCGGCTATTCAGCCGTGCACCGCCGGTCGTTCCGCCCCGCCACGCTGTTTGATACGATTGACCGACGACTGCCGCCTGCTGACTGACTGCCGTGCCCATTGATCGCGCCGCCACGCTTCGCAACGCCGAGAAGCTGATCCGGCAGGGAAAGCTGCCGGACGCCATCGCGGAGTACGTCCGCCTCGTCGAGGACCAGCCGGGCGACTGGAACCTGGCCAACTCGCTCGGCGACCTGTACGCGCGCGCCGGACAAGTCGAGAAGGCGATCGCGCAGTTCGGTCAGATTGCCGACAGCCTCAACGATGAAGGCGCCGGCGCGAAGGCAGCGGCGGTCTACAAGAAGATCCTCAAGCTCAAGCCCGATCACGAGCACACGCTCGTGCAGGTGTCCGAGATCCTCGGCAGCCAGGGGCGCTACGCCGACGCGCGCTTTCACCTCAACACGCTGATCGACCTGCGCAAATTGCGCGGCGACACGCGCGGCGCGCTGCAGGCGAAGATTCGGCTGGGCTCCCTCGACCCGGAGGACTACGAAGGCCGTCTGACGGCCGCGAGCGCGCGCATCGAAATGGGCGACAAAGGCGGCGCCCTCAACGACCTCAAGGAAATCGCCGGAGAGCTGGCCGACAAAGGCCGCCAGCCGGAGGCGATCGAGGTGCTCCGCGAAGCGGCGAAGCTGAACCCGGACGACGAGGAGATCCGCGAGAAACTGCTGGACGTCTACTTCGCCGCCGGCGACTTCGCCCGAGCCCGGGAGTGCGCCACCACCCTCGATCAGTTCCGGAGGCTGGCCACGGCGCTCGAGGCCGGAGGGAACGCCGCCGACGCCCTCGATACGCTTCGTCAGGCGGCCACGCTCCATCCGGGCGACACAGAGCTCTCGGCGCAGCTCGCCCGCGCGTTCATCGCCAAAGGCGACCTGACGAGCGCGGCCGAGTACCTGACCGCCGAGACCGCCGGCGACGATCCGGAGCTGCTGCTGACGGTCGCCGACATCCTGCTCCGCGGCGACAGGTTCGACGAGGGGCTCGCCATCGTGCGCCGCCTGCTCGACGAGGACCCGTCGCGCCGCGAGCAGATTGCGGTGCTCGGCTGGAGCGTCGCCGAAAAGGCGCCCGAAGCCGGGTTCCTCGTCGTCGAGCTCGCGGCCGATGCGGCGGTCGCCCAGATCGACTGGCCCGGCGCAGCCGCCGTGTTGCAGGAATTCGTCACGCGCGTGCCCAATCACATCCCGGCGCTGATGCGGCTCGTGGAAATCTGCGTGGACGGCGGCCTCGAGTCGACGATGTACAGCGC
>JRHI01003001.1_pt1 | contig 10604 bp, 8 predicted proteins | sample 215371 | NCBI WGS metagenome assembly JRHI01 (sample SAMN02929681, study PRJNA255918) | sediment metagenome | biome: cave system; feature: Ice Cave; material: Sediment; isolation source: sediment from deep within a dark volcanic ice cave with no known source of... ... | reverse complement strand
GCGTTGTTTGCAGCCGCGCTCGCCATACTCGACGAGCGCGCGATCGTCGCCTTCGATCCGACGCGCACGCCGGGCGAATACCGGCGCATCGTGCGTCGCGAACGCGCGCTTGCGTCCATTGCGTTCGACGCTCTTGCCGAAACGTTCGTGCGGGCTGCCTTCGCGGGAGAAGCGCCGGATGCGGAAGCGTTCGCGCTGGCCGAGCGTGCGTACGCACGATTCGAACCGGCGGCATCGGCGTGATGCTACGCCTGCGAACGTCGTTGCCGCGTCCGGAAGTCGTGACGCTTGCGCTCGCCGTGCTCGTCCTTATCTTCGTCGGTTACGAACGTTCGCGGGACGCAAATGCGCCCGCGGCGCTCGACTCATATTCGACGTACGACGCAGCGAGCGGCGGCTACCGAGCCCTTTACGAGCTGCTCGCGCGTGAAGCCGTGCGCGTCGAACGCTTCGAACGGCGCGCCGCATTTCTCGATGCCACGCTCGATACGCTCGTGTACGTCGAACCGTTGCCGTTCGATCCGCGCCAACATGCAGCGACCCGCGCCGACGTGCAGGCGCTCGAGGATTGGGTGCGCGGCGGCGGACGTCTGCTCTACATCGGCTTCGACGATGCGGCGGCGAAACGCGGCGTGCTCGCACTGCCTGCATCGCGGGCGGCGCGCACCCGCGCGTACGTACCGTTTGTTGCGCCCGCGTTGCGAGCGCGCGGCATCGCCCGCATAGATGCCTCTTCGCTACGACGCTGGAAGCCCGCACGCGCTGCCGCGCTCGTAGCGGACGAACGCGGCCCGCTCGTCGTCGAATATCCGTACGGACGGGGCAGCGTCGTCGCAGTCGTCGACCAGACGCTCTTCGCGAACGCCGGCATCGCGCGGGCAGATCGCGCGCGACTCGCGGTGGCTCTGGCCATGCCCGTACGCGCGCGCGGCGTCGTCGCATTTGACGAGCTGCCTCACGGTTACGTGACGCCGGAACACTGGTGGTCGATCGTACCGCGTCCCTTCGCAATCGCCCTGGGACTTGCAGGCGTCGCGTTCCTTTGCGCACTCGCAGGTGCGGCGCTTCGCCTCGGCCCGCCGCTCGTGCCGGCACCGCGCGACGACCGTACGACCGCCGATTTCATCGATGCGGTTGCCGGCCTCTTCGAACGCAACGCCGCGAGCTCGGCCACCGTGCGCGATGCGGCGACTTCGACGACGCACGCGCTCGCTCGCGCGGTCGGGCTCGACGCGCAGGCTTCGAGCAATGAAATCAAGCAGCGTATCGAGCGCGCCGATCTTCGCGCCGCGTTCGCCGAAATGCACGCTATCGCACTGACTGCGCCCGCGAACGATCGCAATCTCGTGCGCGCCGTCGCGCTCGCGCAACGCCTTCGAAAGGAATACGCCCTGTATGGCCGCTCGCGCAACTGATCTGGCACGCCGTTTGCAAATCGGATGCGAGCGCGTGATCGTGGGGAACGAACGCGCGTCGTTCGCCTTTTTGCTCGCGCTGCTCGGCAACGGGCACATCCTCATCGAAGGCGTGCCCGGCACTGCGAAAACGCTCGTCGTGCGCACCTTTGCGGCCCTGCTCGGCGCGCCGTTCCGGCGCATTCAATTCACGCCCGATCTCATGCCGGCCGACGTCGTCGGCACGACGGTCTTCAATCCGCAAACGCTCGAATTCTCGCTTCGGCGCGGGCCGATTTTCACGATCGTGCTGCTTGCCGACGAGATCAATCGGACTCCTCCGAAAACGCAATCCGCTTTGCTCGAAGCGATGGAAGAACGCCAGGTCACAATCGATGGCGAGAGCCAACCGCTGCCCGCACTCTTCATCGTCTGCGCGACGCAAAATCCGGTCGAATTCGAAGGCACGTACCCTTTGCCTGAGGCGCAGCTCGATCGTTTCTTCGTACGCGCGCGTACCGGTTATCCGACCGAACGCGAAGAACGCGCGCTGCTGGCGATGAGCGCGAACGGCTTCGACGCGCGCGACTTACGGGCGGCCGGGATCGAAGCGATCGCAACCGTACATGACGTGCTCGCAGCGCAAGCCGACGTGCGCGCGGTGTTCGTCGCGGAGTCGTTGCAAGGCTATATCTACGGGATCGTCGCGCGCTCGCGGGCATCGAACGAACTCTCCCTTGGGGCGAGCCCGCGAGCCGCGATCGCTTTGCTCGCAGCTTCCCGCGCTGCGGCCGCAATCGACGGACGTGCGTACGCGACACCCGACGACGTGAAGGCCGTCGCGCCGCTCGTGCTCCCGCACCGCCTGATGGTACGCCCCGAAGCCGAAATCGAAGGCGTCACGGCGGAACGCGTCGTCGAGCGGATTCTCGGCGCCGTCGACGTTCCGAAGGTCGAAGCGGTGGTCTGATGCGGCCGGTATTCCCGGCGCTCTGGCTCTCGGGGCGTGGTGTCTGGGCGCTGCTGGGGCTTGCGTTACTGCTGGCGTTCGCGAGCGTGCTCGCAGCCTTGCTGTACGTCGTTTTCGCAGCGAGCGCTATCGTCGTCGCGTTGCTCGCGGCGGACGCCGTGCTCGGGCCGAGCGCGCGAAGCGTACGGGTTATCCGCCGGCCGGTCGGCGTCGTTACGTTGCGTCGCAGCGCGAGCGTTACCTATGAGGTCGAAAATCGTGCGGCGGTCGCGATTCGGATCGGCCTGCTCGAAACGCCCGTAGCGACGATCGATTTCGCACACGAGACGCTCGAGATGAGGGTCGGGGCTGCGAGCGTCAGCGCGATAGCAAACGATTTTCTGCCGCGCGAACGGGGTCTTGTGCGGTTCGGCACGCTGTACGCGTGGGTTGAAAATCGAGTCGGGCTGCTGCGACGCCGCTACCGGATCGAAGCGAACGAAGACGTGCGCGTCTTTCCTGACCTCGCCGCCGTCGAACGATACGGCACGCTTGCAAAGCGCAGCACTTTGATCGAGGCGGGCTTGCGACGTCTTCGTCTCCGCGGCGGCGGCCACGAATTCGAAAGCTTACGCGAATATGAGTCCGGCGACGCCTTCCGGCTCGTCGATTGGAAGGCGACCGCGCGGCGCGGCCGCATGATGGTCGCGCAGTATGAAGTCGAACGGAGTCAAACCATCGTCGTCGCACTCGACTGCGGCCGCCTCATGACACCGCGTATCGCGCGCCAACGGAAACTCGATTACGCGCTCGGTGCGGGGCTCGCCGTCGCGCGCATCGCGCAGGCGGCCGGCGACAACGTCGGCCTGCTCGCGTTTGCGGCGCGACCGCTGCTGCGCATCGCGCCGCGACGGGGAGCGGCGCACGTAAACGCACTCGCGCGTGCGGCGTACGATCTGCAGCCGCGCTTCGAAGAACCGGACTACGAAACGGTCTTCGCGGATTTACGCGCACGTACGCGTAAACGCAGCCTCGTCGTGCTCTTTACGGATATCTTCGATCCCGTCACATCCGCAGCCGTGCTCGCCGCGCTCGGGTCGCTCGTGCCGCGGCATCTCGCGCTGTGCGTGCTGATGAACGACGGCGCAATCGCGGATGCGCTCGACGACGTGCCGGCTAGCCCCGCCGCTGCCTACCGTACCGCGGTCGCTATGACCCTCGTCGACGAACGCGCAAAAGCGGTCGCGGTCTTACGTTCGCGCGGCATCATCGTCGTCGACGTACCCGCGGCAAAACTCACGCTGTCGCTCTTGGATGCATATCTTGACGTCAAGGTTCGGGGACTGCTGTAGCGTACTCGAACTCGATTACTCGCGTTTCGCCTCGGGGACCGGCTTCTCGCAAGCCACAAGGAGCGCCGGCTGCAAATGGTGCCACGGGGCGTCGCTGGATGCGTTTGCGACGTAGTCGTGGTCGCTCGTATTCGTTACGGCGACTTGGGCTTCATGGCTGGGTCCGGCAGGCCGTTTGGACAGATCTGCGCCTGCGTCGCGGGGGGCACGTAGTAGGCGTGAACGTCGTAGTGCGGTTCGGCCAATCCGCGATGGCCATGCGGCTCGAATTCTAAATCGATATGGTCGATCTGGTAACCCGGAAGCGCTCGAATGTTGTCGTAACTGAACCCCTCACTGAGCTGTTTGACGGTAACCATGATCTCGGTGAAGACCGGCTTACCTTCATATACGCCGTAAATCGGTCCGAGCGGCATATTCTTGAGATCGGCCCAATGCTCGCCCATCGTTTGCACGCACGGCGACAACATGACGGCATCCGCCGGTATACCAGCGGCATGTATTTTTGGTTGCGGCGGGAGACCCATGCCCTGCATCGGTGGGCTCGCGAGCGCGACTGCGCTGCTCGAAACAAAGGAAAGAATAAGGGCGGCTAGAGCTCGGGACATTGCAGTACTCCTTTTTTGGCTTACCGATCCACACTAGCAGCCATCCGTCCAGCCTGCGTCCACCACCGAGGCATCAGCCGTGCACGCAAAGGAGCGCAATTGCGGGCCGATGTATCGCGCGCGAAGCGCGGAACGCCGCCCCCAATGCCGCGCTCGACGACATGCCGCCGGGCCAACGCCCGCACCGTAGCGTGATTGCGAGACGCTCGTCGACGAGCACGCAAAAGACCGTACCGTCATCCTCTGCCATGAGCGTACGCGCAAACCGAATATTTTACGCCGCGCGCTGCGCGGTCTCGGCGTCGGTTTCGCTTGCGAGCGCGGGCAGCGTCAGCCGTGCATGTCCGATTTGCGCGTCCGCCATGCCGTAGAAGATGTCGAATTCGCGGCCGTCGCTGCCGGGGACGGGGTCGATCGCGGTCGGGAAGACGACGTCGTTGACGATGCCGCAGCGTTCCGCGTGGGTCACCGGTTCGAGCAGCGGCTGTGGCGACCGGTAGCGTACGACGTGCGGACGGTCGAGATCGTGCACGACGACGCCCGCGCGGTAACAGCGGGTCAGCCTGCCGTCGGCGTGCGCGACGACATCGACGGCGTGATAGAGCGAGAGCCAGCCTTCCGCAATGCGCACCGGCGGCGTGCCGCCGCCGGTCTTGAGCAGTCCCCACGTTCCTTGCGGTGCGAGTACGAGTGCGCTCTCGTGCGGCGCCAGCAGTGCGCGCTCGTCGTGCAGGACGCGTTCGACGGAAACGTAGGCAATGCGGATCGACTCGCCGTACGGCGTCGCTGCCGGGTGCATCGGGCGATGGTAAAACGCAAACGAGAGCGCTCCGTTTGGCGCGTACAGAGGCTCCGGAAAGAACGCGACGTCCTTGTCGTCGCCGTCGGGGAGACCTGTGTGCGCGAGGTCGACAAGCCCGAGGCGGCGCCACACATAACCGTCGTGGGAACGCGCGAGGGCGAGACGCGGCCCGTCCGGTCCGAAGGCCGTGTACGCCATCAGATATGCGTCGAGCAGAGGGACGAACGTGACGCGCGCGTCCTCGCAACCGTAACCCCCCGCCGCCGAGCGACATTCGTACGTTGCCAGCGGTTCGAGCGCGAGCCCGATGCGCTTGAACGATACTGCGCCGTTGCGTTCGCTCCCGAGCGCGAGTCCGATGCGCGAGACGTTTCCCGCGGCGACCAGGCGCGGGTAGAGCACCAGTCGGCCGTCACGGTCGCGGGTGCTGGCGGGGTTCAGAACTCCGCCGGCTTCGTGTTCCGACCCGTTCGAGGCGAGCACCGTCCCGCGCCGGGCGAGGTGCGCGGGAAAGTCGGCGAGTGGTTTCAAGCGTCCGGCCTGCTCGCCGCGACGATAGCAGGGCAACCGAGCTCGGCGCCGCGATCGGACGCGGACGCGAGCGCTCTTACGCAACCCGTCCCCGCGCGGCGGTGATGGTCGATACGGAGCTGGTGGGGACGTCGCAACGATGCCAAGTGCTTTCGCTAACCCCGTGAAACTAAACTCAAAAGATGCGGCGACGAGAATCGACCCGTCCCATAAGATCGCTGGAAGCGGGCTCGGATCGTCGCGCTTGGTCCATGCTTGTCTATCTGCTGAGTCGTACACTAGAATAGAATTGAAGGGCCGCGAAGGCCCGATTGCCCTTGGCTGCCGTAGGACCTAACGTGCGATCGGCAAAGCACGCGGGGCGCCAGGTTACTCTGGAAGCTAGCGATTTGCCGTCCGAATCATCGCACACGCGGCGGCGCGGCGCGGCCCGTCAGCGCGATGTAGCCGGCCAGCAACACCGCCGTGAGCGCGCCGACGCCGAAACGGAAGATCGCCGTCGTGCGCTGCGGCGTGACGAAGCCCTCGATCGTTCCAGCCACGACGAGCAGCCCTGCGACGCCGATCATCAGCACGCCTGCGCGCCGCGCGTTCGCTTTGAGCGCGTCGATTCGCCGCGCGCGGCCGGGTGCGACGAGCGCCTGTGCGAGCAGCAAACCCGCGGCTCCCGCGATTTGTATGGAGGTGAGTTCGATGACGCCGTGCGGCGCGATCGTGGCCCAAAAATCCGTTCCGAAACCCTTCGCGGCGAAGAGTGCGCCAAGACCTCCAACCATCAAGCCGTTATTGAGAATCTCCCACAGCGTCAGGATGCCGAGCGTCATGCCGCCGGCGAATGCAAGCATCGCGACGCGGATGTTGTTCGTGATGATCATGCTCGACATCGCGGGCGCATACGAACGGTCGAACCCGAAATTCGAATCGTGCAGGCTTTTCGCGATCGTCGGAATTTGCTCGGCTGGAATAAACGAATAGGCGTTGGCCGGACGTATGGAAACCAGCCAATACGACACGATCCAGGCCGCGATGAAGAGCGCGCTCGTTGCCGCGATGATGCGGCCCGAACGCCTGATCTCGCATGGGAAGGTCGTGCTGAAGAACGCGGCGATTCGCGACCAGCCGTTGCGGGCAGAGCCCGCGTAGACGAGCACGTACGCGCGTGCCGTGAGCCGGTTGAGGTACGCGCGAATCTCCTCGCCGTACGCGCGGCTCTGCGCGGCCGCAAGATCTGCGGTTGCAGCGCGATAGAGCAGGGCGAGCTCGCGTAGCTCGTCGCGCTCGAAGGTGCGRAGTCCCCTTCGGCCGGCGCGCGCGAGCAACGCTTCGAGGCGTTCCCAGCCCGCTTGCCTCCGCCCGATGAACACCCGTTCGCGCACCGCTTGCAACTTTCGCAGGACTCGGGTCGCGCCTTCCCTCAAGCACCGCACGGCACATGGAACGGACCGTCGAGGTTGCGACGGGCGAAAGCGTCGCCTTCTCGTACGAACTAGCCGGACTCGGAAGCCGCTTCTTTGCGCTCTTCATCGACATCGTCATCCAGCTCGCGGTCGCAGCAGCGGGCGTGTTTTTGTTCGCGTGGCTTTCCGGCGCGAATACCGGCGTTTCGGGACAGCACCTTCCCTTCGCGAAGCTCGGTCACGCCGTTGCGATCGCGCTCGCGTCCTTTGCCGTATTCGTGTTGTTTTTCGCCTACTTCATCGTCTTCGAATGGCGCTGGGCCGGACGCACGCCGGGAAAACGGCTGCTCGGCATTCGCGTCGTGCGCGACGGAGGATTTCCGCTCGACTTTACGAGTGCGGTCGTTCGCAACGTGGTGCGCATCCTCGAGTTCGGTCTGGGGTTCTACGCAATCTCCGCGGTCGCGATGTTGGTATCGCCCGCGAATCGGCGCCTTGGCGACATGGCTGCGGGTACGCTCGTCGTGCGCGATCATCGCTTCGAACGGACGAACAGCGTCGTACCCGTCGACGCACGCCGCAGAGTCGATGCCGACGGGGATCTGGTGGGAGCCCTCTCGCAAGCACAGCGCGATCTCGTGCGACGCTACGTTGCCCGTCGTCCGACGCTAGGCGCGCAGGCGCGCGCAGCGATCGCGGCCCAAATCGGTGCCGCCGTACGTCCAAAACTCACGGCTTCGTTCGCCCATCTCGACGACGACGATTTGCTCGTGCACATCGCGGCAACGGCGCTCGGCGCCGGGCCGTAAGCGCTTCGCGCCTCGTTCCGAGACCTTGGCGATCTTCTCTTCGTTCGCGACAGCGGCGGCCTAGCGTTCGTGCAGCGCGCCTCTAGCTCTTTACTTGCTGCCTTTGCGCATGCGGGTGACCATGTCGCGCGCGAAGCTGAGTGCCGCGCGTTTTTTCTCCTCGTAGAGCACGCTCGCCTGAGCGGACGTCATATGGCGCCCATGTTCGTAGAAAAACCCGACGCCCTCGCCCACGACGATCGTTCCGGCATACGCGATCGCGCCTTTGATTGCGATGCCGGCAACCGGAATGAAGCCCGAAATTTCGCGCGAGAGCGCGCGCCAGCCGAGGCCTCCGCCGACGATCGGCAACAATTCCCAGATGCGTTGCATATCGGGATCTTTACCGTACGTCGCGCCGATCTGCAACATCAGGACGATCTGGATGCCCGTGATTGCGACGAGGTCGCCGGCCGACGCCATAGCACCGAGCAAGATGCCCAGGAACGGGACGTGATCGACGACGGCACTAGCCGCTGCGATTTTGAGGGCGGAGGACGCCGCGTCGCGCGTCAGTTTGGCGGCCACCGTTTCGCGCAATGCCGGCAGACGGCGGCCGACGGCAACTTCGATGCCCTTGCAGCGATCGATGAGGTGCGGGAACACACGGCCGCGGAGTGCCTCGCGCTCGATGCGCGGGACCGTGTATTCGCTGATGTGCCCCGCGAGCGGCGCGGCGATCGGTTGCGGCGCGGGTGCCGCGAGCGGATCGACGGTGAGCGCGAAGATGGGCAGGCGCAGCGCCGTGAGCAAATCCAGCCGCGCGCCGGCGACGTCGCCCGCACGTCCGAGAAAGACGACGCAACGCGCGTCGGGACCGAGAACCGTGGGTCGCCGCTCGGGGTCGATCGTCTCGAGTGTGGATGCCGCATCCATCGGCACGTTGGCGTCGGCGTTGGCGAAGAGCAGCAGGGAACGGAACTCGGCCACGAGCGCCGGATCGCCGCAGAGCAAGAAACGGAACGGTTTGCGCGCCGCGGAATGCACGGCGCCGACGTTGACGCCCTTGCGAACTAGCGTCAGGAGATCCGTCGTATTTATCGTTGCCGCTTTCATAGAGATCACAGGTTCGCGTTATTCCCCGTGCCCGCGACGTGCGCTTCCTTTTGCGGGTCGTCCGTGTAATCGAGATAGACCAGACCCAAGAAAATTTCCAGGGCTTCGGCGCTCATACCGCGCGCATTTGCGACGTCGACGATACGACGATGCGACGTTGCCGCTTCCGCAACGATCGCCTGCGGCGTCGTGTTCGTGTCGGCAGCGACGATTGCCGCCGCGGCGACTTCACCGGGTGTCAGATCGTCGTGCAGCATCGTCGCGTAATCGAGGCCCTTATTCTTCACGCGTTCTTTCAGCGCGTGCTGCAGAGTCGCATAGCGATCCTGCGGATAGCCGACGCCCGTCATCGTGAGGCGCGTTTGCAATTGCCGCGAGCGCGCGAGATTCGAGAGCTGCTCGGCTTGCGAGCCCGCGATTGCGGCCTTGCCGAGCCCCTCGCCTGCTTTCTGCATGAGCGGCGTAAGCGCGTTGTAATCGGAAAGCGAGATATCGCCGTTGAAATCGAGCTGCGAACGCGAGAGGCGCATCACGAAATCGTTGAGATCGCCGAGCGACACGTCGAGTAAGGCGAGCGACGAACGTGCGGCATCGACGGAGCGGATCATATCTCCGTCGGTCAGCGAGATATCCTCGAACATGCGCGGATAGGACGGCAACAGCGCGAGCGACTGCGCGGGTACGGGATCGAGTTGCAGCGGTGCTCCGAGTTCCCGCAAAATGTCCGCGTTCTCTTTGACGAGGCCGGACTCTTTATTCTTATCGAGCGTGCCGATGACGGCGATCGTCGCCGACGATTTCCCATAGGCCGCTTCGAGAGATTTACCCATGGAGTTGAAATTCCGCAGGACGGCGTCGAGCCGGCTACCGTTGCGAATATTGATTCGCGAAAAATTAGGAATCCCGTACGACACGTTTTGGATGCGCGCGTTCACGGCTTTGGCTTGATCGCGGCCGGCGTCGCGGCGCGCGGTAAGCGCAGCGTCGGCTTGGACGTCGCGGCTCCCGGCGTCGGCGAGTTCTTGGCGCAGCGGCGCGAGATTGGGCCGCGTCATGGTGACTTTCGCCTGACTCTCACGCAGCGAACGCATGTTGGAGAGTGCCGCCGTACGCGTTTCGAGCGTCCCTTTCCCGGCCGCTTCCGCAAGCGTCTGTTGACTCTTCTCGGTCTGCCCGAGCGCGATCTGCGCCTGGCCGAGATGCAGCAATGCGTTGGTATTTGCCGGGTCGGTGCGTAGCACCGTTGCGAATTTCATCGCCGCGATGTTATAGCGCGCGGTATCCTGGTCGTGCAGCGCCTGCACGAGCGTCTGATCGCTCGTGCGCTTTTTTGGGTCGAGCTGATCGTAGCCGACGAGGTGCGAGACGCGATCCGGAAAGCCCGGATGGCCTGCGAGATACTTGTCGACGAGGCCGTTGTGATTGGCTTCGGCCGCTCCCAAATGCTTCATGAACGACACCATGGCGTCGGGATCGTAACCGGCCCGCGATACCAACAGTAACCCGTATTGATCGGCCTGAAGTTCGTCGGCGCGCGATTGCTTTGCGAGAATGCCGGCCTGCGCCAGTTGACCGAAGCGATAAATAAAGGGCGAGAAGATCGATGCGATGCCGAATAGAAGATTTAGTGCTTGAGCTTTTGCCGGCAAGGTAACGGTATGCCGCCG
>JRHI01002989.1_pt1 | contig 10605 bp, 9 predicted proteins | sample 215371 | NCBI WGS metagenome assembly JRHI01 (sample SAMN02929681, study PRJNA255918) | sediment metagenome | biome: cave system; feature: Ice Cave; material: Sediment; isolation source: sediment from deep within a dark volcanic ice cave with no known source of... ... | reverse complement strand
GGGCKCGNKCGMSCATSANYGTTCATGTGGTCCTCGTCCCAGAGCGTGGCGAAGATGCGGCCGCCGACGCGGAACGATGGGCGTCCGTGGTGATCGCGCTCGAGCGCAGCGGGCAGCGCCAGGGCGAGGCCTCGGGCCTCGTCAGGTGAGATTATCTTCGCCCTCCGCGGCTATGCTCGCGGCGATGCATCTGGCTGAGCTCAGCGCGCCTGAACAGCGGGTGCTCGGCTGCCTGATCGAGAAGCGCTGGACCACGCCAGACCAGTATCCCCTCTCGGTCAACGCGCTGCGTCTGGCCTGCAACCAGTCCACCAACCGAGACCCCGTGACCAGCTACGACGAGGGGACGGTCACGCGGGCGGCCCAGCGCCTGTGCCGGTATGAGCTGGCGCGGATGGCCAGCGGTCACACCAGCCGCGCGGTCAAGTACCGCCATCTCGCCGAGGAGGCACTCGGGCTGGACCGTGAGGCGCTCGGGGTGCTCGGCGTGCTGCTGCTCCGGGGGCCGCAGACGCCGGGGGAGCTGAAGGGCCGCGCGGAGCGGATGGCGCGGTTCGATTCCCTCGCGGATGTCGAGCGCGTGCTCGTCGTCCTGACCGACCGTGGCTACGCGCGCAGCCTGGGTCGGCGCCCGGGCCAGAAGGAGGACCGGTTCCTCCACCTGCTCGGCAGGCAGGAGGAGAGCCTGCCGGGCGAGCGACCGCAGGCCACGAGCCCGGTGCGCCCGCCGACGACGCCCGGGATCGAGCCGCGCGTGGCCGCCCTGGAAACCGAGCTCGCCGACCTGCGATCCGAGCTGTCCGCCGTCCGCCAGGAGCTGTCCGCCCTGCGCGAGCAGCGCTCGCTGCCCCCGTCGTAACTCAGGCCGGCAGCCCGAGTCCGACCAGGTAGGTCGCCCCGCCGACGATCAGGCCGGCCAGCGTCATCTCGAGTCCCGCCGACCACCAGGTGCGCAACGTGACCAGGGACTTGGCCGCGCCGACCATGAAGTGCGCGACCAGCGACACGATCGCCGCCGCGACGATCGCGGTGGTGCCCGTCGTGATCATGAACGGAATCACCGGAACGATCGCTCCGAGGCCGGTGGAGACGCCGGCGGCCAGGGCGGCCTCGCCGGCGTTGCCGCCGCTCTGCCCGGCGCCTCCGAATTCCTCGGCCGACAGCGCTTGGAGCATTGCGTCAGGATGCTGCGACATCCGCTCGGCGAGCTCGTCGGCAGTCTTTTCGTCGATCCCCTTCAGCTGGTAGAAGAGCGAGAGCTCCTCCTTCTCCTCCTCGGGATGCTCGGCGATCTCCTGTCGCTCGCGTTCGACGTTCGCGGCGCGCACCTCGGCCTCGGAGCGTTCGGCGAGAAATGCGCCCGTCGCCATCGAGAGCGCCGAGGCGATGGCTCCCGCCAGGCCAGCGGTCAGCACGGAGGTCGAGCCACCGGTCGCGCCGGAAACCCCGGCCACGATGCCGAACACGGCGGCGAGGCCGTCATTGGCGCCATAGATCGCACCGGAGATCCAGCCTCCGCCGGTCATGTGCCATTTCTCGCGCCCGAGGATGCGGTCGAGCCGGGTCCGGGCACCGGGAACGGCCAACGGCGTCGCGTCGGACACCCCGCCCGGCCCAGTCCATGGCGGATCCGGAGCGCCTGCGCCGTCCCCTGAGCCACCGCCCGAGCGGATGTCCTGGACGGCGAGCGAATGGGAGCGCTCCTCTTTGCGGATCTCGCGCAACAGACCATCGGTCACCGGATCTCCGGTCGAACGCTTATAGAGGTCGTCGACCTCATCGTCCTCGGCGGCCTCGCGTGCGGCGAGCAACCGATCGACGGGAGCGATCTTTGCCTGCATCCGCAGCCATAGGGGAATCCGCACGCTGGACGGGTCGGGCACGGGGATGCCCAGCTCCCGCATCCGGTGCTCGAGCCGGGAGCGGTGAACACTCTCGGCCTCGGCCATGCGGCGCAGGATGTCCGCCTCACGATCGGGCATCCGCTGAGCGATCAGGTGATACACCCCTCCCGCGACGATCTCGCCGTGCCACGCCTTGAGCAGGCGCTCCCGTACCTGGCCAGTGGCTTCGCTCACGGTCCCAGCCTAGCCAACGCCGCCGCTAGCCTTGCTGCCGAGATGACCCGTTTCCGATCAGCCCTCGCGATCTTGCCGCTGGTGCTCGCCGTCGGGCTGATGCTCGCCGGATGTGACGCCACCAGCACGTCTTCCGCCGGCGCGCCTGGCTCCGGCGCTCAGAAGTCCGGCAGCGACGCCACCACGCTCATCCCCGGCGGGGGTGCCGGCGCCACGCACCCGCCCGTGGCCACACGCAGCGTGCCGGTGCTGATCGCCCCTCCCGGCGCGCCCGCCAAGCGTGTGCAAGTGCCGGTCCTGACCTATCACCGCGTGGCAGCGCTCAGCGCCGTCGGCCTCCCCGACCTCAAGATCGAGCCCGGCAACTTCGTGGCCGAGCTGAATGCGCTGCAGGCCGGCGGCTACCACACGATCAGTCAGCCGCAGCTGTTCGCTGCCCTCTACAAGGGTGCGGCTCTGCCGGCGAAGCCGGTCCTCATCTCGGTCGACGACGGCTATGTCGATGACATCCGGACGATCCTGCCCGACCTGGAGCGCCTCCACATGATCGCCACGTTTTTCGTCATCACCGGCCGGATGACCGAACCGGGCTTCCTCACCGCCGACCAGATCCGCCAGCTCGACCGCGCCGGGATGGACATCGGCGATCACACCGCGCACCACGTCGACCTGCGGCTGCTGACGGCGGCGCAGCTGCGCTCCGAGACCGCGGGGTCCAAGCAGGTGCTCGAGGGCGTGCTCGGTCACCCCGTCTACTACTTCGCGTATCCGTTCGGAGCCTTCAACGGCATCGTCGTCAGCGCCGTCCGTGCGGCGGGCTTCACGATGGCCTACTCCACCGCGGGGGGAACCACCGAGAGCACGGCCGCACCTTTGACGATGCCGCGGGTGCACGTGGGTCGCTCGGAGACACCGAGCGGACTCGTGTCGCTGCTCGGCGGAGCCTGAACCCGTTCGATGAACGCGCCCCCGTGCCCGCGCGTCCGCTTCGAAGACGGCCGGGTCGACACGGGGGATGGTGCGATTCTGGCTCAGGCGATGCGGGACGAGATCGCGGCGCTGTACGAGGGCCTCGACCTCGACGGCGAGGACATGCCGCGCGCTGGTCCGGCCGAGCTGAGCGCGCCGGGAGGAGCGTTTCTGATCGGTTTCCATGGTCGGCAGGCGGTCTGCTGCGGCGGCGTCAAGCGGCTCGCGGATCGCGCCTGCGAGATCAAGAAGATGTACGTCGTGCCTGAATTGCGCGGCCAGGGGGTGGCGCGCGCGCTGCTGCACGCGCTCGAGCGGAAGGCGCGGGAGCTCGGCTATGCCGTGGCACGGCTCGATACCGGCCCGCGCCAGGCCAATGCTCGCGGGCTCTACGAGGCCGAGGGGTACCGGGAGATCGAGAACTTCAACCACAATCCGGTGGCCGTGTTCTGGGGCGAGAAGCCGCTGCGGTAGGCCTCCGTAGCGAGGAAATAACAAGACCGTCGGCCCATGGGGGTGTAATTGATCGCCTCCATGGGTGTTCTTCGGGTGGCGATCCCGCCGATTGGCATGAGTCACAGCGCTCTACCCCTACGCCGTCTGCGGGCGGTCGACATGCTGGCCCGGCGGCGTTCGCGGCTGGAGTCGCGGCGCGTCACCCTCCCGGACTCGGCGCACACGACGGTCCACGTCGCGAGCTATGACCTGAACGCATTCCGGCCGCGGGTCGCCCTGCTCGAGCACCCGGCTCCACTGGTGCGCTGGTGCCGGCAGGAAGGCATTCGCGATGCGATCGTCGGTGGCTTCTTCATCCGGTCTCGCTATGACCCGTTGGGTCAGCTTCAGATCGATGGGCGCGTGCACGACTCCGTCCCGTTCACCTCCCCCTGGGGCGACGTGCGTGCTTGCGTTCAGATCGACCAGTTCGTCCGGATCGCCCGGCGCGACGTGCTGAGATCGCGCCCCGCCGGAGACCTGCTGCAGGCCGGCCCGTTGCTGGTCTGCGGCGGCCGGCGGGCCGTTCAGGAGGGCGAGGATCACGAGGGGTTCTCCGCCGCCGCTCACCAGTTCGACTCGGACATCACCCTGGGCCGGTATCCCCGCGCGGCCCTGGCGCTGGCCGGCGACCGGCTGCTGGCCGTGGCCTGCGACGGGCGCACGCGTCACGACGCCGGCATGACGCTGCCCGAGCTCGCCGACACCTTGGTCGCACTGGGCGCGAGCGACGCGTTGAACCTCGACGGTGGCGGCTCGACGTCGCTCGTCTACGCCGGGCGTCTGCGTAACCGGCCGCGTGAGGAGCACGGCGTCGATCTGCTCGACGGCCGTCCGATCCTCAGCGCGATCGTCCTCGAATCACGCTAGCCCCTGCGCGCAGGACACCGGGCGCGCCGATCCGGGGCGTGGCGGCCATAATCGCTGGATGCCGCTGCGCGTTCTCTCCGCGATCCTGTTCTCTCCGCGTGGCGGCTCGGCGCCGGTGGCTCGCTCGCTGGTCCGGGGGTTGCGGGCCGAGGGATGCCTGGTTACCTTCGTGGCCGGTTCACGCGGCGATCTCGGTGGGTATGGCGACGCGCGTGAGTTCTACGACGAGGTCGAGGCGGTCGAGTTCGATGCGGCGCTGGCCACCGCCGACCCGCTTCGCTTCGAGGGGCCGCCGGGCACGGCTCCGCTGCATCCGTCCTTCGAGGAGCGACGTGACGCCCCGGACCGGGTGTTTGCGATGCTCGACGATCTCGACTACGAGCGGCAGGTGCGCGCATGGTCGCGAGAGCTGGCCCGAGCCGGAGCGGCGCAAGCGGACGTTCTGCACTTGCATCACCTCACTCCGCTCAACGAGGCCGCTGCACGTGTGGCGCCGCACGTCCCGATCGTTGGGCAGTTGCACGGAACCGAGCTGCTGATGCTCGAGCAGATCGAGGACGGACCTCCGCCCGGCTGGGACCACGCGCAGCGGTGGGCGGAGCGGCTGCGCTGCTGGGCACATCGCTGCTCACGGCTGATCGTCGCGCCGGCAGGCGCCGAACGGGCGAGTCGATTGCTCGGAATCCCGCGCGCGCGCCTGACCGGGATGCCGAACGGAGTCAACGTGGACCTGTTCAAGCCGGGCGTCCTGGATCGCCATACGTTCTGGCATGAGAACCTGGTTGAGCATCCCAGGGGCTGGGCGCCCGGACGATCGGCCGGCAGCGTTCGCTACACGTCGGATGACGTGGCGGTGCTGGGGAGCGCAACCGTTCTGGTCTACGTCGGTCGATTCACCGCGGTCAAGCGCCTTGACCGGCTGATCGCCGCATTCGACCTGGCCCAGCGGCGGGCCCCGAAGTCCGCCGCGCTGGTGCTGGTCGGGGGGCACCCGGGGGAATGGGAGGGCGAGCATCCAGCCGAGACCGTGGCGCGCCTGAACGTTCCGGGGGTCTTTCTCGCAGGCTGGCGCTCGCATGAGGAGCTTCCGGAGTTCTTCCTGGCGTCCGACGCGGTGATCTCGGCCGCGGACCGCGAGCAGTTCGGTCAGCTGCTGATCGAGGGGATGGCCTGCGGGCTCCCGGCCATCGGGATCCGCGCGCTCGGACCGGAATCGATCATCGAGGACCGCAGCAGTGGATGGCTCGTGCCGGCCGCTGATGAGGCGGCGCTGGCCGAGACCATCACCGAGGTGACCGAGAACCCGCGTGAGCGCGAGCGTCGGGGATGCGCGGCCCGGGAGTCGGTGTGCGCGCGCTTCTCGTGGACCCAGATCTCAGAGCAACTCGGGGAGATCCTCGCCGCTGCCGCCGCCGAGGCGCGTCATGCTCCGGTCGTCGAGGCCTGAGCAGCGGGGTCGGTGAACGTACTTCGCGCGAGCTCGATGAACTCCGCTGCTGCGGGAGTGTGACGACGTCCTTCGCGCCAGGCCAGGGTGATGTCACGCGTGAGCGCCGGCTCGGTCAAGGTCGCGACGACCAACTCCGGCCCGGGGCTCTCGGCGTCGGAGCGGGGCAGGATCGCCACCCCCATCCCGCGGGCGACGAGCCGCCGGATCCGCATGCTCTCATTTGATTCGAGCTTGACCTGGGGCTGGAAGCCCGCCTGCTGACCGGCCGAGATCAGCAGCTCACGCAGCCGCGAGCCCTCGCGATAGCTGATGAACTGCTCGCCGGCCAGCTCCGTCATGCGCAGTTTCGCTCGAGTGCTCAGCGGGTGCTCGCGGGGAAGGATCACCACGAGCTCCTCGGAGACGAGCTGATGCAGCCCGAGCCCATGGCTCTCGATCCGCTCGGTCACCGACAGAAACGCCAGGTCGAGCTCGTCGACCCGCAGCATCTCGGCCATCTCCTCGCTGGACATCTCGCGGACGGTCAACTCGACATCGGGGTGGCGACCGTGGAAGATGGCCAGGACCAGCGACACGTCGACCGGCCCCATCGTGTGCATCGCTCCCACGGTGACATGGCCGGTCTGGATCCCGCGCAATCCCTGCAGCTCGGTTTGCGCCGCGTCGACCTCAGACAGAATCCGGCGGGCCCTGGCCACCAGCAGTTCGCCCGCCTCGGTGATCGTGACTTGGCGCGTCGTCCGTTCGACCAGCGCCAGTCCGACCTCCTCCTCGAGCCGCCGGATCTGCTGGGACAGCGCCGGCTGGGCGATGTGCTCGCGCCCGGCCGCCCGGGTGAAATGCCGCTCCTCCGCGAGCGCCACCAGGTAGCGGAGCTGCCGAAGATCCATAAGCGCAAACTATAGATCTATTCGATAACTCGTCTTGGACTTCTAAAGGCCGATTGGCCATGATGGTCGAGCAACACCTCTCTCCTCCCCGAGCGCGCCCCTTAGATCCGGCCTCATATCCCGCCGGATCCGGGGCGCTCTCAATTTAAGCCCGGTCAGCTCTAGAGGATGCCGATCTCGGAGTTGTCCCCGACCATGAACCGGTAAGCCCGGGGCTGGCGCTGGTCGCGGCCGATCTTGACGTTGCGGCCCAGCAGCGAGGATTCCATCCGCCCAGCGAGATCGCTGACCGAGGCGCCGGCGAGGAGGATCGAGTGCTCCACCTCGGCGTTGTGGATCGTGCAGCCGTCGCCGATGGCTGTGTACGGGCCGACGTAGCAGTCCGAGAGCTGCGCTCCGCAGCCGATGATCGCGGGACCGCGCACCGCGGTGCGCTCGAGTCGGGCCCCGGGCTCGATCACGATCCGCCCATCGATCTGTGAGTCCACCAGCTCGCCCTCGACGCGCCTGACGATCGTGTCCAGCACAAGACGGTTGGCGGCGAGCATGTCCTCGAGCCGTCCCGTGTCCTTCCACCAGCCGCGGACGACATGCGGCTCCACCCGCTGGCCCTGGTCGAGCAGGTGCTGGATCGCGTCGGTGATCTCGAGCTCGCCGCGCGCTGACGGATTGATCGCCCGCGCGGCGTCGTGAATTCCGGGAGTGAACATGTACACGCCGACCAGAGCAAGATCCGTCCTGGGCTCAGGTGGCTTCTCCACCAGCCGCACGACGGCACCATCCTGCAGCTCGGCAACGCCGTAGTTCTCCGGGTCGGGCACCGGGGTCAGGAGGATCAGGGCGTCGGGCTCATTGGCGCGGAACGCCTGCACCAGATCTGCGATCCCGCCCTGCAGCAGGTTGTCACCCAGATACATCACGAACGGCGAGCTCCCCAGGAACGGCTCGGCCGTCAGAACCGCATGCGCCAGGCCCAGTGGCTCGTCCTGAACGATGTAGGTGAGCTGCAGCCCGAAACGCGAGCCGTCCCCGGCGGCGGCGCGGATCTCATCGCCGGTCTCCGGCGCGATGATGATCCCGACCTCCGCGATCCCGGCCGTGGCCATCGCCTCGATCCCGTAGAACAGGACCGGCTTGTTGGCGACCGGAACGAGTTGCTTCGCGCTCGTATGCGTGATCGGACGTAGCCGGGTCCCCTTGCCCCCGGAAAGGATCAGGCCCTTCAGCGTTTCCATGGCGCGGAGGCTACTGCCCGGCCCCGGATCAGTACCGCCCGCCGAGCTTGCCGTGATCCCACGTCGCGGTCCGCTGCGCCACGAACTGCAGCGCCACGCGCTTGGCGGCCTGGGCGCGGATCACCGTCAGGAACTCGGGGCCGCCTCCGCCCCCGGCCCCGCTGTAGCGCTCGAACAGCTCCGCGCCGAACTCGCCGACCTGCTCGAGGTCTCGGTGCAGCACGGTCTGCGCTTCGATCATCACTCCCCGAAGCTCGTGGTACTGCTCGCCGCTCTCGATCTGAAGCGTCGCGCGCGCGTCCCGCTCGAGGTTGCGCACCTTCTGCGATTTGGCGTATGTCCACGCCCATAGGTCATCGCCGCGGACCACGTACCACAGCGGCATCAGGTGCGGCCAGCCCCGCGGGCCGTTGGTGGCACAGACGACGACGCGCTGCTGGTCCAGAAACGACGCCACCTCCTCAGGCGACATCGAGATCTGGTCGCGGCGGCTCACCGGACGATTGCGCCGGCGCCCGCCCAGATCCCCTCGGCGGCGGCGCGCACCGCCGTCCGGGCATCCTCCGGCTCGAGCACGACCGCGTCGCCGGCCGCCTTGAGCACCTCACGAACCAGCCAGTCGACGCCGGCGAAGCCCAGCTCGACGATCACTGAACCGTCAGCCAGCTCGCCGACCACGGTGCGCTCCTCGCGCGCCCAGCGGGCACGTTCAGGCGAGATCCACACCCGCGCTCGACGCGAGGCGGGGACTTCGCCCGTCCGAGGCCAGCCATCGACATCGGCAGCGGGATCGACGTCCGCCCGCGGCTCGAAGCCCTGGTCGGTGACCGAGGCTGACTTGATCCGGTCCAGCCGGAAGTGGCGCACGCTCTCACGGGTCGGATCGAAGCTCGCCACGTACCACCCTTCGCGGCCGTTGATCAGCGCGTAGGGCTCGACCAGCCGGGTCGTGAACTCGTCCTCGTTCTCCTTGTAGTACTCGAACGACAGCATCTGCCGCGTGGCGATCGCCCGTGAGACAACCCCGGCGATCTCGGCGTCATCGCCGCCCGGAGAGGCGATTTGCAGCCCCTCGTGAACGGGGTCCTCGCCGAGGGCCGCCACCACCTTCTCCCGCACCGAGGACAGTGAGCCTTCCGGAATGTGCTCTCCGATCAGGTCGATCGCCGCGATCAGCGCCTTGGCCTCAACCGGCAGCAGCCGCGCCGGGCGCGCAAACGAATCGCCGTAGGGCTCAGGATCGACCGCGATCATGCCGTCGCTGCCGATCTCGGCGTAGAGGACGTACGTCCCGGCTCCGAAATTGACCACGTTCAATACCGAGATGTCCTCACGGAGCTCCTGGTCTGAGATATTCAGATCACGGCAGATCTGCGCCGCGTCGATTGGTCGGATGGCCCGGCCAGCCTCGATCAGGATGCTGGCCAGCGTCACCAGGCGCGCGAAGCGCTCGGGCCGGATCGCCACGTCCGGCTGATGGCCGTTGCTGTCGGGATCGGCCGCCTCGGCGCTCGCGCTGGCCGCGTCCTCGCCTCGTGCGCCCGCCGGCGCCGGCGGTCCGACTTCAGCCTCGCCGCGGTGGCGCTCGATCAGCAGCTGCACGCGGTCGCGCATCTCCTCCAGCAGTTCCGGCGGCCCGGAGATGCGGGCATGCTCGCCCAGCCCGAGGACCCAGGCGATCAGCTGCCTCGTGTTTGCGTACAAGGTCAGGAATACACGTTCCTCGCCGTCATCGATCGGACGCATCTCGCCGTAACGGCCGAAATGTCGCTCGATCTGCCACGCGATCCGGCTACTGATCCAAACCTCGGCCGTCCCGATCGGATCCCCGAATTGCCAGTCGATCCGATTCCCATAGGCTCGTGGGTCGAAGTCGCCCGGGCGCTGGAAGTCATGCTCGGCTTTGGTCGCATAGCCGACCTTGCCGCGGATCCGGGACAGCCGGAACACGCGGATCGCACCTCGCTCGTGCGAGGTCCCGACGACATAGAACTGGCCGCCCTGGAAGAGCAGTTGATAGGGATCAACCTTGCGTGCGCCGATCTCGTCGCGTTCCATCGTGTAGTAGTCGAACACGATCGTCTTGCGGCGGAAGATCGCCGTCTCGATCTTGGCCAGGCGCTGGGACACGTCATGTCCCCCGGCTGAGCCGGTGATCCCCAGGGCCACGGTGTTCTGCTCGGGCGAGGTGAGCGGGCTCGGCCGTCCCCACGAGATCTGCTGGAGCGCCAGCCGCAGCGGCTCCGCATAGGCGAATTCGCCGTCGAGCAATTGGAGGGCGGTCCGCAGTCCGGCCAGCTCACCGTCGCTGAACTCGATCGGCCGCAGGTGAAAGTTCTCCGGGGGGAGCGAGTAGTTCTCCTGCTCGACCAGCCCTTCGGCGGGCTTCTCGACCGTCAGCACGATCCCCAGCGCTTCGAGCTCCGAGCGGTCGGCATAGAAGCGCCGGGCGAACGCATCCTCGTTCATCACGCTGTAGCCCTCGACGTCTCGCCGGATCTCCGGGGCGGTGACGGGCCGGCGCTCGGCCATCAGGTAGGAGATCAGCGACAGCTGCCGGATCAGCTTTTCCGTGTCCTTTGCCATGACCGGCCACTCTAGTTGGGCCGGCCGAGACC
>JRHI01003000.1_pt1 | contig 10613 bp, 10 predicted proteins | sample 215371 | NCBI WGS metagenome assembly JRHI01 (sample SAMN02929681, study PRJNA255918) | sediment metagenome | biome: cave system; feature: Ice Cave; material: Sediment; isolation source: sediment from deep within a dark volcanic ice cave with no known source of... ... | reverse complement strand
ACCCCACCTCTGCCCAGCGAACCAAGGTCGGCACGATCACACCCGTTGTCACAGGGCTGTCTCAAAGTCCTGCGTCGTCGTCCGTAACCAGGGGGGACCGCGTGCCCCGTAGGCGAGATCCACCGGCGGCGGGCGCGGGCTGCCATCCGCATCCCCGTCGCGCCGATCGGTCCATCCCGGTATGCTTCACGCCAGATCTGAGCGGGGTACAGCCGAGGCGAGGGGAGGGGCGACGCATGAACCTGGCAACATGCATGGGACGGCTGGGGACTGAGACGGCGTTCGAGGTCCTCGTGCGGGCGCGAGCGCTCGAAGCGCAGGGGCGCGACGTCGTCCACCTGGAGATCGGCGAACCGGACTTCGACACACCGGCCAACGTGATCGAGGCCGGCTGCCACGCCCTCCGGACCGGTTGGACGCACTACGGCCCGGCGGCCGGTCAGCCCGAGCTGCGCACAGCGATCGCCGACTACCTCAATCGCTCGCGCGGCACGAGCTACGGCGCGGACAATATCGTCGTCACCCCAGGCGGCAAGCCGATCATGTTCTTCGTTATCCTCGCCCTGCTCGAAGCCGGCGACGAGGCGATCTACCCGAACCCCGGGTTCCCGATTTACGAGTCGATGATCAACTTCACCGGGGCCGCGGCTGTCCCCGCGCCCCTGCGCGAGGAGCGCGCCTTCGCGCTCGACGTCGACGAGCTCGCCTCGCTGATCACGCCGCGCACGAAGCTGCTCATCCTCAACAGCCCGGGCAACCCGACCGGCGGAGTCCTCAACCGCGACGAGATCGCGCGCATCGCCGAGCTCGCCGTGGCGCACGACCTGACAGTCCTCGCCGACGAGATCTACAGCGAGATCCTCTACGAGGGCGAGCACGTTTCGATCGCGACGATGCCCGGCATGGCCGAGCGGACGATCGTCCTCGACGGGTTTTCCAAAACCTACGCGATGACCGGCTGGCGCCTCGGCTATGGCGCGATGCCGGTCGAGCTCGCCGGCGTCATCGCGAAACTGATGGTCAATAGCGTCTCCTGCACCTCGATGGCGGTCCAGCGCGCCGGCCTCGAAGCCCTGACCGGGCCGCAGGACGACGTCTGCACGATGGTCGAGGCGTTCCGCCGCCGTCGCGATCTGATCGTCGCCGGTCTCAACGCCATCCGCGGCATTACCTGCCTCAAACCGAAGGGCGCCTTCTACGTCTTCCCCAACATTGCCGGCACCGGCACGACGAGCAAGCAGTTCGCCGACCACTTGCTCAACGAGCACGGCGTCGCCGCCCTCGCCGGCACCTCCTTCGGTCGCCACGGCGAGGGATACCTGCGGCTATCGTACGCCAATTCAGAGGAAAACCTGAAGAAGGCGCTGGAGCGGATTGATGCCGCGACCCGGAGCGCGGCGGCCGGGTAAGATGGCGAATCGATCACTTGTCACCTTCATCGCTCTTGTGACGCACGTGCCCGCTTGGCGGTCGACCGGTGCTGGCCGGCGGCTCCGTCCAGATGCGCTTGCTAACGACGGCCAGCGCCAAGGGCAGAAAGGCCATGTGCATGACAATTGACCCACCAGTGCAGCATCGGCGGATCTGCTCGGGAATCGTCGGTCCGAAATCAGAGCGCTGCGGGCGGTGCCCCGACCGACCCCACCCGGACACGTCCTCATCCTCCATTCATACGTGGTCACCATGATCGCGTGGGGTCGGGGCGCTGCTTGCTGCAGCCTGCTCAGGATCGCGTCAGCCAGTAGGTGCGGCATGCGGCGGCCCGGCCCGAAGCGGAGGTGGCTGCGACGGCGGGTCGCCGGCGCTCAGCTCATGCCGATCGCCGAGGGCTGACGGCCGATGGCCAGCTCGGTCTGGTGGTCGAAGAGGAAGACGTTCGACCAGTCGAGACCGACCCGCACCGGCTGGCCGACGTCGTAGAGCCGGGACGTGGGCACCACGGCGCGGAGCATCCGATCGCCGACGCTGACCTCGTAGAGGATCTCAGTCCCCAGGATCTGCCGGGTGTAGATCTCACCGACGACTTCGTTCGGCGCGCCAGCCGTGCCGCGGTCGACGAAGAGGTGCTCCGGCCGGATGCCGACGTAGACCTCTGGCGCGCTGCGCTGGGGCCGGATCAGCGCAGCGAGCGAAGCCGGCACGGAGACCGGCCACCGGTCGCCGGGCAGCAAGGTGGCGCGCTCGCCGTTCCCTGCGAGGCGGGCGGCGAGGACGTTGATCGGGTGGGCACCGATGAAGCGGGCGATCCACAGATTGCGCGGTGCCTGGTAGAGGTCGAGCGGCGGCCCGAGTTGGACGACCTCGCCGGCGTTCATCACCGCGATCCGATCGGCGATCGCCATCGCCTCCTCCTGGTCGTGGGTGACGAAGACCATCGTCGTCTCGACTTCGCGGTGGATCCGGATCAGCTCGGACCGCATTTGCCGTCGCAGCCCGGCGTCGAGGCTGGAGAACGGCTCGTCGAGGAGGAAGAGCCGCGGCCGGCGCACCAGCGCCTTGGCGATCGCGACCCGCTGCCGTTGACCGCCGGAGAGCTGGTAAATCTTGCGGTCAAGCAGGGCGTCGATGTCGAGGATTTTCGCGACGTCGGTGACCCGTTGGGCAACAACGTCCTTGCGGACCTTTTGGGTTCGCAGCGCGAAGCCGATGTTGTCGCGGACGTTGAGGTGCGGGTAGAGGGCGATCGATTGGAAGACCATCGCGATATCCCGCTCCTCGGGCGGGACATCGTTCATCAGCCGGTCGCCGAACAGGAGCTGGCCCGCGGTCGGCCGCTCCAGGCCGGCGAGCATGTTGAGCGTCGTCGTCTTGCCGCAGCCCGACGGGCCGAGGAGCACCAGCAGCTCGCCCTCACGGATCTCCAGGTTCAGCCTGCGCACGGCATGGAACGTGTCAAACCGCTTGTCGACCTCGACCAGGCAGATCGCCGCGGACTTCGTCCGCGAGTCGAGGCGTCGCGGAGTCGCGGAGTCGAGCAGTTGTTGCGTCACCATCACCGTTTCCTCACCCGCGACCTCGAGATTGTCGCCCTCAAGTCGTCACTGCTCGCCGGCTCGCTCGCTCGCCGCCGTTACAGTTACAGGGGGTCGACCAGGTTCAGACTCCTGATCCGCCGTTGGAAGAGGTAGGCCAGGATGGCCGGCGGGACGATGCCGATGATCGAGGCGGCGGCCATCTCCGTCGGCATCGAGATCTGGAAGAACATCGACGGCAGCACCGGCGGGAAGGTCTGCGCCCGCGAGCCGGCGGCCAGAATCTGGGCGAAGGCGAACTCGTTCCAGCAGACCATGAAGCTGATCGCCGCGGCGACGGCGATGCCGGGCCACGACATCGGCAGGATCACGCGGTAGAACGCCTGCCACCGCGTGTTGCCGTCAACGCGCGCCGCCGCCTCGACCGTGCGCGGGAGCGACGAAAAGAAGCTCGTCATGACCCAGACAATCATGGGCACCGTCAGCGTGAAGTAGATGATGATCAATCCGCGCAGCGACCCCTGCAACCCCACCTTGCTGTAGAGGTAGAAGAACGGGATGACGACCGCGATGGGCGGATAGGAGCGGCTGGTGATGATCGCGAAGAGCATCGCCGTCTTGCCGCGGAAATTCAACCGGCCGAGCGCATAGGCGACCGGCAGCGCGATCGCCATCGTCACCGCGCTGACAACCACCGCGATGATGGCGCTGTTGATCAGCCCGCGGCGAAGCATCGGCGCCTGCCCGACGGGCAGCAGCTTCGTCCCGGCAGGGCCGTCCGCCGTCGCCCCGAAGAGCCGAGTGTAGTTGCTGAGCGACGGGTCGTGCGGAAAGAGGTGCGTCGGGACGGAGAGGAGCTCAATCTTGAACATCAGCGACATGTTCAGCAACCAGTAGATCGGAACGAGCGTCCAGACCACGAGCAGCGCGGCAAGGGCGTAGATCACGATCTTGCGACCGTTCATCATCACCGCCTCACGTCGCCGCCGAGGCCGACTCGGCGGCGATCGTCGCCGGCCGCTCCCGCCGGCGCCAGAAGAGGAGGAAGAAGTAGACCGTCGTGATGGTCGTCGTCAGGACGACCAGGAGCCAGCCGATCGCGGCGCCGTAGCCGATCTGGCGGTTGACGAACGTCTCCCGATAGACGGCCCAGGTCAGCGTCGTCGAGACGTCGCCCGGGCCGCCGTTGGTCATGAAGAAGATGTTGTCGAAGACGCGCGCCGCTTCCACGGTGACGAGGACCATGACGATCAGGAGCGGCGCCTTGATGTACGGGAAGACGACGTGCCGGAAGCGGCCGACCGCGCCGAGCCGGTCGACCTTCGCCATCTTGTAGAGGTCCTCCGGGATGATCTGCAGCGTCGCCAGGACAAAGTACATACCGAGCGGCGAGATCTGCCAGGCGTGGGCCACGGCGACCGCCGGCACCGCCAACCGCTCCGACAGGAAGTTCACTGGTTGGTCGACGAGGTGCAGCTTCAGTAGGATCGCGTCGAACATCCCCCATTCCTGGCTGTAGAGGTACTTCCAGACGACGGCGGTGGCGTAGAGCGAGACCGCCCAGGGCAGGATGACGACGGTCATCACGAAGCCGCGCCCGCGGAACCGCTCGTTGAGCAGGAGCGCCCCCCCGACCGAGATGGCGAGGCTACAGACCGTCACCAGCGCCGTGTAGTAGATCGTGATCCGAACCGCGTGCCAGACCGCCGGTGCGTGCAACGCCTGGTCGTAGTTCTGCAGACCGACCGAGTTGGTCCGCCGAAAGATGAGATCGATGCGGTGGAAGCTGATCCAAATCGAGTAGGCGGTCGGGTAGACGACGACCGCGAGCAGCACCAGGATGACCGGCAGCGTCAGGAGCGTCGCGAACTGCCCGTCGCTGAGGCGCGACGAGCTCCAGCGCCGGCGCTCGGCGGCCCTGGTCTGGATGGTGACGGATTCGGTGGTGGCCATGCTGCAGCCTCACCCCCTCGCCTATCGGTGCGCGGAGCCTGGCGAGGCGGGTATTGAGGTCGTCTTCTGAATGCATGCTCGTGATGGCTGCGTGGCGCGGGGGTTCAACCTCGCGCCACGCGGCCATCACGACAGGTCGCTCCACGAACCGAGCCGCCCCACGTTCCCCCCTCGCCCACGCGCCGGTGAGCGAGGGGGGAGGGGCCTTACTGTTTGTACCGCGCGATCAGATCCTGCGCCAGCTTCTTCAGACCAGCGTGGACCTCTTCAACCTTCGACTGGCCGAGGACCGCCTTCGGCAAGTCGGTCATCGCCTGGGCGTTCCACTCCTCCCACCAGAAGGTCTGCCAGACCTTCGGGAACTGCCCGGCGTCGACGACGCCCTTGATGGTGTCCAACATCTTGGGGTCGGGCAGCCACTTGGTGTAGGCAGCGATGACCTCCGGGTCCTGCAGGATCGCCTTGTAGCCGGAGTTGAGCGCGCTCTCGATCGCCCAGCGTTTGGCCACGAAGAGGTTCTTCGTGTTGTCCCGGTAGCCAAAGAAGCCGGCCAGCCGGTAATCGCGGCGCAGCTTCTCCTCGTTCTGCTTGCGGTTGGTGACGACGTAGATGCCCTCATCGATCAGGCCCCACGGCTGACCGTTCACCGGCACCGCCGCGACCTGGCCCGGCACCTTCGATTTGCTCGGGTCGTTGAAGGTCTTGAGATCGTAGACCTGCTGGGGGCTGTAGGCGTACTCGCCCTTCGCGAAGGCGTCGATGTAGTCCTGCTCGCCCATCGTGAAGACGCCGTCGGGGATGATTCCCTCGTCCTTGAGCTGCTTCCAGTTCCGCAGGACCGCCAGCGTCTTGTCGTCGAAGACCGGTTGATTGTTGTCGTCGAAGAGGACGGCGCCGCGGTTGAGGCACTCGAAGAGGTAACCCCAGGAGACGCCGAACCAGACACCGGCGGCGAACCAGTGCGGCAGCAGGGGCGGCCCCGAGGTGACGCCGGCCTTTTTCATCTGGCGGCACTGGTCGTAGAGCTCGTCCCAGGTCTTCGGGTACTTGGCGGGGGTAATGCCGGCTTTGGATAGAACGGCGTTGTTCGCCATCAGGGTGCCGCGAATCGACACGAAATACGGCAGCCCGTAGAGCTTGCCCCCGATCGAGAGCGAGTTGCGGACGCCGTCATACATCTCGCCGCGGGCGTCGTCGACGTCCCACCACTGCTCGTAGTCGATGACCCAGCCGGGGACCTGCCAGCGCGCCAGCGTGGCCGGGTTGGCGTAGGCCATGTCCAGCGGCTGATTCGCGATGTGGAAGTTCTCCATAATCGCGATGTAGTCGCCGGTGATCGTCTGGTAGTCGACGTTTTCCTTATAGGCGTCGTTGAACTTCTTCGTATTGTCCTGGACAACCTCCGGCTTGTAGTTCCAGCCGCGGAAGATGACGGCGTTGGAGGTGCTGACGTTGGCGTCGGGCGGGGTGAGCTTCTTGCCGGTTTGGGCCATAGCCCGTGTCAGCGAGAAGTGGGGTGTCGCGGGGGCGGCGGACGCCTCGGTCGAGTTGAGGTAGCTGACAATGAGCGGGGTCGCGGCGCCGGCCGCGGCGGCGCGCTTGAGGAAGTCACGCCGGGAGATCCGGCCCCTGCGATAGTCGTCGAAGTGCTCGTAGACCGGCTTGGCCATCTGTCACACTCCCTTCAACTGAAACGTGGGGGCCGCGACCCGCGGCCCCGGTCGCCACAGAATCGGGTCGGTCGCCTACGACAACGAGACCTTCACCTCCTCCGGCGCGGACGCGCCACAGCTTACCGGCCCGGTGACGATGCGCTGCCGGGCGACGGCAGCGGCCGGCCGTCTCGGCCCTCCTCGCGAGGGTCTCCTCGTCCTCTTGTCGGCGCAGACCCATGTCGTCAAGCAAGTGATGAACCGGTGAAAGAATCTAACACAGACTCTGGATCCAGTCCAGGCTCCGGCAGAGCGCAGAGAGTGACACGCGGATGGGGCAGACAGAAGGCGCGCGGAGGCACGCCTTTCCTGAAGTGCTTGCAGGAATCGACGACACTCTTCGCTGTAGTGATCCGTCGTCTGAGCCTGGATGAAGACGCTGGTGTCAAGAATTCCGATCATCGAGCGCGCCACGTAACGTATCCTTGGCTATCTCGGCTTCCCACATCCGCCGATCCTCGTGCCAGGAGATCGGCTCCTCAGTCCGGAACTTTCCGAACATTACATCCAGCGTCATCGGCGTGAATGCACTCAACCCGAGGCGACGCCAGCGCTGGGCAGCGGCTGAGGCACGATCACCCCCTGCGCGACGAGTTCTCGCACGTTCTTGGTAAACACCCACCGGTCATCGGACGAGGCCATGGCCGCCAAGTAAGCGTCGACGAACGAGAGGCCCGGCGTTCGCGCCCACCGCTGCACCGTGTCCGTCAGCACGTCTTTCTCGGCCTCGATGCCAGGCCAACTCAGAATCGTGATCAGATAAGATGCCACGTCCGTTCGCGTCAACTGTTTAAGGAAGCGGGGCAATGCGTAGGACAGCTCGTGGACGACCATCGGTTCGAGTCGAGCCCGAATCTGTCCGTTCGCGAGGACAGTGAGGAAGCGGACGCACTCCTCCGAATGTTCGTCGTGCGCCGCCGCGTGCAGAAAGACGTTCGTATCGAGGTATCCGTCACTCATTGGACGTCTCGATACCCTCGGTGAAGGCGTCCTCTTGCCACGCTTCGCGAATCGCCGCGTCGTCGTATGGTTCGTCGGTGTGAAAGCGTCTGAAGAAGTCCTCCAGCTTCAGGCGAGGCAACACTTCCAATTCAATTGTCGCCGGCCCCTTCGCCCTGAAAAGGACGGTGTCGCCTGGCCGGATGCCCACTGCGCGTCGAATCTCCGAGGGGAGTGTCACTTGTCCCCGTGCTTGAACTTTACCGAGAGCTGCCATGATCGGGACTCCAGTGTGTGCCGGCACCAACAGCGTATGCAGATAAGGAATGGTGCATGTCGCCTCTGCCCAGTATGCAGCGGTGACCAGATGCGGTCAAGTGGGCGATCTCGACGACTCGGCGGCCGATCGCAGCGCGGATCTCCACCGCGCCGCCGCCACGCTCCGCGCCGATGCGCTGTCGATCGCGACGAGCACCGAGCTGAAAGCCGGTCAACATGTCGCTGTCTCGGATTCACTCGGTCTCGGCCGGTGCGAAGAAGACGAGGATCACGAGGTCTTCCGCGATGCCGTGGAAGCGGTGCGCGGCATGGGCGGCGACGTAGATCGTCGAGCCGGACTGGACCTCGCGTTCCGCCCCGTCGGCGGTGAATCGCCCCCGACCGCTGATGACGTGGTAGACCTCGTCCTCGTCGTGCGGTTGCTGCGGGTCGGTTCCCCCCGCCGGGAGGATGTAGAGTCCGGTACTCAACGCCGGCACCCGCAGAAATTCGAGATAGAGGCGCCCGGCCTCCCGGTGCCGCGCCAGCAGGTCGGCGAGCTCGAACGACTGCATCGACATGCTTTCCTCCTCATCGGCGCCCGGCGTCCAGCGACAGCCGTGGGCCCATTGTCGGGCCAAGCGTGACCGGCGGCAACCGCCTGGCACCTTTCGTGCCTGCCCCAACGCGGAGGTGCGTTATCATGAGCGCCAAGATCGACCGCCGCGAGGACGTCAATCCGAAGGAAGGACTGCACGAGTACGGCGACGTCGAGTTTGCCGATCCGGTGAACCACAAGTACCCCATCGACACGCCGGAGCATGTCCGCGCCGCCTGGTCCTACATCAACCACAAGGACAATGCGGCGAAGTACGACCGGAACGAGGTCGTCACGGTCAAAGACCGTATCCAGCGCGCCGCCCACAAGCACGGCGTCGAGATCGGTAAGGATTGAGTCGCCCATGAGGGCTGCGCTGTGGATCGGACGGCGCGCGGCGATGCGTCGGCAACGCAACTTGACGGGTTGGGGGGCGGGGGCGTCGCGTCTACTCAGTTGTCAGCACGTCCAGCGCCAGCCTGAGCAACACGCGTACCGTCGCGGCGATGCTCGGGACGTCGACCCATTCGTCGGCCTCGTGGAAGTTGGCGCCGCGCGGACCGAACATGACAGTCGGGATGCCAGCTTCTCCGGAGAAGAGATTCGGATCGCCGAAGCCGGTGTAGCCGTAGACTGGGGCGTGGCCCGCTTCGACCGCGTAGGCGCGGCCGAACGCAGCGACCAGCGGATGCGTGGGGTCGGTCTCCCACGGCGGGTAGAAGGGCGGGTCGATGGCGAAGTCGAACCGCGCCGGGGAGGCGAGATCGGCGGCGAGGGCGCGTAGCTTCGCTAGTACGCCTTCAGCCGATTCGCCAGGCACCGTGTGCCAGTTGATCAGCAGCTGCGCCCGCTCCGGGACGGTGATGACGTACTGCTCGCTGCCGCTCAGCAGCGAGAGGACGCATTGGGACGGCTTGATCCGTGGGTGGCTGCCAAGGGGAACCTCGTGCAGGCGCGCGACGAAGCGGGCGGCTTCGACGGCGGCGTTGATCCCGTGCGCCGGCCAGGAGGCGTGGGCCGCCTTGCCGGTCACGTCGACCCGGACGAGCACCTTGCCGAACGATCCCAAACAGGGGTGCGCCCAGGACGCCTCCGTGACGATGCAGGCGTCGGCGTGGAGACCGGCGTCGATCAGGGCGTGGGCTCCGATCGAGAGCGCTTCCTCGTCGACGACAGCGGAAAAGAGCAGCGTGCCCCGCCAGAGATCGCGGCGGTGGGCGAGGGCGCGCGTCGCGAGCATCGCCGCGGCAATGCCCGCCTTCATGTCGCAGGCGCCGAGCCCGTAGAGGCGGTCGCCCTCGCGCCGTGCTTGCCAGGGGTCGGACGACCAGCCGGCAGCCGCCAGGACGGTATCGACATGGCCGTTCAGGAGCAGCGTCGGTCCGTCGCCGTTCTCGACCCTGGCCAGCACGTTGGGACGGTCCTGCGCCGCCGGCTGGACCTCGGCGGGGAGCCCGTGCCGCGCCAACCAGGCCGTGACCGCCTGCTGAATCGCGCGCTCGTGCCCGGGGTAGCTGCGCTGGGAGACGAGCTCGGCGGTCAAGGAGGCCGCCTCCTCGGCGTCCACGGCGGTCTGTAGCCACGTTGCATCGTCGGTCATCGGTTCCTGCCCTCCGGTCGGTTAGAATCGCCGAATCAAGACGACGCCCGCGACGAGTAAACCGGCACCGACTACCCGCCAGGGGTTGATCTCGTGCCGCGGCAGCCCGAGGAGACCGAACTGGTCCATGACCAGCGCGGCCAGCATCTGCCCGACGACAATCAGCGCGAACAGCAGCGCGCCGCCGAGCCGGGTGATCAGCACGAGGGTGGTGACGACAATGGCCGCGCCCATCAAGCCACCCGTCCAGGTCCACCAGGGCGCGGCGGCCAACCGGGCCGGAGGGGGCCAGGGGTGGCGCACGGCGACCAGCGTGTAGATGAGCAATGTGGTCGCGGAGATCGCCGAGGAGATGAGGGCGGCCCGTGCCGGGTCTCCGGCGCGCAAGCGGAGCCGGCCGTTGACTCCTGCTTGGACCGCCAGCAGGCTGCCCATCCCAATCGCCAGCGCGAGGTAGAGCAACGTCATCGGCCGCACCGAGCCCAACCTGTGCCGTTCGCTTGGCGACGTGACCAGCGCCGGTCCCGCCGTCCTTCGTCGTTCGGCAGCATCGTGCCAGAGCACGGCGCATCCCACAACCG
>JRHI01002999.1_pt1 | contig 10618 bp, 10 predicted proteins | sample 215371 | NCBI WGS metagenome assembly JRHI01 (sample SAMN02929681, study PRJNA255918) | sediment metagenome | biome: cave system; feature: Ice Cave; material: Sediment; isolation source: sediment from deep within a dark volcanic ice cave with no known source of... ... | reverse complement strand
ATGTAGCCCATAACGGCGGCCCATCTACCCAAGCGGCCACGTCAGCGGCGTTCGACCTGCCGATAGGTGCTCTGCGAAAGAAAAGCGTACCGGACGCCATCACGCTCTATCTGTCGGCCGGACACAGAAAGCAGACGAACAAGGAAATCGCCAGCGGGATCCTGGCCGGTGGCCTAGAGACCGGAGCAAAGAACCTAGAGGCATCTGTGGCGGCGACCCTCTTCCGGTTGAAGAAGGCCGGGGTTGTTCTCCGGTTCCCTGACGGATGGGACTTGGCCGAGCACTACCCGGATCACATCCGAAAGAAGCTCGAACCAACTGCGACGACCGCAACAAAGAAGCCACTGAAGATCAAGCGGAAGCGGGGAGCCAAGCCCACTCCGACTCAGGCGACCGAATCAAAGACGGCCGACTAATCTTTCTTGCGCTTCGGCCATCGTGCGCGGTTCGCCTTCAATGCGATAGCCTTCCGCTGCTCGGCTGGCATCTCCATCCGTTTCGCTCCGCTGACCTTGCCGCCCTTGGCCCCAATCTTCGCCATGTGGGCCGATAACTGCTCTGCAAACGACGGCACGGACGGGAGCGGTGGCGCACTCTCAGCCTTTGCCATGTGCTCGGCCATCATCTGACGCGCACGGAGGTTGGGATCGGACGATGGGCGCTTTGTGGCCGCTTTCTTAACCGGCTTTGGCATTCCCCATCATCGCACGGGCTGGGAATGTATGAACGGATCCGGTTTATGCAAAGTAGCCCACTACCCGAAACGCACGAAAAATGACGGTGGACAACGGACCTCACCATTCGCCCAGGCCGTCGGTCCTGAGACCGTAGCAAGCGTCCGATTTCCAACCGTCCGCAACCAGGGAACGTTGACCGGCGATGCGCCGACGCGCGCGTCCAAACGCCCCTGCTCTTCGCCCCCTCCCACGACGAATGTTGACGTGTTTGCGGCGCTCAATGAGCGAGTGCTTCAGGCCATCGAAACCTATGGTGGCGACTGATCACGTCGAGGGTTATCCCGGGACGCCGTTCGCGCGATGGCATGTCGAATCGATTAGTGAGGGGTGTTGGAGGATTTGGTGATCGCCGCCTGAACGAATCGCGGAAGCTCGACCGGTAAGAAGCACGACTCCGGATACAGATAGTCTTCACCCGAGTCGTCGATGATTCTGAGGAAATGACTCCTTGCGGCCGACGCGTCTGGCAGCGCCTGATAGATCCGGCGCGTCTGAAGATCGTCGTGTCCACACGTGTCGATGCACACGACGAGCGTCGTCGGAATGGGCTCAGCCTGGCGGGTCGAGGAAGTGCTTGACCTTGATGCGACGACGGCCGATGCCGTGCGCCTCGTACCAGTGAAGCTCCGCGAGGCGGATGCTGCCATCCGGGAGCCGGACGTTCGCGACACCTTTGACTTTGCGCCAGCGACCTTTGCCATATTGCTTTCTGAGTCCGCCGAGGTTGCGAATGCGACGACCGACCGCGATCACTTCAATCGACTCGATCGCGCCGACAATCTCAAACCCCACGCGCACTCATCGTACGCCCGGCAGCGTACGCGATGCAACCGGATGAGGCCGTCGGACCAGTCAGGCCAGCCGCTGCGCGGCAGGGTGCAATCACAATCCTTGAACAACGTGCGCCGAACAATCCTGTATTGAATACGGTAACACAGATGAGTTCGCGCTAACCGTCACAAGGCATTCGTGTGGCCATCGCCTTCGAGGTTCCAAGTGCCGGAGGGCGACCCAGATCCAGGTTCGCGGGTCCGGCGGGAACGTGAAAATCCGTGACCCTCGCGGCGCGGTCCTGCGCCGGAAACAGATCGATCGATCCGGTCAGATGTGACTGGCATCGGGCCGCGAGTTTGTTCAGGCGGTGGTGAAAGAGGTACTTCGTCTTCGTTCCAACCAATCCGGTCACCGGGTGGACCGCGATCAGACGCAGTTCCACGTTTCCGTCGGCCTTGACGATCAGCACGTCAGCGCGCTGAAACTCGAAGAGGATGCGGCGGCCGTTGTTGTACATCGGCGCGACGACGTGCTGTTCGGGGTCGGATTCCATTCCAATATCCGGCGGCATCACGAGCGCGACGACTTTGCCGGCGTCCTCGGACTTCTCGAGCTCGAGCTGCGCCTTGAAGACCGGCCGCGGCGCGCCATCGGGTGGGACGTGAATCGGTTTGGCCACCGTTCCGCGTTCATCCGCCGTGAGCTCGCACAACACTTGCGTCCAGCTTCCGCCCTTGCGCTTCCGTTCTTTCACGCCAGACTGCGCCATGAGATCCGGGATCTTGCCGGGGTACAGCGCAATGACCTGCAGCTTCATCTGACCTCCTCTGCGCGCCGGCCGCAGATCCATTTCGCATCGTCGGCGGCACGTCGTGGAATCACGAACATCAGAATCCGAAAATCGTGTCCGCGAGCGGCGGCGGCGATGCGTCGCGCGAGCGCGGCATGATCGGTCGCGTGGTCGGACCATCGGGTGTTGCGGAAGAGGTAGATGAAGCCCGCCTTGCGCAGCAACTGCTCGACCTTTCGGCGGGCGTCTGTCTTCGCGATGTCGTAGATCACCATCGTCCTCACCAGATGTACCGATACGGGGTGTATCGAGACTCGGTCTCGAACGAGCGAGCCAGCAATTTCGCCTGCCGCCGAATTGTGTGCAACATCGACATGCCGTTCGCCTCCCGTTCCAGCGCGCGCGAGAACGCTTTCTGAGCCAGCGTTCGCGTGTGCGTCGTCAGCTCGCCGGCGTCGTTGAGCTCGAGCCGGCTGCCTCGGCCCAGCAGCGAGAGCACCACACGATCGACCAGTGGTTGTCTGAACTCCTCCATCGCATCGAACACGAGCCCCGGCGTTTTCCGGCGGCTCGTGTGCATCAGGCCGATGTACGGATGCAGTCCGGCATGTTCGAGGGCGGACCAGACGCGCAGATGCAGCGACCAGTAACCGAAGTTAAGCAGCTTGTTGACAAGATCCTCCGCGCCTCTGCCGTGGCGGCCGGTGAAACGAAAGTCGTGCGGCACGGCTTTGGCGAATGCACTCCAATACAACGCTGCGGCCCGTGCTTCCGTGAGGAATAACCGCGTCCGCGATTGCGACAGGATGCCCGAGGTCGAGTCGGCGATGTGCCGAAGATGCGCGAGCGCTGCGGCCACGCTCTTGAGTGACGTCCTGAGTTCTCCTTCCCGGCCGCCGTACTTGGCGTGGTAGAGCAACAGCGCGCGCTGATTCGCGATCTTGGCCGACACGATTGCACCCGCGATGGTCCCACCGGCCGGGACGAGCCGTGTGGTGATCTGGTGTTCCGCGAGACCAGGGCGCAACTCTGAACGCGCGGGGGAAATACGGGCAATCGGGAAACCTGACCTCCTGGAAACGGTGATGGAGATTCGCCGTCTGGCGCACTCTTCGAGGACTCGCGTCGAGATACAGACGCCCTCGGACTCGATGCTGACATGCGACAGGTCGGAAAAAGGGCATTCGAAGACGGTCTGTTTCTTTCGTCGCACGGCGAGAAGCGACTGCGTCCGAGTCACGTAGGCGCCGTAGGTGGGGATTCGCAGGAATCGACCGGTGAGAACTGCCGGCGCCTGGCGTTCGGCGATCGCGTGGCTGCGTAGCTGCCGCGTCGTGGAGTGCGTCTGAAGGACCGGGGCGATCACCGTCGAGTCCCCGCTCTGCCAGAGGTCGTCGTTCGGCCACGCGGGCTCTTCAGCCGATGAGGCACGGGTATCACCATAGGTGCCGCGAGGCGCGGAAGCCGACAGGGGAGCTACGAACGTCTCGAAGGCGCCTCGGCCGAAGATGGGATCGATACCGACGGACTGGAAGTAGGCGTTGACGGTTCCAGCGCGCCAGCACTCGACGTCTTCGAGCTGGCGATCCATTTCCTCCGAATTGCCGCCGTAGTAGTTGCGCCACCCTCGAACGACGTCATTGTGATGTTTCGCCGCGTCGAACACCATCTCGCGACGGTGCTCGCGGAGAACGTCCGCGAGGTGCTCTTTGACTTGTACGACGGACTCGCCGGGTATCGTCCACGACAACCCGTCAAACCGGAACCCGACGAAGGTCAATCCTTCCCGCACGGCAACGTATTGGGTCTTCTGCTCCTTGAGGTTCAGGCGCAAGGTGTTGCGCAGGAACGTGTCCACCTCTTGGAGCGCTTCGGCGGCCTCCTCGGCGCTGCGCACGAGGACGATGAAGTCATCCGCGTACCGCACGTGCTCACGGCCGCTCGTTTCGAGCATCCCGTCGAAACCCGTGAGGTACAGATTCGCGATCACTGGTGATATCGGCGCGCCCTGGGGAATGCCCTTCAGCGTGTGCAGCTTCGTCGCCCCATCCTGAATCGGTGCGCGTATCCACCTGGAGACCAGATCGACGCCGGCCTCGTCCATGCCGGCCTGCTGCAACTGCTGGACGACGATGCCGTGCTCGACGTTGTCGAAGAACTTCTCGATATCCGCGGTCACCGCGTGACTGAAACGAGGAAGGAGTTGCGCCACATGGGCGCCCGCGCGGCGGGGTCCCAGGAACGGGCGATAGGCAAAGCTCCTCGAGGAGAAAGACGGCGCGAGGTGTTTCTGCAGCACGGTCGCGCACGCGGTCTGGACGATGCGGTCGGCGATCGTTGGAATGCCGAGCAGACGCCAACCGCCGGACGCCTTCGGGATGCGGACTCGCCGCAGAGGTGAGGGTACGTACTGGCCCGCGACGATCAGGTCTTGAAGTTGATCGATGCGCGCGTCGGCGCTGCGCTTGAATGCGTCGATCGACACGCCGTCGGCCCCGGGCGCACCCGCCGCCGATCGCACGCGTGACCATGCCTCGCGGAGCGCGTCCGGCCGGGTCAACGCGTCGATCACGCGAAGGGCGGCGTCAGTGTTCGCTGCTGCTGGTTGCATCGCTCGCTGAATAGGGCGGCGTGCAAGTAGCGGCCTCGAGGCATTCGTGCGCAGAGGGTCCGTAGCGCAGGCCCGGGCCTGCCGATTCACGTTCGAGCTCGCGCAAGACGCGCTGCGCTTTTTTCAGCAGTCCGCCTTGCCGCCGCGAATTGCCGTGGATTCGCGCGTGAACCGCCTGCCGGGAGCAGCCCTCAATCTGCGCGAACGCGGCTAGAGCCCGGCTAGAGCGATATGTTCGAACGCCAGAGCACGAATGGTGCGGAGTTCGATCGCTGTGAAGCGCCCGCTTTGTGCGAGGCGTTTGAACATCGCCACTCTGTCGATGGTGTCGTCGCTGGCGTGAACCTCAGTGGGTTCGGTGCGTGCTTCTTCTTGTGGCACCGTGACGATGCGACGGCCGTTGTGTTTAACGAACCCAACTGGGACCTTGCGACCGGAGTGGTCTGATACGGCGGCGAACACGCGAAAGGAATAGCGGCGCGGACTGCGGGGCATGGCTCAACCTCCGAGGCGCGGGCCGTGAGGTTGAGCCAGCTGATCTCCGTGAACGATAGGTTCAGACGAAACGGAGCCGGGAGTTTGCCGCGTTGATCAGACACGGCCGGACGCGTGGGTTAGCGGGAGTAGCGAAACAGACCTCACACATCCCAGAAGACTCTTCACCTGAGACCGTAGTGACGTCCGATTCCAACTGACCCGCAACCAGGGAAAGTAGACCGGCGACCACGCCGGCCCACGCGTCCAAACGCCCCCGGCTCTTCGCCGGGCTTTCCCAAGACGGATGTTACGCTTCCCCGCGCACCGCTTCAACTACAGGGAGCTTCGCAAGTAGGTATCGAAAACACGTCGGGTCGTCATGCGACCGGGGCGGTTTCGGGCGCAAACGGTGTGCATTATTGAATCAGGCACACCCGTTTCAGTGGCGCCCGCTCACCCCAGTGAAAAGGCACGTTCGCATGTGGGTATGCTTGAAGGGTTTAGCGGTCGCCTCCGAAAGCCGGCCCCCAGCCAAGGGAGTTGTCCAGTTTTCGATGGCGAACCATGACGTTCTTCCTCTAAAATTTGACCGTGATGCAGGGTCGTTTCGATGCGAATGCCGTAAGCGTCCGATAACACGCGATCAGTTCGCCTCCTGACGGGCGGCTCCGCCGTTTGATCCTTCCCGCTTCTCTCCCTGCGTTCGTCGATCATCCGCTCAGCGTCGCAACCCTCTCGACGTGTTCCGCCGGCATCTTCTTGGTAGTGATCGCCAAGTAGAGGCGGTCGTGCGCGGTCAGCAGCCGCGTGTTCAGCCGCACGGCCTCCTCGGCGGCCGGTACCCAGCGCGTTGCGATCCGGGTCGGCCGCGATTGCTTTCCTGGACCGTTCATTGTATGGTGAGTGTATGGCTCGACTCATTTCGACGACGATTCGTCTCGACGAACAGGACGTACGGGCGCTGAAGCGCGCTCGGGCGGCAGGACACTCTGCTTCCGAACTCATTCGGAAGGGCCTGCGCGTCGTGGCTTCACGGTACTACTCGGGACGGCGTCCTCCCTCGACGCGTCTCTTTGAATCCACGGACACGAAACTGGGGGATGAGTCCACGCTGTTCCGGGATCTCGAAGGGTGAGTCCACCGATCGTTGCTGACACCGGCGGGCTGCTCCGGGCGCTTGCCCGCGCAGCCGACGGTGGACCGAGCTTCCCAGAGTACGAAGAGGTTCTGGCGTCGGCGAGCCTCATCATCGTGCCGGGGCTTGTTCTCGCGGAAGTGGACTCCTTCCTTCGAGAGGATCGCGCCGCCATGCGCAAACTGGTCGCCGAGATCTTTGACCCAGGGACGCGCTATGAATACGAGGTGCCTCTCCCTTCGGACATCGCTCGGGCACTGGAACTTGACGCCAGATTCAAGAACCTGAGTTTGGGGCTGGTCGATGGGACCGTCGCCGCGCTGGCGGAGCGTCGTCAGATCTACCGAATTCTGACCACCGACCGTCGCGACTTCAGCGCGATCCGCATCGGTCCGCGACTGTCACGGGCATTTGAGCTCCTGCCGTAAGGACTTACCCGCTCGGACCGTGCCGGCCCGCGCGCACCGCCGCCGACATACTTCATGCTCTCCTTTTCGACTTGTGAAGTCGTTGCGGCGAGGACCATAATTTCGTGGTTACGATGCCGCAGCGACCAGCGGCGCGGCGCGCCTGCCGCGCGGGAACTCGATGCCGAGCGTCTTGATCTTGTAGTTCATCACGCGCGGGCTGATCGACAGCAGCTCCGCCGCGTCCTTCTGCACCCAGTTCGACATCTTCAGCGCTTCCACGAGCGCGTGCCGTTCGATGTCCTCGAGCGCGATGCCGGTCGGCGGAATCTTGACGACCGCCGCGTGATCGCGCAGGCCGCCCGCGGTCGGCACTTCGCCGAGCCGGAGATCGACCGGCGCGATGGCGCGCCCTTCGGCGAGCAGCATCGCCCGCTCGATGGTGTTCTCGAGCTCGCGGATGTTCCCCGGCCAGTTGTAGCGCATCAGCAGCTTCTGCGCCTCCGGCTCGAGGCCGTCGATCTTCTTCTTGAGCTCGCCGGAGAACTTGCGGATAAAGGTCAAGGAGAGCGGGACGATGTCGTCCTTGCGCTCCCGCAGCGGCGGCATCTCGATCGACACGACGTTCAGCCGGTAGTAGAGGTCTTCTCGGAACTGTCCCGCCTGCACCATGCCCGACAGGTCGCGGTTGGTCGCCGCGATCAGCCGCACGTCGACCCGCAGTGTGCGGGTGCCGCCGAGGCGCTCGAACTCGTGCTCCTGCAGGACGCGGAGAATCTTCGCCTGCGTGCTCGGGCTCATGTCGCCGATTTCGTCGAGGAACAGCGTCCCTCCGTCGGCTTGCTCGAAGCGGCCGATCCGCTGCTTGTCGGCGCCGGTGAACGCCCCCTTTTCGTGGCCGAAGAGCTCGGACTCGAGCAGGTTCTCCTGCAGCGCGGCGCAGTTCACCTTCACGAAGTTCCGGTTGACGCGCAGCGAGTTGTGGTGCGTCGCGCCGGCGATCAGCTCTTTGCCGGTGCCCGTTTCGCCGCGGATGAGCACCGTCGTGTTGCTCTTCGCGACCTTCTTGACGATATCGAGCACGTGTTGGAGCGCGGCGCTCGTCCCGACGATCTTGTCGAACTCGTAGATGTCCTGCTGCGTGCCGCGGAGGTAGTCGAGCTCGTGCTTCAGGCGCTTCACTTCGAGCGCCTTCTCGATCTTCACCTCCATCTCCTCGATCTCGAACGGCTTCTGCACGTAGTCGAACGCGCCGGTCTTCATCGCTTCGACGGCGGTGTTCACCGAGCCGAACGCGGTCATCAGGATGACCGCGGTCGTGGGGTGCAGGGCGCGCGTCGTGCGCAGCACGTCCATGCCGTCGCTGCCGCCCATCTTGAGATCGCTCAGCACGACGTCGAAGTAGCTGTCGGTCAGCCGCTCGATGGCGGCGTTGCCGTTGGACGCCTCCTGGACCTCGTGACCGGCATCGGTCAAGCCGCGGACGAGCCCGCGGCGCAACGCATCGTGATCATCGGCGACAAGAATTCGACCCATACTGTGTCCTCACACTGGGAAAGCTACTTGAACCACCCTGACGCGCTCGCGACGGGCAGGGTGACGCGAAACCGCGTGCCCGTGTCCGGTGTGCTGCTGAGGTCGATGCGCCCGTCGTGGGCGTCGACGATCTTCCGAACGATCGCGAGGCCGAGGCCGGTGCCCGTCACCTTCGTCGTGAAAAACGGGTTGAAGATGCGGTCCGTCAGCGCCGCCGGCACGCCCGGACCATCGTCGGCCACCTCCACCAGCACCGCCGGCGTCGGCGGAGACACGCCGGCAAACGCCGGGTCCCCCTCGATCGTCGTCGTCGCGGCGGAAATCGTGATCGCGCCGTTGCCGTCCAGCGCCTCGAAGGCGTTCGCGATGAGGTTGGTGAAGACCTGCGAGAGCTGATGATGATCGCCTTCGATCATCGGGAGCCCCGGCTGGAGGTGCACGGTGACGACCACGTCGCGGCGCGGCACCGTCGACTCGGCCATCGTCACCGACTGCTGCAGGACGTCGGCGAGATCGGTGCGCTCGACCTGCAGACGCACCGGCCGCACGAACTCCAGCATTTCGACGACGATCGCGTTGGCGAGCTTCGCTTCGCTGAGGATGTCGGCGAGCAGCGACTGCGCGTCCTTGGAGTCGGGCACCTGGCGCCGCAGCAGCCCCGCCATCACCTCGATGCCGGCCAGCGGGTTCTTCAGCTCGTGCGCGATGCCGGCCGCCATCTCGCCGAGCGACGCCAGGCGATCCCGCAGCCGCTCGCGCTCTTCCAGCTGTTCGACGCGCGTGAGGTCCTTGAAGAACAGCACGGCGCCGATCGGCGTGTCGCCGCCGTCGTCTTTCACCTGCGAGAGCGTGTAGCCGATGACACGGTCGAGCTCCTTCAGCCGGAGCTCTGCGCGGTTCGGCAGATGGCTGAGCTCGAACGCACCGGACAGGACGCGGATAATCTCGGGGCGCGCGCGCAGCACGTCGGCAAACGGTTGCCCGACATCGCCGGCCGAGGGCGTCAGCCCGAAGATCCGGTACGCCTCGTCGTTCATCAGCGCCAGCGTGCCGTCGCGCCGGAACGCGATGACGCCGTTGCGCATGCTGCTCACGATGTGACGGAAAAAGCGGTCGTCGCGGGCCGGGCGCGCGCCGCCTACGGCAGCGCCAGGGCGAACCGGCCGGGCGGACAACGCGGTCGGCCGGCGGCGCGGGCGAACATCGGAGCGCTGAGGCATGTCGGGCATTGTTGCGTGCACAGGATCCGGACGGCGAAGGGGCAAACCGTATGCCCGCGCCTCAGCCGTTACAGAGTACGGAAACTCGCGTAAATACAAGCGGTTAGGGAAAGAGCCCCTTGCCGCCCAATCACAGTACTGTAACGCAATTACGGTTCCGTCACCCGTCGGCTGACAGGTCGCTGAGGGATTGCAGTTCTTCCCACTGGTGCATGAGGTCCCCGACCTGCCACATGAGGGCCTGGTGGCGGTCGATCACCTGCTGTGCGGCGGCGCGATCGTCGTAGAACCCGGGGACCGCCATCTGCTGCTCGGTCTCGCGGATGGCGGCCTCGGTCTCGGCGATGCGCGTTTCGAGCGTCGCGATGCGCGCCTGGCGGGCGCCGGCCGCTTTCTGGCGCTTGCGCGCCTCGGCGTCCAGACGCTTTTTTTCGTCGTGGGTCTGTTGCTTCGCGTGCCGCCCGTCGCCTTGGGTTTTCTTCGGTTGCGCGGGGCCCTCGCTGTTCGTCACGAGCGCGGGGCTTTCGTGTTTTTTCTGCAGCGCGAGGCTCTCAGCCGGGCGTTTCGGCGCCGGTGGTTTCGGGCCGCTCGCCTGAAGGGCTCGGGTGCCATCAGCCTTGCGTGGTCCGGTGGCGGCGTTCCGCCCTGAGCCCTCAGCCGTCCGCCCTCTGCGAGGTTCTTCCCCCGCGTGTTCCTTGTGGTACAGGAACTCCTTGTAGGTGCCGGGGAACGGGATGGCGGTGCCGTGGCCGACTTCGATGATCTTGGTCGCGAGCCGCTCCACGAAGTACCGGTCGTGCGAGACGAAGATCAGCGTGCCGCCGTAATCGACGAGCGCGTCGAGCAGCACTTCCTTCGAGTCGAGGTCGAGGTGGTTCGTCGGCTCGTCGAGCAGCAGCGTGTTCGACGGTCGCAGCAGCATTCGTGCGAC
>JRHI01002998.1_pt1 | contig 10618 bp, 12 predicted proteins | sample 215371 | NCBI WGS metagenome assembly JRHI01 (sample SAMN02929681, study PRJNA255918) | sediment metagenome | biome: cave system; feature: Ice Cave; material: Sediment; isolation source: sediment from deep within a dark volcanic ice cave with no known source of... ... | reverse complement strand
TATGTGCTGAGCGCCGGCTACTACGACGCGTACTATCTCAAGGCGCAGCAGGTGCGGACGCTAATCCTGCGCGACTACGATCGCGCCTTCGCCGGCGTGGACGTCGTCGCGATGCCGACGAGCCCGATGCCGGCGGTGCGCATCGGCGAGCGCGTTTCCGATCCGGTGCAGATGTATCTGATGGATGTCTTCACGGTCAGCGCGAACCTCGCCGGCCTGCCGGCGATCAGCGTGCCGTGCGGCTTCACCGGCGCGCCGCTGCCGATCGGACTGCAGCTGACGGGACGACGGTTCGATGAAGCGACGCTGCTGCGCGTCGCCGACGCCTACGAACGCGACACCGCATGGTCGACACGAACGCCCCCGATCCTGAGCCGCTGAAGCCGTCCGACTGGACGACGCTGAGCGACGAGAAGCTGCTCGAGATCCGCATGTGCGACCTCGGCCTGACGATCGCCGGTACCGAGGTCGAGCCGCGCATCGCGCAACTCAACGCCGAGCTCGAGGCGCGCGGGCTCGCCTTCCGGCCCCACTACTGGCTGTCGGACGAGTGGTTCACGCCTGACGGCGTGCCCGGCATCGCCATTCCGTTCTACCTGGCGCATCCGCGGCTCGCGAAGCTCGAACGGGCCGAAATGCTGGAGGTCGAAGGGGGCGATCCCGAATCGTGTCTACGCATCCTGCGTCACGAAGCCGGCCACGCGATCGATAACGCGTACCGGCTGCAGCGCCGCCCGACCCGCCGGCGGCTGTTCGGCGATCCCAACACCGAATACCCCGAGTACTACACGCCGAAGCCGTACAGCAAGAGCTTCGTGCAGCATCTCGACCACTGGTACGCGCAGAGCCATCCCGACGAGGACTTCGCCGAAACATTTGCGGTGTGGATGGACCCGCAGGCGATGTGGGCGACCCGTTACGCCGGATGGCCCGCGCAGCGGAAGCTCGAGTACATGGATCGCCTGATGCGCGCCCTCGCGCGCACGCGTCCGCGCGTCACGTCGAAGCGCCAGGTCGATCCGCTGCCGCGACTGAAGAAAACGCTCGGCGAGCACTATCGCAAGAAGCGCGAGCACTACGGGCTCGATCATCCCGACTTCTACGAGAGCGACCTGCGCAACATGTTCTCCGATGCGCCGCAGTATGCGAGGAACCTCTCGGCGGCGCGCTTCGTGCGACGCATCCGGAAGGAGGTGCGAGGCACGGTCGCCAGTTTCACCGACAGCTACCAGTACACGATCGACCAGCTGCTCGAGAAGATCATCGAGCGCTGCCGTGAGCTGAACCTGCGCCTCACCGACGCCGAGCAGGCCACCAAAATCGACTTCATGGTGTTTCTGACGGTCCAGACGATGAACTACCTGCACAGCGGCAGGCACCGAGTCGCCTTATGAGCACGAAGCTCCGCATACTCGCCCTCGTGCACCGGCACCTGATCCCGCCCGATACGCTCGAGGCGGGCACCGACACCGCGTCGGCTCCCTGGCGCACCGAGTACGACGTCATCTCCACGCTGACCGGGCTCGGCCACGAGGTGAAAGCACTCGGCGTCCACGACGACCTCGGCGAGATCCGGCGCCTGGCGACCGAGTGGAAGCCGCACATCGCCTTCAACCTGCTCGAGGGCTTCGACGACATCACGATCTTCGACCAGAACGTCGTCTCGCACCTGGAGCTGCTGAAGCTGCCCTACACCGGCTGCAATCCACGCGGCCTGCTGCTGGCGCGCGACAAATCGCTGTCCAAGAAGCTGCTCGCCTACCACCGCATCGCGGTGCCGGAGTTCGAGGTCGTGCGCATCGGGCGGCCGGTTCGGCGGCCCAAGCGGCTGCCGTTTCCGCTGATGGTGAAGTCGCTCACGCAGGAGGCGTCGATCGGCATTTCCCAGGCGTCGGTCGTCGACACCGACGAGAAGCTCAAGGAGCGGGTCGCGTTCATCCACGACAGCATCCGCACCGCCGCGATCGTCGAGCAGTACATCGAAGGCCGCGAGCTGTACGTCGGCATCATCGGGAACCAGGTGCTGCAGGCGATGCCGGTCTGGGAGCTGTTCTTCACGAACATGCCCGAAGGCGCGAAGCGCATCGCGACCGATCGCGTGAAGTGGAGCGTGAAGTACCAGAAAAAGTACGGGATCGACAGCGGCCCCGCCGTCGAGCTCACCGAATCAAAGGCCGAGGGGATCCAGCACCTGTGCAAGCGCGCGTACCGCGCGCTGGAGTTGAGCGGCTACGCCCGCATCGATCTCCGACTCGATGAGGCCGGCAACGCGTGGGTGATCGAAGCCAACCCGAACCCGCAGATCGCCAGGGGCGAGGACTTCGCGGCATCCGCCGAAAAAATCGGCGTCAGCTACGAGACGGTGCTGCAGCGGATCATCAATCTCGGGCTGCGGTGGCAGCCGGAGAGCTTCGCCTGAGCCGTGTGCACGACGCCGTGGCGCGAGGTTTCATCCGGGCGACCGACGCTCGCCTGAAGGCTCGCGCCGCACGAATCTGCAAAAGCGCACCAAGGACGGCTGGGGGCTACGGGTTATTGGCTCAGGGCCGGCCGCGACGACGTCCGCACGATGGCCCAGATGCAGAACGCCAGGAAGGCGACCGGCAGCAGCGGAATCATCAGCACGAGCAGGACGGCGAACAACGCGATCAGCAGACCGCAGACGACTGCCAACAGGACGAACGGCAGCGCCACGAGCAGCACAGCGGTCCTGATCAGCACCCGCAGCAGGAGGAAGGGGAGAACGAGCAGGCCGAACGAGAGGAACAGCAGGCCGAAGAGCAGCCCGAAGAAGAGCCGGAACGGCAGCGTCAGCAGGAAGAACATCTGATCCTCCGCGGCGCGGCGCAGGCCGCGCCCCTCAGGATCACTTACGAGCGGCGGCTTCCAGGAGTTCCGGCGACTTGAGCTGGTCGGCCGGCCCGCGCGGGGCGCCCGGCGCGAAATAGATCATCGGCTGGCGGCTGATGCGCTCGTCCAGGCTCTTGACCACCGAGGCGCTGCCGCCGGCCGTCTTCCGCGTCTTCGTGAACCCCGCGATGACGCAGAAGCCGATGAAGAGGGCCAGCACGAAACCGGTGCTCGAGACGATGCCCTGAAGCATCCCCAAACCAATCTGCACGGCGTCGGCGTTCATGCCTCGGCCTCTTCCGCGGGCGCCGGCTTGGCAGGGGGCACGTCGTAGTAGACGAGGCCGCGCTTCACTTCTTCCATCGCGACGCGCTCCGCCTTGTGCGGCACCTGCACATCGTCGGCGAGGCGCGGCCGGGCGCCGCGGCGCAGCTGCTTGGCGCGCAGCGCGGCGACGTCGACGAACAGAAAACGGCTCTGGATCGGCGGCAACGGTTCGGCCGGGATCTTGGGCGTATCGGGGTGCTGTTGCAGTGGGCTCGGTTCTTCCATGGTCGGAGATACAGGGTAGCACGTGGTCGCGCGGGTCGGCTAGTGTCGGTATCGGGTAGTTCGGGTGGGTCGTCAGGCAGGTGTGGTCGAACGGGGCAGACGGGTTGAACCCACCCGCCCCACCTGACCTACCTCCCGATCGGGACTGGCGGCGCGGCGTCAGGCCGCGACATCCACCTTGATCGACCGCGGCTTGGCCTCCTCGCGCAACGGGAGCCGCACGGTGAGCACGCCCTGCCGGTACTCGGCCGACACCCGGTTCGGGTCGACGGTCTGCGGCAGCGAGAACGAGCGGCTGAAGACCCCGTAGCGCCGCTCGACGTGGTGGAACTGCTCGTCCTTCACGTCGCCGGCGACCTTTTTCTCGCCGTTGATCGTGAGCACGAAGTTCTCGATGTTGATGTCGATGTCTTCGCGCGTCATATCCGGGAGCTCCGCCTTCAGCACGAGCTCGTGATCGCCCGTCTGGTAGATGTCCACCGGAGGCATCCAGGTGTTGCTGGGCGTGGTGAAGCCGAAGTCCCGAAACGGATCCCAACGAATAATCGCCATGATCTCCTCCATGTCCGTCTTGTGGGCGGAGTGGGGCGGTCGTGCCCTACCTGCCCCTCCCTGCCCCGTGTTATTTCGTCTCTGCGTATTCCGCGTCGACCACTTCCGCATCCTTGATGTGAGAGCCGCCCGAGGATGGCTGTTCGGAGGGAGGCGGCTGCTGCGGCGCCTGTTTGTAGAGCTGCTCCGCCATCACGTGCGACGCGCGCTGGAGCTCGTCGGTCGCCTTCTTGATGGCCGCCAGATCCTCGCCTTGCGCCAGCTTCCGTAGCTCCGCGATGGCCGCCTCGATCCTCGAGAGGTCGCCGACCGCCACCTTCTGCCGGTTCTCGTTGACCGTTTTCTCCACCTGGTACGCGAGCGAGTCCGCCTGGTTGCGCGCATCGATCAGATCGCGTCGCACCTGATCCTCGGAGGCGTGGCTCTGCGCTTCCTTCACCATGCGATCGACATCGTCTTTCGAGAGGCCGCTCGATCCGCTGATGGTGATCTTCTGCTCCTTGCCCGTCGCCAGGTCCTTCGCCGTCACGTTGACGATGCCGTTGGCATCGATGTCGAACGCGACCTCGATCTGCGGCACGCCGCGCGGGGCCGACGGCAGGCCGACGAGCTGGAAGCGTCCCAGTGTGCGGTTGTCGCGTGCCAGCGGACGCTCCCCCTGCAGCACGTGTACCTCGACATTGGTCTGGTTGTCGGTCGCCGTCGAGAAGATCTCGCTCTTGCGCGTCGGGATCGTGGTGTTGCGCGTGATCAGCGTCGTCAGCACGCCGCCGAGCGTTTCGATGCCGAGCGAGAGCGGCGTCACGTCGAGCAGCAGCAGATCCTTGACCTCGCCGGAGAGCACGCCCCCCTGGGCCGCCGCGCCGACCGCGACGACTTCATCGGGGTTCACCCCCTTGTGCGGCTCCTTGCCGAAGAACTCGCGCACCAGCTGCTGCACCTTCGGCATGCGCGTCGAGCCGCCGACGAGGACGATTTCGTCGATGTTCGACGGGTCCACCCCCGCGTCGGCCAGCGCCTGCTTCACCGGCGCCATCGTCCGCTGCAGAAGATTCTCGACGAGCTGCTCGAGCTTCGCGCGGGTCAGCTTCACCTGCATGTGCTTGGGGCCGGTGGCGTCCGCCGTCACGAACGGCAGATTGATCTCGGTCTCCATCGCCGTCGACAGCTCGATCTTCGCCTTCTCCGCCCCTTCCTTCAGCCGCTGGAGCGCCATGCGATCCTTCGAGAGGTCGATGCCTTCGCTCTTCCTGAACTCCGCGACGAGCCACTCGATGATCCGGTCGTCGAGGTCGTCGCCGCCCAGGTGCGTGTCGCCGTTGGTGGCCTTCACCTCGACGACGCCTTCGCCGACTTCGAGGACCGAGATGTCGAACGTGCCGCCGCCGAAGTCGTACACGGCGATGGTCTCGTCCTTCTTCTTGTCCAGACCGTAGGCGAGCGCCGCCGCGGTCGGCTCGTTGATGATCCGCGACACGTTGAGCCCGGCAATCCTGCCGGCGTCCTTGGTGGCCTGCCGCTGCGCGTCGTTGAAGTAGGCCGGCACGGTGATGACCGCGTCGGTCACTTTCTCGCCCAGATAGTCTTCAGCGGCCTGCTTCAGCTTCTGCAGGACCATCGCCGAGATTTCCGGCGGCGAATATTTCTTGTCGCGCGCATTCACCCACGCATCGCCGTTCTCGGCGCGCACGACCTTGTAGGGCACGCGCGACGCTTCGCTCGGCACCTCGTCGAACTTGCGCCCCATGAAGCGCTTGATCGAGAAGACCGTGTTTTCGGGGTTGGTGACCGCCTGCCGTTTCGCGACCTGACCGACCAGGCGCTCTCCGTCTTTGGTCAGCGCCACAACCGACGGCGTTGTCCTCGCGCCCTCTTGATTGACGATGACGATGGGCTGGCCGCCTTCCATGACGGCGACAACGGAGTTCGTTGTGCCGAGGTCGATTCCGATGACTTTTCCGGGCATTGGTGATGTCCTCGCCTTCTCGAGATAGACGGTATAACGTGATATGAGTTGATGTCAAGCATTAAATATTAGTTATACACACTCATATAAATCTCGGCCTGTCTCGACAGCCCATCCGGGCTAACGATCTGGCGACTAGGGCCGTGCTATGCGATCATCCCACTATGCGTTCCCGCGTCCACGCCATCGCCCTTCCTTCAGAGATCGGAGAGTCTGCGCCCGAGGTGCGACAGATATTCATGGAGCTCGGCCGTGCCTTCGGTTCCGAGTCGCTGACCGGCGAATGCGCCCCGCCGCTGGACGTGTACGAGACCGACGATACGATGGAGATCGCGGTGGACCTGCCCGGCGTCGATCCCGCGGCGGTCCGTGTGCTGGCCAAAGGCGACAGCGTTTTGATTGCCGGCGAAAAGGCGGCGCGTCGAGCGGGCGGCGAGTCGAGCTTTCATCTCGTCGAGCGCGGCTACGGCCGCTTCGCGCGCGGCGTCCGGCTGGGGCGATCCTGCGACACGTCGAAGGCGCGTGCGACGCTGGTCAACGGCGAGCTGCGTGTGTCGATCCCGAAGATGGCCGATCGCCGCGGCGCGGCGATTCCAGTCCCCATCACCTAGAGAGCCGTTTGGAGCTGTCAGCTCCCAGAAACGCGGCTGAACCGCAAGAGCCGATAGCTGTAAGCTGTAGTGTGCGCATCCTCTTCATCGGCGACATCGTCGGCAAGCCGGGGCGCGAGCTGGTCCGGCGCGGGCTCGCGGGCATCGTCGATTTCCATCGCGTCGATCTCGTGATCGCGAACGCGGAGAATTCTGCGGCCGGCTTCGGCATCACGCGGGAGATTGGCGACCAGCTCCTGGCATGGGGCGTGGACGTGATGACGTCGGGCAACCACATCTGGGACAAGAAGGAGGCGCTCGATTACATCGGCGCGGAGCCGCGGCTGCTGCGCCCCGCGAACTACCCGGCGGGCGCCCCCGGCAACGGCAGCTATCTCGCCCGCACGCGCGGCGGCCAGTCGGTGGGGATCGTCAACGTCATGGGCCGCGTGTTCATGCTGAACATCGACGATCCGTTTGTCGTGGTCTTGCGCGAGATCGACGCGCTGAAACAGCGGACGCGGGTCGTGTTCGTCGACTTTCACGCCGAGGCGACGTCGGAAAAGATCGCGATGGGCTGGCATCTCGACGGCAAGGTGACCGCGGTGGTCGGCACGCACACGCACGTGCAGACCGCCGACGAGCGCATCCTGCCGAAGGGGACGGCCTACCTCACCGACGTCGGCATGACCGGCCCGCACGATTCGATCATCGGCGTCGACATCCAGGCGGCGCTGCGGAAGTTTCTCACCGCGCTCCCGGCGCGGTTCGAAACGGCGACGGAGAACCCGCGCCTGAACGCCGTCATCGTCGACGCGGACGAACAGACCGGGCGCGCGACAGAGATTGAACGACTGAGCCTGAGCGCCGACGACATCCAGCAGCTGGCGGACCTTGCCGATGACCGACCTGTTCGATCTTCCGTTTGAGGACGAGGACGACGAGACAGTCGTCGTCGGTCCCGAGCCGTTCGTCGGTGGTCCTGAGCCGCCCGCACGACCACCGGCGAACGACGACCGCCGAACGACGAACGGCGAACGAGCCGTGGCGGCTCCCGCGCGCCGGGTCTTCTCTGTCACCGAGCTGACCGTCCGCGTCCGCGATCTGCTCGAGGCCGAGTTCTTCGAGGTGTGGGTGGAGGGCGAGCTCTCCAATTGCCGCGTCTGGAACACGGGGCATCTGTACTTCACGCTCAAGGACGGCGCGTCGCAGATTCGCGCGGTGATCTTCCGGTCGGCGCTCCGTTATCTCAAATTCAAGCCGGCCGACGGGTTGCGCGTGGTCGCGCGCGGGCGTGTGTCGGTCTACGAGCCGAAGGGCGAGTATCAGCTCGTCTGCGAGCATCTCGAGCCGCACGGGCTGGGCGCGCTGCAGCTCGCGTTCGATCAGCTGAAGAAGCGCCTGCAGGACGAAGGGCTCTTCGATGCCGCGCGCAAACGCCCGCTGCCCTCACTGCCGCGCAAAATCGGCATCGTCACGTCGCTGGACGGCGCGGCGATCCGCGACATCATCAACGTGCTGCGGCGGCGGTATGCGAACGCGCACCTCGTCATCTGCCCGGCACGCGTGCAGGGCGAAGACGCGGCACCGGAAATCGCGCGCGCGCTCAGGCAGATCGCGCGCGTGCCCGGCGTGGACGTGGTGATCGTCGGCCGCGGCGGCGGATCGATCGAAGATCTGTGGGCGTTCAACGAGGAAATCGTCGCGCGGGCGATCGCGAAGGTGCCGGTGCCGGTGATTTCGGCGGTCGGCCACGAGACCGACGTGACCATCGCCGACTTCGTCGCCGACCTCCGCGCGCCGACGCCGTCGGCCGCGGCGGAGCTCGTCGTCTCGGCCAAGGACGAGTTCGTCGGACGGATCGATCGGCTCCAGGGTCGGCTGCACGCCGCGGCGCGTGCGCGTGTGCAGAGCCTGAGCCGGCGCGCGCACATCGTCGACGGGCGTCCGGCGTTTGCCGGCTTCCGCGGGCGGGTCGCGATGCGCGGGCGTCACCTGGCGGAGCTGTCGCACGCGCTTGCGCGCGTCATGCGCGCCGGCGTCGCTGCGCGCGAGCGCCGGCGCCAACAACTCGAGCGGCAGCTGACAACGTTCGACGCCGGGCGCCGCCTCGCCGCTTTTCGCACGCGGCTCGTCGCGTCGCACGGCCGGCTCGACAATGCCGTGCGCCGCCGGCAGCATCGGGCAGAAACGCAGCTGGGCAACGCCGCCGGGCGGCTCGACTCGCTCAGCCCGCTCGCGGTCCTCGGGCGGGGCTACGCCGTCGCCTGGAACGCCGACCGCTCCGCCGTGCTGCGTGACGCCGGGTCGGTCGCTGCCGGCGACAGGATTCATGTGACCTTGTCGCAAGGCGAACTGGACTGCGAGATACGATCCACGTCCGATTCAACACAAAGGACAGCGAGGACACCAAGGTCAGACGCGTAGGTTTTTTTCTTTGTGTCCGTTGTGCCCTTCGTGTTTACTCAAAGCTGATACATGGCCGACACCTCGATCAAAGACTTCGAAGCGGCGATCGCCGAGCTCGAAACGGTCGTCAAGAAGCTCGAAGAAGGGGATCTCGCCCTCGAGCAGTCGCTCGTGTTGTACGAGCGCGGCGTCCAGCTCTCGCGGTTCTGCCACGCGCAGCTCGAGCAGGCCGAGCGCCGCATCGAGATTCTCAACGAGCGCGGGGAGCTGAAACCGGCGCCGGCCTCCCTCGCCGCCGAGGATCCCGAACGCGGTTGATGCCGTCGTGACCCCCGAACCGCTCGCGGCATTTCTCGCCGGTTCCCGCGCGCGCGTCGACGCCGCGCTCGAACGCTGGCTTCCGGCGCCGCCGGGCTGTCCCGCGATCGTCAGCGACGCGATGCGCTACAGCGTGTTCGCCGGCGGCAAGCGCCTCCGCCCGATGCTGACGCTGGCCGCGGCGGCCGCCGTTGCACAACAGAGTGCTGCAATCGACCTCGCGCTGCCTGCCGCGTGCGCCATCGAGCTGATTCACACGTACTCGCTGATCCACGACGATCTCCCCGCGATGGACGACGACACGCTGCGACGCGGGCAGCCGACGCTGCACATGGTGTACGGCGACGGCATCGCGATCCTGGCGGGCGACGGCCTCCACGCGGAAGCGTTCGCGCTGCTCGCACGCGAGCCGGTGTCGGACGACCCCGCCCTCATCCGCCGCAAGCTCCGCGTGATCCGCCTCGTGGGAGACGCGGCGGGCGCCGCCGGCATGGTCGGCGGGCAGGCGATCGATCTGCAGGCCGCGGGACAGGCGCCGGGGCACGCGATCACGCTCGACGCCAATGGCCTGCGCGCCATGCACGCGCTGAAAACCGGCGCGCTCATTCGTGCGTCCGCCGTCAGCGGCGCGATCATGGCCGGCGCCGGSGAGCCGCTCATCGCGGCGATCGACAACTATGCGACCGAGATCGGCCTCGCGTTTCAGATCGTCGACGACATCCTCGACGTCGAGGGCGATCCCGCGTCGCTCGGCAAGAGCGCAGGCAAGGACGCCGCATCCGCGAAGCCGACCTATCCCGCGCTGTTCGGGCTCGACCGCTCCCGCGCGCTCGCGGCCGACTGCCTGCGGCGCGCGCAGCAGGCCCTCGACGACGCGGGCATCACCGACAGCCCGCTCGGCGGAATTGCCAACTGGGTTGTCGCCCGTAAGAGCTGACGCGGTGTGCTGCCCCAACACCAAGGGCACCAAGGGCACAGAGGATACGAAGGATCGGGTCCAAATCGTGGCAGCAGCGAAGGCGCGTCTGGATGTCATGCTGGTCGACCTCGGGCTGGCGCCCTCTCGCGAGCGGGCGCGCGCGCTCATTCTCGCCGGACAGGTGACGATCGACGGTCAGGTCGTCTCGAAAGCCGGCGCGCCGGTGAAAGCCGGCGCGCGGGTCAAGCTGGCCGTCGCCGACCATCCGTACGTCGGACGCGGCGGCCTCAAGCTGGCCGGCGCCCTCGACGCCTTTCACGTCGATCCGCACGGACGCCGTGCGCTCGACGTCGGTGCGTCCACCGGCGGCTTCACCGACGTCCTGCTGCAACGCGGCGCCGCCAGCGTGATCGCCATCGACGTCGGCCGCGGGCAGCTCGACTGGCGGCTGCGCACCGACCC
>JRHI01002997.1_pt1 | contig 10619 bp, 8 predicted proteins | sample 215371 | NCBI WGS metagenome assembly JRHI01 (sample SAMN02929681, study PRJNA255918) | sediment metagenome | biome: cave system; feature: Ice Cave; material: Sediment; isolation source: sediment from deep within a dark volcanic ice cave with no known source of... ... | reverse complement strand
AGGGCGGCGTGTATATGGGTTTGGCTGAGGCGCTGTTCGAAGAATGGCCTTTCCGCGCCGGCGAACACAAGATTCCCAATCTGCTCGATTACAAGATGCCGACGAGCTTGGACACCCCGCCGATCGAGGCTATCATCATCGAAACAGACGATAGAGAAGGTCCTTTCGGAGCAAAAGAAGCCGGGCAGGGTCCCCTCAATCCCGTCATTCCTGCGATCGCCAACGCAGTTGCCGAAGCGATCAACGCGCGCATCTATTCCACACCGATCACGGCGGAAAAGGTTTTGATGGCGATCGACGCGCAAGCGGGAGGCGTCTTACGGCTGCGCGCCGTTAAACCTCCGGAGGTACCGGCTTAAATGCTGCGCCTGCCACCGTTTCGTTATGTCGCAGCGACCAGCGTCAGCGCTGCCGTCGAGGCGCTCGTCCAAAACCCCGGTTCGATGGTCGTATCAGGCGGCACCGACCTCTATGCGAATATGAAGCAGCGCTTGTTCACGCCCCCGCTGCTCATCGGTCTGCGCTCCATCAGCGAACTCAAGAGCGTCGCATACAACGAGGTGACCGGCTTGACGCTGGGCGCGACGACTACGCTCACCGAGATCGCAGCGAGCGAAGTAGTCCGCAGGTATTATCCGGCTCTTGCTGAGGCCGCGCTGTCGATTTCCACACCCCCGCTGCGCAACATGGGGACGATAGGTGGGAACATTTGCCTCGATACGCGCTGCAACTACTACAACCAAAACCTCGATTGGCGCAAAGCGCTCAACTACTGCATGAAAAAAGACGGCGATATCTGCCGCGTCGCACCGAGCAGCAAGAAGTGCGTGGCGGCGAATTCTTCGGACACGGCGCCGGTGTTGCAGGCATTCGGCGCGCGCTTGCTGCTCGTCGGTCCGGACGGCGAACGCGAAGTTGCGGTTGCAGATTTCTATCGCAACGACGGCATCTTTGCCTGGGCCAAGAAACGCGATGAGATCGTCACGGGAGTCCTCATACCGCCCCCGGCTGCCGACACGCGCAGCGCCTACCGGAAGCTCAGGCTGCGAAACTCGTTTGACTTTCCCATCTTTGGAGTGGCAGCGGTAGTCGTGCGCGACCGGACCGGGATGTGCGCTTCCGCGCGAATCGTCATCAATGCGGTCGGGTCAATGCCCGTCGAAGTCACGAAAGCCGCTGAGATGCTTGTCGGAAAGAAGCTGACTGCCGAAGTCTTGGATGCGGCCGCCGAAGCTGCGTTTGCCGCCGGCAAACCGCTTGACAACACCAGCGGTTCGATTCCTTATCGCAAGCGAATGGCGCGCGTATTTACGCGCCGCGCACTGGAAGCGTGTGCCTGAATTAAGCCTGCGCGGCGTAAGCCTTCTCAGGAAATGACGGCACAAGTTTGTCGGTCAATATATTCTTTACGACAGTGCCGCCCTTTATCACGAGCACCACACGAGCCGGGTCGTCGAACAGCTCCGGGTCGCTCAGAGGATCGCCGTTTATGGCTATGAGGTCAGCGAGCTTGCCCTCAGCAATGCTGCCGAGGCGAGCGTCTTGTCGCATGATTTTTGCGTTGCCCGAGGTCGCGGTTTGAATCGCGCGCATGGGCGTCAAGATGCGCGCCTTGAGGGTCAGCTCCAAACCGCGACGGTTTTGGCGCCGGCCTAGCAGATCCGAGCCAGAACCCAACAACACCCCGGCAGCTTCCGCCATTTTTACAGACTGCGCCATGGATTCTTCGCACCCGCCGATCCGCTGAGCGATCTGCTCACTCAAGCCCATCTGCTTCCAGTCTTTGCCCATGAGATGGCAGACGGCAAGCGTAGGATCGAGTGCCGCGCCTGCTTTTGCGATTGCGCGGGCTGTGGCTTCGTCGAGCATGGTGCCGTGCTCGAAACATTCGAGTCCGGCGGCGAGACCGTTGCGAATGGCGCGCACGTTGTGGGCGTGGCCGGATACATAGGTTTCGCGCGCCCGGGCCTCGTAAACGGCCGCGGCCAGCTCTTCAACCGTGAGCTGCGTATCTTCCAGCCTGTCCGTCGTGGAGACCACACCGCCGCTGATGAAGACCTTGAGCTGGGTCGCGCCCCTGCGAAAATTGATGCGCGCTTGTTTGCGCACTCCATCGGGGCCGTCACAGAGCGCAAGCATTTGGACTAAACCTGGTATCTCCAGAGGGTAGCTCACGTGACAAAAAGGACCGGCGAGATGACCATGGCCGCCCGTTTGCACGATCGCGGCCGCAGAAGGGAAAACGCGCGGGCCGACGACTGCGCCGGATTCGATGGCGCGCACCAGACCGCCATCGACGCCGCACATATCGCGCACCGTCGTGAAGCCGGCATCCAAGCACAAAGCGCAGTTCTCAAATGTCCACGCGGCGATCTCCGCTGCAGAATAAAGTCCGGGATCGCCTTCGGCGGCAAAATCATACACCAGGCCAAGATGCGAGTGTGCGTCGATAAGTCCGGGCAGCAAGGTCATCCCGCTCAAATCGAAGACTTGTGCATCCTGTGCGCGCGAGGGGCTCGCTGAGACATCCGCGATCGTGTCGCCCTCGATGACGATGGAATGTTTAGAAAAAGGCTCGGGTCTCACACCATCGATGAGACGCGCATTATGTAGGACTAAACTCATTGCCGCAGACCTCCGGCGCACGATTTCAGGCGTTTACGAGTGTGAACCTTTTCCGGCGCCGCGCCGCGGGATTGCCTAACGTTGCGGGCTTAACGCAGCTGGGGAAGGGGTACAATCCAACACATGGCCCGCCACCGCATGTCCGCAAAGAAACAACAGGCTTCAAATGCCGCAGCAATCGTTGCCGAGTTGCCGCTGGATCCAACCGAATCGGCGAAGTCAGCCGGCCTGCGCTACGTTAGCGACACGGGGCGTGGAATAACGCGACGCAAGCATGGCGATTCCTTCCGCATACGCAAGCTTGCGATCCCACCGGCCTACGCCAATGTGTGGATCTGCCCGCTGGAAAATGGGCATCTGCAAGCCACCGGTCGTGATGCGCGCGGGCGAAAGCAGTATCGTTACCATCAGCGCTGGCGCGAAGTGCGTGACGAAACAAAATATGGGCGCATGGTCGCCTTCGCGCACGCGCTGCCGATCATCCGGGCGCGTGTGGATGACGACCTCGCAAAGCCCGGCTTGCCGCGAGAAAAGGTGCTCGCAACGGTGGTCAGCCTCTTGGAATCAACGGCGATCCGGGTGGGCAACGCAGAGTATGCGAAGGAAAATGGTTCCTTTGGGCTGACCACCATGCGCTCACGGCACGTGGCCGTGGCGGGGTCGCAGCTGAGGTTTTCTTTTCGCGGCAAGAGCGGCAAGGATCACTCTATCGGCATCAAAGATCGTCGTTTGGCGGCGATCATCAAGCGCTGCCGCGATCTTCCCGGGCAGGAGCTCTTCCAGTATATCGACGACGACGGACAACGCCAAACCATCGACTCAAGCGACGTCAATGATTACCTGCGCGAACTTGGCTGCGACTATTTCACGGCCAAAGACTTCCGCACGTGGGTAGGGACGGTCGAGTGCGCGTTGATGCTGCAGCAGTTTGCAAGCAGCGATTCATCCGCGCAGGCGAAGAAGAACATCGGCGAAGCGCTGAAGTCTGTGGCGCAGCGTCTGGGCAATACGCCCAGCATTTGCCGCAAGTGTTACGCTCACCCAATCATCTTTGAAGCGTACCTGGAAGGTACGCTGACAGGCTGGTTGTCAACGCAAGCACGCGGGGCCAAAACTAATGCGCGTGGTTTTAGCGAATATGAATTCGCGGTACTGAGCCTGCTGCAGCAGCGCCTGAGCGAAGCGGCATAATCAAGGATGAAGCAGTAGCGCCGGGCGGGCGGGCTGTGAAAAGTCAAAGTCGTTTCGCAGGTCGCCCAAGATAGAAACGTTCTCGCGCACGTCCGGACGCGGATCAGGTCGACCGTCTGTCCGGGGATCCAGGCGGGCGCCTTGCAAGAAATCATCTTCGATGAACTTCACGTAGGCGTCAAAACTCAAGGTCTGATGATCGATGTAACCCTTCTTCGCGTATGGGCTGATCACGATGCCGGGCACCCGCAATCCGTAACCATTTTGATCTACGTTTGGCGGCGCGACATGATCGTAAAAGCCGCCCCAGTCATCCCACGCCAGAAAAATAGCGGTGGAGGTCCAGTCCGGTCCCTGCATGACCGCGTTGACGAGACCGGTCACGTAGCGCTGGCCGTCGCTGACGAGCGCCGGCGGGTGTTCGCTATAACGCCCGTTTGGACAAATCCAACTCACCGCGGGCAGCGTGCCGGCGCCGGCTGCGCGATAAAAATTCGAAATGTCTTGGATGTTACCGAGTTCGTTATCTGACCTCACCGTATCGAAATAGGGCAATGGATTCCAAATGCCCGGTGTCTTGGCACGTTGTGCTCGTTGCGGACCCGCCATGGAGCCATCTTCGGTGTCCGGCTCCTGGCCGGCGAAAACATAATATGCCCAGCTCACGTGGTGTTGGTGCAAGAGATAGGTCAGGTCCGTCCACGCGTAGTCGGCGGCGCGAAGGCCGCCATTGTCATGCGGCCTGTGTGCGCGACCGCGCTGATCTGGATTTTGTGGGTTCTGTAGTGCGTTCACGCAGCTCATGGGATCGCCCGCACGGCTACATAATGCAGACCATTCCGAGACCATGAACAAGTGTTGCGGCAGACTCCACGAAGCGTTGGGTTCAAACATACGATCTTGCAGCACGTAATTGCGCGCGTATTCCCAGTAGTTGGGGATCTCTCGCTGATCGTGATAACCCATCACGTCCGTATTGTCCGATTCACCGCAGTTCGGGTTGGTGGTGAAACCGCGGCAGCGTTTTCCTTTGCGCCCTGACTCGGCGATGAAGCCGTCCATCTTACCACCATCGATATCGACCCGAGAATTTTGTTCACCGTGGGGTCCGCCCCGGTTGAGATCGTTTGAGTCGTGATAGGGCCGTTGGCACTGTCCGTCGCGCGGATTCGGAACGCATACGGACGGCACGCCGCCGCTCATGGGTATGCCGTCGGCGCCGGGATAGGTGCCGAAGTAGCTGTCAAAAGAACGATTTTCTTGCATGATGATTATGATGTGTTTGATCTTGTAGATGTCTGCGCTAGGGTCGCTTGCGATAAGATGCGGCCGAGCATGTATCGGCAATATCGAAAATATACAGCCCAGCACAACCATTCCAAGCGTCAGGACCAACACTGTGCGCCAGCGCTGCAACTTGTGTGTCATTTGGATGATATTATACCGCGTTACGCGGCACGCATGATTAAGGGATTATGTGAACCGCGGTTACAATATCTGACGCGGCAGGCGCAGTTACGGCAGTTGTCGAGCGGCTATCTTGACGAGCAGCTCGTCGTCGCTCAATCCCTGTGCCGTCGCTCCAAGGCGCGGGCGCAAAGCAGCCGCGATCTTCGCGGCCGATTCTTGTGCGGCTTGCGGCGCCAGCAGCGTGCGGCGTTCGAGGTAACGGTCGACGAGCGCGAGTTCGTCGCCGCTGAGAGAGTCTAAAGCTGCACTGCCTTGCAGCGCTGCCTCTGGAGTTTGGCGCAGCCAACTCTCGGGGTCCGGCACCTCGAAGGCGCGATCGCGTACGACTATCGTACCGGCGGCAAAGTCGCCCAGGCGTTTGTTTTGCGACGAGAGCAGCATGCTGATGATCGACAGCACATAAAAGCCAAGCAGCTGTTCGGGAATGCGGACCAAATTGCGAATGACTGAATCCAAAAACGAAACGGGATAACCGCCGTCAGCGACGACGCGAATGCCGAGAGCGCGCTTACCCGGAGTCTGGCCGTTGCAAATCTGCTCGAAGAGCATGAAGTAGCCGTAGCCGAGCAAAAAGATCACAAGGACGATCAGCGCGATAACGGTGGACCCGATATTCTTTTGGCTTAAGTGCAGGGCACCGGCGATGTCGGCCGCGCGGCCGGCGGCAAGAGCGCCGAGGAGCACGATCGTCACCGCCAGCAACGATTGGATCACCGTATCGATCGCCAGCGCCAAAAAGCGGCTACCCAATCCGGCAAGCTCGTAATAAAAGGCGATGCTTTCAGGCGTGCGGACGGTGACGGATCGTTCCAAACGTAACGCTCCAGGCTGCGCGTTGCCTATAGCGGCCCGCGCTCAAGGCCATTTGGCCTTGGCGCGGACTAATTCCCCGAGACTAGAGTATTGGTTGACCCAATCGCCAGACCTTAAACTGGCATGCGGACTTGAACGGTATAGATCAACGTGGTCTTGCCGTTTGCCGGAATGTTGATGTTCCAGACCGCGGTGTCCGCCGAGCCTTTGACGTGATGGTAATTTTCTGAAATGACCTGCCAGTTGATGCCGGGCATCGGTTCCACGATCTTCACGGGCTGCGCCTTATCCTTGGCGTTGTGCAGCTCGACTTCGAACGAGGTTTCGTACACGTAGACCGAGCCTTCTTTATAGTAGCGGTAATTCGTCTGTTTCTTGTTCGCCGTAACGTCGAACGCCTCACCGAGCCGCAGCCGGATATTTTCGTGGCGCGGCGTGTGATCGATGGCATCCTCGCCGACAAACTGCGCGTTGCCGTGTGAGTCTTTTTTATAGATTCGCACCGTGCCCTTGGGAAGCGGTATTCCGAGTCCCGCGCCGTCATTACGGAATTGCACGTACACCCCAAACTTGATTTTTTGTCCTAGATCGCCGAAGCTGCCCGTATAGTATGATGGGTCACCGCGTAACTCGAGCGATTTGGTCACGGGTATGTTGCTTGCGGTAAGCAGCGCGACTTGTTTGGTCTGTTTGTCGGCGATCGTCGTAGGCCGGCTCAGCGTGTACAGGTGGTACTCGAGCAGTGCTTCGTTGCTCACGCTGTTGGCTGGCGCCGCCATCGCACGGCCGAGCACTTTGGCTTGAACCATGTCGGTGGTGACGCGGTTGACATCGCCGGCTACCAATTGCAGTTTGGCGTTGCGATACGTCGTGCCGCTCTGGTTGTCGAGCGTGATCAGGCCGTTGAGGTCCAGCCGTGAATCATCGGCGTTGAGCTCACCCACGTAATCCGCGTGCCAGGAAAGTCCGCCGGTGAGATAGCTCAATTCGATGCTTTGCGGTAGCGGCACGGCGTTTTCCAGATCGATGACGAGCGTCGGAACGTCGCGTAAGTTCTGAGGCAGCGACGAGAACGCAAGCCTGCCGTCGACGCCCGTTTCGATGCGATTCGAGTACTCGAGGACGACGCCGTCGTTGGTGCTGAGCACTTTCGCGGTTTCGCGCGTCTCATGTCCAGTGGCTGGATTTGAATGGATGACGGTCACGGTTCGGCCGACGTATTTGTCCAACAGCTTCTGCGGCGTGAGCAAGTCGTAATTGAAGTTCTGCTCCCAGACCGACAGCGCGCCCGCGGCCGTGAGGCTGCGCAGGAGTGCGGTGGCGGGGTTGATACGCGCGCTCACATCGCGAAACGCTAAGCGGCTCGAACCGCGCGGCAGGGTGATGCGCCGCTCATCCTTTACGAGCGCCAACTCCGAGTTGTAGATGGTCACGGCGACAGATTGCTGATCCGCGAGCGTGCTCGACTGTTCGTCGGCTGCGCCTGCAGTCTGTTGGCTCAAGCATAACCCAAGCGCAAGGGTCAGCGCCAGACTTGTGCGGGCAATACCAAAACGCGAAGCGCTCATATTCATATGCGTCTCCTTCACATGGCCGTGGATTCGGTTCTTTAGAATCGCGCGGCTCGCGAACTCTTCCACCACGGCGGTCGTGTTTCTTATACGTAGGAAGTTGCGAAAGCGATCACTCCTTTGGCCACGACTCAAGGCACGCCTCGCAAGATGAGAGAAAGGGCGCTCGTGCAGCAGGCATCATTCGTCGAAAAAAGGCAGGCCGGTTGGCAACGGTTGGAAGCTCTGCTGCGCGTCACCGCCAAAACCGGTTTGGGTAAGCTAGAGCCGGAAATGGTCGCTGAACTAGGCACACTCTATCGCTGGGTGACGTCCGACCTGGCTTTCGCCAACGGCCGCGGTTACGATCCGAGTTTACGCGCCTACCTCAACCGGCTCACAGCACGAGCGCACGCAATCGTCTACGGCGCCGGACATGAAGGCGCGGTCAAGCGCATCCGGCACTTTTATTCCACGACGTTCCCTGCCGAAGTGCGTGATTCGCGCGCCCCGATATTAGCATGCGCCGGACTGTTTCTCGCGGCGGCGGCGATCGCATATTACTTAATACACACGCAGCCGCTCAACGCCTGGGTGTTGCTGCCACCCAGCATGGTGCAACCGATTCACGAGGGTTTGCACAAGAGCAACTTCGAGCCCATGGCGCGTAGTCTCGGATCGCCCACGCTGTCCGCTTTCATCATGCAAAACAACATCCGTCTGTCATTTCTCGCGTTTGGCGGCGGGCTGACGCTCGGCGTGTTGACGATTTATCTGCTCATATACAACGGGCTGATGCTCGGCGGCGTAGCAGCCATGTACCAGGATGCTGGCTTTGGCCGCGACTTTTGGGCGACGATCGCTCCCCATGGCATCATCGAGCTGTCGGCTGTCCAGATCGCCGCGGGCGCGGGGCTCTTGCTCGCCGCGGGAGTCCTACGGCCCGGACGATTACGTCGCGCGGACGCGTTGCGGCGCAACGGCCGCCGCGCCGGCGTGCTGATACTCGGTGTTGCCTCGATGCTGGTCCTCGCGGGCTCTATAGAAGGCGGCTTTTCGCCGCAGTCATTTTCCGAAACAAGCCGCATCGCGTTCGGGATGAGCACGGCAGTTGCGATGCTCGTCTACTTCTTTTTCGCAGGCCGTGCAAAAGGACGCGCAGCTACAGCAGCGCCTGCGCCTTGATTTCGATATAGGCGTTTATCAGCGACACGGTCAGATTTTTCGCCGGCACATCGATGACCGTGACGCCTCGCTGGCGCAAAATGGCCGCGGCCTTACGGCGTTCGGCGAGCAAGGCTGCAGCGACGCTGGCAGAATACGCTTGCTCCGCGTCGCGCGGCTCACTTGCTAACGCGCTTTCAATAGCCTCGTCGTTCATCAGCACGCATACGACCAGATGACGGGGCACGAGCTGCGCCAAATTGGCAAGACTGGCGGCGCACGCCACCGGATCGAACATGTCCGAGAAGAAGACGATCAAGCTGCGCTTGGTCTGGCGGCGCCGCAAATAGGCGAACGCTCCGGCGTAATCCGCCTCCTCAAAACGCGGCTGCAGATCGTAGATGCGCTGGGTCATGCCGCTGGCATGACGCTCGCCGGCGCGCGGCGGGATGTGCTCTAAGATGTCGGCTGCGAACGCCATCAGTCCGACTTTGTCGGCGGCGAGCGTTGCGATGTACGCAACCGAGAGCGCCGCGGTGATAGCGAAATCGAATTTGCGTTGGTTTCCGAGGCGCGGTGTCATGAGCCGCCCTGCATCCAACACGAGCATCACCGTTTGACTGCGCTCGATATCGTATTGCTCGACCATCAGCTTGGCGCGACGTGCCGTCGCCTTCCAATTGATCGCGCGGAATTCGTCGTCCGGCGTCCATTCGCGCAACGAATCAAATTCGCCACCCCGGCCGCGCCGGCGCAGCTTCCGAAAGCCGGCGTCAACCAGCCGCCCGCGTCGCGCCAGCTCGCCGTAGCGCTCGACAGCGGACAAGTCGGGATAGACGCGCGCCTCGAGCGGGCTCTCGAGCTTCCAGCGCCGGCTGATAAGGCCGATGGGGTTGTGCGCTGACACGAAGAGCGTCCCGAGTTGCGTGGCACCGCGAATGCGGGGCATCACGGGCAGCTGGGCAATGGTGCGACGTTGCGCTCCAAGCGCTCCGCTGACCGGCTCTTCGGGAAAATCCAGCATGTCCAGCGGGCTATCGATGATTCCGTAATGCAGCGTTGCACGGCCGCGATTCACAAGCTCGTAACGAAGATGACCAGGGCTCCTTAAGGCCAGGTGCTCCACCGGTTCTCGGCTGACTTCGAGTTCACGGCTGCGCGGTCCGAGTGCCACGTCAACGCACAAGGCGACAGCCAACATAGCTGCCGCAAACAACGCCAGGATCAGAACGATATGCACGAGCGCACCGAGGGCGACCAAAACCGCGACAATCACGACCAGCCAGATGAAGCGGCTGGTGAACCAACTGAACGCCGGGTAAAAACCAGCCAGCCGCCGCAGTCTGCCGGAATTGAGCAATGCCTACGGCACCACGGGCGTCTGCGTCGCCGGCTCCGGCGGCACGGTCGCATCTTTTGGAACGACGATCGAATCCAGGATTCGCTTGACGACAGCCGCAGCTGTAACTCCTTCGACCTCGGCTTCAGGGCGCACCAGGATGCGGTGTACCAACACGAAGCGCGCCGCGGATTTCACGTCGTCGGGTGTGACGAAATCGCGGCCATCGATCGCGGCCAAAGCCTGCCCGGCCACGAGTAGCTGCAGACCTGCACGCGGGCTCGCGCCCAAAGCGATATCTCCTGAAGTTCGCGTGCGTGCGACTATGTCGTAGACGTATTGGCGCACGCCCGAGCTTGCGTGCACGGTGCGGACTTGCTGTCGAGCGGTCGCGATCTCCGCAGGCGATACCACCGCTGCCAAACCGGCGCGCTCGAGATAGCGTGCGTCGAAGCCCTGTGCGCTGC
>JRHI01002996.1_pt1 | contig 10620 bp, 5 predicted proteins | sample 215371 | NCBI WGS metagenome assembly JRHI01 (sample SAMN02929681, study PRJNA255918) | sediment metagenome | biome: cave system; feature: Ice Cave; material: Sediment; isolation source: sediment from deep within a dark volcanic ice cave with no known source of... ... | reverse complement strand
CACCATAAGATTGGTCTCTTCGACCAATGGAATGAATTCCAGCGGTAACAACAGTCCGCGCTGCGGATGCTGCCAGCGCATCAACGCTTCCACGCCGATCACTTGGCCACTACGAATATTGAATACCGGTTGGTAATGCATGACGAGCTCGCCGCGCGCGAGTGCGTGTTGTAAGCCTTCGCGCACCTCTTGACGGTGCTGCAAGTCCAGCGCGATCTCGTTGCTGTAGAAGCGGTACTTGTCGCGGCCTTCTTCTTTCGCGCGATACATCGCCGAGTCGGCCGCCGTGAACAAGCCTTCCGCCGTTGCGCCGTCGTCCGGGAAGAGCGATATGCCGACGCTGGCTGACAGGTAGAAATCATGCTGGCCCGTCTGCAAGGGTTCTGAAAGTACGGCGCAAACTCGCTGCGCGAACTTCTCAGCGTCTGCAGGGCCGTCGATCTCTGAAAGCAAGACGCCGAACTCGTCGCCACCCAAGCGCGCGATGAGGTCTTCTTGCCGTACGGTGCCCGCTAAGCGGTGCGCCGCCTCGATGAGTATTTGATCACCGCCGGCGTGGCCTAAGCTGTCGTTGACTTCCTTAAATCGGTCCAAATCGATGTAGACGAGAGCGAAGCGACGCCCGTGACGACGAGCTGCAGCGATGGTTTCCGTCAAGCGGCTGTGAAACTGCGCTCGGTTGGCCAGAGCCGTCAACGAATCGTGATACGCAAGATAGGAAATCTGTTTGTCTTGCTCACGCATGAGCAGAATACGGCTTATGTAATCAGCCAGTAGTTCCACATAAGCGCGATCCTCCGCATCGAAGGGCTTTGCCAATGGCGTTTGCGAGGCGAATAGCAGCGCGAATTTTTTGTCGCCGACTCCGAGCGGAGTGCCGATCAGCGCCGTGAGATTTGATTGTACCGTGCGGGGATGGTTGCGCAGAGCCGGGTCCGCTTTCAGGTCGTCCAACGTGATGGTTTGACCGGCTTCGAACACAAGCACCGACATCGACTCTTCCGGAGGTAGACTTTTCCCCCGAAATTCAGCGGCGACACCGTCTGTCGTGTAATCGCACACGACGCAGTCCGGTTCGCGGCGTACGATGAGTCCGATGGTCAACCCCAGAGCGCGCGAGCCTTCTTGCAACACCCGAGTCGCGATTTCGGAGCGTTCAAAATCGGTCTGCGAGATGAGCCGCCAGAGCGCTCCCAGCCGATCGAGCCGGCGGCGCGCGCGTCGTTCTTCTGAAACGAGGTCCGTGACGTCTCGAAATGACCAGACCCTGCCGACGGCGGCGCCGTCCACTCGTTGCGGCACCGACAGCCGCTCAAACACACGCCCATCGACAAATTCGAGAACGTCAAAGCTTTCCGCATCCGGCGAAGAGTACAGCTCTTTCACTTTGTCGACAAACGCTTTAGGATCTTTGAGTTGCCCGAGAACAAATTCAAGCGCACGGTCGTCGTCGCGCAACGCGAGCACTTCGTCTGGTATACCCCACAGGCGGCGAAACCGGTCGTTGAAGCGGATGATCTTTCCGGTGCGATCGACCACGAGAATGCCGTCGGCTGTGGCTTCTAACGTTGCAAGCAGCAGCGAGTGCTCATTGAGGATGTCTTCATAACCGCGCGCCCGTAACGCGGCTTCGCGCGCAACGCCGATAAAAGTGCGCTGGCCGTTGCCAGGCAGCGCATGAATGGTCAAATTGACCGGAAATGAATTTCCGTCTTTGTGTATGCCTTGCGTTTTGAAGGCGCCCACTCTACCGGTTTCACCGACAAGCTTGCTCACCGGCTGGCCGATGATCTCGTGCTCCTCGTAACCAAACAAGCGGACGGCTGGAGCGTTAAACGATTGTAGTCTGCCGGCTTCATCGAACGTGAAGATGGCGTCGCCAATAACCATGTATCATTAAATATCGGCCAAAACAGCGGCCGATAGGAAGCCTGATAAGGCACATTCGGGTCCTAAAACGTGCATTTTGAGGCTGTGGCGGTCACTTGTGACGGCTGCCGGTGGGGCTTCGCCGCACCAAGGCGATGTAAAAACGACAACCAGCTAGAGCGAGCAGTTTGTTCGCCGTTTGTAATCCCCTGAGCCGTATAGTGAGTCCAGCGCCAAACTGCCACTTCCGGCGCCGGGAGGAAACATGAAACGATTGGTCTTCATCGCGCTCGCAGCGACCTTTGCGAGCCTGTGCTGCGCAAACGCGCAGGCGATGGCCTCGACCCTGAGTCGTTCGAGCTCGCTCGCAAACAACTGGGTTCCCACAGCCACGCGCGCTGCGCAACTTGGAAAGGCCCCAGCGCTGGTGCCGCTTGCTCCGAACATTCCGCTGCGCATCAACGTCGCGCTTGCCATGCGCGATCGGGCTGACGCCGAGATCTTGGTACGGCGCGAGACCACGCCAGGCGATCCGCTTTATGGAACAACTGTAACACCCGAACGATATACGGCGATGTTCAATCCGAGCCCGGCGCAGGTGAACGCCGTAGCGAACTACCTTGCTCGTGCCGGATTTCACAACATCACGGTCGAGCCGAATAATCTATTTGTTTCGGCGACCGCCACGGCCGCGCAAGCAAGCGCTGCATTCCATACTAGTTTCAGTATGTTCCGCGTCAACGGACGCGTTGTTTATGCCAACACCGCAGCGGCTTCCGTGCCAGCCCAGCTCAGCGGAACCGTCCTTGCCGTGCTGGGACTCAACAATGCCAATCAGATGACGCCGCACATCCGAGCTGCTACGCAAGGGCGGCTCACCTCGCAGCCACAAACGCACGCGACCCCGCCGCCGTGCATCAACCCGGGTCCCGTGTGCCTCGCCAACTCCTATACAGGACCGGGTTTTCAGAAAGCCTACGACGCCGCCGGCACGCCGACCGGGTCCAATGTCGCGGTGGCGGTTTTTGCCGAGGGCAACGTATCGCAAGTAGTCACCGATCTGCGCGCGTACGAAGCGGCGTTCGGTTTGCCGCAAGTTCCGTATTCCGTACGTCAGGTCGGGATTCCAAGCCCCGATACATCAGGCCTCATCGAGTGGGATCTCGATACGCAATCGTCCACCGGCATCGCACAAACCGTCAAGCACATGTATGTCTACACGACGACCTCGCTTTCCGATTCCGATGTCGCTCTTGAATTCAATCACTTCGTGACTGAAGATCTGGCACGTGATGGCAACGCATCGTTTGGCATCTGCGAGAGCTTCGCGTTCTTGGATGGATCCATGCTGGTCGATGACGAGGTCTTCTTGCAAGGCGCAGCCCAAGGACAAACGGTCTTCTCCTCGACCGGCGACAACGGCAACGGCTGCCCCATCATCGCGGCCACCGGCGTACCGGGAACCGGCGTACCCGAGAACAGCTTTCCAGCAACCTCTCCTTACGTGATGGGCGTGGGCGGCACGACCCTAGTCACAAACTCACCCAGCGGCACGTACAATTCCGAAGTGACGTGGGTGGGAACCGGCGGCGGTGTTAGCCAGCACGAGGGCTCGCCTTTCTGGCAGGCCGGCATCGTTCCGGTTCTCTACCGCACCGTCGGCAAGACGTTGCCGGACATCTCGATGGACGCCGATCCCAACACCGGCGCGATCATTTACATGAACGGCTCGCAGCAATTTGTAGGTGGAACGAGCTTGTCGTCGCCGCTCGCGATGGGTGCATGGACGCGGCTGACGTCCTGCCGCCGGACCTTGGGCTTTGCTGCTCCACCTCTATATCACGTCTACAACGTGTTCGAACCGTGCAACTCGAGCTCGCCGGCATGCACGCCGCCGGTTCCACCACCGGGTTCGGTCACGCAACCAATCGGCGGATTCCACGACATACTCTTGGGTAGCAACGGCGGCCCATATCCAACCATGCCCGGTTATGACTTGGAAACCGGCCTGGGCACGATCGACATCTTTAAGATGAATCAGAGTATCTAGCTGTACCCATCCTAGACGATGGATGCGTAAAGGCAGTGCTTGAGGGCGCTGCCTTTAGCATCTACAATAGACACATGATTAATGGCATACATGCTATCATTTTTAGCAAAGACGCGCGACCGTCGCCACATTGAAGGGCAAAGGCATCGAGTGCACGTCCATTGAGGTTCAAAGTTGGGGCTTGCTGACCCGGGTGAAGCTGCCGAGCGGCGATGAGATCGGGCTATATCAACCCAAGCACCCGACGGCATTGGTTCTTAGCGGGGAAGTAATCTAGCCACATAATCATCTCGTTGCGTGCCATAAGAGAGCCAGACGGCCCCCGAGCTTGAGTCAACCGCTCTTTTAGGATCACCCTTAGACTGCGGGATCCAAAGAACCGCCGGCGGCGATCCTGGCGGCGATTTCCACCCGCGAACGAAGGCCGCACTTGCTCAAGATGTTGCCGATGTGATATTCCACGGTCCGAGAGCTGACATGCAGCAACTCGCCGATCTCAGCGTTGGTTTTTCCGTTCGCCACAAAGAATGCGACGGACATCTCGCGAGTGCTGAGCACACCGTGCCCTTCGCGTTTGCGCCCAGGCCGAAAACCGTGGCCGCGGGCCAGGGCGCGGGCGCGGTCGGAGGCAAACGCCGCTCCCATCGCGTCGAACTTGTCGATCGCTTCGAGAAAGAGCGTGCGATCCACCCCGGCCTCCGCTGCTGAGAGCTCGAGGTATGCACTCCAGAACGGATACTGGCGTGCGCTCGCGGCTAGCAGCTGCGACCTGGCTGCGGAGCACTCACCATTGAGTAGCGCGAGAAAGCCCTTTGCTTCGCTCAATGAAAGCTCTGACGACGGCCAGCCGTTTTTGGCAACGCGCTCCAGTTTGTCAGTGGCGCTGCGAGCTTGTTCCGGCCGCTTCAACGCACACGCAGTCCTCACGATGCCCGCTAAGGCGCGCATCTCGTAGACATCTTTGATATCGGCGACATGCAAACCGTAAATCGCATCTTCGTAGCACTTCAGCGCCTGCTCGTAATTCTCGCGAAGCTCCAACACGAACCCCGACGTGAAATCGCATAGCCGGCGAGACGACGGCGGCAGGTCGAGATGCGCGCACGACCCCAGCGCCGTGTCGGCGATCTCAAAGTCGCCAAGCATCGCATAGATCTGTGCTTGCGCCGTGAGAATGCGGCAGCGCAGAACGACGTTGCTCGCGGCTATGTGTGTTTCAGCGCTGAGAGCAAATCCGAGTGCCTCTCGCAGATCTCCGCGATCGATTGCCACGCTCGCAAGATTCGATTTCAGCAGCGCCTCGGTGGTTTTCGACTTTGGCCCGTTGATGTCTAAGCCGACACGGCACCAGTGCGCAAAGCGATCGAGATCGCCGGCCATGTGGGAGACGTAGCACAACTTGGTGCTACACTGTGCGAGCTCGTTGCTCAGTCCGTCGGACGATGCGCTCTGCACCGCGCGTTCCAGCAATGCGATGCCATTTTTTATGTCACCGAGGCGCGCCATTACCACGCCTAGCCATGCGAGCAATCTGATCTTCTCGCGTTGCTGCAAACGATCGCGGCATAGCTGCAGCCCTTCCTCCAAAGTCCGACGGGCCGACTGCAAGTCGCCTTGCCGTTCATCCATGGATCCGAGCACCAGCAGACCGGGCAGCGCCGCTTTTGCGACCGTTCGCGCTTCCTGTAATGCGCGCTTGAGGATCGGCCGTATGTGCTCTTGATCGTTACTTTCATCCCACGCAGCTTCGACGTAGTGACGCCGCACCAGGACCCGCGTCTGAGGCGTGAGCTGTGAGGCGTGCTCTTCAAACGACTGCATCGCTTCTTTAGCTTCTTCTATCTTGCCCAAACGAAACAACGCTGCAGCCCGTCCGCCGCGGGCTTCCAAAGCGGTTGCAGATTCAGCACTCATCCTTTGCAGCGCACGCTCGAATGCGTTGAGTGCTTCAGCCGGGGCGTGGCGTTCTAAGCTCTCCCAGGCAATCTCATTGAAGAGCGCCGCCGCTTGCGCGAACTGACGTGCTCCTTCCAGGTGCGACGCACGCTGCCAGAGGTTTTCAACTGTCTTACTCAAGGCCAGATGGCGCGACGCACGGTCTTTTTCGGTGAGCAGCTTGTAACACGCGCCAGACAAGAGCTCGTGCCGGAACATCACCTGGTCTTCGCTCATAGAAATAACCCGATTGCCGAGTTCACCCAGGCCGATTTGCACTTGCGCCGTTGACAGATGTGCCAGGCTTGCCAAACTCGTCTCCGACAGGGGGCCGCCTTGCGCTGCCAGCCATCCGGCGATCGTGAGTGCTTGTTTCGAAAGGCCGGCAAAGCGCTGCTGCAGAGCACGGCGCAAATCGCCATGCGGTGTCCTTGGATTCCAGTTCTTGGCGGTGAGCAGCAGCTCCGCATACAACGGATTTCCACCAGTCAAACGGTACAACTCGTTGATCTTAACGCTGTCAAAGGCGATCTCTGGACGAAGGCTGCCCGCCAAGAGCCGTAGTGCGTCCGGTTCAAGACCGTCCAGTTCAACGACGCTCAGCAACCCGGCACGTTCGAGCGAAAGCAAAAGCTCCAGCACATCAGCATTGCCGGGGCGGGTCGCAAACTGCCACCGTATGGGAAGATCTTGCAACCGGCCGACACAATAATGGAGTGCCTCTAAACTCTTCTTGTCGGCGAGGTGCAGGTCGTCGATCTGCAGGACGAGCGGGCCGGCGGTTGCCGCCATCGCAAATGCGTCATGCAAGTACCACAGCCTGTCCGCCTCGCGTGCGTGCATGACATTGTACTTGATTTCGGTCGAAACGCGCCGGCCTTGCAGCAGCGTGCGCACCAGCGCGATGAGCGGCTCGTGTGAGACGCCCGTTGCGGCGTTCATGCATCCCACGAAAAAGGTATCGCTGCTTGCCGCGCGCCGTAATTCGGAGAGTATGCGGGATTTGCCGATTCCGGCTTCACCTCTGATGAGCGCCGCGATGCGTGCCGGATCTTGAAGCGCGGCAAAGACCGCATCGCGCCCGACGAGGGGCGCCGACGCGATCCAGCGGGCCGAGGTCTTACGACTAGGGTTTCCCCTAGTGAGTGGAATCGGGTCTTGCGATACGCTCTGGGGGGGCGCCTGTACTGCGCCCTCTCCTAACGTTGAGGTATCCAATGCAACTCCGACGCTATTTCACCATCATACTTGCGGGCGCGTTATTGACGCTCACCGCCTGCAGCGCATCAGGTTCACTGGCCCCGACACCGCCCACCCAATCGCAATCGGTAAGCCGCACTCCGTTGGATGACACAGGCCACGTGCCAAAATAGCCCAAGCCTGACTTTAGAGCCATACGATGGCTTCGCGTGAGGTTTGCTTAGTGGTGCCACACAGATATCACCTGCTGGGGGGCGAGCTGCATGGCGACGACGCGTTCTTCTGTCGCGAGCTGGCAACGCGAAACTACAGCAACTGTTTAAGGCGGGAACGTAGGGGCAGGTCCGGCGCCGGGGTCGTTGCAGGCGCCCTGGGCGCATGATTGCGGCGGGTTCCTATGGCCGGGTTCTTTCGGCCGTCCAGCGCCGGGCGCAGGACCGAACCCAACTCAACGGTTGGCAGTACGTGCAAGGCGGATGACCTGGACCGCCTCCTTCCCACTGGCTTGCAATCTAGCTCCGTTACCGCCTTTCGCCCGACTGCGCGCGGGCAGGCTCGCGATGTCGCGCGTGTTGGCGGATTGGTTGGTTGGTTAGATGCGCCCTCACGCAGCCTCGTGCTGCGCGAGCCGGGTCCTCCCCAGCGATAGCACACTTTACGGATCTGTGGGGTCGACCGGTGCCGCGCCCCTCCCCGTAGGCGACAACTTCGCCCTCTTTAATATATTGATGGCCGCGTTCACATCCGCATGCATCGCATAACCGCAGGACACGCAGACGAAAACTGCCTGCATGCATCGATTAGCGGCATCAACGCAGCCACACTGAGAACACGTTTGCGACGTGTATTTGGCAGTTACGAACACAACCTGTCGGCCAGCCTCTGCCGCTTTGTCGACCGCTATATTCGTAAACTGTGACCAGCCAGCATCGAGGATCGCTCGATTCAGACTGGACTTCTGCCTGACATTTTTACCGGGTGCTTGCATGCTGCCTTTAGCTGATCTGGTCATCGAACGGAGTGGCAGCTTTTCCAAGGTGATCACGTCATAACGCGTGACATTACCGAGGAAGACATAATCATTCGGCGGTAAGGTCATGTACATGTTGGTCGATGGCGATTTGCGAAATTGCGCCATCACGCGCGATTAATCGGAACCGCATCGTCGAGAAACGGCGCGAACTGTTTCACCGCGAGGCCGATCGCGGCGCGTTGGGGGTTTAAGCCGAATGGCAAGCCGAGAGTTCCCAAAAAGATAGCTCTCGCTGAGACGACCAGCGCCAGCACAATTGCTAACAGACAAAACAAGATGAACCGTCTTTATAGCATTCAGCTCCTTCGCTGAAATATCTTAGAGGCCAATAGGTGATTTGTCGCGCATTTATTCGGCTATGAGAAATCCGCCATATTTGGCGGGCATTGCGCTCGCCGCTGTTCTCATCGTGACCTTTTGCGGAGCCGCGCCGCAAGAAAAACCTCGACCCAAGCCGACGACGTCACCTACCCACAAAACCTCAGCCCATAAGATCACGCCCACTCCCACACCAGACCCTGTCTTCGGCCGTCTGCGCTGGCGCGAAGTGGGTCCGGCGCTGCCCGGCGGGCGCGTGGCAGCGGTTGCGGGAACCGCGGCTGACGCGGCTTTGTATTATCTCGGCGCGGCCGGCGGCGGCGTTTGGAAGAGCGAGGACGGCGGCACCAGTTGGGATCCAGTCTTTGCAAAGCAGCCGGTGGCTTCGATCGGCGCGGTTGAGATCGACCCGACAAATAAGGACGTTGTTTGGGTCGGCACCGGCGAAGCGAACCCTCGTAACAATGTGTCATTTGGGAATGGCGTTTACAAATCGACCGACGGCGGCAAAACGTGGCATAACGTCGGAATAAGAGGCGCACGCCACATCGCGCGCATTGCCATCAATCCCAAAAATCCCAAAATGGTCGTGGTTGCGGCGTTCGGCGACTTTTTCGCCGACAACATCAATGGTGGCGTGTGGCGAACCGATGACGGCGGACGCACGTGGCAGCACACGTTGTATGTCGGGCCGCAAAGCGGTGCATCCGATCTTGCTATGGATCCGAAAAACCCTAACGTTCTTTTTGCCGGCATCTGGCAATTCCGGCGCCTGCCATGGACCTTTGCGAGCGGCGGACCTAAAGACGGGCTCTACCGCTCGACTGACAGCGGGAAATCTTGGACCAAACTCACAGGCCACGGGCTGCCCGGCGGCTTGATGGGCCGCATCGGTCTGGCGATCGCGCCCAGCAAACCACAGCGCGTGTTCGCGCTGATCCAATCGAAAGCCGGCGTGCTCTGGCGGTCCGATGATGGCGGCGATACTTGGCGCTTCATGACCGGCGACACGCTTGCCAATCAGCGGCCTTTTTACTTCACCCACATCGCAGTCGATCCATCAAATCCAAATCACGTGTTCGCGGTTTCCGAAATGCTCGCCGAAAGCAAGAACGGTGGAAAGACGTTCAAGCAGATCGCCGACGAGGTCCACGTTGACTATCATGCGATTTGGATCGCACCCAACAATCCCAAGCGCATTCTGGTGGGAGAGGACGGCGGCTACGCGCTCAGCCTCAGCGGCGGCAACACTTGGTCGTTCTCGCAAAACATCGCAATCGGGCAAGTCTATCACACGGCATTTGACGACCGCAATCCATACTGGGTGTGCGCGTCCTTGCAAGACAACAATGGTTTTTGCGGTCCTTCGAACAGCCTCAGCCCGGACGGCATACTCAATTCGGACTGGCGACGGGTCGTGGGCGGCGACGGCATGTGGGCCGTGCCCGATCCAACCGACCCGAATCTGGTGTGGTCGGTCTTGCAAAGCGGAAACCTCGGCATCTACGACTATCGTAACGGACTGAGTCGGTACATTCGGCCGTGGTACCGTGGATCGGCGACCGACTTTGCTCTGTATGAGCAGCCGTATCGCTTCAACTGGGATTCCCCGATCGCGTTTGCTCCCTGGGATCCGCACACCGCCTGGCTCGGCGCGAACGTCATATTTCAGACTTCGGACAGCGGTCTCCACTGGAAAGTCATCAGCCCGGATTTGACGCGCAATATCAAGGCGCACCAATATCCGGGCGGAGGTCCTATTTCGCTTGACGTTTCCAGCGCGGAATTTTCGGACAACACGTTGGACATCGAAGGCTCGCCGCTTGCGACTGGCGAGATCTGGGTCGGCACCGACGACGGTCTCGTGCAGCTTACGCGCGACGGCGGCGAACACTGGACAAACGTGACGCCCAGCGGCGCACCGCAGTACGCGCGGGTGGAGACGGTCGCCCCTTCTCCCTTCCGGGATGGCGCAGCATACGCCATCTTCGACGACCATCGCTCCGGCAATTACAAACCTTACATCTATAAGACGGCAGATTTCGGTAAAACATGGCGCCCGATCAGCAACGGCTTGCCACCCGACCAGTATGTGCGAACGATACGGCCTGATATCCGCAACGCCAAGCTCCTGTATGCCGGCACCGAACTCGGCATCTGGACCTCGTACGACGACGGCGCGAAGTGGCAAAGCATACAGCTGAACCTCCCGCCT
>JRHI01002995.1_pt1 | contig 10620 bp, 7 predicted proteins | sample 215371 | NCBI WGS metagenome assembly JRHI01 (sample SAMN02929681, study PRJNA255918) | sediment metagenome | biome: cave system; feature: Ice Cave; material: Sediment; isolation source: sediment from deep within a dark volcanic ice cave with no known source of... ... | reverse complement strand
CTCCTTGCGAGTACTGGTATGGCACAGTCGAGACTGCGCCATGTACGCAGTCCTCGGTCAGCGCCCAAATATACTCAATCCAAATACGCAGGTCAAGGGAGTGCCGCAGGCCAAGTGTAAGGGGCGCATGATCTTCGCAAGAAGTCGATTGGGAATGGGCCTACGCTCTGTACATTGATGTCAGAGCACTCCGCTATCGATTTCAGAGGGCACCATGGCGGCCACGCAGCTTCCGCTCCAACAGTACGACTCGCCGCAGGTCATTCGTGGGGCGTGTCCACACGACTGCCCAGACGCGTGCTCTACGCTGGTCACCGTCGAACACGGGCGTGCTACCCGCATTCAGGGCGATCCCGACCACCCGTTCACGAGCGGATTCCTCTGCGCGAAGGTCAATCGCTACCTCGAGCGTACCTATCATCGGGACCGCCTGCTTACCCCCCTCCGGCGGGTGGGTCCAAAGGGGCGCGGTCAATTCGCTCCCGCGTCGTGGGATGAGGCGCTGGATGCGATTGCCGGCCGGCTGAACGATATCATCGCTTCTCCCGACGGTCCGCAGGCGATTCTGCCCTACTCCTACGCGGGAACGATGGGCCTGGTGCAGGGCGGTTCGATGGACCGCCGCTTCTTCCATCTGCTCGGCGCCTCGAAGCTCGACCGAACCATCTGCTCCACCGCTGGAAGCGTGGGAATGCAGATGACGGTGGGCGCGAATGTGGGCGCCGACGGCGAGGGGCTTCCCCAGAGTGACCTCGTGCTCCTCTGGGGCACGAACACGCTCACATCGAATCCGCATCTCTGGCCGTTCGTTCGGCAGGCGCGCGAAAACGGCGCGAGCATCATCGCGATTGATCCCATCCGCACGCGCACGGCCGACCAAAGCGACGAGTGGATCGGTATCCGGCCCGGAACTGACGCGGCGCTCGCCCTGGCCATGATGCACGTGATTTTTGCCGAGGGGCTCCAGGACGACGACTATCTCGCCCGGTACACCCTTGGCGTCGACCAGCTGCGCGAGCGCGCACGCGAGTACCCACCCGCGAGGGTCGCCGCGATTACCGGCATCACGGAGGAGACCATCGTTGCACTCTCCCGCCGCTATGGTCGCGCCAAGGCGGCTTTCGTACGCATCAACTACGGGTTGCAGCGCCACGGCGGGGGCGGCATGGCGGTGCGCACCATCGCATGCCTGCCCGCCGTGACCGGACATTGGCGCCGCGCGGGGGGCGGCGTGCAGCTGTCCACGAGCGCGAACTTCAATTTCAACAAGCACGCGCTTCAGCGACCGGATCTTTCGCCGCAGGTCCGCACCGTCAACATGATCAGGCTGGGCGACGCGCTCACGCGCCCCGACGCGGGTGTGGGCGGTCCGCCAGTGAAGGCGATGATTGTTTACAACTCAAATCCCGCGGCCGTCGCCCCCGACCGGGGCGAGGTGCTCCGCGGCCTCGCGCGCGAGGACCTGTTTACGGTGGTGCTGGAGCATTTCCAGACTGACACGGCGGATTGGGCCGACTGGGTGCTGCCGGCCACAACCCAGCTGGAACACTGGGACATCCACTTTTCGTACGGCCATCTCTACGTGCCTCTCAACCGCCCGGCCATCGCACCCATGGGCGAGGCAAAACCGAACAGCGAGATTTTTCGCCTCCTCGCGTCGCGCATGGGCATGAACCATTCCGTGCTGCGCGATGACGACCTCACGCTGATTCGCCAGGCGCTCGACACGCCGCACGAGCACATGAAAGGCGTGTCGTTCGACGCGCTGATGGAGAAGGGATGGGTTCGGCTCAACCTTCCGAGTCCGCACCTGCCGTTCGCCGAAGGCAACTTCCCGACACCAAGCGGCAAGTGCGAGTTGTATTCGGATCGCCTGAAGGCCATGGGCCTCGATCCGCTGCCCACCTTCACGCCGCCACACGAGTTTCCCGAGAACGTGCCGGCGCTCGCAGCCAGGTACCCGCTAACGCTCATCTCGTCGCCGCGCCACCAGTTCCTCAACTCGACATTCGTGAATGTCGACTCTCTCCGCTTTCACGCCGAGCCGGAGCTCGCACTTCACGAGCGCGATGCCGCCCGGCGTGGAATTGTGGACGGCATGCGGGTGGTGGTCGCCAACGACCGTGGGCATTTCACGGCGGTCGCCAGGGTGGGCGACGGACTGCGCGAAGGCGTTGTCTGGGCGCCCTCAATCTGGTGGACCAAGCTGGCCGCCGACGGCGCGAACGCAAACGACACCACCTCGCAGCGGGAAACCGACCTTGGACACGGCCCCGTGTTCTACGACAATCTCGTAGAGGTTTCGCCGGCTGATTGAGGCGCGCCGCGGCGGCGCCGCGTCGGGGGTCGCTCATTTTCGTGCCCTCCATGCGCCCCGCCCCGCCGTAGTAGATTCAGTGAAACCCGGACCCCGATCGCACCCGTGCCCAGCCTTCCGCAGACCCTCGGCGCGCTCAAGAGCTCGCCCCTCGCCGCCCCGCAGCGCGCGCACCGTTCCGTCAAGGACGAAATTCGCCGGAATCTCCTCACCCGGCTCGCGGCGGGCGGACCATTGTTTCCGGGGGTCCTGGGCTACGAAGACACGGTGGTACCGCAGATCGTCAATGCATTGCTCTCGCGGCACAACTTCATTCTGCTCGGACTCCGGGGCCAGGCCAAGTCGCGGATCCTGCGCGCGGTGACGTCGCTTCTCGACGACCTCATGCCGATCGTCGCAGGCAGCGAAATCAACGACTCGCCGTTCCACCCCATCTCGAAGTTCGCGCGCGAACGGATCCGGGAGTCCGGCGACGACACACCGATAGCCTGGGTCGAGCGCGAACAGCGGTTCGTGGAAAAACTCGCGACGCCGGACGTCACGGTCGCCGATCTCATCGGCGACCTCGATCCGATCAAGGCCGCTCGTGGCGGGCATCTCCTCTCCGACGAGCTCACGATTCACTACGGCATGTTGCCGCGCGCGAATCGCGGAATTTTCGCGCTCAACGAGCTGCCCGATCTGGCTGGAAAGGTGCAAGTGGGTCTCTTCAACATCATGCAGGAAGGCGACGTCCAGATCAAAGGTTATCCGATTCGCCTCGCCCTCGACGTGCTGCTCTGCTTCACCGCGAACCCCGAGGATTACACAGCACGAGGCAAGATCATCACGCCGCTCAAGGACCGCATCGGAAGCGAGGTCACCACCCACTACCCCGATGAGGTGGCGCTCGGCATGGCCATTACCAAGCAGGAGGCGTGGACCGACCGCGCCTCCGGCGGCGGAAGTCCCGTGCGCCTGCTCCCGCTGCTCGCGGAGCTCGTGGAGCGAGTCGCATTCGAGGCGCGAACCGACAAACGGATCGACCGCCGGTCGGGCGTGTCGCAGCGGATGCCGATCACCGTGCTGGAAAACGCCGTGTCGAACGCCGAACGTCGAGCCCTTCGGCACGCCGACCCCGAGGTGGTACCGCGACTGGCCGACGTGTACGCCGCGCTCCCCGCCATCACGGGAAAGATCGAACTCGAGTATGAAGGTGAACTGGTAGGCGGCACGGCCATCGCCCGCGAGCTGATTCGTCGCGCCGCCGACGCCACCCTCAAAGCACACGCCCCGCACGCGTCCACGGACGAGATCGTGATGTGGTTCGACGGCGGCGGCGCGCTGCAGGTGACCGACGAGGCCCGATCCGACACGTTGCGGTCGGCGTTCGAAACGGTTCCCGGCCTCATCCCCCTCGTCGTCGAGCACGGCCTGGCGAGCGCGGGCGATGACGCGGTGGTCGCGGGTGCCTGTGAGCTGGTGCTCGAGGCACTGGTGGCGCGGCGCAAGATTTCGCGCAACGACCTCGGACATTACGGTCGCGCACGCGAAGAAGGCCGGCGGCGGCGCAGTGGGAGTGGCGGGGGCGGAAATGAGGAGCCGTTCGGCGGACAGTCCGCCTAGCGCGGTCGTGAACACCGATCAGCCAACATCCTCGCGACGCTGGTTCGCCGCGCGGCGCGACCGTCAGGCATTCCGGAGCTCCGGATACCTCCGAAATGCCCACACGGTAAAGAACACCATCATCGCCGCCATGCCGCCGATCGCCCAGGCCGCGCTGCTGTAACGCGCCACCCAACCTGCGAAAAAGGAGCCGAGGGGATTAATGCCCACGTAGACCGTCATGTAGATCGCCATCACCCGACCACGTAACCGGTCGGGAACCCGCTGCTGCAAAAGCCCGTTGATGATGGCGTTGTTCACGATAAACGCGATGCCCGTAACGAAGAGCATGGTGCCGGAAAACACCACGGCGTGCGAGAGCGTGAACGCGACAATCACCACCCCGAACCCGATCGCACTCACCCGAAGCACCGCACCCCGCGGAAGCACGCTCCCCTGTGCCGCGATCGTGAGGGCCCCGAGCAGCGCGCCCACGCCGAAGCACATCATCAGCGCGCCATAACCGGTGACGTCGAGATGCAGGTGATCGCGGGCCATCACGGGCATCAGTGTGAGCACGGGAATTCCCAGAAATGACAGAACGGCGACAATCCGCATCAGGATCCACATCATTCGGTCGTGGCGCACGTATCGAAGGGCCTCCATCATGCCGTCGAGAGGTGCGGAGTGGGCAACCGGCACCGCCGAGGGCGGCGCCGGCAGGCGGATCATGCGCAGGCCCACGAGCACGGCTATGTAGCTCAGGGCGTTGAATCCGAAGCACCAGGCTAGCCCGAGCTTGGCGATCACCAGCGCGGCGATTGACGGACCGACGATCCGCGCGAGGTTGAAGCCTCCGGAATTGAGCGCGATGGCATGCTGAAGGTCGTCTTTCACCACGAGATCGATGATCAGCGACTGCCGTGCGGGTATCTCAAACGCCGACAGCGTTCCCCCCACCAGCGCGAGCACCACGAGCCAGACCACGCTGATGCGGCCGGACCAGACGAACCACCAGAGCAGCGTTGCTTCGCCGATCATCAGCAGCTGCGCGATTTTCACCAGGCGAAGCTTTTCCGTGCGATCGGCGAGCACACCCGCGGGAAGTGAGAACAGGAGGATCGGCAGGGTGCCCGCGGCACTGACGAGTCCTACGAGGAACGGATCGTTCGACAGCTCGAGCGCCAGCCACGCGATCGCTACCTGCTGCATCCACGTGCCTACGAGCGACGTGGTTTGGCCGATCCAGAAAAGCCGGAAGTTCCGGTGCACGATCAGCGTGCGGAACGGATTCAGCGAGCGAGAGGGGGCAGTGGCCATGGCCCGGGGAAATCTCGCAGGAAGCACATTCGTTGAGCCAGATCGTCGCAGCCGGACCAGACGCCCGACCCGCGCCCGCGAAGAATTCGCCGTGACGACAGTATATTTGGAAGTCCTGCGGAGGGGCCGATGCGTTCGCACACCTACACGAAGTTCAGTCCTCAGACCGCCGACGCGGTCGATCTCCAGTCGCTGCTCGACAATCTGGCCGACTTCCTTCTGCAGTCCGGCTTCGCCGGAGGCGCGCAGTTCCATCCATATTGGGGTGAAACGGGCGACAACGCCGACAAATCTCTCGACGCGCTGAAGCAGGCAATTCTCGATGCGCTGATACAATCCGGCCAATTCACGCCCGAGATGCTCGAGGCGCTCCGCGGTGACGGGGACGAGCTGTCGGAACAGAAGCTCGCCGAGATGCTCGACAGCATCGTGAAACGGCTGATCGCCGAAGGCTACCTCAACCTCGAGCAGCCCCCCGAGATGCCGGCGGGCCACCAGACCGTGACCGGACCGGGCGGTCTGGCTCAGGCTGCCGCGCGCGACGTCCGGTTCGATCTCACCGACAAGGGCGTGGACTTTCTCGGCTATAAAGCGCTTCGCGGAATCCTCTCCTCACTCGGCCGGTCGAACTTTGGATCGCACGACACCGCATTCCTCGCCACCGGAATCGAAGCCGACGGATGGAGCAAGCCATATGAGTTCGGCGACGTCCTCAACCTCGACGTCAATGAGACGCTGAAGAACGCGCTCGTCCGGAATGGAAACCTCGACCTGCCGATCGACCTGGAATACGCCGACCTCATGGTTCGCCAGGCGGAATACCGTTCGAGCTGCGCCACGGTGCTGATGCTCGATTGTTCCCATTCCATGATCCTGTACGGGGAAGACCGCTTCACTCCCGCCAAGAAGGTCGCGCTCGCCCTGACGCACCTGATTCGCACGCAGTTCCACGGCGACACCCTGAAGGTCGTGCTCTTTCACGACGGCGCCGAGGAGATTCCGCTCGGGGCACTCGCAGGCGCGCAGGTTGGGCCGTACCACACGAACACGGCGGAAGGGCTGAAGCTCGCGAAGCGTCTGCTCATGGCTCAGAAGAAGGACATGCGCCAGATCGTCATGATCACGGACGGCAAGCCCAGTGCATTGACCATGCCCAATGGGCAGGTCTACAAGAATTCGATGGGTCTCGACGCCTTCGTACTTCAGGAAACGCTGAAGCAGGTAACCGATTGCCGGCGCTCGGGTATCATGATCAACACCTTCATGCTCGCGCGCGACCGCGCGCTGGTGGAATTCGTCAAGATGGTATCGAGCATCACGCGCGGCCGCGCGTACTTCACCAACACCATGACGCTAGGGCAGTTCATCCTGATGGATTTCCTGAAGCGCAAGACGAAGACCGTTTCATAGATGCTGCCACACGTCCTTGCCGCCCTTCTGGCCCTGACAGCGCCAGCTGACACGACTGCCGATACCACCTACTACGTGACGAACCGGGCCCGCCATCTTGGTCGCCTTGAAAGAGGCATCGGTGATTCGCTCGAGTTCGGATTCGTGGTGTCGCAGATGGTGAGCCGCGGCGGCCGGTTGTCCGGCGAACGACTGCTCGGACGCGTCTCCGCCCGGCAGGTCGATTCCGTGCGGCTCACGCGTGCGGACTTCCTGACGAGACTGCACGCGGCCGATTCTGTTGCTGCCGCGAGTGGCGAGTCGACCGTTTTCTATGTCCACGGCTTCGCGACATCCTTTCGCCGGAGTCTTGCGCAGGGGGCGGAGATTGCGCACCGCGGGCGCTTCGGTGGCCCCTTCGTCGTTTTCGCGTGGCCCGGACACACCGGTTTCGTTGTCTTCCCCTCGGCCCATGCCTTGCTCTCGCGCGCGTATCGCGAAGACTCGACGAGCGCCGGGAAGAGCGCCGCATCGTTCCGTGCCGCCCTCACGGCCGTCCTCGGCGCCACGCGCCCGCGCACGCTGACCCTGGTCGGGCACAGCCTCGGCGCGCAACTCGTGACCGAGGCGCTGCGCGGGCCGTCGCCTCTGCGCGACTCCCTCACTGGTGCGCCGCTTCGCGCCCTGGTGCTGTTCGCGCCGGATATTGCGGCGGACCGCTTTCGTGATTCTCTCGCCGCGTCCATGGCCGAACTCGCGGCGCGGCGCGTGGTGTACGTGTCGTCGTCCGACCGGCTGCTCGCGATCTCGCGTTTCGTCAATCATACCTACCGCGCCGGCCAGTCCAACGGTGCGATCCGGTTCGGCGGCTCCGACGTGGAAATCATTGATGTCACCCACGGCCGTCGGGCGGACCGGAACGCGCGCTGGCTCGTGGACTGGCATCACTCCATGCGCGCCGCGGGCAGTGCTCTGTTTGACTTCTTCGGCGTGGTACGCGGCCGCCCTGCAGATTGCCGAACCATCGATGGGGTCGCGGAGCGAGTGGGTGAGCGGAGTTGGCGGCTCACGGATGTGCCCCTGCCGGAGCATCCGGCCGCGTGCCAGGCGTCGGTGCCGTCCGCCGGGACTCGCGGAGCGTTCGACTGATTCGAGCGTGGCGCCGCTCGCACGTCCAGAGCAGTTAGCTTCCTCCGCGATGCCTCGAGCGCGCGCCGACTCTGCCGGCACCGTCCCCGTTCCCGCCGCCGCGCCCCGCTTTCGGCGTGCACTCCGGACCTGGTACGCCAAGCATCATCGTGACCTGCCGTGGCGTCGCACGCGAGACCCGTACCGCGTGCTGGTGTCCGAGCTGATGTTGCAGCAGACGCAAGTGTCGCGCGTGCTCGGCTTTTACGAGCGCTTCCTGACATGCTTCCCGACCATGCAACGGCTCGCTGATGCCCCTCCCAGGCGCGTGATGGAAGCGTGGGCCGGCCTTGGCTATTACGCCCGTGCGCGCAACCTGCACAAGCTCGCACGCCACGTGACGCGTGCCGGCGGAGACGGAATGCTGCCGCCGAGCGTCACCGAGCTTCGAAAATTGCCGGGAATCGGGCCGTACACGGCCGGCGCGGTGGCGAGCTTCGCCTACGAACAGCGTGCGGCACTCGTTGACACCAACGTGGCCCGGGTGCTCTCACGTGCGTTCGCGCCTCGCCTCAACCCGAAACGCCCGACCGATCTGATACAGCTATGGGCGATCGCGCAGTCGGTGCTGCCACGCACCGGCCGCGCCGCGTGGACGCACAACCAGGCGCTCATGGAATTGGGCGCCCTCGTCTGCACCGCCCGCGTGATGCGATGCGATCGGTGCCCCGTGCGCTCCGTGTGCCGCACGGGCTCCCGCAGGCGCGACCACGGCGCCTGAGCGGCGGGGCGCCACACCCGGCTTAGACCAAACTTACTTCGCGATCTTGTGGCGGTAGTCGAGAATCGACGAATACGGCCTCTCCGCGGGACCGGTGTAGATCTGCCGCGGTCGCGCGATCTTCTGCTCCTTGTCGAGCAGCATTTCCTCCCACTGCGCCAGCCATCCCGCCGTCCTGGCAATCGCGAACAACACCGTGAAGTAGTCCGTCGGGAAGTGCAAGGCCCGGTAAATGAGCCCGGTGTAGAAGTCCACGTTGGGGTACAGCTTGCGCTTGACGAAGTACTCGTCGCTCAGCGCGATGCGCTCCAGTTCGAGCGCAATCTCCATGTCCTTCGTCAGTCCCGAAATTTTCAGGACATCGTCGCAGAGCCGCTTCACGATACGCGCGCGGGGATCGTAGCTCTTGTACACCCGGTGCCCGAAGCCCATCAGGCGATGCTCCCCCTTGCCGCTCTTCACGCTCTCGATGAACGCCGGAATGTTCTTCGGGTGATCAATCTCCGTCAGCATCCGGAGCACCGCCTCGTTCGCGCCGCCATGCAGCGGTCCATACAGCGCCGCGATCCCGGCCGCCACCGCTGAATAGGGATCCACGTGCGATGACCCGACCGCGCGCACCGCGTTGGTGGAGCAGTTCTGCTCGTGATCGGCATGCAGGATGAACAGGATGTCGATCGCACGCGCGTACACGGGATGCGCCTCGTACCTCGGCTCGGACATCCGCGCGATCATCGAGAGATAGTTCTCGGCGTACGGCAGCGAGTTGTCCGGGTAGACGTATGGCATGCCCTTCACGTGGCGGTATGCGAACGCCGCGATCGTCGGCATCTTGGCGATGAGCCGTATGAAGGCGATGTTGCGCTCGCGTTCGTCGAAGATGTTCTTCGACGTGGGATAAAACGCCGAGAGCGCCGCCACTCCGGCGCAAAGCATCGACATCGGGTGCGCATCGTACCTGAATCCCTGCATGAACTGCTTGATGTTCTCGTGCACATACGTGTGGAACGTGATGTCGTGCACCCACTCGTCGTACTCCGGCTGCGTCGGCAGCTCCCCGTGACGCAGCAGCCAGGCTACCTCGAGGAAGCTCGCCTTTTCCGCAAGTTGATCAATGGGGTATCCGCGGTACCGCAGGATCCCCTTGTCACCGTCGATGAAAGTGATGTTCGAGCGGCACGACGCGGTGTTCATGAACGCCGGGTCGTACCCCATCAAGCCAAAATCGTCGTCCCTGACCTTGATCTGCTTCAGGTCGGCGGTCCTGATGGTGTCGTCGGTGATCGGAACGCGGTAGCTCGTACCGGTGCGCGAGTCCTTGATCTCGAGGTGGTCGCCGGTGGAGGGCGGTACCGCTGTCGGGCCTGGCATGTTTCTCTATCCGTAATTCTCTGGAGGGTCTTCGCAGACGCGCGCTACGGCGCCCCTCAAAGCTATCTTGCGGTTCGGCCACGAAGTAGCGCAGCCGGCCATTCCGCCCAGACACGCTGACCCAGCACCCGATTCCTGCCATGGCTTCGAGCGCCCAGGCGGCCCGCCGCCCGACCGACCTCTCCTCCGGAACGGAGGCCACCGCGCTTCGCGACATCGCGGCGCTCACCGCGGACGAGGCACTCGCGCGCGTCCTGAGCCGCCGCACCGGGCTCACCACCGCCGAGGTCGAGGAACGTCGCGAGCAGTACGGCAAGAATGAAGTCGCGCACGAACGGCCGCCCGCCTGGTACGTGCAGCTCGGCCACGCATTCGTGACGCCGTTCACCCTCGTGCTGGTCGCGCTTGCGGCGCTCTCGTTCATTACCGGGGATCAGAGCGCCGCGTACATCATCGCGACCATGGTCGCGCTCGCCACGCTGCTCCGCTTCACGCAGGAATTCCGGTCGACGCAGGCCGCCCAGGCGCTGCGCGCGATGGTGCGCACTAGTGCGCTCGTGGAACGCACGGAGCCTGCAGCCGACGGCGCGACAACGGTCCAGCGCCGCGCGGAACTGCCGATCGAGGAGCTCGTCCCGGGCGACATCGTCTACCTGGCAGCCGGCGACATGATCCCCGCGGACGTGCGCTTGCTCACCGCCAAGGACGTCTTCGTGAGCCAGTCCTCGCT
>JRHI01002993.1_pt1 | contig 10626 bp, 10 predicted proteins | sample 215371 | NCBI WGS metagenome assembly JRHI01 (sample SAMN02929681, study PRJNA255918) | sediment metagenome | biome: cave system; feature: Ice Cave; material: Sediment; isolation source: sediment from deep within a dark volcanic ice cave with no known source of... ... | reverse complement strand
ACCTAGGACCGCGCCGCGCTCCGTTGCCGCTGCCGGCCGCCACAGCTACCGTCCGAATCCGCCGACCCGGCGACTCGAATGGACGTCACGAAAGGGAGTGGCATGACTGTCCCGCTCGGCCCGGTGAGGGTGATCGACGCAGACACACATCTCACCGAACAGCACGACCTCTGGACGAAGCGCGCTCCGGCCGCGTGGAAGGACCGCGTACCCCACGTCACCCAGGTCGATGGATGCGCAACGTGGGTCGTCGACGGCGCGGTGCTCGGCCGCGCGGGCGCGGGGGGTGTCATCGACAAGAACGGCGTCAAAGGACGTTCGTTCGAAGGCCTGTATGAGTGGGAGATCGACCAGGCGCACGAGGCCGCGTATGACCCTCGAGCCCGGGTGGCGCTCATGGACGACATCGGGATCTGGGCGCAGATCGTCTTCCCGGGCGTGGTGGGCCTCGGTGGGCAAGGACTCGCGGACGTGGTGCGAGACGTCGAGTTGCGCACGCTCTGCCTCGAGATCTTCAACGACGCCAGCGCGGAGATTCAGGCCGAGTCCGACGACCGTCTCCTTCCCATGGCCCTGTTGCCGGCGTGGGACGTCGACGCCTGCGTTCGTGAGGCGCACCGAGCGAAGAGCCTTGGCCTACGCGGCGTCAACCTCACCTCCGACCCGCAGGACTTGGGCTCCCCGGACCTCGCGAGCCGGGCCTGGGACCCCGTGTGGGAAGCGTGCAGCTCGTTGGCGTTGCCGGTGCACTTCCACATCGGAGCAAGCCTCACGACGATGAACTACTTCGGGACCTATCCCTGGCCGTCCCACGATGACGACACCAAGCTCGCCATCGGTGGAACGTTGCTCTTCATTGGCAACGCGCGCGTAGTGGTCAACATCATCTGCTCGGGGATGCTCGACCGATTCCCCGAGCTGAAGATCGTGTCGGTCGAGAGCGGCTCCGGGTGGATCCCGTTCATCTTGGAGGCGCTCGAGTACGAGATGGCCGAGAACGCTCCCCAGCTGAGAGCGGCGCTCTCGTTGCGACCTTCCGAGTACTTCAAGCGACAGATCTACGCGACCACCTGGTTCGAGCGCAGCGATCTGGCGTCGATGGTGGCTTCAGTGGGAGAGGACAACATCATGTTCGAAACGGACTTCCCGCATCCGACGTGCCTCTACCCCGACCCGTTGAAGACGGCCGCCGAGAACATGCGAGAGCTGAGCCCCGCCGTTCGACGCAAGATCCTCGGCGACAACGCCGCGAAGCTCTACCACCTCTGAGTGGCGCAATTTACGGGAGCGTCACGGACTTCTGACCCACCGGCCGCCACTCGTACGCCGTGACTTCGGCACCTTCGTACAGAATGCGCGCCCCGAGCTGGTCGTGCACATACGCCATCGTTCTCTCGAGCGCCGACGGCGCGCGCGGCTGGTTTCCTGCGGTCGGTGCGAACACGAATACGACCGCCTGAGCGTCCACCGGCAACCTGGCGTTTGCCCACAACATCGCGTGAACAGACTTCCTGCCGGCGAAGCGCCCGACCACGCCGGACGTCGAGACGACCTCGGCGTCAGCGGGCACCTTCTCACGGACGGCGGCGAGCTCATCCGCCGCCCGGGCGGAGACATGGAAGAGATTGAGCCGGTGGAGATGGTCGCGGTCGTAGACGATGGCGTTGATCATCACGAGCACAAGTGCGCCAATCGCGACGAAGCGCCACCAGTCGCGTCGGCGGCTCAGCGGGAGGAGAAGCAGCAGCGTTCCCAAGACGCTGAAGGCATATACCGGCCCGTTCTGGAAGCCCAGCCTGATGAACAGCGGCTCACCGTTGAGCGTGTTCTCGAGCAGCACGACCACGACGATGCCGAAGCTCCACGGCGCGACGACACCGAAGACCCCGGCCGGGGCGAGATGGTCGGAAACGCGACCAAGCTTGCCCGAGATGGCGTGAAGTGGGCGCGATGGGTGATGCAGCATCCCCATGCCGACGCTGATCAGACCACCGAGGCCTTCCACCGGCTTCGGGGACGACGCGAGGTACGAGTACCTCACCAACCCCGAGCCGAGGTTCGCGCCGAGCAGGCCGACCAGCAGGATCCATCCGAGACCGACGCCGAGAAGGTGGAGGCCGTCGCGACGCGTACGTCGACTCGCGATGAGAAACGAGAGCCCGATCCGATCCCGGCGATGTAGGTCGCGGCGACATCACCACACGCGAGGGTCAACGCGACCCAGACCCACGCCCGACGACGCCCGGACCAAAACTCCCACGCCGCGAGCACCACGAAGAACGTGGCGAGGGGCTCGTAATGGAAGTCCTCGTTGGCGAGCTTGTAGATCCACGGGTTGGCGACGAGGAGCACGAGCGCGACCGGCACCGTGAACGTGACCGGCCAGCCGCCCCGTCGCTGGCGTGTTGCCGACCAGACCCAGGCCAACACGACCGCCTCGGTTCCGACGACCGCGAGATCTTGGAGATAGAGCATGGAAAGGCCGTCGTCGCGACGGAGCCGACCGAGGAGTCCCAGCGGCCACGCAATGAGCTCGAAGTGGCTCTGCCAGAAGGAGTACCCCGCGAGCGTGCTTCGCGGGTTGAGATCGCCGGATCCGATCTGGTGCCAGGCCTGGTGAAAGAACGCAAAGTCCACGGACAGATTGAAGTGCTGCCATTGGTGCCGGCTTTGCACGATCAGTACGACGAGCTGCACGAACAGAGTGGCGACGACGACGGCCATCAGGGTGCGCGTCGAACGCGAAGGTCTCGCGGACACTGGCGCGCCTGACCCGGTCGTGGATCGAGGCGCGGTCACGCGTGTCTCCAGCACCCTCTCCGCGACGCGCACGAATATGGAAGCTAATACCGCGCCCCGCCGCACAACGTGATCTACCTTGGAGTCGCGTGATGTATGTCGACGCGCTAGGTCTGGCTCGCGCCAAGAGCACTCTGGGCGTTCCGCTCATGACCCTGGACACAACGCGTGACGCGCTCGCCTGAGCGCGCGACGCGACGGCGGCGGGAGGAGCGACGGGACGTCGTCGTCGTCTGGTCGGTCCGAGACCGACCATCCCGGTAGCGTCCTGTCGGTGCTGAGCCTGCTGCTGCTCGCCATGAGTGTCGGCGCGTCGAACCTGGCTGCGTCCATTGGGCTCGGCATGGCGGGCGTCGACAACCGAGCCCGGCTTCGGGTTGCGCTGGTATTCGGCCTGTTCGAGGCAGGCATGCCGCTCGTCGGTCTCGCTGTGGGCCACGGCGTGGCGTCGCAGCTTGGCGCCGGCGCGGACAAGCTCGGCGGCGCGCTCCTCGTCGTAGCCGGGGGCTACACCGTCATAGCGGGCCTGCACGCGCCTGAGGAGACCGTTCCGGCCACTGACCGTATCGGCCGCCTCATCGTCACCGGCCTCGCACTCTCCGTCGACAATCTCGTGGTTGGCTTCGCGCTCGGGACGGTGCACGTGTCGTTCATCGTCGCCGCTGCGGTCATCGCCGCGGTGAGTGTCGCCATGAGCCTGGCGGGCCTGGAGCTTGGCGGGCGTTTGGGCAGTGGGTTCGAGCACCGAAGTGAAGTCGTCGGTGGCGCGGTGCTCGTGTTGGTGGGTCTTGCACTCGCGATCGGTCTCCTCGGCTGACTCCCGAGCCGTGTGCGGTGCATTTCGCGCTGGGTTACGCGATTCCGAACCAGCTGAGGACCGTTTCGGCGAGCAACAGTGTCGAGAGCCCGGCGACCGCAACGACAGAGGTGGTAGCGACAATCCGGAAGATCGGACCGTTTGCGGCCGGACCGAGGACGCTGCGCCGATTGGCGAGGATGAGGATGAACACAAGGATCACCGGTGTGATCAGACCTTGAAGCACTTGAGTGCCGATCAGCAGGCGGATCAAGTTCACCGGGGTGAGCGCCACCGCGGCACCCACGATGACTTGGAATGTGAACAGGCCGAGGAATAGCGGGGCTTCGCGAAAGCGCCGGGAGACGGAGCGTTCGACGCCGACGGCTTCGGAGATGGCGTAGGACGTGGAAAGGGGCACGACCGCACCGGCGAGCGCGGACGCGCCGAGGAGCCCGACCGCGAACAGCAGCTCCGCGGCGGAACCCGCGACCGGCCGGAGTGCTTCGGCCGCTTGCCTGGCGCTGGTGAGTGGCCCATGACCGCCGATCACGGCTGCGGTGGCAATGATGATGAACATTGCGATCACGTCGCCGAAGATGGCGCCCCCTACCGCGTCGATGCGCTCCAGCCGGTACTCCTCCGGGCCGATACCCCGGTCGACGACACCGGCGGCGGTGTAGAGCTGCATGTACGGCGAGATGGTCGTGCCGATGAGAGCAACGCCGAGGAAGATGAAGTCTTTGCTGGCGATGAAATGCGGCACGACGGTGTCGATGGCGACGGTGTGCCAGTTGGGGTGGCCGAGCACCGCGGCGATGGGATACGCGAAAAAGACGAGGGACAGCAGAAGGAAGACCCGTTCGGCGTAGCGGTAGGAGCCGAACATCACGAGCGCCCAGAGCGCGATCGCAGCGAGCGGTACCGAGAGGTAGCGGGAGACACCGACGAGCTCGAGCGCAGCGCCGATGCCGGCGAACTCCGAAACGACAAGTCCGAGGTTCGCGAGCAGGAGGCAACCGAGCGCAAGAGCGGCCAACCGGACGGAGAACTGCTCGCGGATCAGCGCGGCGAGACCCTTGCCGGTGAAGGCGCCGAGTCGTGCGCTCATCTCCTGAACCACGATGAGCCCCACCGTGACGAGCACCATGAAAAAGAGCGTCCGGTACCCGTACTGCGATCCTGCCGATGCGTACGTCGCAATCCCGCCCGCGTCATTACCCGCGTTCGCCGCGATCAGTCCCGGACCGGCGATCGCAAGGTACGCGAGAAAGCGCGTCCGACGTCGGAGCCGCCGCGGCGCGTCGACAACCTCGCGTGTCCCGGCTGGAATCACCGCAACAAGCGCGGGAAATGGAACTTCCCCCGATCCGGGACGAACGCATCGATGACGTCGTCGGCCAGAATCCGACCGACCGGCCGGTCGTCGACAACCACGAGTAACGAGGACCGCCGCGCGTCGATCAACCCTTGCGCGACCTCGTCGAGTGGCGTATCGGGAGCGACGGACGGGCACGGATGCTCGGCGACGAGTTGCCCGACGCGTCGATCGTCGGGCGCGAGGAGCAAGTCGAACAACGGAACATCGTCGAGCAGCCCACCGTCACCGTCGACGACGGCGACCGCGTCGATGTCTGCGCTGTGCTCCTGAGACTCTGCGAGGCGCCGTCTGACCGTCGCGACAGTCTCGCTGGCGGGCACGCAAACCACGTTCGTGGTCATGATGCCGCCCGCCGTATTGACGGGATATTCGAGCAGGACTGCGAGACGCTGCGCTGTAACCGGTGGCATGTGTTCGAGGAGTTCGCTGCGCTCGTCGGCGACGAGCCCGCGCAGCGCGTCGGCTGCTTCGTCGGGCTCCATCGCTGCGATGAGCGCAGCAGCCTGCTCTGGTGGTGCTTCCCGCAGCAGCGCCTCCAGCTCACCGGGTTCCATCTCCTCCAGCGCGTCTGCAGCCGTGGCCGGTTCGAGCGACTCCAACAACTCCTGGCGTTCATCACGGCCCAGATCCTCGAGCAGGTCGGCGAGTTCGCCAGGGCGAAGCGCGTGCAGCCCTGTGTGCGCGACGCGCAGTCGTACGTGTGTCTCGGGGTCGCTGAACGATTGGATCGAGGCCCAGTCGATGACACGCTCGGGCGTCGGGCGGGTTCGCCAGCGCGACGGTCCCAGCCGCCGGAGGAGCGACGCGGTGCTCACGTCCACACCGACGAGCAAAATGCGGCCCGCAACCGGCGCGAGGTACAGGTCAGCGGCGCGGATGACCTGCACGCCGTCAACATCGACGAGCTGATGATCCAACACGTCCTTCGCCAGCGCGACTTCTCCCGGCCGCCGCTGGAAATCCTGGAGGTCGAGGCGCGCCGATCGCAACATGACCGCATCGTGAGTGATGTTCTCGACCTGGCTCGCGGGAACGAACGCCAGCCGTCGCGCCACGCGTACAACGAGACCCGTCATCGGCGGATACCGGGTCACTCCGTCCCAACGCGCGACGACGTCAACGAGCTTGCCGATCTCCGCGCCGCCCTGATGGCGGACCGGTCGGCCGACCAGACCGGCAAGGGAAACAAGCGACTCCCTGACCGCGCGCCGAGCCAAGAGCTGCTCCGAACGCGCGCGCCGACGACGACGAAGCGCGCCCGCAGGAGAAGACGGCCGACGAACCACTCCAACCTCCTGAGTAAGAGGGACGAGGACGCGACGCATTGCCCATCGGGGCCTGCCCGACCCTCTACCGACGAGGCGCGAAGATCAGTGGGCGCCGCGAATCAGGGGAAGGCCGGGCCGGCTACGACTACTCGGGGGCTCACCCAGCAAGGCCCTCACCTCCTCTGGTCGACCAACACTCGGAGAATACCGGCCCGGGTTTGCTCTCCGCCCCAATTCCAAGTGTCGAGCGCGACGAACGCTCCTCGGACGCGCGAGCACGAGATCTCGCGCCGCCAGTCATCACCCGCGGGAAGTTTGGTGCGAACAGATACACGTGACGACCACGAGCGCGCTCCGCCTCACTCCTTCCCGGGTCATGGACGTCCCGGGCCAAACCGTCTTCACCATGACCTCAGACCGCGCCGACGAGAGCGATGCTGCCGTGCGCAGGAAGCGCGCTCCGACACTTCGCTGTGCGCGCGTGGACGGGGAGGTACCGGTGCCCGATCGGGTGAATCTCTCTCGCGTTGGCTTGACCGCGCCAACGCGGGTCGACATCAGCCACATGGTCCACTCCGTTCTCACAGGGCTGCTCGTCGCGCAATGCGAGTGAGTTCGGCTCCCGTTCGTTGGAGAGAGGGGCTGGATACCGCTGCCCTGCCGCAAGTAGGTTCCGGATGCGGAGTGTTGGGCGGGAGGTTCGGCTGGCGTGAGTGCGCTACGCCGAAGGCGTTCTCTTTTTGCGTGTCGACGCACACGCGCGCGTGTTGCGCGGGGCGCTCGGGCACGACGTCTTCTGAGAAGACGTCGGCGTCGGCAGCGGGTACGGCGCTGCGCAGTTCTCGCGTTGGTCGTCGGCGTCGTGTCGGTGCAGTTGAATCCAGTCGATGTTCGGCTGAGTCGTGCCCTGTCGGACACGCTGAGTTTGGCCTTTGACGTTCCGACGAGGTTCGCTCCGTTGGCGTCCGGGCCGCGTCTGGTTGCCCAGGATGGGCGGGCGATCGTCCCGGCTGCGTTCATCAGCCGTTGGCCGGTGCGCGTCCACGAGCTTCCGGTGGTTGTCCGTGATGCGGTGCTCGCGGCAGAGGACTCGGGCTTCTATCACAACGGCGGGATAGACATCGCGGCTTTGGAACGTGCTGGTCTTGCGGATCTGCGGGCGCGACGGGTGGTAGTCGGCGCAAGCACGATCACCGAACAGTTGGCGAAGCTGAACTTTACCGGAAGACGTCGTTCGGTCGTGCGCAAGGTTCGGGACGCAATCGCGGCCGCGGAGCTTCAACACCGGTATAGCAAGGATGCGATTCTTGAGCGGTATCTCAATCAGGTGTACTTGGGCCGCGGTGCGTACGGGCTTGGCGCGGCATCGCGCGCCTACTTCGACGTTGCCCCGCAGTCCTTGACAATCGCGGAGGCTGCGACGTTGGCGGGCTTGATTCGCGCACCGTCTGCGTTCGATCCGATCGCTCGGCCTCGCGAGCTCGAAGCACGACGCAACCATGTGATCGCACTCATGCACTCGCACGGCTGGTTGAGCGCAGCCGATGCACAGCGGGCGTCGGCAGAACCCCTGGCGATCTCGCCGGACCATTCGCGCGACGTCTCGGTGTTCGTGGACGCGGTCCGCCACGAGGCGTCGGCGCTTCCCGCGCTGGGTCGCACATCACAACAGCGCCAAACGGTGCTCGCGCGTAGTGACCTGACGATCGAAACGACCCTCGACCTCGACGAGTTCGCGGCGGTGAAAAACGCGACCCCCACTCTCATCGGCGGTCCGGGAGGACCAGCCGCCGCGGTCGCGGTTGTCTCGTCTGAGGACGGTGCGGTGCGCGCCGTCTACGAGGATCCGCACGGACGGAAGGGCTTCCCGATACTTTCCGCCCCTGGCGGACCTGACTCAGCCGGGATGATCGAATCCGCGTTCGCCGCTCGAGCCCGCGCCGCGAGTGATGGACTGCAAGCGCCCAGCAAGGCTGCAGCCGAGAGTCTCCTCCGCGCACGCGCGCTGGGACCGAATCCGAATCTGTTGCAGGTCGCGGCCGCGTCCGTCGCTTTCGACAACACCGGCCGCACCCTCGTGCCCTACACGATCCGTCAGATCCTTGACGCCCGAGGCCGAGTCCTGTACCGCCATGCCGGCTACCAACCGGCAGGACGCGCCCAAGCCGATGCCGGATACGCCGAGATCGCGCAACGGAAAGCCGACACCGCAGCCCACATCGCCGTTGCGACCACACCGCAAACCACTGATACCTGGCTCGTTGGCTCAACTTCACGTCTTTCCGTCGCGACCTGGACCGGCGTCCCCGGCTGCAGCGTCCCAGCTCACCCGCTCACCGAGACGAACGCATTCGAGACGCGCGCTGCCGGCTTCGCCCGCGACGTCCTCGGCGTGAAGTCGACCTTCCTTGACGTCGCGGCTCACGCGAAGGCTCTGAACGACAACGGCCCATCCTCCACACACACGATTGCGCAACTCCAGGCGAATCTCGTCACCGCGCTCGCGCGTGCAGGCGCCTCCAAGATCGCCGCCGCCGTCGATATCGACGGCCACGGTCGAGTCTTCGATGCGAACGCGTACATCCCGATGCCCCCGGCGTCGACGAACAAGCTCTACACCGGCGCGGTCGCGCTCGGCGTCCTCGGACCCAACTATCGCTTCCGCACCGAGGCTCGAAGCCCCACGCGGCCCACCAAAGGCGTCGTGCGCGGCGAGCTCGACCTCGTCGCTGCCGGCGATCCGACTTTCGACGTGGACGCGCTCGCACGCCTGGCCCAAGATGTCGCCCGCGCCGGCGTGCGACGCATCGACGGCGACATCGTCATCGACGACACCCACTACGACAACAACCACAATGCGCCCACCTGGGATACACGCGACGTTCCCGACCAGGCCGGACCGCTCTCGGCCCTCGCGGTCCAAGAAAACCGCTGGCGATGCGATGCAGCGTACAGACAAGACCCCGCCCGCTCCAACGGCCAGCTCTTCGCGCAGCTTCTCGCCCAAGCCGGCGTTCACGTACAAGGAAACATCCGCATCGGTCCCGCGACGCCCGCCACATTCACACTCGCACAACACATGTCGGCTCCCCTCACCACAATCGTGACCCACATGTTCCAGCAGTCCGACACCTTCACGGCCGAACTTCTCCTCAAAGAGATCGGCACTCGCATCGGCGACCCGACCACCGCCGGCGGAGCCGAGGTCGTCCGCCGGAAGCTGCACGACGCCCACATCACCGCCACCGTCGCCGACGGATCCGGCGTCTCACCACTGGACCACACCACGGCTGCGGACGAGGTGACCTGGCTCGCCCGGATGCAGCCACAGATCGAAGCACTCTTGCCCATCGCCTGCATCAACGGAACCCTCGCCGATCGCATGTGCTCCACAGCTACACGAGGCCGCGTCCACGCCAAAACCGGCACGCTGCACGCGACCGCCGACCTCGCGGGCTTCACCACCACGATGTCCGGAAAACCCGTCCGCTTCGCGATCCTCCTCGACGGCGTCCACAACATCCTCGATGCCAAACAAGCCATCGACCAAGCGGTCACCGCGATCGCCACATCCGACCTATAGGGACGCGAAGCAGCTCACCATGAATCAGCGTGAGCCGATCACGGGTGGGGTCGTCAAGCGCAGATTGGCCGTTCTTCGGATTGGCGGCGTCGAGCGCACGCGAAAGCCGGCGGAGCCCACCATGACCGATCCACCGGCGAGTGCGCTGCAGCCTCGTGAGGTGCAGTTTCGTCGTACGCCCCCAGGGACTCGAACCCTGAACCCGCAGATTAAGAGTCTGCTGCTCTAACCAGTTGAGCTAGGGGCGCGCRSNASCCAKRSTASYCGGSTCNGCGTGCGGCCCTCACCGGGCCTACCGTTCGCCGAGAGCAGAGGAGAGCGGCCGATGAAGGTGCTGGTGACGGGAGCGAGCGGGCTGATCGGCACCGCGGTGACCGACGCGTTGCGTGCGCGCGGCGATGAGCCCGTCGCGCTGAGCCGGAGCGGTCACGGCGCGGACGCGCTCAGTTGGGATCCGGCGCGCGGCGAGCTCGACGCCGGCGCGTTGGAGGGCATGGACGCGGTGGTGCATCTCGCCGGTGAGGGGATCGCGGAGCGTCGGTGGACCGAGGACCAGAAGCGCGTGATCCTCGAGAGCCGCACCGGCGGGACGAGCCTGCTCGCGTCGACGCTGGCGCGTCTTGCCGTACCGCCGAAGGTGTTCGTGTCGGGGTCGGCGGTCGGTTACTACGGCGACCGCGGGGACGAGGAGCTCACCGAGCAGAGCAAGCCCGGCGACGGATTCCTCGCCGACGTCGTCGCGCGGTGGGAGCGCGCGGCCACGACGGCCGAGAGCGCGGGCATCCGTACGGTGCGCATC
>JRHI01002992.1_pt1 | contig 10628 bp, 11 predicted proteins | sample 215371 | NCBI WGS metagenome assembly JRHI01 (sample SAMN02929681, study PRJNA255918) | sediment metagenome | biome: cave system; feature: Ice Cave; material: Sediment; isolation source: sediment from deep within a dark volcanic ice cave with no known source of... ... | reverse complement strand
GGCCGGTGGCGGGTCGCCGGCCGCGAGCCCGGTCGCCGCGGCGCCGAAGATAGACGCCTCCAAACTGAACATCGCGTTCCTGCCGAAGGACGTGGTCAACCCGTACTTCGTCACATCTGCGAAGGGCGCGCAGGAAGCGGCCACCGAGCTGGGCGGTAAGTTCCAGCAGGTCGGTCCGCAGACGTCGAACGCGGCCGAGCAGGTGACCTACATCCAGACCCTGACCCAGCAGAAGGTGGCCGCGATCGTCGTCTCGGCGAACGACACCAACGCCCTCTCGCCGGCGCTGAAGGACGCCGCCGCGCAGGGGATCAAGGTCATCAGCTTCGACTCCGACGTCGCGCCGGACGCCCGAGTGGCCTTCGCCAATCAGGCCGACTCCGAGCAGATCGGCCGGATCGAAGTCCAGATCATGGGCAAGCTCCTCAACTGCGCGGGCGACATTGCCATCCTCTCGGCGGCCAGCACGATGACCAACCAGAACACCTGGATCGGCTTCATGAAGGACGAGCTGGCCAAGAAGGGCTACGAGAAGATGAAGCTGGTCACGATCGCCTACGGCGACGACGACCCGCAGAAGAGCCACGACAAGACGGTCGATCTGGTCAACGCCTACCCGGACCTGAAAGGCATCATCTCCCCGACGACGGTCGGCATGACCGCGGCGGCGCAGGCCCTTGAGGAAGCGAACCGCGGCGGCGCCTCCAGCAACCCGATCGCGCTGACCGGGCTCAACCTGCCGAACCAGACCAAAGCCTACGTCAAGAGCGGCACGGTCAAGATGTTCGCCCTCTGGAACCCGGCCGACCTCGGCTACCTGGCGTACTACATGGCCGCGCTCGCGATCAACGGCCAGTTGACCGGCAAGGAAGGCGAGACCTTCACCGCCGGTAAGCTCGGCGGCTACACCGTCGGCAAGAACGGCACGGTCCTCCTCGGCCCGCCGTTCGTCTTCACCAAGGACAACATCGACCAGTTCAACTTCTAGAACAAACCCTCACCCCCAGCCCCTCTCTTACGATTGGGAGGGTCGGCTTCAACATAACGTGCGGTGGAGAGGGGCCGGGGGGTGAGGGCCCGACGAGGCGTTCAAGCGGAGCGGTCTGAGTACGCTGGCTATCGTCGTGTGCCGGGCTGGCTGGCCCTCGACCCAGGCGCAGCACGCAGTGCCCCCACGACCCGTCAATCCGTCTTGGTCGCCGTATGAGCCCCGGAGGGGCTGATCGGTTGAGCGCGACACTTCAGTACCGGGTGTGGCTGGGCTCCCCATGAGCCGAGCTGGGGTGAGGACCACCCACCTTCGGTCTCCCGTCGCCGGGCTATCCGTCGTACACCAGCGGCCGCACCGTCATCCGGCCCTCCTCCGGCCGGATCTCGATCACCACGTCGGGATGGTTCGGGAGGAGCACGTCGGGACCGCCCCCGGCGGGAGCAATCACCAAGACGTCGTTGGCGCCGGTTTCCATGATGTCGGTGACCGTGCCGACCGGTCCACCGCCCTCATCGAACGCTTCCAGACCGATCACTTGGTAGAGGTAGTACTCGCCGGGCAGCAGGGGGCGCGCGTCGCGGCCGGAGATGCGGACCACCTTGCCGCGCAAGGCGACTCCCTGCTCGCGCGTCCGGATGCCATCGAGGCGAATCAGCGCCTGATCGCCCGTCCAGCGGAGGGCGATCAGGCGGCGCGTCATCGGCTCGTCGCCGACGTAGACGCGCTTGACCGTCCGCAGATGGTCGGGATCGTCGGTCGTCAGCCGCAGCTTGAGCTCGCCCTGCACGCCGTGCATGCCGACAATGACCCCGACCGCGAGGCGAACCTCCGAGAGTGGCGTCACCGGATCGGGACCCGGGGTTTCGACGAGACGGTGGGGACGCGCCGGGCGCGGCTCCCGCGGCCGGCGGCCCAGACGCCGAACGTCCAGGGGTCGTCCCACCGGAGCCGCCTCGGACGCGGCGGCGGCGCCGGATGGCGCGGGTTTCGACTCGGCTTGAGACTCGACCGGCGGCACGGCGCCGGCGTTTGCCGGTGCCGTGCCGCTAGGCTTGCCATGGGGTGGGCGCCGGCGCGGACGGGACGGATGGGGGCGCGGTGCTTCGCCGCCCTGAGGGCTAGCCTTCGATGTCGAGGCTGGCACGGATGTTGTGGCGCGAGCCGGCGATCATGACGAGCGTGCGCATCGCGCGCGCGATCCGCCCCTGGCGGCCGATCACCTTTCCCATCTCGCCTTCCGGCACGCGCAAGTTGAGGTGAATGGCGGAACCGCGCTGCTCAGCCGTGACCGCGACGTCGTCGGCCACGTCGACCAGATTCGTCGCCAGATAGAGAACCAGTTGCCTGAGCTCCTCGGCGTGCGTTGCCTCGGCCATGCACCACTCCGAACAGACGACCCGTGTCGGCAAGCACCGGCAGGGGAAACACCAGGATTGCCGGCAACGGGTTCCGCGGCGAGCACCGCGACCGATCACATCGAAGGGTCAGAGCCGTCCAAGCGACCAAATCACAGGCCGACGCGGCACCAACGATCGGCGACACCGGCGCCACCGGTTCAGTCCGCGGCGGTGTTCCCGCCCACGGTCTCCGTGGGCGGCGCCTTGGCATCGGGCACGAGGCCATGGTGGAACAGAATGTCGCGCACGGTGCCGGTCGGCTGCGCGCCGACGCTCAGCCAATGCTTGATCCGGTCCTCGTTCAGCTTGATCGTCGAGGGGTTGGTCAGCGGGTCGTAGAAGCCGACCGCCTCGATGAATCGACCATCGCGCGGCGACCGACTATCGGCGGCGACAATGCGATAGCTCGGCCGCTTCTTGGCTCCCATTCGCCGCAGGCGAAGCTTGATCACGCGTGGGTGCTCCCTCTCTATCGCACATGCGCGAACCGTCGATCATCCACCTGACCACGGAAGTCCGCGCCTGTCCCAAGCTTGTTGAGCAAACCGAGACCAACCCGTCGCGGGCCGCGACCGACCTGACGGTTTATAGCATCTGTCTCGACGCGCGTCAACGAAGCGCGCTGCGCCTATCGCGCCGCGATCGGGAGGCCCTGCCGGCGGGTCCAGGAGGCATCCATCGCGGTCGCCATGCACGCCACGACGATCGCCTGGGTCAGCTGCTGCGGGAGCCCGAGCGCGGCGGCGCGCGTGCTGATCTGGAGCGGTCCGTGTCGCCCGACAAGAGCCTCGGCGATGACGCGGCTGGGACGAGGAGCGGGGTCATCAAACAGCGGCTGTGGAAGCATGTCGAACGCGCGTCCTTTCACGAGGTGTCCGGTGCGTGCGGTCGACCGGACACGCGGGCGGCCCGATCCGCGCCTCGGGCGGAAGATGGGGGACCGCTTCCATTCGTGCTATCGTAACGGTGTTAACAGCCCATGGCAACGGGGTACCGACGTCACTTTTTGTCCGATTTGACCATTCCGGGCATCAGCCGCGTCACCCGGGCCCCATGGCCGCCTCAGAACTCGCTGCCCGCCACGCCCTCCGGGTCGATCTCCGCCAGCAGCGCCAGCTCGCGCGCCGTCGGTGCCGGCGTCCGGGGCGTCGCCGCGTCGACTTCGATCGGAAAGCCCGTGGCGGTGCGGAGCTCATCCGGCCGCACGCCAGGATGGATACTCTCCACTTCCAGGCGGCCGTGGCGCCGGACGAAGACACAAAGCGGCGTCACGACGCGCTCGACGTTTCCCTCGGCCGTCACGAAGTCGAGCCGCTCAACGAAGGTCCGCGGGTCGTGCTTGGTCCGCCAGAGAATTGTGCGGCGGGCGGCGGGCATCAGCGCCGCGCTGCCCGCCCCACCCGGCAGCCGCACCTTCGGCCGCGTGAACTCCCCGATCACGCTCATGTTGATCCGACCCCGTCCGTCGATCTGGACGCCGCTGAGGAACGCCGTGTCGAGCCGGCCGCGCGCCGCGAGGTCGAACAGGTCGGTCAAGGTGACGAGCGACCGCGTGCCCTTCAGCAGGAGCGGGTCCACGGTCGAGACCGGCAGCCGTGCCGGCCGCGGATCGGTGCTGCCGGTAATGTTGAGATAGACGAGGTTGGGCGCCTGCAACCGCTTTGCGAGCAGGATCGCGACCATCGGCAGCGGCGAGGCGACGCCGTGAAACACCGTCTCCCCGTCGCGGAGCAACCGGGCGAGCGAAACGGCCATCAACGCGCGCGGTCCAACCGCCGTCGTGGTTGCCACGCTGGAACCGGCCACCACGTTCTGTCACACGCCCGCGAAGGCGGGCGCCAGCACCCGCTCCTCGACAAAACGGCGGAACGCAACCTCGTCCTTGCTCGCCGCCACGTACTCGGCCAGGTATCCGGCGTCGTAGTCGTACGCGCCAGCACACGAGCAGGGCCAGGCGCCACGCGGCGCCTCCACGACCGCATCGACCATGAACCCCGGGATTGCCACCGTCTCCGGAGCGTCCTCGAACGTCGCGCCGTCGACGATCCGCTCCGCCGTAATCACGACGTGGCAGGCCGCCTGCGCCATCAGCACGTCCTCGAAACGCGTGCCGACGATGCGCGCGTTCCCCTCACGATCCGCTTCCTGGACGTGGACAATCGCGACGTCCGGCAGGAGCGCCGGGATCGCGACGACCTCCTTCCCCGTGTATGGATCGGCCACGGCGCGGAACCCGCGCGCCGCCAGCAGGTCGGACCCGAACATCCCAGCGACCGGCATGAACGGCACGCCCTGGATCGCCGCCCGCAACCCGGCGATCACCGTGTAGCAGGCGTGCTCCTTCACCTCCAGCGCGCCCCGCTCAACCGCCCGCCGGTAGCTCGGCGCCATCCCGAACACCGTCTCGAACCCGACAAACCCGACCGAGGCGCTCGCGGCGCACCCCGTCCCCGCCAGGAGATCGACGTCGTACGCTCCGGCCGTCTTGATGATCTCCAACCCGCGCCGCCCGTGCCGGACGATCTCGTGGACCGCCGCGCACGGCCCGCGGTGTAGCGTGTTGCCCCCCAGCGCTACCCGCGCCCCGTCGGTGACGGCTGAGATCGCGTCGGAAAGGGTGGTGAGCTTGTCGCGCATGGTGAACCTCCGAGCCGCGGCATCCGATACCCGGCGTTGACATGCCGGGTGTCGAAGGTGCCCGGCGTTGAAACGCCGGGCTCAACCGACAAAGCCCCTCCGGGGCTAGTACGGAGTATGGAGCCACCTCGCCGCCTGGCCGCCTGGCCGCCTAATGCATCGAAATCCCGCCGCCGATGTTGATCGCGGCGCCGTTGATGAAACCGGCTTCGTCGGAGCAGAGGAAGACGATCAGACCGTTGACGTCTTCCGGCGTCTCGTGTTTGCCGATCGGGGTGTGGGTCAGGACGTAGTCGAAGTGCCCCTGCGGGAAGGCCGCGCGCGTGCCCGGCGTGTCGAGCAGCGTCGGCGTCACGTAGACCGTGGTAATCCCGTGCGGCCCCAGCTCGTTGGCCAGCGCGCGGGTGAAGGCCATCACGGCGCCTTTGCTGGCGACGTAGTGAGCGAACCCCGGCGTGCCCATCCAGACGGTATCGGAGCCGATGTTGATGATCTTGCCCTTGCCCTGGCGACGCATCGCCGGAACGACCGCTTTCGTCGCCAGGAACGTCCCGTCGACGTTGACACGCAGCCGCGTCTTCCACTCGTCGTAGGTCAACTGATCCCACGGACAGGCCGTAAAGAGCCCGGCGTTGTTGATCAACACGTCGATCCGGCCGAAGGCGCGTTCGGCCTCGGCGGCCATCCGTTGGGTGTCCTCCTCGGACCTGACGTCGGTCTTGACGAAGATCGCGTCGCCGTGGCCGCTCAGCTCCTTTTCGAGCACCGAGCCGTCCTTGATGTCGGCCATCACCACCTTCGCCCCTTCGTGGACGAGCCGCCGCGCGATCGACGAGCCAATCTCGCCGACGCCGCCGGTGATGACGACGACCTTGTCCTTCGCGGATATTGGCACGGCCCTCACCCCCCCTCCCCTCTCCCGCGCACCGGGAGAGGGGAGCTTGCGCTCGTCGTAGCGCCGCTCGATTCAACCGTCCGGTCCCCGCCGGCGGCGCCGCCCGGCGTGCCCACGCTCCCCTCTCCCGGTGCGCGGGAGAGGGGCGGGGGGTGAGGGCTGGCGCCCGGAACGAAGAGATCGAGCTGCGGGTCGCGTTCGGGCCAGACCTGCCAAACAACGAGAGCGGCCGCCCGCGCGGGCGGCCGCTCTCGTTGACGGGTCACGGAGAGACGTCCTGCGCACTCCCACGGCCCTCTTGGGCAACGGAACAGGCTAGCAGCCGACGTTGACGCCCTGGTGCTCGCCCTGCTGGTCGCAGAGGATGCCATCAGCCGCCACGTCGTTGCCGGGGGCATTCTCAGTTTCGGCCGCGCTCTCCGCCTCAGCGCCGGTTTCCTGCGTTGTCTGCTGCGCCGAGACGCCCAACGCCTTCCCGCTCACCTTGGCGGCCAGGAGCGTGCCGCCCTGAACCTTGGCTGTGCCGGCCCCGTCCGGAGTGGTCTGGTCGCCGCACTCAAGCGCATCGGCGTCGGCAGCGGCGGCGCTGTCCGTACCCGTGTCGGCTTCGGCCGGATCGGGTGCGGTGCTCTGGTCCTGCACGGCGTCGGTGTCGTTCGGGTTCTCGGCGGCGTCGGCCGCCTGCGACGCGCAAGCCGCAGCCTCGGGCTGCGTCTGGGCCTTCGGCAACGCCGCCAAGCGGAATGACGTTCCCGCGTCGAGACCGGCACCGGCACCCTGAGCTATCGCGCTGGCGTACGTGGACAGCGGCGCGACGGTGCTCGTGGCGCCGACGGCACCGCCGCTCAGCAGGATTAGGCCGAGCGCGAGACCCGCCACCCCGATCAATCGTGTCCGCATGATCTCCTCCGTTTCGACTTCCAAACGAGACGTTCTCGCCGGGCCGCGTTCAACATAGGGTCCCAACATGAAATGACGGTGAGCCGAAACTAAAGTTTCACGGCCGGATCGGGTTGCGCGCGCCCATCGCCGATCGCGGCGGGGGCGGCGGCGCGACGGCCCGCCGGGAGCGCCGGAGCGGGGTCCGCGCGTGCCGGAAGGGTCACCTCGACCCGAGTCCCGCGACCAAGGTCGGAGCTGAGGGAGATCGTTCCGCCGAGCGCCTCGACGATGGCGCGGCAGATGCTCAGCCCCAAACCCACACCACCGTGCGCCCGCGCCCGCCCGTGATCGGCTCGGTAGAAGCGGTCGAAGACGTGGTCCACATGCTCCGGTCCGATCCCGGTCCCCGTGTCGTTCACCCAGAGCCGGACCCGTTGTCCCTGCTGTCGGCAACCGACGGCGATGCGCCCACCCACCGGCGTGTGACGCAGGGCGTTGTCTAACAGGTTGACCAGCACCTGCACAAGCAAGTCTTCATCTCCCACCATAACCGCTCGGGACGACTCGTCGAGCAGCGCGACGCCGGCCTCGTCGGCGAGGTCGCTGTACTGCTCCAGCACGAGCCGCACGGTCTCGACCAGATCCACCGGGACGCGCTCGACCACCAGCTGCTCGGTGTCGGCGCGGGCGAGGGTGAGCAGGGTGCTGACCAGGCCGGTCAGGCGCATCAAGTCGCCGTCCAGACCGATCAGCGCGTCCTGGTACTCCGCGGCCGAGTGCGGCCGCGCCAGCGCCAGATCGATCTGGCTGCGCATCAGGCTGAGCGGGGTGCGCAGCTCGTGCGCGGCATCGCCGGTGAAGTGCCGTTGCCGTTCGAAGGCGTCCTCGATCCGAGCGAGCATACCGTCGAAGGTGCGGGCGAGCCGGCCGAGCTCGTCGTTCGGCAGCGGCAGGTTTAAGCGGGCGTGGAGATCGGTGCCCCGGATGCCCGCCGCTAGGCGGGTGATGGCCGCGACCGGCGCCAGCGCGCGGCCCGCGAGCAGGTACCCGCCCCCGGCAGCCACGGCCAGCATGAGAGGGGTCGCGATGGCCAGGAGGAGCAGCAAGACCCGCAGCGTCTGGTCCACGTCGGTACGAAACATGCCGACCTGGAGCACGCCCACGACCTTGTCGCCGGAGTGGACCGGCATCGTCACGATTCGAAGGGGGTCCCCCTCGATGGGCAGCGTGGCGTAGTGCGTCGCGCCGGCCATCGCGGCGCGGATCGCCGCCGGGTCCAGGGCGACCTTCCCGACCGCGCCGGTGGTGTCGACGTGGACGCGGCCGTCCGGGGTCACCAGGCGGACGAGGCGCTGGCCGGCCTGGGAATCGGTGGTGTCGTTGGAGTTCATCGAGAGCGCCCCGCCCTCCTCCACCTGCACCGCGCTGAGGATCAAGGCCGCCTGGCTCTGCAGCTGCTCGTCGAAACTGCTGTGGAGACGGATGCGCAAACCGAGGTAGAGCGCGGTGCCGAAGACGAGGAGCACGGCGGCGAGGATCGCCGCGTACCACACCGTCAGGCGCCAGCGGATCGGCAGCCGTTCAACCATTACGGGTCGGTGCTCAGGCGGTAACCGGCGCCGCGGATCGTCTGGATGAGCTGACCGGGATAGGGGTCCTCCAGCTTGCGCCGCAGCGAGCGGATGTGGACGTCGATGACGTTGGTCACGTTGGGGAAATCGTAGTCCCAGACATGCTCGGCGATCATCGTGCGGGTGAGCACCCGGTTCGGGTGGCGGAGCAGGTATTCGAGGATGCGAAACTCCTTGTTCTGCAGCACGACCTCGTGCGCACCCCGCCAGACCCGGCGCACCGCCGGGTCGAGGCGGACCTCGCCCGCCGTCAGGACGGTTTCCAGGGTATCGGGCGGGCGACGCACCAGGGCGCGCAGGCGGGCCGATAGCTCGGCGAAGGCGAACGGCTTGCCCAAGTAGTCGTCGGCGCCGGCGTCGAGCCCTTTGACCCGGTCCTCAACCGCGTCCCGCGCCGTCAGGAGGAGGATCGGTGTCTGCACGCGACGGCGGCGAAGCTGGCGGCAGACACCGAGGCCGTCGAGGCTCGGCAGCAGGACGTCGAGGACGATGACGTCGTAGATCGCCGCCTCCGTCCAGTCGAGCGCCTCCTCGCCCGTTTCGGCGACGTCGACGGCATGACCCTCCTCGGTCAGACCGCGGCGCAGCAGCATCGCCAACCTCGATTCGTCTTCGACCACCAGGATCCGCATGGTTGTTACTCCTGATCCGTACAGGATCCGTACAGGTTCGAGGATGGTGCGATATCGGCTCTAGTGTGGATCCGCAACATGAAGTCGCGATGAACCGCCTCGCCGCGGGCGCGGGCGGCGCCGAACCATACAGTCCGTGGTCCGGGCGGGTCATCGCGCTGTTCCGCGCCGGGGGAGCGCGCCATGACGTTGTTGCATCTCAGTCTATGGGATACGAACGGTCGCCGCGCGAGGGGGATCGCTGTCTCCGGGGCGTGGTCCAGCCCTGCGCGCTCGACTGGCCGACCAGTCGAGCGTTTCCAGGGTCGGTCACGTCCATCGGCACAACCACTGCTTGGACACGGGGACCCGATCGATGGGAGGCAGGTGTGGGATGAGCGGAGCCGCCGGTTAAAGCCGGCTCGCGCAATCGACCACGATGCGGCGGACCTCGGCGATCACGCGGTCGCGCACAACCAGCGCCGACGGATCCGACGCCGAGGGAGCATTCGGGGTATGGATGTGGAAGGACACGGCCTGCGTCGCCGGCCCCGCCTGTCGGATCAGGCGCAGGACACGATAGGAAACCTCGTTGGAGAGGAAGTTGCCACCGGGACCGGCGATGACCTCGGCCGCGAAGAGCCGACCGCGCCCCCGCCGGGCGTGCCAGGTCACCCGGTTGCCGGGTGAGTTGGCCGGCGGCATCTGAGCGCTGAGCAGCCGCGTGATCAGCGGCGCGTCCGCCAGCGTGAGATCTGTTTGCGCGGCCAGCATCCTCACGCCCGGCGCGCCGAGATCGCCGACGGCGGTCACCACCGCCACCGCCGAAGCGAAGTGCAGCGTGAGGCTGCTGCGCACAAACGTCTCGAGTCCGCCTGGTCGCGCCGGCGCCGTCAGCTCCTCCACGCGGCGCCAGGTCGGAAGCACGGCGGGACCGGGGGGCATCGGTTGCTCACCCGCCGGCGGCGGAACCGGAATCGGACCGGTCACGACCGCGGGGTTCGTCGCGGTGGCCGGAAGGGGCGGGTCAACCCAGTGGAAGTTGACGGCGTACCGCTCCAACGCCAGCTGGTTTCGAAACCGGGGCTCCATGCTGACGGTCACGATCGCGTCGAGGGTGGGCAGGTGGGGGCCGATGGCCGCCTCGACCATTCCCTGCGCGAAGCGCCGGTAATCGACAGGCAGGACGAGACCGGCAACCCGGACGAGACCGCCATCGCCGAGCGGCAGCGTGGTCCCCGCGAGGGCCAGCGCGGCGGCGCCCGACGGGTTCCAGCCGGCATTTGTGAACGGATCGAACCCCGTGACCAGGATCTGGCGCTCGCCCGGCCGCCGTGCGGCCGGGAAGCCGATGCTCGTCACGCCTCGCGCGCTCCGGTCCAACGCCTCGCCGAGCTGGGCATAGATCCGATCGAGGGCGGTCTGCGTCGCCGATCCGCTGGGCAGCGTCCGTGCCTGTGCCTCCGCGACGAGCCCGAGCAGGCGCCCCAGCGGGCCGAAATGGGACGCCTGGCCGAGATCGCCACGGGAGGTGGCCAGGTGCCACAGCCGCCCGCCGATGAGGTCGCCGATGCGGCGCCCCGC
>JRHI01002991.1_pt1 | contig 10629 bp, 11 predicted proteins | sample 215371 | NCBI WGS metagenome assembly JRHI01 (sample SAMN02929681, study PRJNA255918) | sediment metagenome | biome: cave system; feature: Ice Cave; material: Sediment; isolation source: sediment from deep within a dark volcanic ice cave with no known source of... ... | reverse complement strand
GCGCGCAGAGCCGGGACCCAGCCCCGCGGCCGCTAGATCCGCAGCACCCTGATCCAGCGCGCGACGTCGAGCAGGCTCATGGCGGCCGCGGCCACGTAGGTGAAGGCGGCGGCGCGCAGGATCTGCCGCGCTGCCGGCATGTCCTTGTCCTCGATGTAGCGGCCGGCCTTCAGGACCGGGAGCGCGCGGCGGAAGCTCGCGTCGTACTCCACGGGCAGCGTGACGGCGTGCAGCAAGATCGAGAGCGCGAAGATCATCACGCCGACGAACACCTCGATGACGAGGACGTGCGGCGCCTTGGCCAGAGCCATGACGATGGGCGCCGCCAGCATGACGACGGCGGCGACCTTCTCCGCCCGGATCGCCTGCTTGGCTAGCCGCGTGCGCGCCTGCAGGGGCGGATAGCCGACAGCGTCCTGCATGGCGTGGCCCGTCTCGTGGGCGGCGATGACGACGGCCGCCAGCGACCGGCCGCCGAAGTGCTTCGGCAGCAGGCGGATGGCCTTGGCTTCGGGATCGTAATGGTCGCCGGCGTCGGTCTCCTCCACCTTGACGTGCCCGAGCTTCATCTCGTCGAGGATGTGGCGGGCGAACTCCCCCCCGGTGCCCGGGAAATCCGCGCGCTCGGCGTCATGGGCGGAGATGACCCTGCGCACCCACATCTGCGGCAGCACCGCAAGGGCGCAGATCACCGCCAGAACAACCAGCATTGCGGCCAAAAGGGTACTCCGAAACGGGACGCGGTCCCCTCTCCCCGTACTTCACGGGGAGAGGAGTGGCGGACGCTACTTCCACACCTCGCGGGAGATGTCGACGATCATCCTGAGCTTGGCCCATTGCTGGTCCTCGGTGAGCACGTTGCCCTCCTCGGTGGAGGCGAAGCCGCACTGGGGCGAGAGGCACAGCTGCTCGAGGGGCGCGTATTTCGCGGCCTCATCGAGCCGCCGCTTGATGTCGTCCTTCTTCTCCAGCGTGCCGCTCTTGGAGGTGACGAGGCCGACGACCACCCGCTTTTTCCCTTTGGGCAGGAAGCGCAGCGGCTCCAGCCCGCCGGCGCGCTCGGTGTCGTACTCCAGGAAATAGCCGTCGTAGGCGATGCCGGCCAGCAGCTGCTCGGCCACCGGCTCGTAGCCGCCCTCCGAGATCCAGGTGGAGCGGAAGTTGCCGCGGCAAACGTGGGTGGTGATCACCATGTCGGCGGGCTTCTCCTTCAGTGCCGTGTTGATGATCCGCGCGTAGATGCCGGCGAGCTTGTCGGCGTCCTCGCCGCGGGCGCGCGCCTCGGCCAGCTGGTCCTTGGAGCACAGATAGGCCCACACCGTGTCGTCGAGCTGCAGGTAGCGGCAGCCCGCGGCGTAGAAGGCCTTGATGGCTTTGCCGTAGAGCCTGGCGAGGTCATCGAAATAGGCGCCCATGTCGGGATAGGCCTGCTTGCTGATGGCGTTGCGCCCGCCGCGGAAATGCATCACTGCCGGCGAGGGGATGGTCATCTTCGGCACGAGCTTGGTGTTGGCCGCCACGAACTTGAAATGCTCGAGCATGGGATGATCGGCCGGGAAGTCCAGCTTAGCCGTAACCTTCAGGCTCTCCGGCTTGGTCTGGATGCCGTGGAACTGGATGCCGTGGTCGAGCACCACGCGCTCGCAGCCCGTGAGGTGCCAGAAGAAATCGAAGTGCCACCAGGAGCGGCGGAACTCGCCGTCGGTGGCGAGCTGCAGGCCGACCTCCTCCTGCTTCTTGATGATCTTCCTGATCTCCTCGTCCTCCACGCTCTTCAGCTGGGCGGGCGTGATGGCGCCCTTCTCGCGCTTGGCGCGGGCATCCTTGAGGGGGGCGGTGCGGAGCAGGCTGCCCACCATGTCGGCACGGAAGGGAGGCGTGGTCGTTTGCATCGCGTATACTCCTCTTGATTCAACGATCGTTCGCATCAGTGCGGCAGGGGCGGCGAAAGACCGCCCTTTTTCTGCTCGGCGACGCCGAGATGGGTCTCCAGCACCTCAGGCGCCGCGGCGAGCGCGGCGCTATCGCCGGAAAATACGATGCGGCCGCGATCGAGAATGATCGCCCGGTCGGTAAAGCTCAAGATCTTGTGCGCCTTCTGCTCGACGATGATCGCCGACAGGCCCTCCTTGCGGATGACGTTGCCGAGCACGCCGAGCAACTCCTCGACGATGATCGGCGCCAGGCCCTCTAGCGGCTCGTCGAGCAGCAGCAGTGCCGGGTTGGTCATCAGCGTGCGGGCAACCGCCAGCATCTGCTGCTCGCCGCCCGAGAGCTGATTGCCCATGTTAGCACGCCGCTCGGCCAGGCGGGGGAACAGGCCATAGACGGCGTGCAGGTCCCAACGCCCCGGCCGCGACGCCACCGTCAGGTTCTCCTCCACCGTCAGGGACGGAAAAATTTCGCGCTCCTGGGCGACCCAGCCGAGACCTGCACGCGCCCGGCGGTGGGGCTGCATGCCGGTGATGTCCTTCCCGCGCCACAGTACCTGGCCGCGGCTCACCTCCGTGTAGCCCATGATGCTGAGCAGCAGCGTGGACTTGCCGACGCCGTTGCGACCGAGCACGGCGAGGCTGCCGCGCTCCGGCACATCGAGCGAGATGTCGTCGAGGACCACCGCGTCGCCGTAGCCGGCGCGCATTTGCCTGACGGAGAGCAGGCCCTGGCTCATAGCGCATCCCCGCCGAGATAGACCTCGCGCACGCGCGCATCGGCGGCGATCTCCTGCGGCGTGCCTTCGACCAGGATGCGCCCGCCCACCATGACGATGATGCGGCTGGCGAAGCGGAACACGAGGTCCATGTCGTGCTCGATGAAAAGCACGGTGATATCCTTCGACAGGCCGGCAATGGCCGCAAACAGCTCGGCGCTCTCATCGCGCGGCACGCCGGCGGCCGGCTCGTCGAGCAGCAATACCTTCGGTTGCGTCGCCAGCGCCAGCGCGATCTCGAGCAGCCGCTGCTGGCCGTAGGCCAGCTCCCGCGTCGGACGGTAGCAATCCGCTCCCAGCATCAGCGAGCCGAGAATGCCGTAGGCCTCCTCCACAGCGTCGGCATAGGCCGGCAGCGGTTTCCACCACTCGCCGGCCACCCCGCGCCGCTCGCACACGGCCAGCGTCACCGCCTCCAGCGCGTTGAGGTGCGGAAACAAGGCATTGATCTGGAACGTGCGCACCAGGCCGCGCTTGACGCGCGCGTCGGGCCTGAAGGCGGTGATGTCGGCATCGCCGAGCAGGATCTTGCCGGCGTCGGGACGCAACATGCCGGTGATCAGGTTGATGAGCGTGGTCTTGCCGGCGCCATTGGGTCCGATCAGGGCATAGCGCACGCCGTGGGGGATGACGAGGTTGATGTCGCTGGCCACGACCAGCGAGCCGAAGCGCTTGTCCAAGCCCTGCGTGGACAGCGCGGGGATGCTCACGACGCCTTGCCCCGCCAGGAAGCAGTGAGCGCCGCCAGACCGCCCAGAATGCCGTTGGGCAGCAGCATCACCACGGTGACGAGCAGCGCACCGATCCAGAAGTACCAATACTGCGGCGCTATCCCCGAGAATTGATCGCGCGCGACCATGAATATGATGGCGCCCACGAGACCACCATAGAGCCGGCCGGCGCCTCCGAGAACCAGGATGATCACAACCTCTGCCGAGCGCTGAAAATCGAGGACGCCGAGCGAGACCGTGCTGGTCGTCTGCGCGAGCACAGCGCCGGCGATGCCGGCGACGATGGCCGAGATCGTATAGATCGTGCGGATATGCGAGCGGCTCGGCGCCCCGATGGCCGGCATGCGCGTGGGGTTCTCGCGGATGCCGGTGAGCGCCAGGCCGAACGGCGAGTTGATGAGCCGCCGTGCCACCAGGAACACCAGGAACAGAACCGTCAAAGAGTAGGCGTAGGCGGTGTAACCCCAAAGATCGAATCGCAAGCGGCCGAGGATGGGCCCGATGCGGATGCCTTGCAGCCCGTCGGAGCCGCCGGTGAGCCACTCCGCGCTGTTGGCCGCCTCGAGCAAGAGGAACCCCAGGCCCATAGTGATCATGATCAAGGTCAGGTGCCGGAAGCGGGCGATGATGAAGCTCGAGGCATATCCGCCAAGACCCGCCACCGCTGGGCCCACCACCAAGCCGATGAGCGGCTCGCCATAGCCGTACTTGGAGATGATGCCGGCCGTGTAGGCGCCGAGCCCGAAGAAGGCAGCATGGCCCAGCGAAACGATGCCCGCATAGCCGAGGATCAGGTCGAGCGAGAGCGCGAAGAGGGCGGTGATGGCGATCTGACTGGCGAGAACGAGGTGGTTCGGGAACAGCAGGAAGGGCAGCAGCGTGGAGGCCCAGAACGCGTATTCGATCGGGTGCCAGCGTGAGCGGGCCAGCAGATAGACGTTCGGATCGAAGGCCGCGCTCGACGTGACCGCCATCGCCTACCGCCTCCCGAACAGACCCGCGGGGCGCCACATGAGCAGAACCACCATCGTCAGGTATATGAGAAATGCGCCAACCTCGGGAACATAATACTTCCCGGCAATATCGGTGATGCCGAGCAGAACGGCAGCGGCAAAGGACCCGCCGATGGAGCCGAGCCCTCCCACGGCAACCACGATCAGGACGTAGACGAGGTATGTGAACGCGAATGCAGGGTCCAGGCCGACGATCTCAATGGCGAGCGCACCGCCCAGGCCGGCCAGTCCGCTCCCGAGCGCAAAGGTGATCGCGAATGCGACGTCGACGTTGATGCCGAGACCACGCGCCATGCGCTGGTTGTCGACGGCGGCGCGCACCTGGGCACCGAAGCGCGTGTACTCGAGCGTGAGGGCGAGGAGAAGCGTGATCGAGAGGCCGATGGCGATGAGAAATAGTCGATAGGCACCGAACGTGACGCCCATGAAGGTCGTCGAGCCGCGCAGATACGAAGGCGTCTGGATGGGCTGCTGCAGGGTGCCGAAGACGTAAGCGGTCGCCCCGACCGACATGAAGGTGATCCCGATGGTCAGGAGCACCTGATCGAGCTCGGTGGCGCGGTAAAGCCGCCGGTAGAGCGTGCGCTCGAAGGCGACGCTCACCACCGCCGCCGCGAGGAACGCCAGCGGCAGCGTCGCCAGGAACGGCCAGCCGTAGACGTTCACCAGCGTCACGGTGACGTAGCCGCCGAGCATGGCAAAGGCGCAGTGCGCCAGGTTGACGAAGTTCATCATCCCCAGCGTCACCGACAACCCGACCGACAGCAGGAAGAGGAGCATCCCGTAGGCGAGCCCATCGAACAGGACGCCGAAGATGGGCCCGAGCGCCACGGACTGCCCCCAACCGCTCGCGAGTGAAACGGTCGCCTACTTCTTTCCCGCCGAGCCGGGGTCCTTGACCTTCTCCACCTTGTCGAGCACGACGTTGCGCAGCTCGTTTCCGACCTTGCGCACCTGCCGGATGGAGATGGTCTGCACGATGTCGCGGGTGTCGGGATCGATCTGGATCGGCCCGCGCGCGCTGTCGAAACTCAGCCCTCGTGCGGCGGCGATTAGGCTGTCGCCGTCGGTCTTGCCACCGGTCTTCTTCAGCGCTTCGTAGATGACATGCATGCCGTCATAGGCGTCCACCGCACCGAAGTCCGGATTGCGCTTGAACTCGGCATTGTAGGCCGCCACGAACTCCTTGTTGGCCTTGGAGTCATCGTTGTAGTCGTAGTGCCACACCGAGATGAGGCCGACCCCGGCATCGCCCACGTTCTTGGCAAAGCTCTCGTCGAAGGCATCACCCGTGCCGATGATCTTGATCTTGCTGGCATCGATGCCGCGTTCTGCGAACGCCTTGCCGAGGGCCGCGGGTTGCGCGCCGGCCGGGACGAAGATGAAGATCGATTCCGGATTGAGGTCCTTGGCGCGCTGCACGAAGGCCGAGAAGTCCGGATTGGCCAGCGGCATGCGCACCGATCCGACGATCTCGCCGCCCGCGGCCTTGAAGGCTTCGTGGAACGAAGCTTCTGCGTCCTTGCCCGGCGCGAAGTCCGACACCATCGTATAGGCCTTGCGGATGCCGCTCTTGTAGGCCCAGGCGCCGGCGGTCGAGCCGACCGAGGGCAGCGTCATGGAGGTGCGCACGGAATAGGGCGACATGGTGATGATCACCGTGGTCGCCGCGTTCATGATCACCATGAACTTCTTGGCCTCGGCCGAGACCTTGGAGACGGCGATGGCGTTGGGCGAGAGCGTGAAGCCGGCGAGGATATCGACGTTGTCGCGAGTAATGAGCTCTTGCGCGAGACGGGTGGCGACATCCGGCGCCACGCCGCCCGTGTCCTTGCGGATGAGCTCGATCTTCTTGCCGGCAACGCTATCGCCCTTCTGCTTCATGTAAAGCTTGATGCCGTTGTCCATCTGCGTCGCCAAGTCGGCGAACTGCCCCGAATACGGCATGATGACGCCGATCTTGATGGTGTCCTGGGCCAATGCGGGCGCGGGCGAGGCCAGCAGCGCGAGCGCCGCGGCGCCCTTGAGAAACATGCGTTTGTCCATGGGTCTCCTCCTTCGACAATGTGGCTCGATCAAATCGCTCTTCTGCAGGAGTGGGCACGCCTGCCAGTGGGACGACTTCCGTGAGCGGCCGGCAGCGAATATTGCACGCAATCGATGGAATGCAAACTGTCTCGGAGCCCCGCAAAAATGCGCCCAACTCAAGCCCGATCGAAGCCGGCGCGCACCTCCGGCGGGATCGGCGCCGAGCGCATCCGGTTCTTGTCGTTGGCATCGCGCGTGGTCCACACCCGCGTCTCGAAGCCTTCCAGCGCCAGGATGTCGCCCTTCATGACGCGGTGGTGCATGAAGAAGCTCGAGCGGCGGAACTCGCTGACCCGCGTCTCGATCTCGATGTCGTCGCCGTACTGGGAGGCCACCTTGAAKACCGCGCGCGCCTCGAGCAGCGCCAGGCCGGCGCCGTCGTATTTCTCCAGCATGCGGATTTTCGTCATCCCCGTCGCCTTCTCGAACAGCAGGATCGAGCAGGCGTCGAACCATTCGAAATAGCGCGGGTAGAAGACGATGCCGGCGGGGTCGCAATCGCCCCACTGCACGCGGATCACTCTGGTGTTGGTCAGCATACGGGTCGCTCGCTTCGGCCAAAATGTTTCACGTGAAACTATCCCCGCCGTTAACTCTCCGCCCCGCTATCCCCGCCGCCGATGCCGCCGCTATCCTGGCCGCCGACGCCCGCGCCATTGCCGCCGACATCTATGCCGCCGTCTACGGCTTCGGCGGCATTTGGCGCGCCGCCGACGCGCCAAGCGTTGTCGTAAGTGGCGGTCTGGGCGTGGCGCCGCGCGTCGTCCACGATCCACTCCCGATCACCGACACTTGGTAGCAAACGCACCCCGTTTGGCAATGGGCATTGCGGCGCCGCGAGCGTCATCTCGGGTGGGGTGACGGGCCGCGCCCGCGACAGTGGGCAGCCGTAGGGATGGAGAATTGTGTTACCCATCATGCCGGATAGATCTGTTACCCATCATCCCGGTTGCACAGGTCGGCGGCCGTGGATGCGTATCGCTCCGTAGGCGGGGCCGATTTGCCAGTTGGGAGGTCGCGTCGTGAGCGTCGAGGCACTGCCTGCACCGCTCGCGCGGGCGTTGCGTCCCCGCCTCGACGTCTCCGGCGCGGTTATGGCACTGTTCGCGGCCGTCCTGTGCCTGCTCGTCGTGCTGCCTATCGGGTGGCTCGTCGTCTTCGCCTTTACCGATCGCGCCCGCACCTTCACGCTCGCCAACTTCCAAACCCTCTTCACCGATCCGGTCTTCGTCGAGCCGCTGATGACGACGCTCGTCATCGCCACTTCCGTCAGCGTTGTCTGCTGCCTCGTCGCCGCGCCCATGGGCTGGATCGTGGCGCGCTCCGACATGCCCCTGCGGCGCACCATCCGCATTCTGGTGATGGCCTCCTTCGTCACGCCGCCGTTCCTCGGCGCCATTGCCTGGGAGCTGCTTGCCGCGCCCAACAGCGGCCTGCTGAACCAGCTCTATCGCGCGGCAAGCGGTGCCGGCCCGGACTTCGTGCTCTTCGACATCTACACCCTGACGGGACTGATCTTCGTCATCTCCTGCTACACTTTCCCCTACGTGTTCGTGCTGGTCGCCAACGCGCTCGACCGCATTCCCGGCGACCTCGAGGATGCGTCCTCCATGCTGGGGGGGAGCGCCTGGCGCACGGCCCGACGCGTAACTATTCCGCTGGCCATGCCGGCCCTGCTGGCAGGAGCCCTCGTCGCCTTCCTGCAGGCCATGACGCTGTTCGGCTCGCCGGCGATCCTGGCGCTGCCCGCGGGCTTCCACACCATGACCACCAAGATCTGGAGCCTGTTCCAGTACCCGCCGAAGCCGGAGCTTGCCGCTGCTGCCTCCCTGCCGCTGCTTGTGCTCACCGTGGTTCTCCTGCGCGCGCAGTCCGCCGTGCTGGGCCGGCGCGGCTACACGGTAGTTGGGGGAAAGAGTGGCCCGCCGCGCCTGGTGCGGCTGGGACTGCTGCGCTGGCCGGCGTTGCTCCTGTGCTTCGCGGTACTCTGCCTGCCGGTGTTTCTCCCCTATAGCGCGCTGCTGAACGCGGCCTTCTCCCGCATCCCCTCCCAGCCGCTGACCTTCGACACCGTCACGCTCCACAACGTCCGCTTCGTATTCTTCGAGCTTTCCGCCACCAAGCTCGCCATGAAGAACACGTTTCTGCTGGGCGCGCTGGCGGCCACGTGCGGCACGCTGCTGGCGCTGGTGGTCGCCTATCTCACCGCGCGAGCCGCCGTCACCGGTCACCGCATCCTCGGTTTCCTGGCCACCGCGCCGATCGCCATCCCCGGCATCGTGCTGGGCGTCGGTCTCCGTCCTGGGACTCACCATGCTGATCCTCACCGCCGCCGTCATCATCGTCGCCAACCGCATTCCCGGCTTCGCCGGCGTGCGCCTGCGCAATAGTTGATACGGACGGGGCTATCATGGAAGACACCGTCGCTGAAACGCTTGCCCAGCGCATCGCCGCCCTCGACGGGGCGCGACTGCCGGCGGCAGTCCGCGACACCTGCGAGCGCCTCCTCATCGATATCATCGGCCTGTGCGTCGTTGCCCGCCGCACGGATTACGTACGAGCCTCGCTCGCCGCCTGGGCGGACCCGGGCCCTGCCACCGCCATCGGCCACCCGCAGCGCCTCAGCGCCGCGTCGGCGGCCTTCATCAACGGCACGGCTGCCCACGGCGAGGACTTCGACGACACCTTCGAGGGCGGACCCGTGCACGCCGGCGCCGTCATCGTGCCGGCCGTGCTCGCCGCTGCCGAGCAGGAGCGTCTCGACGGGCAGCGGGCGCTGTTCGGCATCGCGGTCGGCGTCGAGACCATCTGCCGCCTGAGCCTGGTTGTGCCCAAGGCGGTGCACAAGGCAGGCTTCCATCCCACCGCCGTGTTCGGTGCCGTGGCTGCGGCAGCCGCTGTCGGCGCCGCCCTGAAACTCGACGCGCGCCGCCTCGCCAACGCCCTGGGCATCGCCGGCTCCATGGCGAGCGGCATCATCGAATATCTGGCCGACGGCAGCTCCACCAAGCGCATGCACGCCGGCTGGGCCGCGCAATCGGGGCTGCGCGCCGCGCTGCTGGCCCGCGCCGGCTTCACGGGCCCGCGCACCGTCTTCGAGGGAGTGCATGGCCTGTTCCACGGCTTCGCGCACACGCGGGAGGGCGACTACGGCGCACTGATCGACGGCTTCGGCGGGCGCTGGCTCACCCAGACGCTGGCCTTCAAGCCCTACCCGTGCGGCACCATGGTCCAGCCTTACATCGACTGCGCGCTCCGGCTGAAATCGCGTGGCATCGCGCCCGACCACATTGCCGAGATGCTCTGCGCGGTCGGGGAGGGCACGGTGCATCGCCTGTGGGAGCCGCTGGCCGATAAGCAGCGCCCGCCCAACGGCTACGCCGCGAAATTCGCCACGCCCTATTGCATCGCCGCCGCTTTCATCGCCGGCGGCCTCGGCCTCGACGCCTTCACCGACGATGCCGTTGCCGACCCCGCCGTACGCGCGCTCGCTTCCAAGGTGCGCTACTGGATCGACCCGGACAATCCTTATCCGCGCGCCTACACCGGCCATATCAGCGCGATGCTGCGCGACGGGCGCACGATCGAGGAACGCCAGCCGTACCTGCGCGGCGGGGCGCACGAGCCGCTCACCCGAGCCGAGCTGGAGGAGAAGTTCGCGCGCAACGCCGCAGCCGGCGGCTGGCCGCAAGCGCGCCTTGCCGATGCCCTGGCGCTCGCCCGCACCCTGTTCGACGGCGCCGTCGATCTGGACGCCTTGCGCGGATGAAGCAGGACGCAACCGTCCCACCGTCGTGTGCTCGATTACATAGCTTGTGACCGATGCTGTCGAAAAAGTCAGCGGCGAGAGGGTGAAAATCGCACCGACTACCCAAGTTGCCTCCCGGCTTGCCAGATAGACGGCAATTCCTCCAAGGTTTGACGGTGCCGATCCTATCGGGCGAATGGCTGCGGTCTAGTATTTGATCGTACTGTGGCGCGGAAGACGCAGCGCGAGCGGTCCATTCAAGTCTACAACTGTGTCCATAAGCGCGTTGTTCGTAATTGCTCACCCCCTGCGGCTCTGTGACTCAGCGATGTGGCATTG
>JRHI01002990.1_pt1 | contig 10632 bp, 11 predicted proteins | sample 215371 | NCBI WGS metagenome assembly JRHI01 (sample SAMN02929681, study PRJNA255918) | sediment metagenome | biome: cave system; feature: Ice Cave; material: Sediment; isolation source: sediment from deep within a dark volcanic ice cave with no known source of... ... | reverse complement strand
GCGCTCAGGGACGATGTCACTACACCCGCTGGATGCACTATAGGTGGACTGTTGATGCTGGAGGATGGGAAAATTCGTTCGGTCCTCGCGCGGGCCATCGAGGAAGCCACCAAGATCGCCGGCGCATTAGGATCGATTCCAACGGCCGGGAAGGAAAACCGGGATGAATAGGGTGCAGTCGGACCTTGCATCCGATGCCTTAATCGAGATCGAAGACCGCTGGGGAGCCCGCAACTATCGTCCGCTTGATGTGGTCATCGAACGAGCATTAGGTGTCTGGGTGTTTGATAATGCAGGAAACCGGTACCTCGATTGCTTGAGTGCGTATTCGGCACTGAACCAAGGGCATTGTCACCCCCGCATCCTGAAAGCGCTGCATGACCAGGCGAACCGCGTCACTTTGACGTCTCGGGCCTTCCGGAACGATCAGCTTCCGCCGTTCTGCAAGGAACTTGCGGAGTTGTGCCGGATGGAGATGGTGCTCCCAATGAACACCGGGGCCGAGGCTGTCGAAACGGCCATAAAGGCAGCCCGCCGGTGGGGCTACTCTAAAAAGGGAATCACACCTGAACTCGCTGAGATCATCGTTTGCCGGAATAACTTTCACGGCCGGACGACGACGATCACCGGGTTCTCGTCGGAGCCTGCTTATCAACAGGATTTCGGGCCTTTCACACCGGGTTTCGTCTCGATCCCCTTCGGCGATTCGGGCGCGCTCGAAGCGGCGATTACGCCGAATACATGTGCATTCCTATTCGAGCCGATCCAGTGCGAGGCGGGCATCCTAATGCCGCCTGCCGGCTTCCTACGCGAAGTGGGCAAGATCTGCCGGCGGCATCAGGTCCTCACGATTGCGGATGAAATACAGACGGGCCTCGGTCGAACCGGCACGTTGTTCGCATGCTGGCTGGAAGACATGCAGCCCGACATGTTTGTCCTTGGCAAGGCTCTTTCCGGTGGTCTTTATCCAGTATCCGCAGTCATTTCAAGTGCGGAGATTCTGCGGCTGTTCGAGCCTGGTAGCCATGGCAGTACCTACGGGGGTAATCCACTCGCATGTGCGGTTGCGCGTGCGGCCCTCGACGTCGTCACCGATGAGGGACTCGTGGAGAATTCACTCAAACTCGGCAAATGGTTCCTGAGCGAGCTTCGGACGATCGACCACACAGCCGTGCGCGAGATTCGGGGACGGGGGCTGTTGATTGGAATGGATCTGACAGTTCCGGCGCGACCCTACTGCGAGCGTCTCATGAAGGTTGGAATACTCTGCAAGGAGACGCACGAGCACGTGATTCGGCTCGCCCCTCCACTGGTGATTGCGCAAAAAGAGCTCGACTGGGCTGTAGCTCAGATAAAGACGGTGTTTCGAACGTCACTTTGAAAAGGATTGATCCTTTATGAAGGTTTCCTACTTCGATTCATTTTTGGGAATCAGCGGCGACATGGCCGTAGGAGCACTTGTCGACGCGGGTGCGCGATCACTGAAGTCCTCGGAGTCTGTTCCGCTCTCAACATCGGTTCGGGCACTGTCGAAACCGAGCATGGAACGCTCCCGATACCCGCACCGGCAACTGCCCGGCTTCTGCAGGACAAGCCGATCTATAGAGCATAGAAGGGACCGAGTCTCGAATTTGACTACGCGTACAGGAGCGGCGCTTGCATGTTCCCGCACATCTCGGTTCGGAACGTTGCCAGCAATGGAGAGTCCCAAAAGCGGATACGGCACCGGCGCTCACGACTTTCCCGAATTTGATTGGGGAGGGGACACTCAATGGCAATGCGACGGACATCGATTGAGCGCGGCAACGGGAACAGCCGTGAGGACCACGTGATGCAGCAGTCTGGTGCGCGCAGCGACGACGAACTCAGCCGCATCGGAGTCTCTGTCCCGACGTCCCTGCTGAATAGATTCACTGAATTCATTGAGAAGAAAGGCTATTCAAACCGGTCCGAAGCTGTTCGAGATCTGATGCGAGATGTCCTGGTGGCGCAGTCAGTTTCCAATTCGGGTCAGAAGGTCATTGGCACCCTGACACTGGTGTACGGCCACCACGTCCGGCAGTTGAATGATCGCCTGGTTGGCATGCAGCACGATCACTACGATCAGATCGTTTCCACCATTCACGTTCAACTGGGTATGCACTTGACTCAGGTAGCCCCAACAGCTTGTGATTCGGTACTGAGCACTTTGGTCGGCTTCGCGACCTCCGAGTAGGTCGTCGGGCCCGTGGCCGCAGCCTGTTGCACCAGGCGGAAGAACAGCTTGCCCCGGCTCTTGGATCCGCGACGATTGAAGCGAAAAGTAAACTCGTCGAGGTAGTACGGCAGATGCTTGTGTGACACCGCTCCTTGGTGTGTGCCGTTCAGCCACCGCTTCAGCAGCGAGGAGATCAAGTGCACCCGGGGCAGCAGAGTGGAGGCTTCTTTGCGCCTGCCTCGGATCTTGGTCACCTCGTGATCGTTGCGGATTCCGGGGCAAGGCGAACGGGATTCCGGGGTGAACGCGAAAAGCGTTCCGGGGCGAAGACGAACAGGATTCCGGGCTGAACGCGAACAGTAATTCCGGCGGGAAGGCGAACGGTTTTTCGCGCGTCCCCGGAATGGTTTTCGCGATGGCCCGGAATGATTTCCACAGCAGAGCGGCGCTGGACACCATACCGGCACAATGAACCCTCCAAGGGAGGAACAGAGTGCCGGCCAGGAGACTGTCCATGTAATGTGCCCGCCCCCGTTATGTGGCGGGATAGCCGGAAGGCCTCTAATTCAAGGTGAACGCACGTTGTTCGGCCACATAACGTTACAGCGACTGGAGCCAGCTCAGCAGGGCGGCATCGGTCTGCCAAACGGGTTTCCGCGGAATCCTCTCATCTGCGGCACTCGGCACTGTGCACTTTTCCAAAGCCGCCTGCTTGGTACGCAGAGTAATCTCGGCGTAACGATTGGTGGTTTCCAAGCTTGCGTGGCCGAGCCATGCGCGAATGACGTTCACCTCGACACCAGCTTCGAGAAGATGCACGGCGGTGGTGTGCCGCCACACGTGAGGTGAGATCCGCTTTGAATGACCATCCGATCCTTTCTTGACGACCTGCGTGGTGTACCGGCGGATGATCTTGTAGATTCCGAACCGGGTCAAGGCTGCATCCCTTACGCCGATGAAGACTGGACGGTCTGGTGGACATCCTGGTCCATGGTCGGATAGTAGTTTCTTGAGCAGGGCGGACGTTTCCTCCCAGAGCGGGCAGACTCGCCACTTATCTCCTTTTCCGTGCAGATGCACGCGCGGAGTCGGATCGAAGTGAACATCGCTTGCGCGGAGGTCCGCTGCTTCCTGCACACGGGCTCCGGTGTTGTAAAGGAACACCAGCAGGGCTCGGTCACGCAAAGCACATCGTCCATCCGCCGGCAGTGCGGCCAGTATGGCTTCGATCTCATCACGCTCAAGGAAGGTGGTTTCCGGAGGCCGAGCACGCTTTCTCGGAATAGCGACCACCTTCTGAGCTTGTTCCAGCCTCTCTGGGAATCGCTGGCCGATGTATTCGAAGAACGTGCGGAGCGCCGCCAATCGCTGATTGCGCGACTGAGCCGCATTGCTTCGGCTCTCTTCGAGGGAGTTTAAGAACCGGCACACGACATCGGCATGAAGATCGTCGACGCCAAGCTGGGTGACCTTCTTCTTGCCAGTTGCCGCAGCGAACTGCAAAAACAATCGCATCGCATCCGCGTAGCTCGTTATCGAGTTCGGCCGCAGTCCCCTTTGAAGTTTCAGGTGGTCGTTGAAGAACGACGCCAGGATCGTACCCAGCAAGGGTGTATTTTTGCTCATCGCACACACTCCTTCCGGCTGTTCGCCGCGAAAACCGCGAAGCGTTCGCTGGCGCGGTCCAGTAGTTCGGTTGTGATGGTCAAGTAGACGGCTGTCGAGGAAGGGCTGACGTGGCCCAGGAACGTGGAAAGATCCAACAAACGCGTCATCGGATCGACGCCCGCCCGGTACCAGCGCAACAGGGTGCCAACCGCGAATGAATGCCGGAGGCAATGCAAGTGCGGCGGCGCCACGCCAGAAGGAACCGTCAGTTGCAGCGCGGGAAGCAGTTTGTGGAATGCCCAGCTAATCGTGTTGGTGCCAATCGGCGTGCGCCTCCGCTTATTGAAGGAGAACGTCGGGGACTCGGGCGGGATTGGCCCGAACCGCGATTCTTCACGATCCAGAAAACCGGTGATGGCACGGGCCATCTTTGGTCCGAACGGTACCAGGCGATCTTTTCCAAACTTCGTCCGCCGAATGATCAGAAGCTGGTTATCAAGATCAATGTCCTTGCGGCACAACCGTGACACCTCCCCGACGCGGAGCCCCAAACCGTACAGCAGCGCGAAGATCATTTTGTAGGTCTCTCCGCGCATCTGCGCTCGCGGGTTACTGGGCAGTAGTTCCGCAATTTCGAGAAGGCGGCGCGCCTGGTCGGGGTTAAAAAGAAATGGCTGCGGAGGTGGGGTGACGCGTCGAGATTCACATCGCAACGGCGACTCTGAGAGCACCTCGTGAACCACCATCCAATCGAGCAGTCCGCGAATCGCACCGATGAGCCCGTTGTAACTACGCGGAGAGCGACGCGACCGGGAGGCTACGAACGCGTCGATGTGCGCCGCGGTGACCTGACAGAGTCCCGCGACGCCCTGAGTCAGCAAGTATCCGTCGAGCAGAAGCAGCATTGGCTCTACCTTGGCCAGCTCTTTGCCTAACGAACGCTTGTGCGCAAGGTACAACTCAATACTGTCGGCCAAGGGCCCTTTTGTTTCGCTCTTCACAGGATTTCCTCACCATCGCCGAGTGCGACCTCGCGAAGTGCCTGGACATTCACCTTGGCGTAAATCTTGGTGGCATCCGGCGTTCTGTGCCCGACGAAATCCCCGATCGTCTTGAGTGAGAACCCGGAGTCAACAAGGCGTTGAACGCAGGTGTGCCTCAACGTATGCGAGCCTGACCGGGGCACATTGATCCCGGCTTTTTGGAGGTACCATTTCGCCCGCAACGAAACGGCGATCCGCGAGAGTGGCGTAAACGGCGCATAAGCGCGAAAGAAAACTGCCCGCTCGGTTGTTTCCGGGCGCCCCCGTTTCAGGTAGTCGAGCAGTGCCTCGCCCACGGGTGGTGCCAAAGGATACGCTGTCGAATGTCCTGCTTTGCGTCCGCGAATGTGGAGGTGATCGCGCTTCCAGTCGATGTCGTCCAGAGTCAACGCACCGACCTCCCGAGCGCGCAACCCGTACGTCACCAGGAGCAGGAGGATCGCGTAGTCGCGCTTGCCAACCGCACTCCGTCGGTCTACCTTCTGTAGCATCCGTTCCACTTCGGTCCAGGTAATCGAGCGCGGCAAGTTCGACAAGCTATACCGGCGGGGTGATTCGATGACCTTGCCCAGATCACGCGTCATGAGGCCCACTCGGTAGAGGTAGCGAAGGAAAACTTTGAGGATGCTGCACAGGCTCTGCACTGATCGCTTGTCGATGGTCTGGCCGCTCTCGGTGATGAAAGCGCTGACAGCCGCTGGCGGCAGATCGGGCAACAATGGCCGTCCGACCTTGCGCAAGTACTCCTGCAGCCGCTGAAGATAATGCCGGTACTGAACGAGTGTGGCCTCCCGAAGACCGCGTTCCTGCCGCAGAAAACCGAAGAACCCAGGAACAGCTTCCGCGAATGGATCCGGCAATCCGGACTTGTCGCCTTCCTGCTGCGGAAGAATCAAACGAAGCAGTTGCAGGATCGGATTGCGGATACCCCGCGCAGCAGCTTGGCGCTGGAGTTCAGAATACTCCCGCCCTTGACGCTTTAGCCAGGTTTCAACGAAAGACTTGACATGAGCAGGGAGTTCCTCCCAGCTCCTTGCACCAGCCTCTTGTGCAAACTGTCCGAATCGGAGCAGGATTGGCACACGTACCAAAATATTCCGTGCGGCGTAGCCTTGCTCGCCGAGCCACACGACGTAACGTTCGATCGGGTCGCCGATCCAGGATGCCCGGATTCGGTCGACCGTGGTGGGGCGGATGAAATAACGGTTCAACACGACAATCTCCTCTCTCGGGGAAGGTCCAGGAGATGATCGTACGCTCAACGGAACTGTTATGTGCCCAGGTGAGGCATGGAATGCCCGGAAAGGCCGCGGTAATCAGCGGGTCGGCCACATAACGGGCGCGGGCACATTACATGGATTATGTTCCCGGGAACATAATCCATGCGGAAACTACGGGAGGTCCTACGCCTCCGATTCGAACTCAAACTGGGCTACCAGCAGATCGGGCGAAGTTGCGCGATCGCGGTGAGCACGGTTCACAAGTACCTGAAACGCGCCGAAGCGGCTGGGGTGAGTTGGCCGCTGCCGGAAGATTGGGATGAGGCGCGGGTGGAAGCGGCGGTGTTCCCGCCCGCGACGCAGCTACCTGTGATCGAGCCACAACCTGCGCGTACGGCCCCGGACTTCGCCGCCATCCACCAGCAGTTACGCAGCAATAAGTACGTGACTCTGCAACTGCTGTGGGAGGAATACCGGCAAGCCAACCCGGACGGCTATCGCTACTCGCGCTTCTGCGAGCTGTACCAGCGTTGGCGCTCGAAACTCGACGTGGTGCTGCGGCAGGAGCACAAGGCGGGCGAGAGGATGTTCGTCGATTGGGCGGGCGCGACGATTCCGGTGTACGACCGGCACACGGGCGTTGCGTGGCAGGCGCCGCTGTTCGTGGCCGCGCTGGGGGCCAGTTCCTACACCTGGGCGGAAGCCACGCGCGACCAGCAGATGGAGGCCTGGCTCGGTGCGCACGTGCATGCGTTCGAGCACATGGGGGGCATTCCGGCGCTCGTGGTTCCCGATAACACCAAGACCGGTGTGACCAAAGCGCACCGCTATGATCCGGATCTGAATCCGACCTACTACAACTTCGCGCTGCATTGCGGCTTTGGCATCGTGCCCGCGAGGCCATACAGGCCGAGAGATAAAGCCAAAGTCGAAAATGCCGTGCAGGTTGCCCAACGCTGGATCGTGGCGGCGCTACGCCATCACAGGTTCTTCTCGCTGGAAGAACTGAATGGGGCGATTCGCGAGCTGCTCGACAAGTTGAATCACCGGCCGTTCCGCAAGAAGGACGGGACGCGGGCCACGGTTTGGGAAGCCATGGACAAACCGGCCTTGAAGCCACTGCCGATGGAACCCTTCGATCTGAGCGAGTGGTCACGGGCGCGCGTCAACATCGATTATCATGTCGCCTTCGATGCAAGCTTCTACAGCGTGCCGTACAACCTGGTGCACGAGCTGGTCGAGATCCGCTCGACGCCCACCACCGTCGAGATCCTGCACAAAGGCACGCGCGTGGCATCTCACGTGCGCAGCCGCGAACGCGGGAAGGCCATCACCAAGGACGAGCACCGCCCCAAGAGCCACCGTGCGCACCTGGAGTGGACGCCCTCGCGCATGGTGCACTGGGCGGAATCCATCGGCCCACACACGGCACGGCTATTCGAGCGCATCCTGAACGACAAGCCGCACCCGGAGATGGGCTATCGCGGCTGCTTGGGCATCATCCGGTTGGCGGATAAGTACTCGGCCCAACGAGTGGAAGCGGCCTCGGAGCGCGCACTGCTCACCGGTGCGTGCCGCTACAAGAGCGTCGAGTCGATCTTGCGGAACTCGCTCGACCGGGTGCCATCGGCCTCACCGCCCGCTGCTTCCACCCCACCGCACGACAACATCCGCGGTTCTGAATACTTCGAGTAAGGAGGCCACATGCTACAGGAACCAATGATGGAAAAACTGACAGCCATGCGGCTGCTGGGTATAGTGGACGGATTGAAAGCACAGGAGCAAGATCCGGCCGCGCGCGAGCTGAGCTTCCTGGAAAGGCTGGGCCTGCTGGTGGATCAGCAGTGGATCTGGCGCGAGAATCAGGCCCTGGCGCGGCGATTACAGGCCGCCAAGCTGAAGGGCGCCTCCGTGGAAGACATCGACTACCGCACTTCGCGGGGACTCGACAAGAGCGTGATTCGGGCGCTGGCGCAGAAGTCGGCCTGGGTGGCCAGCCACGAAAATCTCTTCGTGCTCGGACCCACCGATCTAACGACATTCTGCACCTCCTCGCCACATCATTGAAAATACGACTCCTCAAGCTTCCGAACTCCCAGTTCGCGACGCCTCACACATTCAGATCATCGTAATTTCATCCTCGGTCGATTCATCATCATACAAGCTGGGTAGTGGAAGCGTTCTATCATCTTTAAGGTGATGCCGCACGCGACTTTCACGATTCTTCAATGCTGTAGCAGCGCGAATCACTTCTGGTGACGCAACATCTTTCGCATCGATCTGCCATGGCGCACCGGGAACCACTTGTGTGGCCGGGAAGGCCTTTCGCTCGATGAGCCGACGCACGACCGTTGCGCTGACACCCAACCGCTGGGCAGCTTGCTCCATGTTGAGCTGACTATCCCTCTTCGGCCCGGCCGGACAAGTAGGCACTTTCAAGTACCCGCGGAGAGATCGCACTCGGGTCTCGTTCCACGTGTTTCCAGCTCCGGTTTTGAGTCGCAGTCGATTGAGAGTAAGGGCGATTTCCTCGTCTGTATATGTGAGGGCCATTTGCCGCACGATGTCGACAGCCTCTGCCTTGGTACAACGACTATGATGTCCGTTCTTCGACTTTGGCACGCGCAACTCGGCATGGCGTCCTCCAACCCAGTGAATGACCAGCACGATTTCCTGGGCCTGTTCATTAACGTCAGCTATGATCTCTTGAATAAGAATCCGAATAATCCTCTGTTTGAGACCTGAATCACTCAATGGCGAATCCCAGACAGCCCGCAGGTCGTCAGCCAGCCGAAGCAGCTTGTCTCTGTTTACCGCGGGGGCGGTTGTGGATTCCTGCCGTGATTGTTCCACTTTACTCTCCAATTCCCGGACGCGGCACAAAGCGATATTCCATCGGGATTCGAGTTCTGAAGCCACCAGCCGATTCTCCGGATCGGTAGCCTCGTATCGGCGGGCGGCAAGCCGGGCCTCATACCGGGCTTGCTCCAACTCCAACTCCACAGCGCGAGTGCTGTCGCTTCGCTGTTGGACGAGCTGGTCGGCGGCCTGACATGCTGCATCGATCGCAATCGGCTGGATTACTTTAAGAATTTCCGCCGATACGGCCTGATCGATGCGCGCACCACCAAATGAAATGCACTTTGGCACACCTTGATTGATGTGTCCGTTCACGCATAGGTAACGCATCTCTTTGGCGCCCTTCCCTACGTAGTGAACGCGCAGCATCCGCCCACAGCGATGGCATCGAACCAAACCCACCAACAAGCTCATGCCGCCTCGTCCTTTCTGTCGCCCCATGCGCGACTTCATGTGGGCATTTCCCACAAGCGTCCTCTGATTCGATTCAAACTGCTCCCATGCAATGTAACCGGGGTGATGATCACGAATCAAGACCGTCCATTCGTCGCGCGGCTTTTCATGTCCGGCTGTACGCCGCGCCCGACCCGACAGAATCTTTGTGCGAGCCTCGGTCCGCCCGAAAGCATAGGCCCCTGTATACGTGGGGTTCGTTAGAATCGCCAGGATCGTGTTATAGAGAGGGAGCTTCCAAAAGACACGGTGATTCTTTTCGCCGTAACCGACCGCTGGCACTGTGATCTGTTCTTGACGATGCCAGAGCAGCACTTGGCGAGCGCTCCCCAATTCCTGGAACTTCCTGAACACCAGATGAATGGCATTCTGCACCCGTAGATCCGGATCGATCTCAATCTTCTTGCTCAGCCCCCAACAGAATCCCACCGGCAGGCAGAACCGCAGTTCACCACGTTTCGCTTTCTGACGAATAGCCTCGAGCGAGCGCTGCCGAAGGACGCTCAGTTCATACTCGCTCATCGTGCCGCGAAGCCCGAGCAACAAACGATCGTTGCTGAGTCGCGGATCATAGACCCCCTCCGGATCAATCAGCATCGCACCGACCAACCCGCACAACTCGATTAGGTGATGCCAATCGCGGCCGTTGCGTGCCAGGCGCGACGCCTCTAGGCAGAACACCGCGCCGACCTGTCCTTGGCACACTTCCGTGACCAAGCGCTGAAAGCCGGGACGTTCAGTCAGACCGGAGCCGGAACGCCCGAGGTCTTCATCGATAGTTTCCACTTCATTAAACCCTAGTTCGCGTGCGTAATCCGCAAGGCGATACTGGCGTAATTGGCTTTCGCGATTTTGCAGTAACTGCGTGGGAGTCGACTGCCGCACGTAAACGATGGCGCGCCGCTGGAGCTGTGCGGGTGTCAGCTTATGCGTCATGGTCACCTCCTTTTGGGGCTTTGGCGTTTCCGCTCGCCGCGTGTAGCAGCAGATCGGCGACTACTCTCTTGAGTTCGATCGCCTTTTCGGGCGGCAGATTGAGGGGAGTCGACCCGTTGAATGGAGTCAGTTCCAGAAACAACTCCGACTGCCGCTGATTCTTTTTTCTTCTGCTTATCATCCGGACCCTCCAATGGGGGAGTTTGTCCGAATGACTTATCGCATTGGCGCGCGGAATGCAAAGCGTCGATAAACATCCGCAGCTCACGCAGTGCCGAGAGTGCGACCAAAGGGGGCCCCATCGAAAACTCTGAAC
>JRHI01002988.1_pt1 | contig 10637 bp, 6 predicted proteins | sample 215371 | NCBI WGS metagenome assembly JRHI01 (sample SAMN02929681, study PRJNA255918) | sediment metagenome | biome: cave system; feature: Ice Cave; material: Sediment; isolation source: sediment from deep within a dark volcanic ice cave with no known source of... ... | reverse complement strand
GTCTACGGGTATCCCCAGGGGGGGTCGACCCTGTCGGTGACCAAAGGGATCGTTTCGAGGATCGAATTTGCCGGCTATGGCGAATCCACCTCGGGCGTGCGCGTTCAAATCGACGCGGCAATCAACCCGGGCAATAGCGGTGGACCGGCCCTTGTCGACGGCAAGATGGTCGGGCTGATCTTCAGCAAGCTCACCCAGGCTGACAACATCGGGTACATCATCCCCAGCGAGGAGATCGACCTGTTTCTCAAGGACGTCGCCGATGGGAGCTATGACGGCAAGCCGGCGATCCATGAATCACTGCAGACCCTGGAGAACGACGCGCTGCGGACTTTTCTGAAGATCGACAAGAAAGCCCAGGGGATGGTCGTTCATTCGACCGATCCGGCCGACCCCAAGGACCCGCTCAAGCCATTCGATCTGCTGACGAAGATCGCCGGCCATGACATCGACAATGTCGGCATGGTCAAGATCAAGGACAACTTGCGATTGAATTTTCAATATTTGATCCAGAAGGTCGCCAAAGACGGCAAGGTGCCCTTGACCGTCGTGCGTGAGGGGAAGACCGTGCCGGTTGAACTTCCGGCCAAGACGAAGTATCCGATGCTGATCGGGTCGCTCAAGGGGCGATATCCGTCGTACTTCATTTACGGCCCGCTGGTCTTCTCACCCGTGACGAACGAGTTTGCCGCCGCACTGGACCGCACGGGCCGACTCTACGGAGCGCTCGCGTTGATCGGAAGCCCGCTGGCGCTGCGGCGCGGGGATTTGCCGAAGTTCGAAGGGGAAGAGCTGGTTGTGATCTCCTCGCCCAAATTCCCGCATCGGATCGGCAAAGGGTATGACGATCCATTTTCCAAGATCATCAAAGAGGTGAACGGCATTCGGATCAAGAGTCTTCGGCACCTCGTCGAGGTCTTGCGCGACTCGAAGGAGAAGTTCACGCGGATCGGCTTTGACGACAAGTTTTCCGAGACGATCGTCTTCGACCATCAAGAGGCACTCAAGGCCACGGACGAGATTCTCTCGGACAACGGAATCCGTGAACAGGCCTCCGAGGATGTGACCGCGGTCTGGTCCAAGAAAAGGTGAGCAGCGGCCGGCATGCCGCGGTGACGGTTCCGTTGGTGGTCGTGGTACAGCGGCACAATCTCTCGACCTTTGATGAACGATGATCGACCAGGCTCTCGACCGAGCTGCGCAAGCGATCGCTGATTCGGAGGCAATTCTGATCGGGGCCGGAGCCGGGATGGGGGTCGATAGCGGTCTGCCCGACTTTCGCGGTAATCAGGGGTTCTGGCGGGCGTATCCGCCCTACGAGCGTCTGGGGCTCGACTTTGTCTCTTTAGCCAACCCACGCTGGTTTGCCGAAGATCCCGAGCTGGCCTGGGGTTTCTATGGGCACCGGATGGAGCTTTATCGTCGGACCGCTCCGCATCCAGGCTTTGCAATTCTACGAGGCTGGGCCAGCCGGATGGGCCATGGTGGATTTGTCTTCACCTCAAACGTTGACGGACATTTCCAACGGTCGGGCTTTGCCTCGGAGCGAGTCGTCGAAGTGCACGGCAGCTTCGACGGCATGCAGTGCACGGGCGACTGCGGGGTCGGGATCTTTGCGCGAGGTCCGGCCGAAGTCGAGATCGATCCGGAGACGATGCGGGCAGTTCCGCGCTTGCCAGAGTGTCCCCGATGTGGCGCCCTGGCGCGGCCGAATATCTTGATGTTCGGTGATTTGGGGTGGAACTCCACGCGGACCGACGCCCAGATGCGCCGGCTGGAGTCATGGCTGGGTGCTCTCGAGGGCGTGAAGCTGGTCGTCATCGAGTGCGGGGCAGGGCAGGCGCTCCCGACGGTTCGCATGACGTGCCAGCACATCGCCAGGGAACATGGCGGAACGCTGATCCGGATCAATACCCGCGAGCCGGAGGTTCCGCCCGGCCACGTCTCGCTCCCCCTCGGTGCCCTGGCAGCGCTCGGGGCGATTGATGAGCGGTTGGGTCGGGCAGCGGAGAAGAGGCGAACGTGACTCGGGCGAGAGGTAAAGAGAGTGACTCAGCCGTTTGTCGGGTGGATTGGTCTCAGGGCTTTCGCGGGCCGTCGAAGGGGGCGGGTAGCAGGGCGTGGACGGTCTGGATGATCAGGTCTTCGGTTGCCGGGGCGAAGCGGGCGGGGTGCCCGTAGAAGACCATGGAGAGGTCGGCCTCGTAGCCCCCCTCGCTCAGGATGCGCCGGGATGGGATGTAGCACGGGACGTCGTTGCTGTAGGCGACGACCCAGAGCCGGTTCTGGTCGATTTCCCACTTGAGACGCAAGGCATAGTCGACGACGACCTCGCCGGGGAGAAAGACCATGGCCAGATCGTCGCCGAAGCACCAGGTTTCAATCGAGTAAGGGACGTGGGTAGCGAGCGATTCGCCGCGGTCGAGCCGGGCGATCAGGCTCTTTGCGAGAAAGCCCTCGGATCCGGCGAGCTTGGCTCGCCGTTTTAGCGCGGCGCGGTCCGGGGGTGGGTCGAGTGGCAGCTCGAGCTTGCGACGCCGGGCGTCAATCTTGCCGGGGAGGGGGGTGAGGGCCGACTTGAGCAGCCGCTCGACTTCACGGGCGGCGGATTGCCCGTGGTGTTTGGCGTCGTCGAGGTTACGGCGCGGCTCGGGGTTGGCGTCGGCCCCGCAGCCGATAATGGCGAGGGCGGTTGAGCCGGGGAACTGTTGCTCGATCCCGTCGCAGGCATAGCCGGCCCATTCGGCACAGATCTGATTGAACTCGCCGCCCAGGGTCGTGCAGTGGCAGGCGTAGCCGAAGAGCACTGCCCGGACTTTACCGGAGGCATCGGTGGCTCGCAGCACGGGCAGGCTGTGGTCGACCGGTCCGTTGGGGTTGACGCCGAAGTTGATCCAGCGTCCGTCTTTCAAGACTCGCCTGTTGGCTGCGAACCGTGCCTGGCCCTGGCCCCACGACAAGCTCGCGGGCGAGCGGGCCGTCAGGGCGGAGAGCGCAACTTTCTCAAGGGAGTCGGTCAGCTCGCGGGTGTAGCGCTCGATCCGCGCTTTCTGGTCGGTCGGGATCGGAGTGCCGAAGATGAAGTCGAGCTCGTTATTCAGGGCGGGCCCGCAATGAGTGTGTGTCGAGCAGATGGCGAATCGCTCGCGTTTCAGACCGACTTTGGTTTTGAGACGCGTCGCGACTTCCTCGGTCACGTTGGCCCCGACCCCGCAGTTGTCGACGGCCACCAGCACCGCGGGGCCACCTTCGGGCGCGTCGTCAGCACCGATCGCCAGGGCGCGGGCCTTGAGGCGGCTGGCAACGCCCTCGGACTCGGTCTTCCGGCTTCCGTAGCCCATCAAGCGGATCGGGTATGCCGGAGTGATGTCCTCGACCGCCACCCCGACGGGCACTTGCTCGGCCGCAGAGCATGGGGGTGTCGAGACCACGAGGAGCAGAACCATGCCGCCGATCAAGATCGAGAGTCGCATTCTTCAATATCTCCAGCTTGTGACGTCACCCCCCGGCGGCGCTGTCTTCAGGAGGCGCTCCACGATCTTGGGGGCGTACATCTGGTGATAGCGCAAGCGGCTGATGGCATTGGGTTGCTTGGGGTCGCCGTTCCAGCAATGTTCGGCGCGGTCGCCGTAAAGCACCTCGCCGCCGTAGGGCGGGTTGGTTGTCTTCTTGAGAAAATCCTCCATCAGGTACACGGCGTTATTGAGGTAGTAATTGTCCATATCACCTACGTAGATATTGATCTTACCTTCGAGGTCTCTGCCGATTCTGGGCCAGTCGCGTTCGAGGATCGCGTGCAGATCGTAGTGCTCTTTCCAGTACGCTGCCACCTCGGGGTTGATGACGCCTGTTCGCTTGTCCCAGATCGGTTTGGGGTAGCCGTCGGGCCCGACCGGAGAATAGACCGCCTCCCAGATGTCCCACTGCTGTCCCGAGCGGCTCCTGGTGCCCAGAACGAGCTCGTGCCGGTTCGTGTCTTGGAGGGTCGAGGAAATGTGTCCGAGATAGTTGCGCGTGCCGGGCCGTTTCACGTGGTGCCAGGGCCCTTCGAGGCGATAAGCGTTCTTGTCTTTGTAGATATCAACGACCGTGTAGGCGCGGAAGTCGATGGGATCGGGGCAGGCGGCGTAGCAGCCGTTGTATTCCTTGGGATAGAAGATCTGGGCCGCCAGGGCCTCCCAGCCGCCGGTCGAGCCGCCGTAGAGGAATCGCGCCCAGCCGGCACCGATGCAGCGGTATTTCTTCTCGAGGTAAGGAATCAGCTCGTAGGTGATGGCGTCGCCGTATGGTCCGAGGTTGGCCGAATTCACGGCATAAGAGTCGTCGTAATAAGGGTTGGCGTGCTGGATCTCGATGATGACCATGCGGGGATAGTCGGGTCCCGTCCACTCCTTGTAGAAGCGATGGGCTTGGTCCTGGACGATTCGGTTGTAGCCGGCCAGGTGGAACCGTTCGCTGTAGTCGGGCTTCAGGTTTTCGTCGGGTGGTTGTTCGCGGAATCCGCCGAATGTCTGGGGAAAGTGGCCGTGGAAGATGACCAGTGGGTAGTGTGCCATCGGGTGGGTGTCAAAGCCTTCGGGCAGGAGCACGTGGGCGCCCAGATGCACGGGGCGTCCCCAGAACTTGGTGAGCAGGTCGCTCTGGATTCGCTCGTGCTTGATGTACTTGGTGGTCTCCGGTGCGGGGATCGGGGGGATCGCCTTGTCGATCCGGACGACAATCGATGTGCCAGCATCACGGTCCGCCGCGATCGTCAGATCCTGGGGCATGCTGTAGAGGTTGCCGGGTGCCTTGTTCCACTGCTGGCCTTCCCCGCGGTCCATCGGCAGCTTGACGACGTGCCCGTCGCCGCGGTGGAACGTCTCGTACAGGTGAAGCACGGCCTGGGTCCGGTAATGCCCCGGGGGAACCCGGCGCAGGCTATCGAGGGGATAACCCGCGGTCGTGGAGTCGATCAAGACCTCCTGGCCGGGCCGAAGGCCATCGACGTCGATGCCGAAGATTTGCTGCGTGTTGTGGCCATCATTGATCTGGAAACGGGGCTCGTCCTTGGGGTCCGTCGAAAGCATGACGAGCAATCGGCCGTCGAGCGGCGTCTTGCTGAGCTCGGCGCCGAAGCTGACACGAATCTGGATTCCCTTGCTTTTCTGGGAATCATCCCTGGCCGCGGCGCGGGGGCTCGTTCCGAGAAAGGACGACGCGAGTGCGATCGCCAAGACAGCCGACGTGACGACCCGCGGGGTCGTGACCGAGACGCCAGGCAACGAGGGAAGTGTTCGATCTTGATTCACGGGTTCTTTTCTTCGGGTGGGCGTTCACGGTCCCGTTGGCGGTGGGCGGGCACGAGGTTGAGATAAAGGTCGGAGCCGCCGTCTCGATCGGAGACGAAGAGCAGACGCCCGTCGGGGTGCCAGGCGGGATGGTCGTCGCGGGCGGGGTGCGATGTCGCGTTGCGGGGTTTTGATCCGTCGGAATTCATGACGTAGATCTCGTAATTCCCATCGCGGTTGCTCGTGAACGCGATCCGAGCTCCATCGGGAGACCAGGCAGGGCGGACGTCGAGCGCCGGGCTCCGCGTGAGGCGATTGATATGCGATCCGTCCGCGTTCATCACGTAGATCTCGAAATCACCGGTTCTGCTCGATCCGAAGGCGATTTTCCGGGAGTCGGGCGAGTAGGCCGGCCAGGCGTTCATCCCGGCTGCATCGGTCAGGTGCTTGAGGTCCTGTGCCTGAGCGTTCACGGAGTTGATCTGATGGCCACCGATATCCGACAGGCTGAACACGATGCGCGAGCCGTCGGCCGCGAACGAGGGGTTGCGCACGGTCGCGCGCGATTCGCGCGGTCGAAAGACGGACTCTTTCTTCTCCTGGGTGTCCTGGATCACCAGCACCGTCTGAGGTGAGGTCGACGAACGGGCGTAGGCATGGAAACGGCCGTCGCGGGAAAACGCCGGATCGAACTGGTGATTGACCACCGTCGGGTGCATGCGCCGCCGCGAACCGTCGCTGAGTTTGAGGCGAACGATCGCGACCAAGTTGGGGGACTCGTGGGTTGAGAAGACGACCTCGTCTCCGTTGTCGCTGAACACCGGCGCGAGCTTGAGAGTGCCATCCGTGGTCAGCCGGACCGGCTCGTCGCCGCTGGCCGTGCGTCCGGCGGCGAGAACGAAGAGGATCGCCAGGATCTTGCGGGCAGCAAAGCACGGTCTTCGCTCAGAGCAATTCATGCACGACGCGTCCTTCCGGCAGCACGCGGAGCTCGGCACGGGTGGCGGAACTGATGCCGGCGAGCTCGAGGATCGTTGCTCCAACCATGGCCGGGGTGATCGGCTCGCTGACGGGGTATTCGCCGCGGGCGTCGCTTTCGCCGATGGTACGACCCGGCTGGACGCCGCCGCCGGCCCAGATCGAGAAATAACAGGGATGCCAGTGGTCGCGCGAGCCGATCTCGTTGATGCGCGGGGTCCGACCGAACTCGCCCATGCAAATGACCAGCGTGGTCTCGAGCAGCCCGCGCTCGTGAAGATCGTCGAGGAGCGTCGAAAATACCCGGTCGAGCAAGGGAGCATGCCACTCGGCGATCAGGCCGAAATTATCGGCGTGAGTGTCCCAACCGTAGTCGGCGAACGGATAATAGACCTCCACGAATCGGCTCCAGTTGACCTGGACGTAGGGCACGCCGGCCTGCACGAGCCGGCGGCCCAGCAAGCAGCTCTGACCGAACGCGGTGTGGCCATACGCAGCCTGGGTCGCCGCCGGCTCTCGCGACAGGTCAAGGGCCGCGACCCCTTGGGGCGAGGTGAGCAAGGCATAGGCTCGCTGTTGCAAGTGGTCCCACACCTCGTAACGGCCGGTATCGGCGTCGCGCTTGATGCGGTCCAACTCACCGAGCAAGTAGCGGCGGTCCGCCAGGCGTGCAGGGGTCAACCCGTTCGCCAGTTTCAAGCTCGGGATCTCGACCTGCCCCTTCTCGGTACAGCCGATCAGGAAGGGGTCATACCCTTTGCCCCAGGTTCCTCCGCCGTAACCCTGGATGGGGCCAACGCCGTCACCGACTGAGCCACGGGCCAGTGAGATGAATCGCGGCAGCGCTTCATGTCCCCGCTGGCGCGCGACGACCGAGCCGAAATTCGGGGGATAAACCGCGGTCGCGGCGGCTGCGCCGGTCAAGGCGATCGAGCCGGCCTCGCGATGGCCATCGTGAAAATTCACGTTGCTTCGAATCAAGGAAAACTTGTGCGAACGCGCGGCCAGCTTTGGGAGCAGTTCGGTGAATCGAACGCCGGGGGTACGGGTGGCGATCGTCGCGAACGGGCCGCGGTATTCGACGGGAGCCTTTGGCTTGGGGTCGAAGAGATCGAGGTGGCTCGGCCCGCCGCCCAACCAGACCAGCAGAATGGACCTGGCCTTCGGGGCTTCGGCTGCATTCCGGGCGCCTTGAGCCGACGAGGCCAATGCGAAGGGCGCCGCGGCGCCCGCGCAGAGGAACGCCCGACGGCTCACGCCCTGGCAGGTCTGGGAACGGAAGCTTCCGACGTCGAACATTCCCATGGGTCGCCTGAGAGACGGTTCATCGGGGTGGGTTTCGGATGACCTGCCATCATATCCTGCGTTTCGTGGGGGAACGAGGGAAAAGTGGAAGGAAGGGAGGATTGGAGGATTGCCGTCACGACGGTATCGCCAACGCGGTGGTGAGCTCAGGAAAGTAGATCATCTACGGCGATGCGGCCCACTTCGACTTGATCGATCACGACCGAGACCTGATCGCCGGGCCTCAACACGTGTCTGTTTTCGTAGCCGCGTGGGGTCGGGTGCGAGTAGACTTCTAGTTCGCGGTCGATCAGGTTCAGAATCCAGTACGTTGGAACGCCCGCCCGCGCGTAGGCAGACATCTTTCCCGCGCGGTCCCATGACAACGAGGTTTCGGAGACTTCGACCAGAAACTCGATGTCGCCGGGAGCAGGATGCCGAGAACAATAGTCGTTGCGCGACCCTCGAACGACCGAGATATCCGGCTCAGGTTCATCAAAATCGGGAATCCTTACTGGTTTCTTTTCGCGGAGCCACCAACCGGGAGGCAACAGACCGGCGATGGCTTCGCGGGTTGCGTCGACCGCGATGACGTGCGGAGGCTTCGTGGTCATCTTCTTCACCAACCAGCCATTGATCAGCTCGACCCGCCGATCCTTGAGCACTCCCGCGTCGGCCAACCGTTCATATTCCTCGACAGTCATGCGGTAGAGATCGCCCAGAACCTCGGCCGGAGGTGCTCGAGCGCCTGAGAGGATTGCCGGCAGCGGGGGTGTGAGCAACATCGACATCGGCAACTCGGTTTGAGGCCGCGACCCAAGAACCGTGGAAGAGAGAACATCGTCCATCTGTCGTCGCGAGCGCAAGGCTTCAATGGGACCACGATCAAGGCATCGGCAATCCCGCCGCTCCATCTATGTTACAAAGCACGGGGCGAGAATTGGGGTGCAAACGACCCGCCGATCGATTACAAATGGCTCATGCATTCATACGGATCAGTCCGTCGCTGGGTGGCGCATTCCGACCTCAAGGAACCCATGGTGCCCCATCGTCTTTTGATCTGGACGCTCGCTCTGATGATAAACGCAACTGTGCTGGCCGCCGACGGTGAACCTGAAGATTCGTACCGGTGGCTTGAGGACGTCTCGGGAGCCAGGTCGCTCGCCTGGGTCAAGGAGCGCAACGCCGAGAGCATGAAGGAGCTGACGCGGTCGGCGGAATTCCAGGCCCTCGATCGCCGTATCCTGCACATTCTGGATTCCGAGGATCGTATTCCGGCCGTGCAGAAGCTGGGGCCGTATTACTATAACTTCTGGCGCGACGGCAAGAACCCTCGCGGACTGTGGCGGCGCACCACACTCGATGAATACAAGAAGGCCAAGCCGGCCTGGAAGGTTGTGCTCGATCTCGACGTTCTTGGCAAGGAGGAGAAGGAAAACTGGGTCTGGCATGGGGCGCAGGCGCTCAAGCCCGACTACACGCTGGCACTGATCTCGCTTTCTCGCGGCGGCGCCGATGCCAGCGTGGTCCGGGAATTCGACCTGACCGAAAAGGCATTCGTACGCGGTGGATTCACCCTGCCCGAAGCCAAGAGCCAGGTTGCCTGGCGCGACCGCGACAGCGTGTTCGTGGGCACGGATTTCGGCCCGGGTTCGCTGACCGAGTCGGGCTACCCGCGCATCGTCAAGGAATGGAAGCGGGGTACGCCGCTGGCCGAGGCTGTCCTGGTCATGGAGGGGCAACTCAAAGATATGAGCGTTTCCGCCACACGGGATCTTACGTCGGGGTACGAGCGCGATATCGTGGTACGGCGGCCGACTTTCTGGACGTCTGAGGTTTATCTGCGGCGCGGTGGGAAGCTTGTCAAGATCGAGAAGCCTGCCGACGCCGTGGCTTCGCCGGACCGCGAGTGGCTGCTTTTGCGGCTGCGATCGGACTGGACGGTCGGAGAGAAGACCTATCCGGCGGGCGCGCTCATCGCGACTGACCTCGAGAAGTTTTTGGAAGGAGGCCACGAGTTCGAGACGCTCTTCGAGCCGGGCGAGCGAAAGTCGCTCGCCAGTTTCACGGCCACGTGCCACTTTGTGCTGGTCACCGAGCTCGACAACGTGCGGAGCCGCGTCTACGTGCTCAATCAGCGCGACGGGCGCTGGCAGCGCGAGCCTCTGCCGGGCGTGCCCGAATTCGGAAACGTGAGCGTCGAGGCGATCGACCCCGACCTGAGCGACGACTACTTCCTGCACGTCACGGATTTCCTCACGCCCGACACGCTGGCGCTGGGCACGATCGGTTCCGGCCCCGCCGAGAAACTCAAGCGGCTTTCTTCCTATTTCGACGTTCAAGCATTGGCGGTCTCGCAGCACGAGGCGGTTTCCAAGGACGGAACCCGAATTCCCTACTTCGAGGTTGCCCGCAAGGATCTTTCGCCAGACGGCAAGAATCCGACCTTGCTCTACGGTTACGGCGGGTTCGAGATCTCGATGCTTCCGTCGTACCAACCCGCCGTCGGGGCCGCCTGGCTCGAAAAGGGGGGTGTGTACGTCGTGGCCAACATCCGGGGCGGCGGCGAGTTCGGCCCCAAATGGCATCAGTCGGCTCTCAAGGCAAACCGCTACCGGGCGTATGACGACTTCATCGCCGTCGGCGAAGACCTGGTCCGCCGCAAGGTAACGTCGCCGGCGCACCTGGGCATCCAGGGGGGAAGCAACGGCGGCCTCTTGATGGGCAACATGCTCGTGCGAAAACCGGGCCTCTTCGGCGCCATCGTGTGCCAGGTTCCGTTGCTCGACATGCGTCGTTACAACCACTTGCTCGCCGGCGCGAGCTGGATGGGCGAGTACGGCAACCCCGACCTGCCGGGCGAGTGGGCGTTCATCCGATCATTCTCGCCGTATCACATCGTCGAGAAATCGGTGAAATACCCGCGCACCCTCTTCACCACCTCGACCCGCGACGACCGCGTTCATCCCGGCCACGCACGCAAGATGGTGGCCAAGATGAAGGATCAGGGGCACGACGTGATCTACTACGAGAACATCGAGGGGGGGCACGGCGGCGCCGCCGACAACAAGCAGGCCGCGTTCATGCAGGCACTCGCTTATACAT
>JRHI01002987.1_pt1 | contig 10640 bp, 17 predicted proteins | sample 215371 | NCBI WGS metagenome assembly JRHI01 (sample SAMN02929681, study PRJNA255918) | sediment metagenome | biome: cave system; feature: Ice Cave; material: Sediment; isolation source: sediment from deep within a dark volcanic ice cave with no known source of... ... | reverse complement strand
GAATCGGCGTGGTCATGATTGATCACGTTTCGAGCAACGGAACCACTCCGAACGGCAAGCAGGCTAGCCCAGCGACGGACTTGCAGACCTGGGCTTACCGCGTCGTGTGTGTATGTGTGTTGGAAGGAGAGGGGAGGGGCGTCGGGTCAGCCCTTGTGCGGGCAGACTCCACCGTGTTTCGCCCGTCCGAGATTGCAGTTGAAACAGAGCACCTGGAAGCCTTGAGGAAAGTCGTGCTGGACGAGCCAGCGGTAGAGGTGGCCTCGAATGATCTTCCGGTGCGCTGCCCCGTCGTTGTTCGTGTGGTCGATGGTCAAGAAACCGAAACCAGCCTCGCCACAGCAGCCGCACTTGTTCGTCCCGGCGCTGTAGTGGGCGACGACCGCGATTCGGTCCTGAGCGTATCGCTTTCGCCGCCGACGCGACTGCCTTACGTTCTGTTTTACCCGGTAGTCGGGGTTGGCTCGTCGTCTCGCGGATCTCGCCCGTTCGCATTCCCGACAAACGGTTGCCGTGGCCGGTTGCCCGCACCTGACGCAGAGGTCCGCTTGCCTTGCGTTTGTCGTAGGTTGCCCGAGAAACCACGACGCCCCCGATGCGGGCATCGTAGCTACATCAAGCCCGGAAGGGGAGGGGCGTCGGTCACACCGAACACCGAACGCCCCCTCCCCGACGCCGCGCCTATTCCTCCGTGGGCTCCGCCGGCTCCCCGTGCTCGTCCACCTGGGGCTCGCCCGCCCGCGAGACGGAGACGTACTCGCGGGGCTTCCCCTTGAACGAGGCCCAGAGACCCTTGGCGAACGCCTCGCCCTGGTCCTTGAGCTTGTCCACGCAGTAGGACACCATGCCCTTCTTCGTGGGGCGCTTCTGCGCGTCGATCTTCGCGAACACGTCCGCGCCGTTCGCGAGCGTGATCCGACCGCCGAAGTGCTTGTGGAGGAGAGGGAGAAGAACGAGACACTCGACCTTCTTCTTCCCCTGGAGCACCTTGATCTCTGCGTCGAGCGCCTCGACCTTCGAGGCGACCTCGATCGCCTTCTGCTTCTCCTTCGCGACCGCCTCGTCGGAGGTCGGTGCCGCCGGCTGATTCGCGGCAGCCGTCAAGACGGCGAGAGCCGCCTGGATCTGTTCCTGCGTGATCTTGCTGGGCGGGTTTCCGCCGGGGGTGGGATTCGCCTGATCGGCCATGACTGACTCCGTTCGAGGTTTCGACGTGGACCTGGGTCGCGAAAGGCGTCCCGTTGTCCGTGTCTCGCCTCACTCCTGAAATGCGCCCCGAAAGCGATCTTTCAGCAGACGCACGCGGATTTAACCAGCCACCACCGACAAGTAGCGCGTCTCCGTACAAGAGGCGACCCTGAACCCACCGGCGGCTGTCGTCACCAGCGCCAAGGAAGACGATGCGGTTGAACTTGAAGTCGCTCATCGGCGCTTTCGGCCTGCGAGGAGAGGGCGTCGCGAGCCGTCCGGTCCCGGAAGCTGCCGGTCGTGCTTCTCCGGCGGATGCCGGCGGATCGCACCCTTGTAGCCGATCAGAAGGGAGGGCTGTACTCATTGGCGAAGCTGTTGTCAACCCTCGACGCCCTGCGGACGGAACAGCGATGTTCCCACTCGAACCACCTACTTCCCTACTTTCGCGGCCGTCTTGCGCCGCTTCTTGAACTCTTTCCGCTTCTTGAACTGCTTCCGCTCCTCCTCGTCCATGAGTTCTTGGAGCTTGCGGAGGTTGTGCCTGTAGTCGCAGCCGCGCTTGGAGTCGTAGGCGAAGGCGCCGGACTGGTCGCGCTTGCCGGTCTTTTTCTCGTGGTCTGACTTCCACTGATCGCGCTTGGCGGCGCAGGGTTTACACGACTCTCCTGAGAGAGTATGGCCCTTGCCGATGGCACACTCGCGCTGATGGACGAGATGGTCGATCTGGCGCTTTCGCTCCGCTTCCTTGGCGCGGTACCACGGCTCCTGGAGCTCGTGGTAGCCCCCTCGATGCCCAGAACGCGGCATACGGAGTTGAACAGCGCCAGGACCGTTCGCGCGTCTTCCTTCCCCATGAGGTAGTAGAGGTAGGTCTCGCACAGGAAGGGCGCGTCGATGCACTCCTTGCGCTCGCTCGCGGTCATGCGTCGGCCGGTGAACACGTTGTAGGTCGGTGGGCTCTCCGGGATCCACGTCGCGAAGTCTGAGAGCTCGACGCGCGCTGCCTCAGCGCCGATCTTGATGCGCTCCGCGATCGCCGCCTTGAGCGCCTCGTCGGCCTTCCTGAGCCTGTCGTGGAGCGCCTGCTCCTTACGAGCCTGTTCGCCTTTGAAGTCGCCGTCGAGGGCCATGCACGTGCGTCTCCTATCGGGTTGTACCCATAGGAGAGGACGGCTTGGCGAATCAAGTCGGCGGTTTGTGGAGGGACAGGAGGAGTTTGCGGTGCTTCCGGTGGGCGAGGACGTTGTGGACGAAGACGACCGCGATCCCGGCGCCCAGGCTTACGAACGCGACATAGACCCAGGTGGGGATCGGCCGCTCGACCTTCTCACGAAGCGCGGTCGCGGACGCCCGCACCTCAGCCAGGAGGAGACCGGCCTCTTTCACGGCCGGCTGGGCTGCCGCGACCGTGCTATCGACGGTCGCCAGCGTCCGGGTCAGCTGCTCGCCAGAGTCGGTCAGCCTGGACGTGACGGCGGCGACGCCGAAGAGCGCCGCCGCTCCGCTCTCCCCGAGCTTCTTCTCAGCTGTCGCGGCCCCTTCCAGAGCCTTGTTCGCGGATTCCAGGGTCTGCTGGGCCGTACAGCCGGCGAGTGCGAGGACGAGGACGACCGCGAGCCTCACGCGCCAACTCGTTTCTCATCGTCGAGCCAAACGAACTCGCCGTCCTCACCGACCGGGAAGTAGTCGTGGCATCCGCAGCAGAACGTTGCTCCGTAGAAGTTTGGGTCGCGAGCAAAAGTTTCCGCGATCGGAACAGGCGTCGACGTGACGGTGCCGCAGCCAGACGCCAGCTGCTTCTTCGTCCAGTAGCGTCCGATCAGCGCCGATCCTTCGGGGTAAGCCTCGAACGCGACGTAGCCCACGTCGGCGTAGCGCTCCTTCTCCTCGTCCGTGAGGTCGCGAAGGGGCTGCTTGGGGCGGACTCCGACATGGCGGTAGCTCATGCGCACGGGCCGGACGAAGCCCTTCTTGCGCTCGTCCTCAGAGAGAATCCAGTGACCTCGATGTTGGTTGCTTGTGGGGTCTCGGCCTGCGGGAGCGCCTCCTTCGGTGTAGTTCTCATCCATCTTGCCAAGTACGCGTTTGTCTTTCTCGCTGGCCATGCGAAGAGCATAGCACCAGCATCACACCGCTGCTTCGGCCAGAAGCTCCAGAAGGGAGAGTTTGCGCAATCGCGGCGCGCTCTCGTGGAGGATGTGGGCAGACTTGCCTCGTCTGTGGGTCCGTTTGCCCTCCACGATCTTGGTGTCTTGGTCGAAAAGGACCCAGACGCAGCGCCTTTCATGGTCGACATAGGTGACGTAGCCGCGATGCCGGATCACACCCTCTTTGGGTGGGAGGACATTGAGCGCTATCCTACTTTGCCTTGCTGAAAGTTCGCGGTCGGGGCGCATGGGTAGAAGTAGGAGGGACGGAACGAATGACGACCGCGACCGCGCTCAGTATCGAGATCAAGAAGCTCAAGACCTTCCGTGGCATGGAGGGCGTCGGCTTCAACTGCGAAGTGTGGCTCGACGGCAAGAAGGCCGGCTCGTGCATCGACGACGCCACCGGCGGGCCTCTCCGCTTCGAGCACGACTGGAACAAGGATGCCCGGGCCAAGCTCGACGCCTACGCCGCGACGCTACCGCGCGAGCCCTTCGGGTCGGGCATGTCCGGTGACTTCCAGCCGGACGCCGACATAGTGATCGAGAACGCCGTGAACGAATGCGAGCTCGCGAAGAAGGTCGGCCGCATGATCAAGAGCGGTAAGGTCGTCGTCCGCGTCGGCAAGGACATCTTCACCTACAAGGCCAAGCTCGACGAGCGGCTCCGCGCGCAGATCGCGAAGGACAGCAAGGGTGACGCCTTCACGATCTTCAACGACGACCCCAAGTTCGTGAAGTGAGGCGGGCCGTGGGAAAACTCGTCAAGTCCGACAAGAAGCCCGACGACTTCAAGGGACGCGATCCCGTCTACCGCGTCCATCTCGACTTCTACGATCCGACACAGAACAACAACAAGTTCTGGTACATCGAGGTCTACGCGCCGGAGCCCCCGGAGGCCAACTACTCCGTCGTCCGTCGCTGGGGACGAAACGGCACGCAGGGCCAGAGCATGGTCGAGGTCGCGAGCATGAAGGGCGCTGCGATCGAGTACGCGGAGAAGCTCGCGGAAAAGAAAAAGGACGAGGGCTACAAGCCCGATCCTAGTCTTCTCGTGAAGATTGCCCGCGAGGTCGGTGACGACGCCTGATGCCGGACCCGGTTGACGCCCTCGTAGAGCTTGCGGAGAGTCGCGGACTTGTCGCTCGCGACTTCTGGAGAGAGCTCCACGAGGAGTTCTGCGTCAACCACCACACCGACTCAGACGCCTACCAGCGGAGCATGGACACGGCCGGGTGGGCTCTACACGAGGGACTCGCTGCTGTGTTCGACATCTTCCTCGACAACGGGCTTCTCACCTACGAGGCGCTGGAGCGCTTGGTCCGGTCCAAGGGAAGCGTCCTGCTCGCGATCGCGCGGGCAGCGGCAGAAGGAGACGCGAAGTGAGGCGGAAGGAGAGGCCGGGGCTTCCTGTTCCGATCGCTCGCGTTCGCACGCCCGAACACCGCGTGACGGTCCGAAACGTGGTCGAGTGGCAACAGATGCGGGGCCAGCACGACCAGTACGCCAACGATCCCTTCCACAACCTCCTTCACATCAACAAGGCGCTCGGCCCTGTGGCCGCGACGCTCGAACACCGGCAGCACGGCGAGAGTGAGGGCAAGGTCGAGCAGAAGCGATTCGCCGACCTGATCATCCACTCCATCTGGCTCGTCTCGTCGATGGGCTACGACCCGGCGGCGCTCGTCGCCAATCGCGTGTGGGACCTGGGGATCGGTCCCAAGCGATCCGAACTGCCGCCTGAGGAACGCGGGGAGCCCGCTGGCCGGAAGGCACCCAAGAAGAGGAGCCGCAAGTGAGCGAAGCGCTCAAGACGGATCTCTACCAGCTGACGATGGCGGCGGCTGCCTACGAGGCCGACCTCAACACCGTCTCGTCGTTCGAGATGTTCACGCGGAAGCTCGAAGCGGGTCGCGGCTTCTACATCGCGGCCGGCCTGGAGCTCGTCCTCGACTACTTGGAGAACCTCCGCTTCACGGGCTCGCAGATCGACTGGCTGCGTAAGCAGCACGCCTTCAAGCACATCTCCAAGGGCTTCTTCGACTTCCTTCGCGGCTTCCGCTTCAAGGGCGACGTGTGGGCGATGCCCGAAGGCACGCCGTTCTTCCCCCGGGACCGTCTACTGGATCGTGAAAGACAAGGACGGCTACGTCCGCGAAGTGGATCAGATGTTCATGTCCACGTCGAAGAAGTCCCAGGCCACGAAGTAATACAAGCGGGAGGAGGCGGTCGACGTGGCGGTCCGCCGCGAGAGCCTCTTTCCGAAGGTGATCCGGGTCCGCAAGAAGGTCGGCGTCTGAGGGAGTAGCCCGCTATGGGTTTCGACCCCCGGGTCGGCGGCTACGTTCGCATGATCCACCAAGAGTGGATCGGCGTCATCGAGCGTGTCGACTACAGCGAGCACGCGACGAACATCCGTCTCAAGATCCGGCCTGTGTTCCTCCCCCTGAGGGCAGCATCGGACAGTACGTCCGATGCAAGCCGAACACGTGGTTCGGCGTCATCCTCGATGTCCTTCATCCTGGCTACGAATACGCAGAGGCGGCGTACCGCGTCGCACCTCTAGCTGGTCAGCATCTCGCCTGTTGGACGGACTGGTATGTCGCCAAGCACTTGGAGCCGCTCAGCCTCTTGGAGCTCATCGCGGTCGCGGCGGCCGGCTATGATGATCTGAAGTGACTGCTCGCGATGACGTAGCGCAGGACCCTGATTACGTGGCCGTGGAGAAAGCTCTCCTGGCCGCGATGAGGGCGTTCCGTAGAACCAATTCTGAGCTCCGCGCGATCTACCTGCCGACGAGTCACCCCAACAAAATGCAGGCTGCTGACGCCCAGCTGAAAGCGCACGAGGCGATCGACGATCTCCATGAGGAGATCGCGCGCTACGTACGCTACGCGTGGGCACTGACGCCGAGCTCTGAGCGCCCCGACCACCTGGCCTCGATCGACACTGTGCGCGCTGAGCAGCAAGTCCGGCTGGCGGCGGCCCGCGTTGATCTCCGAAAGGAGCTCGAAGCGCGGTTGAAAACCGACGACGGACAGGTGGTTACGATCATCTTGAAAGACCAGGACCGGACGCGGCACCACAAGGCAGAGTAGGGGTACAACCGCTTCGTGGACCTGCACAATTACCGCTCAAGCGAGCGCGTCGAGGTCACGATCCGGCGCTACCCGGACACCCACGGTGAACCGCTGGGTGAGGCGTGGTCGTGTCGTTCGGACCTATGACGACTCAATCCATGTTCGTTTCGATGACAGCGGTCTGGAGAGCGCCTACGCGTTCCCGGCCCAGAAGGATTGGATCCGCAAGCTCTCGCTCCTTGAACTGATCGCGGAGGCCGCGAATGATTGAGTTCGCGGTCGGTGACAGGGTTGAGATCGAGGCCGTCGCTGGCGCGGCACCATCGTCGCTATGAAAGAAACCACGACCAAGGCTTGTCCTTCGTGTGAAGCTCGACAAGAGACCGCAGAACGCGGCGCAGGAGCAGCTGTTCTTCTCCTACAAGTGTCGGAAGCTCGGGCTACTAGAGCTCATCGCGGAGGCGGCTGCCGATTGAACCCTGAGCCCGAACCCCAGATCGGCGACTACGTGGCCTTTCGGATCCCCCACCAGAACAAAGGCCCAGGGCGCGTCGTGAAGCGCAAGAACGCCGGCTGGGATCAGCGAGTCCTCGTCGTGTTCCCAATCGGTAACGACGAGCTTCAAGTGTGGTGCTACATTCCGCACCTCCGGCGGGCCAGTCTCCTGGAAGTGGCCCCGGGTAACGTTGGCGCCGCAGCGTCTTCCAGTCCACCCAGCGAGGTCCCTGGGGCATGTGGAGAAGGAACACGTCTTCCTTGAGCGAGGACACGGCGTCCTCGATCGACACGTAGCTCTTGTTGGACTCCAGGAAGGGCTGCACGCCCTTGGTTCTACCTGATCGCGGCCTCGACCTCAGCGTCGGACGGACGGCGCTTGTACTTGAGCCAGAAGTCGCGGTAGGCGATCAGCTTTTTCAGAGCCAACTTGATGTCGTCGACCTGTACGTCGAGCGTCGTTGTTGCCTTCCCGTAACCCTCCGTGCCAGCGATTCTTTCGATCTCGTCGCCGAGCTTCCGCGACTCTCGCCGAAGACGGTCGGTCTCCTTGTCGATGTCCGCGACCGTCCACGTTTTGGGTATCTTGCGCTCGTACGGATTCCTGTCCACGTCCTAACCCTCCCTATGATGGAGGGAGAGCTTACTACAAGGGACAGCGAGACGCTTCTTACTTGATGTCTTCTGGTGATGCCGAAGCCACCGCAAGTAGTTCAAGCACGGAGATTTTCTGAGTTCCAGAAAGCGGCACAACGCACCGCTCTCCGCTCGTTGATTCGAGCGTGATGCGAGCTTCCGCGAACGAGACCTGTGCGTTCAGCTGGTTCGCGACGGGGTTGCTCGTCGGGATGGGCTGCACGTCCACGAAGGGCGGGTGGATCTCGACGATACGGCCGTAGGTGAGGATGGCCAGGATCGTCGGCACCTCCGCCGTCTGGAAGTCTTCTGGAATCAGGAAATCGGCGTGGCGCACGCAATCGCCGACCTTGCGCTCATCCAGGTTCATGTGCTGCCCACGCCAGTCTCTGGGGGAGTTCATACGAACCTCAGAGAACGGCATTGGCTGGCCGCGTTTCTACCGTGTCGTCTACCCCGAAGGTGAGTTTCGCGTCTACGTTAGGGACCCGATGCTTCGTGGCTAAGCGCAGGACTGTGACCCGTTACAGACTCGACGATCGTGTCGAGCTAACGGTTGTTTCTAAAACGACAACGCCAGGACCGAAGTCCTGGCGTCACTTGCGTCTACGGCTTTCTTCTCAGCGCTCCGCGTCTTCCGGCGGCGGAATCTCCAGGTGCTCACCCCACTTGGTCGTGGGCGGCGCGTAACCCTTGTACGTGACCCAGAGACACGCTTTCAGCTGCTCCGGTTTGTCGTGTGGGACGCCGATCATGCCGTCCGTGAAGGCAATGACGACGCCGTTGTAGCCTTCCTTCTGGAGCGTGTCGAACGCCGGGCAGAAGTCCGAACCACCACCGCCCGCCAGCTGCGACATGAGCTCGAAAGCATCCTCGATCTTGAGGTCGTTGTGGACGGCGGCGTCGACGACCATCACGCGGACCGCGATGCTGAGGTCTTCGCAGATGCCCTGGATCTCAGAGCAGCCCTCCCTCAGCTGCACCTTGTCGATGGAGCCCGACGTGTCCATGAGGACCGTGACTTCCTCGATGCCGAACTTCCTCACGGAGGGCATGTACTCGCCCACCGACTCTGAACGCCGGCCGGGACGCTGGTACGTGTAGTCGGTGCGGCGGCCGTGCTCGCCCAGGAAACGCGAGAGTCGTTCCTTCCAGTCGATCTTCGGTTCGAGAAGCTCCTCGATCCAGCGAGTCAGGCCAAGAGGAAGTGTGCCCCGGCCCTTCTCGTCTTCGTGCTTCTTCTGCGACGAGACGAGGGCGGTCTTCCACTCCTGCTCGATGTGATGCTTGTAGGAAGCGTCGCCCTCCGCCGCCTTCTGCCCTTCGGGGCTGTCGCATGCGTCGTCGTCGCAATCGCCGAACAGGGGGTCTTGTGTGGGGTTCTTGTTGTCTTCCCCGTCCGTGCCGGGGCCTTTCTCCTGCTCCGGGGGCTGAGCACCGAGAGGATTCGGGGAGGGTTGCTTCTGCGGCGGCTTCTTCTTGCCCTTGCCGGGTTGCGGCTTGGGCTGGGGTTGCGGCTGACCTCCCTTGTCGGAGACCAGGTTGATCAGCACCGTGTCCTTGAGGAGATCGTCGTAAATCTCCTCCGCCGACCAGTTCTTGAAGCGGTCGTCGACCACGGTTCCGGGGAGCATCACGCACTGAGCGTCGGTCATCTCCTTGATCAGGAGGTTGATCGCGTGGTCGTGCGCCGTGTTCCAGAGCTTGTTGTGGCGACCCTGCCGGCGGTCGAAGAACAGGAGGGCGGGGTGCATGACGGTATGCGCGAGGAGGTAGCAGACCTGGGGCGGCGTGAGCGCGTCGAGAAAGTCCTCGTTGATCACGAGAGTGCCGTCCGGCGCAATCACGGCTGACCGCACGCCGGCCCCCGGCTTCACGAGACGGGGGCGCAGCTTCAACGTCAGGTGCCCGAAGAACGGGCAGCGCGCGATCAGCTGCGTGCGTGCGATCGAGAGACGTTCCAGTCCCTTGCCGTGGCCCATTGCGTTCCCCTCCTCTACTTACATGCGCCCCGTAAAGGCGCCTTTCAGCAGTATTCGACGACTTTTCGCCACCGGACCCGCGTCACACGCCCGTCGGGGTAGATCAGCCGGTGTAGCTGGCGACGACCGTCAAATACTACCCGGGCGCCGGCCTTCTGCGCGCGGACCGTGGCCGGCTTCTTGAGCCACTCCAGTGCCCCAGAGATCGAGTTGACGTGCGCAGCGACCCAATAGGCGCGCGCCTTTCCGTCCTTCTCGCGGTAGACGAGGAGGCGGTGTCTACCCCCGTCTTTGAGCTTCGCCTGCGTCGAGATGAGGTAGACGAGGAGGCGGTGTCTATCCCCGTCTTTGAGCTTCGCCTGCGTCGAGATGATGCCGGCGACGAAGGTGAGGCTGATGGTTCCGCAGACGTAAATCCCGTCATTAGGCCACTTTGAGGAGACCCATTTGATCGGCGGTCCCAGGATCTGATCGAGAAGTCGGGCGCGGCGTATGGGGAGCTTCCGTAGCTCCTCCTGCGTGTAGTTTGCGGAGTCGCGGAGTTTCTTCTTGCGGTCGATGATCTTCTGCTGCCGGTCGATCTCATCGTTGAGCAGACGCGCCCAGGACACTTCTTCCCCCGCTGGGAAGAGTGCCCCCCATCGGCCCGCCACCCAGGACACAAGCTCCTCCTGGTCGTGGCCGTAGGCCGTCTCCAGCTGACGACGCCACAGCATCGCAAGCTTGGGAAGGAGCTCGCTCTGCGGGAGGGTGGCAAGCGCCAGCGTCTCTAAAACACTAGCTTTGACCGCCACGCGACGACGAGCTCCCTTCCATCGGGGTGGCGGACGTGGTGCTGTTGCCGATCCCACAGCACTTTCACGGTAAAGCCCTTAGCGCGGGCAGCTACCACGGAGTCTACCTCCAGGGCTGAGATAATTCCTGGAATTGCAGGGGTCTTGGGCGGTTCGCCTGGTTTAGGCGGCTGCGAGCGCGACACGGACACAGAACCAAGCCGTCCCTTCGGCGTCCTGTAGAGGAAGAACCCCAAAGGCTTGACCTCGCGCGGATCGTCATCACGCCAAGCCCAAATCGTGATTGATGCAGTGCAGTCAGTGAATGTGTCGCCG
>JRHI01002986.1_pt1 | contig 10641 bp, 9 predicted proteins | sample 215371 | NCBI WGS metagenome assembly JRHI01 (sample SAMN02929681, study PRJNA255918) | sediment metagenome | biome: cave system; feature: Ice Cave; material: Sediment; isolation source: sediment from deep within a dark volcanic ice cave with no known source of... ... | reverse complement strand
GGGGCAGGCAGGGCAGGGGCCGGGGCAGGCAGGGCAGGGGCCGGGGCAAGCCCTGCCCGTACATTTTACCTACGCGGCCATATGATATGAAGAGGTGGGGTTTGTTCTCTACGCTGCACAAGGCGCAGATGAACGGGTGGATGCGTTCAAGCCAGGCGCGCCTGTATTCGTTTTCGTGAGGTGGATGGTGAGTGAGGGTTTTGCAGAGGGCGAGGGTGACGGGGGGAAGATGGTGTCTCGGACGAGCCAACGGTCGCAGATGGGACAATGATTTTTCGGGCGAAGATGAGCCAGTGGACGTAGTGAGTGTTGTGGGAGCAAGAGAAGAGAGAGGGTACGGATTGATTTGGTGATGATATCGAGGTTGAGTGGGGGTGTTGAGGGTGTTTGAGCAGCTGTTGGTGCAAGTGGGAGAGGGAGAGAGGTTGAGTGGGGAGGATCCGGTAGGTCAGGTGTATCAGGTGTATCAAGTGTTGCACGTGCCTCAGACAAGCTTGAGCCGAAGCGGTTCACTGGTTCAAGAGTAACAAGAGTAACAAGAGTTTCAGGTGTGTCAGGTGTTGCAGGGGTATCAAATATATGTGAGTTGGGGAGGTTCACTGGTTCAAGAGTATCAAGAGTTTCAGGTGTATCAGGTGTTGCAGGGGTATCAAATATATGTGAGTTGGGGAGGCTCAGTGTGTCAGGTGTTGTATTTGTGTGTGTGGATGGGATATTGGAAGATGGCCGACCATGAACGGGAGATGAGATTGAATCAGCGGTATTTTTGGGTGGATACCGCTGATTTTCCCTCCTAATTGTTTTGGAATGAGGGGTGCTTTGCGGGAAGAGAGCCGACCATGAGTGAATCTGTATTGAGGGATGAAACCATCATGATCATGACCAGGTGTGCCTCTCGAGGAGAGACGGGTGGTTCCATTATTGATGAGTTTATGCGAGACACACGAGACAGACAAGGCTTGCAAGGTATGCCGATCATCTCCTGTCACTTCCTCGATCTTTCTGTAAATTTTGGGATTAAGCGGTTTTTGTCCAATTGCTACGGGAACCCCGGGAGGAACTTCATCGAGTACTCAGGATGCAGGTACACGGGTCTCTACCTCGGGCCTCGACATGGTGACCGAGTACTTCTCCTTTGTCGGAGCAGACTCGCAAGGCAACCAGCTTACCTTACGCCTCGATGCCATCCCGGAGCTTCTTGCGCTCGCTGATGATGAGACTATTTTGGGACTACTGACATTAAGGAGTGTAACCGGAGAGCGTATCTCTTTATGAAATAGCAAGTCAGACTTATGCTCTCTGGCTCCTGCCTACCCTGGCTCACTAGTGCTGCGTTTGTTAAAATTGGAGTTTAGACTAATTTCTTGCGAAGCAAGGTGGGAAGCCGCGCGAGCCGTATTTTATGAGAATCGCGTGATTCCAGTCTACAAGCCACTTGACGCGAAATTAGTCTAAACGTCAATTAAAAGTGATGATAACAAAAATTTGGAGAAAATAGTATGGATTGGCTCTAGAGGCTGACTTGTTTTGTTACCGCATTTAACGAACGCAGCACTAGGCTATAACCGCACCGTTATTTCCTCTTTTTCTTATACATCACGTCTTTTCTGCAAATATTCCTGTATTACGACGTGTAATAAGATAGGTACTTCACGAGATGCTGCCTTCCCTCCACAGGCAACTGGACGCTCACCGACAGTCTGAATAACGCCCGCTCCCAACACACAGCGGCGCTACTCGCCAGCGCGGAGCTGTATAATCCGTCCACTGGGACATGGACGACCACCGGTAGCATGAGCGACGCCCGCATTTATGACACGATGACGCTGCTTCAGAACGGACAACTGCTGGTTACTGGAGGAGTAGATAACAATAACGAGAACAGTGTCCTTGCCAGCGCAGAGGACTACACGCCCTAGAGCGTCGGTCAAGTAATGCCATTTTGGAGATGCAGAGGCTCTTCAACAATGCTCATTGAGCTTGAGAATACTAGAGCTTATCAGTCTGTTTTCGATTACTTGACCGACGCTCTAGTGGCCTAATAGGCCATAATCTGCTAAAGCACTCATACCAAATCCACTTACTCACCGTTCGCTTAAATCGCGGGCGGATTTTACGAATCGTCAACCAATTGGAGATAGAGAGCACGAGAGAAGCCCAAAAGGGTCAAAATCTGTTGCTGAAGAGGAGAAAGGGGCGTGACATGCCGTTGTGTGAAGCCAGGAGTACGAACGGATCGTCAAGGTGACTTCGCTGAAGGCTTCCAGCAAGCGTTCCGTCGTGGGCAGGCTGGTGCGACGTTTGGGATTGCCAGCGAACAGACCGGCCAGTTCCATCTGCTGCTCGCGCAGACGTTGTCGGACCACCCCTTCCAGCAGAGTCATCACGCGCAAGGCGAGAGTGAGCAAGCGCACCAATCCCACCCGATGGTCATCACGTTGCACGTACAAAGGAGCCAGGGACAAGGGACGGCCTTTGAGGCGCGCAAAGTTGCGTTCCACCAGATATTCATCGCGGTAGGCTTCTACCGCCTGCTCCAGCGTGAGTTGACCGGTCAGGTGATTGGTGGCATAAGTACGCCACCCCAACTGGCTCATCGCCTGAGCCACTGCTGCCCCCTCCTGCTCGCTGCTGATCGTGAACGTTACCTCCTGGCGCACGCCCGACAAATGCCCACGATACGCACGCACTGGGCGTTCTTGGACATGTTCCTGCACCTGCACGCGCAACAGGCCCTCAACGCGAAAGCGCGCCAAGATTTCTTTGATGGCCTCTTCGACCGCAGAGCGTTGCGTCAAGCGGGCTTTGCCTTGTCGGCGTGCCGTCAGTTCTTGCACGGCTCGTTGCGCTTTCTGCAAACGCTCCTGCAAGCTCACCTGAGCAGCATGAGTAGCTGCCATCGATTGGATCAACAAGCGGCGCTCCTTCCAGGTTTGAAGCTCTCCGTCCACCTGAACGGAAAGCTGCTGAACGGTCTCATACCCTTGAGCAATGCAGGGAATCTTCCCCTGTTCATCGACGCGTTCGACTTGCACCAAATGGGCTCCTTGCGCTCGTTGGGTTTCCACTTCCTGTTGCAGCAAAGCAGGCGAGACCTGCACCGCCGAAAGGGGACACAGGTAGTAATCTCTTTGAGCCTGGATGCTGGCACGGGTTGGCAATGCGGCCATTTTGCAATCTCCCACATACAGCAACCCGTTCTGTTGGAGTCCATCACGCACGTGGGCAATGATAGGCAGATAGACGGGATCATCGGCGTGTTCACCCGAAAGCACTTCGGTGGCCAGAGGCATGCCCAGCGGGTCCAGACTCGCAAGCACGACTTTCAGTTGGGGCAGGTCGGGACGGTGATCGAGGCTCGTGCCCAGTTGCAACAGTCCCTGCTCGTTGACGTCGGCATAACTGCTGGCTGTGGTCGTATCAATGCGCACACACTGCGCTTGCAAGTCGTAGACGCGAAGCAGTTGTCCCATCAGTTCCTGCTCAAACGCTTGCCAATGGGCATCATGGCTCAGATAACGCAGCACATCGGCCAATCGATCATCGGTCAGATCATGTGGCGAGAGGCTGCTGCCACACCCTTGCAATGTTTCCATCTGCCGTGTCGCCCACTCCTGCACGCGATTCATCCGATGGTCAGCTTGCGAGAGAATGTGGGTCAGCCAGACCACACTTACCCATCCCAGGCTCAGCCCTTCTCGATTGCCATTGGTCGGAAAGTGTTTGTCCAGCAACTCGGCCAGGTTCATGCGCTGCATCTGCGCTATCAACAACGGGATATCATCGACGCGTTCGGTCTCTATGTTCAAGGTTTCTTTCATGTCCTTCAGCTTATCAGAATCTTGAGATCGCGTCTAGATTTAAGCGAACGGTAAGCACTTATATGGTTATCATTCAAATCAGCACAAACCGAGGAGAAATCTATACGAGAAAAGTTTATATAATGAGCGTTTTGATAGTGATTAAGCGGATTTGATATCACATGAGCAAGAATGAAGAACTGGAACAGCTCCTACAAGAAAATGCAGCGCTGCGTGAAGAAGTAGCACAATTGAAACAGAAGCTCAAGGCGCCGCAAGACCGGCAGGCAAAAGCCAGCCATAATAGCAGTTTGCCGCCTTCTTCCGACCAACTCTTTCGTCTGCCAAAAAGCCTGCGTAAGCCAAGCGGTAAGAGGCCGGGAGGACAGAGAGTGGAGTGAACCCAGGAGGCAGCCATGATCAGGAGCAGGACAGTGAATACGATACACGAATTGTCAGCACAAGGGAAGTCCATTCAAGACATCGCCATCACGCTGGGGATAGCCAGGAATACGGTGCGCAAGTATCTGCGCCATCCGGAACTGTCTGCCATGCCCCATCCGAGGCCCAACCGTCGCTCGAAACTGGATCCGTTCAAAGAGCAGATCAAGCAGTGGATCAAGGAGGATCACTGTTACAACTGCGAGTCCATGTTGCCCCGCTTGTTGGAAAAGGGCTACACGGGAAGTTTGAGTGTGCTCAAAGCCTTTGTCCACCCCTTGCGTCCCCCGGTCGGTGGGCACTATCCCGTGGTACGCTATGAAACGGAGCCGGGCAAGCAAGTCCAGTTCGATTGGGGCGAGTTCAAGTATGAGCAGGAGGGAACCCCCCGCAAGCTCTACGGGATCACCGCGATCCTCTGTTACTCGCGCATGCGCTTTGTGACCTTCGTCAAGCGCTGTGATGCGCCAACGATGATCCGCTGTTTGATGGAGTCCTTTGAATACTTTGGCGGGCTGCCCAAGGCTGCGCTCACCGACCGCATGAAGAGCGTGCTGTTGGAAATGGAGGACAAGGTCCCCAGGTGGACCCCGCTTTTTGGCGATGCGCATGGCCTCCATTGGGGTAGCGCCACGAGTCTGTAAGGCTTTTACTCCTCAAACGAAAGGGAAGGTCGAGCGCACGGTTGGGGTCGTCAAGCAGAGCTTCTGGGCAGGAGTCTCGTTCACCGATGTCGATGACCTCAATCGCCAGGCGCACATCTGGTGCGAACGCATCAATGCCCGCGTCCATCGCACCACCCATGAGCGTCCCAGAGAACGCCGTGAGCGTGAGCCACTGTCGCCTTTACCTGGCGCCTTTGCTTGGGAACGTTTTGCCACCGAGGAGCGCAAAGTCAGCTGGGATGGCTACCTCTCCTACGATGGGATCTTGTATGGCTTGCCTTCTTCCCCTCCGGTGGCTGGAAGCGTGGTGCAGGTGCGTGAGCGAAGGGGGATGCTCTCGGTGTGGTCCCGTGGGCAGCTGCTTGTCGAGCTGGCCAAGCGTGCGGGATCTGGGGAGCATGTCGAACACCCCGACCAATTTCGCGGCGTGGCCCCAGCTGCCTCCCGACGGGCACAGCTCGTTCCCCTGGGGCACCAGAGGCCAGCGCCCCAGGTGATGACGCGGCAGCTTTCCGAGTATGACCAGGTCTGTGGCCTTGGGGCTGCCATGGAGGTGCATTCATGCAACCTCAATTGAAACACCTGGGCTTAACGCAATTGGAGAAAGTCTTGCCCACGCTCTTTGAGACGGCCAGGCTCGAACAGTGGACCTATGAGCTCTTTCTCACGCGTGCGATTGGCGCTGATATTGAAGGGCGGGATCGGCGAGCGGCGGAACGGCGCATGACCGCCGCTCGCCTGCCGACGCTCAAAACCCTGGAGGCCTTTGATTTTTCGTTTCAACCCAGCCTCTCCGAACGACTACTGTGGGAACTGGCTGATCTCTCCTTTGTCCAGACCGCCACCAACATCGTGTTTCTGGGGCCGCCGGGCACGGGAAAAACACACCTGAGCCTGGCGCTCACGGTCAAGGCCCTCTCCGCAGGCTATTCGGCGTTGTTCACGACGCTGACGCACTTAGCTGAGGCATTGGAGACGGCCTCCTATCCTGGTCTGATGCGTCAGAGGCTTCGTCGCTACACCACCCCAAGTGTGTTGGTGATTGATGAAGTCGGCTACACCAAGCTGTCGCCAGGACAGGCGCACCATTTCTTTGAGCTGGTTACTGCTCGCTATGAGCACGGTTCCATTCTGCTCACCTCCAACACCAGCTTTTCCGCTTGGGGAGAGCTGCTCGGAGACGAGGTGCTTGCCACGGCCCTGCTGGACCGCCTGCTTCATCATGCGGAGGTTATCCCCATTAATGGGAACAGCTATCGCATGAAAGAGCGTCGTCGAGACGCTTTGGGAGCTGCCAAAGCGGAAGGGGGTCAAAAGTAAGTTGGCGCAGCGTTATCGGCGTTGGGCGCGAGTGACCGTTGGGACTTGGGGTGGAAAGGCCCTGCTCTGTGGGCATCTGGAGTGAGCGAGTCGAGGCCGTCGAGGGGGCGGCAGGTCGTTCTACCTGGACGCCTGTGGTAGGCTTGGCAGACGAGACGAGCGCACGGAAGGCTCTGCGGTATATCTCTCGTTCGCTCGTCTCGGCGCCAGCCGTTGACCACAGAGCGTCCAGGTGGAGACGACCTGCCGCAGGGTGGGGTGGCCGCACCGGTCTGCTGTATGCAGAACTGACGTAGTGAGAACCTTGGAGATTGTCAACGTAGAAAGGCAGATGACAGGGGGGGTCAAAATTATTCGGGCGCAAAAGTACGCAGGCGTTGACAATCACTCAGACGATTGATATCGGCTGCCACCACATTGCCTACAACGTGGCTCCCAGAAAGGCAGAATCCCTTGTTTTCTGCTTGACACCGTCATCTCATCTGTTTCGGTCTCGCTGCGTCAAGGGGCAATAGGTTCACCTTCAATGGGTAAAGAATCCTGTTGCAGATCAAGTGGGATCTCCCTTGAATGCGCGATTTTTTCTCTTATTGTGACTCCCTGGTGATATACTTACTTTGATCCAACCTTGCTGGATCAATTACGCAGCGCAGCTCCCAAGCATTGGTACACAATGTCTGATAATGCGAGTAATTCTGCACATAACAGTCGGTAGAATATCCAATAAAAACCATTAGGAGAGAAGTAAAAGTATATGTTAAACATTTATAGATGGTCAAAAACTGACGAGCAGATAAGAAAAAAGATCATGGAACGTGCCATGTTTGATATCTCATCAATTAGAGAGTATGTAGCAGACTGGCTTGAAACGATAAAAAATGAGGGTGATGCTGGTATTGCTAAGTACACACGGCAATTCGATAACAAAAATTTTAATCTTAAAGACTTAAAAGTAAAACGAGAAGATATAGAAAAGGCATATAACGTTGTCAATCCGAAAGTTGTTGAAATATTAAAAAGGCAAATTCGTATTTCAAGACAAAATGCCGTATCAAAAGCAAGACAAGAAACTGTTCTTCAATCATTTATCCCAGGTGTACAAATAGGGTATAAAATTACACCTCTAGAGTCTGTTGGCCTCGCTGTTCCCGCAGGGCAAGTGCCCCTGCCTACCGTGATGCAGATTCTTACGGTTACGGCGAAAGCAGCAGGAGTTCCAAGAGTGGTTGCTTGTTTCCCCCCAACGAATGACTATCCAGAAATGCTTATTGCAGGCGACTTAGCCGGTGTTGATGAAATGTATAGAGTTGGAGGTATTGCTGGAGTTGCGGCTATGGCATACAGCACTGAAACGATACAGCCTGTGCTCAAAATAGCAGGCCCAGGGAGTATTTATACGCAGGCTGCCAAATTGCTTGTTTTTGGAAAAGTAGTGATTGATATGGTTGCTGGCCCATCAGAAGCGATTATTTTAGCTGATGAGAAAGCAAACCCTGTCTTTTGTGCTGCTGACATTATGGCTCGTGCAGAACACTCTCCGGATGCAGCAGGTGTGCTTGTAACGTATTCCGAAAAGGTAGCACAAGAAACAAAAAGGGAAATTGAAAGACAAATCAGCAGCTTAAAAAGAAGAGAAATTATTGAAGAGTCTCTGAATAAGTATTCATGTGCTGTAGTAACTGAGAACTGGCAAGAAGCCATTGATTTTACCAATGAGTACAGTCCAGAGCATGTAGAGATTTTAGTTGATGATCCTTTTGCTGTTTTGCCACAAATAAAGAATGCGGGTTCAATATTTTTAGGCAACTATGCTCCTGTTGCTATTGGTGATTATGCAAGTGGTACCAATCACATTTTACCAACTGGCTACTGGTCCAAAATGGTATCAGCAGTGAGTGTTGAGACATTTCAAAAGTCTTCAGAAGTGTAGTATGTGACAAAAGAAGGCTTACAAAATTTGGAAGAAATCGTTGACGTCGTTTCAGGAATTGAAACGTTAGATGCTCATTGGAATAGCATTAATGTAAGAATCAATAAAAAGAAACGACTGTGGGAAAGATAAAACCAGGAGCAGTACTGCAAAGAGCAACGAGAGGTGTTACCATCAGTCCTTCCCGTTGCATTCTTCCTGCGCAAGAATATCGGGTAACGTGACACCCTGGTGATGTTTTTAGCGCATCCATGTGTTACAACTCTCATGCTAGTAACGTCTAAGCATTTAGATAATAGACTCATCTACTGACGTGCTGACATGCCGTTATTACTTGGAGGGTTACTCTCTATGGTCGGTTCAATTAGTATCGTTGACATTCTCTTTCTGGTGACAGTCGTTTTGCTTGTCTTCAGTGGCTTCCGAAATGGAGCGTTGATTAGCCTGATCTCCCTGGTCAGTATTCCACTGGGATTTTTCGTGGCATCACAATATGGGCCGAGTTTTACCACTGTGCTCGCTGCCAATGGCCTGTCGGCCACGCCGCTCATTTCCTATGTTGTCTTATTCTTTGGCACGGTACTCGTCCTTCACATCGTTGGTTCCTTCGTGCGCAACGCAGCGAAGGGTATCCCGCTGCTTGGCCCCGCCGATACTTTGCTCGGTGGAGCGATCGGCTTTGTTGAAGCATGGTTGTTGTGGCTGGTGCTGCTGATCGTTCTTGGTAATTTCCTGCACGGCGTACAGTCTTCCATCCAATCTGCGACAAGCATTGTGCCTGGCCTCAACATCCAGGTAGAGCAGTTTCAAAGCTGGCATGATTTCTACAATCAAACCATAAACAATAGCTTATTCGCGAGGGTGAATGGCTTCTTTATCAGAGAACTGCCTGCTTTGCCGCAGCCGCCAAGGTCATAGCGTCGAGACAGGGTGGGGGCAAGCCCCACCCGTACATTTTAGCTGCGGGAAGGCAAAGCTTGCGTAATCTTTTGTTGATGCATACAATAACCAGTAGGGTTATTTGAAAAATACAGCTTAGGCGGAGGTACATTCAAACGACAAAGCAAGATCGAACAATTGAAACGGGTGCTCATGGTAAACATGAACATGCCTACCTCGTTGCGGTTGAAAGTGACGAGCAAGAGAGTTTATGGGGCGTTGAAGATTCCCTCAGCGAACTGAAGGCATTAGCAAGTACAGCAGGCGCGGACGTGGTCGGGACAATGATCCAGCGTCTACGTCATCCCGATGTGGCGACCTACATTGGCAAAGGACGCGCGCAAGAATTGGGTGATCTGGAGAAGCAACTGGGTTTTGAGCTGGTGATCTTCGATGACGAATTATCCCCCTCGCAGCAGCGTAACCTGGAGAAAATGCTTGATGCCCGTGTCATTGATCGTACAGCCCTGATCCTGGATATCTTTGCCCAGCACGCACGCACGCGCGAAGGTCGGTTACAGGTTGAACTGGCCCAATTAGAATATCGTCTGCCGCGCCTGACCGGGCGGGGAGCAGGGTTTTCGCAACAGGCAGGAGGTACGCGCAGCGCAGGAGTGACTGGTGTGGGAGGAGCAATTGGTGTACGTGGCCCCGGTGAAACAAAACTGGAGATGGATCGCCGCCGTATTCGCAGCCGCATCTCAGACTTGCGTGAAGGAATTGAAAGCGTCCGAGAGCAGCGCACACTTCATCGCCAGCAGCGTGCTGCCCAGGCCATCCCTGTCGTGGCCATCGTCGGCTATACCAATGCAGGCAAATCGACCCTCTTTAACGCCCTCACGGAGGCAGAGGTAGTGGCTGAGAACAAGCTTTTTGCCACCCTTGATCCCGTTACCCGGCAGCAGATGCTACCAGGCAATCAAGAGGTGCTGTACACCGACACCGTTGGTTTTATCCAGAAATTGCCCACCAAGTTGGTCGCGGCCTTTCGAGCTACGCTTGAGGAAGTCATCGATGCCGACCTGCTGCTGGAAGTAGTGGATGTGAGTCACGAAAATGCTATCGAGCAGAGTGAGACGGTTAACGATGTCCTGCATGATCTGCAAAGCGGTGAAAAGCCGCGTGTTACGGCCTTGAATAAAATCGATTTGCTGGACGACCCAGCGGAAATCGATCTCAGTCTCTACCCCAACGCGGTGCCCATCTCTGCTTTGAAAAGCATTGGCCTGGACGAGCTGCGCGAAAAGATTGCCCAGGTCCTGGCAGACAGAATGGAGATGGTGCAAGTGGTAATCCCTTACGCAAAAAGCGAACTGGTGGAGCTTTTTCATCGCAGGGGACACGTGGACCTCGAAGAGCACCAGTCGGAAGGTACCTTCCTGGTTGGTCGCATTCCGCGTACAATCGAAGGCTATTACAAGCCATACCTGGCGTTTTGATGGAATAGGCAAGAGCAGGGCAGGGGCAAGAGCAAGGCAGGGGCAAGAGCAGGGCAGGGGCAAGGGCCAATACATCTCACTTAAGGATTTGAATCTCATCAATAGAT
>JRHI01002985.1_pt1 | contig 10641 bp, 6 predicted proteins | sample 215371 | NCBI WGS metagenome assembly JRHI01 (sample SAMN02929681, study PRJNA255918) | sediment metagenome | biome: cave system; feature: Ice Cave; material: Sediment; isolation source: sediment from deep within a dark volcanic ice cave with no known source of... ... | reverse complement strand
GTCATGCCACGAGGCAGCACCGGCCACCAGTTCCGTCTCCGCGTCCGCCGTTCGTGACCGCGGTGCCGCGCGGGCTGCGCGGCGGGCTCATGGTCTGCGGGACCACCTCGAACGCGGGCAAAACCACCGTGGTCGCGGGCCTGTGCCGGGTGCTAGCCCGCCAGGGTGTGCGCGTCGCGCCATTCAAGGCGCAGAACATGGCGCTGAACTCGGTCGTCACGTCTTCGGGCCACGAGATCGGGCGCGCGCAGGGATTTCAGGCGTTCGCGGCGGGGATCGAGCCGGAACCGGCCATGAACCCGATCCTGCTGAAACCCACCGGCGAGCGCAGCAGCCAGGTCGTCGTGGCGGGCCGTCCCATCGGCGAGATGACCGCCGTCGAGTACCACGAGCACAAGCCGATGCTGCTCCCGCTGGTGCTCGATTCGCTGGCCGACCTGCGCGCCCGCTTCGACGTCGTCGTCTGTGAGGGTGCCGGCAGCCCCGCCGAGATCAACCTCCTTGACCACGACATCGTGAACCTCCGCGTCGCGCACGAGACGGGCATCCCCGCGGTCATCGTGGGCGATATCGAGCCCGGCGGTGTCTTCGCCGCGCTCTACGGCACGGTCGCGCTCCTGCCGGACCACTACCGACGTCTGGTGCTCGGCTTCGTTATCAACAAGCTCCGCGGCGATCCCGCACTGCTGCTTGACGGCTGCGCGCAGCTCCGCGGTCGGACCGGGGTGCCGACGCTCGGTGTAGTGCCATGGATCGCCGGACTAGCCCTCGACGCAGAAGACTCACTCGCGTTGGGTCAGCACCTGAGCGGTCGGCAGCCGCCGACTGGTGGCGATCTCGACGTCGCGGTCGTGCAGCTGCCACGCCTAGCCAACTTCACCGACGTCGACCCGCTGGTGTGCGAGCCGGGCGTCCGGGTGCGTTTCGTCGCGGACGCCGCGGCACTCGGAACCCCTGACCTGGTGATCCTCCCCGGCACGAAGGCCACCGTCGCCGATCTCGCCTGGGTGCGCGAGCGTGGCATCGACGTCGCCATCCGGGACACCGATGCGACGGTGCTTGGCATCTGTGGCGGCTATCAGATGCTCGGCGACACCATCGACGACGATGTCGAATCGGGTGCCGGAACCGTCGACGGTCTGGGCCTTCTCCCCGTGGCGACATCGTTTGAGGTCGAGAAGGTCACCGAGCGCTGCGACGGGACGAGCCTCGGCCATCGGGTCTCCGGCTACCGCATCCATCACGGGCGGGTCCGGGTCCAGGCCGGAGAGCCCTTCGTGGAGGTCAACGGCGCTGTGGACGGGGTTGCCGTCGGCGCCGTCTACGGGACGACCCTGCACGGACTGTTCGAGGCTGACGCCTTCCGCCGCGCCTTCCTCGAGCAGGTCGCGGAGCGTGCCGGCAAGCGATTCGTCGCGGGCGAGGAGTCGTTCGCTGTGGCCCGTGCGGCGCGTGTCGACCGGCTCGCCGACCTCCTTGAGCTGCACCTCGATCTCGATGCCGTTGCCGAGATCATCGCGCTCGGCGATTCCGTGCTCAGGACCGTAAGTCCGCCATGACCCTCGAGGAGGTCCTCGCGGCAGTGGCTCACCAGGTGTCGTACCTGCGCGCGTCGGTTGTGACCGACGGCGAGTCCTGGGTCGGCTGCGACGTGCTGGTTACCGATCCAGGGCGGCTCGTCGAGGTGGTCGAACGTGCAATGGCCGGCTTGGGAACTGACGACCGGACCGTCGCGGCCTCCCTGTTCGCGCAGGCCTACTCGTTTCGGGTTAGCGGGGTTGCGCTGGCGGCATACGCGCTTGATCTGCCCGTTCCGGACGTCGCCCTGAGAGACGTGGCGGTACGGGTCGACAAGGCCCGCCCGAGCGCCGTGGCGTACCTGAGCCGTGACGTCGCCCGTCGCGATGCGACCGCGCTCGCCGACGAACTGGTGGGTGGCCACCTCGCGGCGTTCGTCGACGCGATGCACCGCACCTTCCGTGTCGGGGCCCGTCTGCTTTGGGGCAACGTCGCGTCGTCGAGTGCCGCGGCGTTCCGAGCCGTCGAGGGAAGCACCGGCGCCACGGGGGCCGTCCGGGACCGAGCCGAGTCGTTCATGGCCACGGCCGGCGAATGGTTCGACGGGCTCGGGGCCTTTTCGGTCGTGCGTCACGGCGAGCACGAGGGGTGGTACTGGAACCGGACGAGCTGCTGTCTCTGGTACCAGACCAAGAGCGGGCAACTCTGCGACAACTGCAGCATGCTTGACGCGTCCGAGCTCCACGAGCAGCGCGTGCGTGAGCTGATCGGGGCGGCCCCGTGATCCTCTTCGTGACGAATGTCGATACGGAGATCCTCGCGTTGCGGACCGCGCTCGAGGCGCTCCCGTCGGGGTTCGAGCCTGTCCGAGCCGCGCAGCCATGGACGGTCGACGGCGTGCCTGATCTCACCGGTGTTCGGTGTGTCCTTGTCCGGCTGCTGCGAGGCCGGCGAGCCTGGCCCGACGGCTTTGACGCGCTGCGAACCGAGTGCGCCAAGCGCGGCATTCCGTTCCTCGCGTTCGGGGGCGAGGCGGTCCCTGACGCTGAGCTGACGGGCCTGTCGAGTGTCCCGAGCGGCATCGTGACTGAAGCGTTCATGTATCTGGTGAACGGGGGCCCAGGCAACTTTGAGCATCTCCTGCGGTTCGTGGCCGACACCGTCCTGCTGGAGGGGTTCGGTTTCGATGCTCCGAGCGACATCCCCGCGTACGGCGTGTGGCGCGCGCCCCCGACCCGCGATCCGCACCGGCCACTGATCGGAGTTGTGTTCTACCGTGCGCATCTGGTCGCCGGTAACACGCAGTTCGTCGCCGACCTCTGCGATGCGGTGGAGGCATCGGGTGCCGATGCCATCGCGGTGTGGTGCTACTCACTGCGCGACCAAGCGGCCGCCGATGCACTCGTGGAACTGGTCCGCGAGCACGACGTTGATGTCCTCGTCACGACGGTCCTTGCCGCCGGGGGAGTGACCGCGAGCGCGGGGACGGTCGGGAGACCAGGCGGTCTCGACGGGGAGACCTGGGACACGGGGACGCTCAGGACGCTTGACTGCCCGATCATTCAGGCGCCGTCGGCGGGAACCTCGCGCGCCGACTGGGAGGCGTCCTCACAGGGACTCGGCCCCTATGACGCGACCGCAGGGATCGCGATCCCCGAGTTCGACGGACGGATCATCGCTCCGGTGTTCGCGTTCAACGAGGTCGTCGACGACGGTGACGAACTCGGCGTCTCGGTGCGCGCATATCGCACCGTGCCAGACCGTGCGCGGCGAGTCGCCGGTCTCGCGTCGCGGTACGCGCGACTGCGACGTACGGCGCCAGCAGATCGGCGAGTCGCGATTGTGCTCAGCGCCTATCCCACAAAGCGGAGCCGGCTCGGCAACGCCGTCGGACTCGACACTCCCGCCTCGACGATCGCGCTGCTCGACGCCTTAACCGCCGCCGGCTACGCGATCGGGGGGCGCCCGGCACATGGCGATGCTCTCATGGCAGCGCTCGCTGACGGCATGACCTACGACGCCGAGGTCCTCACGCCCGATCAGCTCACCGCCGCTGTTGGTCGGTTGGAGGAGGACCGGTACGCGGCATGGTTCGCCACGCTGCCCGCCGCGAGTCGCCAGGAGGTCGAGGGTCGGTGGGGCCCTCCGCCGGGCCAGCACCGCGTGCATGACGGCGCACTCGTCTTCAGCGGTGTCGATCTCGGGAACGTGCTCATCGCGATCCAACCGCCTCGGGGGTACGGCGACGACCCCGTCGCGGTCTACCACTCACCGAATCTGCCGCCGGCGCACCACTACCTGGCGTTCTACCGCTGGCTCGACGACGTGTGGGGTGCCGACGCGATTGTGCACGTGGGCAAGCACGGCACGCTCGAGTGGCTCCCCGGCAAGACGCTCGCCTTGTCGGCGGGTTGTTGGCCTGACGCGGCGCTCGGTGACGTTCCGTTCTTCTACCCGTTTGTCGTCAACGATCCCGGGGAAGGTGTACAGGCGAAGCGCCGTGCGCATGCGGTCGTCATCGATCACCTGTTGCCCCCGATGACGCGGGCGGATACCTACGACGAACTCGCCCGCCTCGAGCAGCTCTTCGACGAACACGCGCAGCTTCAGGCCCTCGACCCCTCGAAGTTACCCGAACTTCGGAACCGTATTTGGGCCCTGCTGCAAGAAGCGGCCATCGACCGCGACCTCGGGTTGGCGGACGCCCCGAACGACGAGGACTTCGACGAACTGCTCCTCAACGTGGACGGGTACCTCTGCGAACTCAAGGACGCCCAGATCCGCGGCGGTCTGCACACCCTGGGCTGCCCACCCGACGCCGAGATGTTGATCGACCTGGTGCTTGCGATTACACGGCTACCCCACGGTCAGATCCCGTCGCTTCGCGCCGCGATGGCCGACGAACTCGGCCTGGATCCCGAATTGCCACAGTCGTTCGACGCGATCGAGGCACGCGCACGCTCGCTGGTCGAGCAGGCCGCGGCAAGGGGTTGGACCGAGCGGGCGGGCGACCCGCCCACGCTGCAGTGGATCTGCCACTGGCTCGTGCCGAAGCTCCAACAGGCAACTGACGAGATCGCGAACCTGCTCCACGGCCTTGACGGGCGCCACGTGCCTGCTGGTCCGAGCGGCGCGCTAACTCGTGGCGGAGCGCACGTGCTTCCAACGGGCCGCAATTTCTACGCCCTCGATCCCAAGGCGCTACCGACCGAGCTGTCATGGGACGTCGGACGCAAACTCGCCGACGGTCTTCTCGCACGCCACCTCCACGAGGAGAGCACGTATCCCCGTACGGTCGGGCTGGTCCTGTGGGGAACCGCGATCATGCGCACCCAAGGAGACGACGTCGCGGAGGCACTGGCGCTGCTCGGAATTCGTCCGGTGTGGGAAATGGAATCGCGTCGCGTCGTCGGCCTGGAACCTATCCCGCTCGAAGAACTCGGCCGTCCCCGCATCGACGTCACGTTGCGGATCTCTGGATTCTTCCGCGATGCGTTCCCCAACCTTGTCGAGCTACTCGACGACGCGACCCGTCTCGCCGCGTCGCTTCCTGAGTCACCGGACCAGAATTTCCTGCGCGCCGACGGTGACCAGGAGCCCCGCATATTCGGTCCCGGCCCCGGCGCCTACGGATCCGGAATCTTCCAACTCCTCGAACAGCGGACGTGGCGCTCCGACGACGATCTCGCCGCCGTCTACATCGCCTGGTCGGGCTACTCATATAGCCGAGACGGCTTCGGCGTGCCCGCCGAGCACGCCATGCGAAGACGCTTCGCCGCAATCGATGTGGCAGTGAAAAACCAGGACAACCGCGAGCACGACATTTTCGATTCCGATGACTACCTCCAAGAGCACGGCGGCATGATCGCCACCATTCGCTCGCTCACCGGCCGCGACCCGAAAGCCTGGTTCGGGGACTCGGCAAACCCGACCCGACCCGTCGTTCGCTCCCTCGCCGAAGAGGCCGCGCGGGTGGTGCGAACCCGCGTCGTCAACCCGCGCTGGATCGAGGCGATGCGACGACACGGGTACAAGGGCGCATTCGAAATGGCCGCCACGGTCGACTACCTGTTCGGCTACGACGCGACCGCACGCGTCGTCGACGACTGGATGTATGAGCGTGTGACGGCGGCGTACGTTGCCGACCCTGCCGTCCGCAAGTTCTTCGAGTCGTCGAACCCCTGGGCACTGCGCTCCATCGCTGAACGTCTCCTGGAAGCCTCGGAGCGGGGCATGTGGGACGCGACGACCGAGTCGCTGGCCGCCTTGCGAGCCGCGGTGCTGGAAGCCGAAGGATGGGACGAGTCCCGTTGAAAGAGCCCACTCCCGTCCAGGCCACACCCACGACGATGCCGTTCGAGGCGGTCGTCGGCCAAGACGTTCTCAAGCTCGCCCTCCTGCTGGCGGCCATAGACCCACTCCTCGGGGGTGTTCTGCTACGAGGCGAGAAAGGCTCAGGCAAGACGACGCTTGCACGAGGGCTCGCTGGACTGCTGCCCGGCGACGCTCCCTTCGTCGAGCTTCCGCTCGGCGCCACCGAGGACCGCCTGATCGGCACCCTCGACCTCACCGCCGCGCTCACGCAAGGTGAGCGCCGATTTGAGCCCGGGCTGCTCGCCGCAGCGAACGGCGGTGTGCTCTACGTCGACGAAGTCAATCTGTTGTCCGACCATCTCGTCGATGTCCTCCTTGATGTCGCCACCTCGGGTATCAACCGAGTCGAACGAGAAGGAATCTCCTACGAGCATCCGGCCCGTTTCGTCCTCGTCGGCTCCATGAATCCTGAAGAAGGCGAGCTGCGACCGCAGCTGCTGGACCGCTTCGGCCTGGCGGTGGACGTCACCGCGAGCACCGACCCCCAAGAACGGGCCGAGGCAGTGCGCCGCCGGCTGGCCTTCGATGCTGATCCTGTCGGCTTCACCTCCGCCTGGAAGGAGCAGGAAGACGCGCTGCGGTCTCAGCTCGCGACCAGCCCGCCCGCGTCGGTGCCAAACGCCTTGCTTGAACAGATCACGGGCCTCTGCGCAGCGCTCGGCGCTCAAGGGCTGCGAGCCGACTTGGTCCTCTGTCGAGCGGTCGCCGCTCTGGCCAGCTTGGAATCTCGATCGGAGGCCACGCCCGGGGATGTGCGTCGCATCGCACCGCTGGCGCTCGCCCACCGCCAGCGCCGCACACCTTTCGAACAGCCCGGCCTCGCAGCCGACACGTTGGGTCACGCGCTTGATGACGCGCTTGACCGTCCCCGGAGCGCCGACGATGCCGAGCTACCACCGGACCAGACGGCGCGCGCTGATCCGCCTCAGCCCGTCGGGCTCCTCGAAGGCACTCGGACGAAGACGGCACCGACCGGTCGACGATCAATCAGTCAAGGCGACCATGGTCGGCTCGTGGGCGACCGCGCACCTGACGGGCCACTCAGTTCGGTTGCTGTAGCCGCCACGGTGCGACAGTCGGCGGTCCGTCGCATCGGTGATCCCGACGCGTCCCCGATCGTGGCCAGCGACCTTCGAGAGCCGGTGCGCGAAGAACGCGCGGGGACACTGTTGGTCCTGGTGGTCGACGCGTCCGGCTCGATGGGTGTTGATCAACGAATGGAAGCAGTCAAGGGCGCAACGATAGGCCTGCTAATTGATGCCTACCAGCGTCGCGACCGCGTCGCGCTCATCACCTTCCGGAACGACCATGCCGAAGTCGTCCTTCGCCCGACCAGCAGCATCGAAGTCGCTCGCGCCCGACTCGAGCAGGTCCCGACCGGTGGACGCACCCCACTCGCTGCTGGGCTCGAAGCAGCCCTACAAGTCGCGACTAGCGGCAAGGTGACCCACCCGCCACTACTCGTATTGCTCTCGGACGGACGCGCGACCAGCGCACCCGATGGCACCGATCCGGTTCACGCGGCACACGCAGCCGCGCAGCAGATCCGCGCCAAGCACATTGCCAGCGTCGTTATCGACGCCGAGACGGGAGACACTCGCTTGGGACTCGCCCGCGAGCTCGCCGACACGATGGGCGCCCGATATCTGACCCTTCCCGAACTGTCTGCCGGCACGCTCGAGCGCAGCCTCCGCTCGGTCGTCAACGGCTGAGCGTCCGGTGATCGCAGTTACAGCCCACGCGGGCCTCACCGTCGGGCTGTTCGTGACCGCGCTCGGTCTCGGATTTCGCCACGGAATCGACTGGGACCACATCGCGGCGATCAGCGACATCGCCGGATCCCAAGAGACGCCGCGCGCATCCCTCTTTTACGCGACCTGCTACTTCGCGGGCCACGGTCTTGTCATCGCGGTGCTCGGCATCGTCGCCATCGTCGCCAGCGAGCATCTCCCCGACTCGATCGACATCATCATGGAACGCGTGGTCGGGACAACGTTGCTCATTCTTGGCCTCTACATCGTTGTCTCACTGTTCCGAAAACGGCGCGACTTCCGAATGCGGAGCCGCTGGATGCTTGTCATCGCCGGTCTGCGCCGGCTCACGGCGGCGCTCCGTCCGCAACGCCCGCGGCTTGAACCCGATGTTGCAAGCTCAGGATCGTTCGGGTTCGGTCAGCCTCACGTCCACCACGTCGCGCCCGATGCCACCAGCGAACCATTGACCGCATACGGCGTCGGAGCGGCCACTGGTATCGGTGTTCTGCACGGCATTGGTGCCGAGACGCCCACCCAGGTGCTCCTGCTCGCAGCTGCTAGCAGCACGGGGAGCGCGGCCGACGGAATCCTTCTGCTCGGCGCGTTCCTCGTTGGTCTCTTAGGCGCCAACACGCTGGTGGCCTCCGCCAGCGCGCTCGGGTTCCTCAGCGCTGCCCGTAACTTCGTCGTGTACGCCGCGATCAGCATCCTGACTGGCGTAGCAAGCATCCTCGTCGGTGTCCTGCTCATATCGGGACGATCGAACCTCTTGCCCTCACTGCTCGGCGGGTGACACCCCGGCCAGACCGCGACCGCTGAAGGATCGTCGGCCAAGGCACTCAGCCCGGCTCTGGTAAGCGCGTGCCCCAGCGGTTGTGGTGTACCGCGACAGACAGCGGCCGGCGCGTCCGCCACCCGTGGCGTTCGAGATCGGGAACAGCCGCGAGAGTGAGAACCGGTCCGACACACAGCCACGCGACGGGTCGGATGCGCTCCGGCAAGTCAAGCAACTGTGACACGAACGGTTCTCGATAGAACGAAACCCACCCGACGCCCCAGCCCTCGGCGGTTGCTGCGAGCCAGAGATTTTCGACCGCGAGGCACACCGAATACAGGCCGGCGTGGCTGATCGCGTGGCGACCAAGAACCCCCGGCGCGCCGCGGTCGGGGTCGTAGGTCACAGCGACGGACAAGCTGGACTCGAGCACACCATCGACCTTGATCGGGCCAAACTGTCGAGCCCGCTCAGCGTCGAGGCTCGCCGCGAATATTTGCCGCTCACTCTGGACGTGCTCCCAGAATGCACGCCGCAATGGCTGGTCATCGATCAGGATGAAGTCCCACGGCTGACTGAGCCCAACGCTGGGCGCCGCGTGCGCAGCTGCCAGCACTCGGTCCAAGGCTTGAGGATCGACGGGTTCGCCGGTGAACTCCCCACGGACATCCCGGCGGCGAAAGATCGTCTCGTAGAGACCTGCGACTTCGATCATGGGCTGCATTGGCAGGCTCCCGCTGTGCGCCGCGTACACGCGGCTCCAATGCGAGGCCGGTCTCCGGACTCCCGGATCGTCGCGCCGCCATCCGCCTTCCCAGGTCGTGACCTAGTGGCATCGTTGGATGGACGCTCCCCGGACACCGTGGCGGGCCCGTCCCGGAATCGCACCGGGTTCCCAGATTCTCCTCAGGTCACCCCGAGGCACCTCGCAGAATGTGCCAAGCACGACCCTATCGACTGCAAGAGCAGCCCGGACACGTGATGGCAACTCGTACGTAGACCTGCCCACGAACCGCGTCGCCCTTGCAGTGCGTCGGGTGTCGATCGCGAGCAGCGTTTGCAAAGATGCGCTACGCGTTTCCGAGAACACGGCCTTGACATCGGCTCATGGCGAGCCACCGAAATCCCCTGCGGAACGCGGCCCTCGTGCCATAGGTTCGGCAGGTGGATCCAACGGTCCAGACCATCGAGTCTGGCGCCCGCCGCGAGTCATGGGCGGAGCTGCTCCAACTTGCCGATGAGCCCGTCCCGCTTCGCCGGGTCTTACACGAAGGGGTCCTCTACGGGGTGCAGGGCGAAGCCAGCCACCCGCGGGCGGCAGTGTTGGTCATCGACCAGGGCAGCGGGTCCGCCGAGCTCCGAGCCGTCGCCGTAGCCGAACCCGCGCAAGGTCGTGGCCTCGGGACGTGGATCGTTACCTACGTCTGCGACCGGTTGCGCGCTGGAGGCGTCACACGTGTCATCGTGGGGACGGCTAGTTCGGGTGTCCGTCAACTTGCGTTCTACCAGCGGCTCGGGTTCCGACTCAGCCATATCGAACGCGACTTCTTCACCCCTGAGCGGGGATACCCATCTGACCTCTCCGAGAACGGCATCTCGTCCCGCGACATCGTCTGGATGGATCAGACCCTCTGAAGGGCGGACGGTCTGCGCCGCACACGGCCGCGACCACTCGACCGTCGTCGTATCCGTCTGTCGGCGGAACCGCGGATAGCCGCCGAGCTCTCGAGCCAAGGGCACAGAGCAGCAGACCTGCCTACGAAGCCCCTCTCCCTTGATCCCATGAAGGAGCGGGGCCTCCGCTCTCAGTGAGTCTCCCGAGCGGCATGCTCGGGTTGCTCACAACCCACAAGGGAGGGAGGCCCGCTGTGTTGCAACAGTACGTGGGGATCGATCTGCATCGTCGCCGGTCGGTGATCGTGCGCATGGATGAGGTGGGGGAGACGCTCTCGACGGTCAGCATCGAGAACGACCCGATCGCGTTAGCGCTCGAGGTGGCCAGGCAGGCCGGATCCCGAGGTGGTGCTCGAGGCAGCCGGCGCGCAGGTGCATCTCGCGCACCCGTTGGGGGTGACGATGTTTACCCATCAGCGGGTTAAGAACGACAAGCGTGACGCGACGAACCTGGCTCAGCTGTTGCCGATGGGTCAGTTGCCCGCACCGATCGCTGACCGTGAAGGGTGAGTTATAACCAGAACCTGTGGATCGGCCATCTGTTCG
>JRHI01002984.1_pt1 | contig 10642 bp, 9 predicted proteins | sample 215371 | NCBI WGS metagenome assembly JRHI01 (sample SAMN02929681, study PRJNA255918) | sediment metagenome | biome: cave system; feature: Ice Cave; material: Sediment; isolation source: sediment from deep within a dark volcanic ice cave with no known source of... ... | reverse complement strand
CAAGTGCAAGGCGCAGGATAGACGATGCGCTCGCGCGGAAGATTGTCCGGCAACGGCCGGCGCGCTGGCTTGATCCCGGTCCGTTCGCGTGTCGCTTTGTGCTTCCCGGGAGCGGCGATTTCGGCCTTGGTCTCTTCCTCGGCCTGCGCCTCCTCGAGATCGGCGATGGCGAGCTCAAGCTGCTCGATGAGGTGTTTGCCGCGTTCAGAGGATTGCCCGAATTTCTCCCGCCGCGCCTTGGCGAGCATGAGTTTCAGCCGCTCGATTTCGAGCGCGCGAACCTTCGCCTCGTTCTGGGCGAAAATCCTCAACGACTGCTCTTGCGCCAACATCTCGCGCTGCGCGAGGATCAGCGCGTGGGCGCTCGCAAGGTCTGGCGGGAGCGGATCGGAAGACGTCGGCACAAACCGATTCAACCATATTCGCTGAAGAAAATCGCCTCCGATCTGCCTATCTCGTCAACCAGCCACAGCTTTATCCAGCCGCCCGCGGACGCCAGGTTTCTTGTGGCATTCGCCAGTCGATTCCAGAAAGAAGGTAAGCCATTTGAGCGGTGCTGATCGTCACCGCGCCGGCGGCGACCGAGGGCCAAATAAAGCGGCCCCTTTCCAGTTTTTTCGTGAACAGACAGGCGCCTTGTCCATCGTGCCAAACGATCTTAATCAAGTCACCGCGACGCCCGCGAAAAATGAACAAATTGCCGTCGAACGGATCGCGCTTCAGCGACTCCTGCACGAGCACCGCGAGCCCTGGGAATCCCTTCCTCATGTCGGTGTGGCCGGTCGCAAGCCACACGCGCACGCCGCTTGGAATCGGAATCATCGGCGGCCCAGAACATCAAGCACGCGAGCGAGCGCATCAGCGTCGACATCGGCATCAACGCGAACGTGTCTTCCGCCGCCGAGATCGATTTCGATCAGACTCGTCTTCTTCGCTGCGGATAGGGCCGAACGCGGCGGCTCTTCCGCCGGCACTCGCTGCATCGCGGCAGTTAAATCTGGCGCAGCGACATGGACGCGGACCAAACCCGGAGCCGCAGCCTCGCCAAGCTCCTTCGCTCTCGCCTCGCGCCGCCACGCAAAGATCAGACTCGGAGCGATCCCATGCTTGCGCGCGACTTCAGATACCTTCGCGCCAGCCGCGGACGTCTCCGCAACGATCCTCGTCCTGTCGTCCGGTGACCAATGACGCCGCCGCTTGCCATTCGCCAAAATCTCAACCCGCATGGACCTGCTGACCTCAAGACTCGATTCAAGGCCACATGCTTCGTCAATCGCACCAATCAAACAAGGCGGTCCTCACCAAAGGGACACGGAGGAGCGGCCGTTGCCGGCCATCCGCCTTCGGCCGTGTCACGTGCGCAGGCCCACATACGAGACGCCGCCACCGCACGGTTGCGCCGCAGCTAAACGTCAGGCGTGACTGACTCGAGACGTTCCACGCGTGCGTGACATCGCCTATCGACTGCTACGAGTCGTTTCCACACTGATAAGTTGGCGAGCTGAGAATTCGTCAGGGGCAAAACAGACAATATGCTCGTCCACGTTGTTCGCGAAAAGAGTCCGCCGCACGCCCTCGTTCGCGCCAATAACATAAACTCGCGTCTTTCGCTGCTCTTTTTGCGCGAATGAGAGCAGCGCCTCGGCTGCGGAACCGTCGGCGATGGGGGCCGCGCTCAAATCGAGAATGAAGGCGCGGGGCTCGGGGTCGATCGAGTCGAGCACGGCCATAATCGTCGACGCGACGCCGAAAAAAAAGGGACCGTTGATGCGATAGATCACGACGTCGTCGTTTTTGTCCACGCTGTGACGATGGTGATCGTTCGCGTCATCGTGTTCGTCATGGCAACCCGAAAAGCTCACGTTCATTTGCGCTTCGACGAACTCGGTCATGCGATGCATAAACAGCAGCGAGCCGAACGAGACACCCACCGCGATCCCCTCGGTAACGTCGCGGAACACGGTCAAGAGGAAAGTCGCACTAAGCACCAAGGATTCGTTTCGGTCTCGTTTGAAGATCGAGATGATTGCTTTGCGATCGACCATGTCCCAGGCGACTATCGTAAGGACGGCAGCGAGCGTCGCGAGTGGAATGTGAGAAGCGAGCGGCGCGGCGATCGACATGGCTCCAAGAAGAAAGAACGATGCGAATATCCCACCGACAGGCCCCCATGCGCCGGCGCGGACATTGGTCGCCGTGCGCGTGAGCGCGCCGGAACAGCACAAGCCGCCGAAGAGAGCCGAGGTGATATTGGCGTAGCCTTGCGCCACCAATTCGCAGTTCGAGTTGTGGTGGCGGCCAGTCATGCTGTCGGCAACGACCGCCGACAGCAGCGATTCCATGGCGCCGAGGATCGCAATGGCGATCGCCGTCGGAACGAGTTCGAATAGCATCGTCAATGTTACATTCGGCCATGAGGGACGGGGAAGCACACTTGAGATTTCACCGAACCTCGTGCCGATCGTATCTACCGGCAGGTTGAGGAGCCATGTTAGAAAAGCGGCGGCCGCTATTGTCGTCATCATGCCCGGAAAGCGCGGGCGCTGCTTTCGCTGGTACAAAATGAAAGTGAGCGACGCGGCCGCCATCAAAATCGCTGACAGCCTCATCGTATCGAGCGCAGCCCAAGTGGCCTCTAACTTGGGCAAGAACGCCACTGGTTCGTGGGCGATGCGCAAACCCAGAAGCTCTTTCATTTGACTGGCAAACAAGATAACTGCGATACCAGCGGTGAAGCCGACGGGCACGGAATGGGGAATGTATTTGATATATGTGCCGAATCGCATGTAGCCGAGGAGCAGAAGAATCAGTCCGGCCATGATTGTCGCGGCCAGGAGACCTTGAAATCCATGAATTTCGATGGTTTTGGCGACAAGCACAACAAATGCGCTCGCCGGCCCGCCGATCTGAAACCTGCTGCCGCCCAGCGCCGAAATCACAAAGCCGCCGACGACCGCGGAGAACAGGCCAGTTTCCGGCTTGGCGCCGGACGCGACGGCGAGGGCCATGGCCAATGGAACGCCGACTATGGCGACCGTCAACCCGGCCAAGGCGTCGGCGCGGAGATTAGAGATCGAATAGCCACGCCTCAGAGTTGTGACTAGTGCGGGAGTGAATGTCTTGATGAAGCCCAAGCTGACTCGATCCTTCGGAAGCATGTCTTTGACCCTCCCTCGAAATGGTGGACACCTTTGCTAAGCTCCTTTGGGAGCAGGAAGGTGTCTGATGGGAATATCGCGTCGTCAATACACAGATGAATTCAAACGAGAGGCTGTGGGGCTGCTGGCGACCAGCGGCTGGCCGTTGAGCCAGATTGCCGGGGAGCTGGGGATTCCCGCTGCGCGGCTGCGTGCTTGGCGTAATAGAAGCGTCGGGAGCCAGGCGAGATTACCGCGGCGCCCCAACACGCAGGCGGCGATCCCGCCTGCTGGCATGGATTTGGCCGCCGATAACGCCGTCCCGCGCCGCTTGCGACGGCGTTATCGGCGGCACTTGTAGAAATATTCGCCCGTCGTTTCCGTGACGGTGGCCGAAGAGGCAAGATAGATAATTGTTTCCGCGCCCTTTTCTGGGGAAATCGCGAAGAGCTTGGCGAGCCCGGCGAAGCGCGAGATCACGCCGCCGCTCTGGTCGCCGAAGCGAGTGGCGACGAAGCCTGGGTGCAGGCAATTGGCGGTGACCCCCGTGCCATGCAGGCGGCGGGCAAGTTCGCGCGTGAAAAGAATGTTGCAAAGCTTGGAGCGGCCATAGGCTTTCATGGCTCCAAAGCTCTTCGCCGATTGCAGATTTCCGAAATCCAGCCTGGCGCCCTGATGGGCGGCTGAAGCAACATTGACGATGCGTGCCGGTGAGGAAGCCAGGAGCCGTTCGCGCAGCCCTTCGGTGACGACGAAATAGGCCATGTGGTTCAGTGCGAAGGTATATTCGAGCCCGTCCCCGGTGAGCCGGGGGCTGCTGAACATGGCTCCCGCGTTATTGATCAGGACGTCAATGCGCGGCTCCTTGCGGGCGATCTCGGCGGCCACGCGTTTCATCTCAGGGATGCGTGCCAGATCGGCGTAATGGACCGTTTGGGCGAGGCCTGGCGCTCTCTCGTGAAGCCGCGCCAAAGTCGCCTCTCCGCGCGATTTATCCCGCGCGATCAGGACGACCCGCGCCCCCATTTGCGCAAGCCGTTCCGCGGCAATCTCGCCAATCCCCGAGGTGCCGCCGGTAATGACCACCGTCTTGCCCTTCATCGGAATTCTCCCTATCGCCTCAGGCGCCAATCGATCTCTGGATCGAAAAATTCAGCCGAGACATATTTGCAGATCGAGTGGCCAGACGCGTGATTTTAATTAATCTTCGCTTTGGCAAGCATCAGACCGGGTTCAGCCACTCCCGCAACTTCGACCAGCGCCGCCGGCCGGAGACGTTTTTGACGGCGATCGCCACCGCTTTTTTCTGCCCGAGCAGGATGACGAGCCGCTTGCCGCGGGTGACACCGGTGTAAAGCAAATTCCGTTGCAGCATCATATAGTGCTGCGTCGTGACGGGGATGACGACAGCGGGATATTCCGAGCCTTGCGATTTATGGATCGTGGTCGCGTAAGCGAGGACGATCTGGTCGAGTTCGCCAAGGGCATAGATGACCGGCCGTCCGTCGAAATCAATCGTCATCTCGCCGGGTTCGAGATCGATGGCTTCGACGTAGCCGATGTCGCCGTTGTAGACCTCCTTGTCATAGTCATTTTCGATCTGCATGACCTTGTCGCCGATGGCAAAAGTTGTGCCGAATTTCTCGACCTTTGGTTCTCCCCTTGGATTGAGAGCCCGCTGCAGTTCGATATTCAAAGAACGGGCTCCGAGCCCGCCGCGGTTCATCGGGCAGAGCACCTGGATGTCCCGCATGGGATCGAAGCCGAAACGGCGGGGGATGCGTTCCTTGACGAGCTCGATGAGCCGCGTGATGGCAATGTCCGGCCCGGATGCCTCGACGAAATAAAAATCCGTCGCATCCCGTGGCGCCGACAGATCGGGCATCTGCCCAGAATTGATCCTGTGGGCGCTCTGAATAATTTGGCTTAGGGCTGCCTGCCGGAACACCTCGGTAAGTTTTGCGACCGGCACGGCGCCGCTCGCGATGACGTCGGCGAGGGCCTGGCCGGGGCCGACGGGGGGCAGCTGATCGATATCGCCGACGAAGAGCACGGCGGTATGATCCGCGACGGCCTTCAGGAGCGAGTTCATCAGCACCACGTCGACCATGGACGTTTCATCGACCACGAGGAGATCGCAGTCGAGCGGACTTTCCTCGTTCTTGCGGAAACCTCCCGTCTTGGGGTTGATCTCAAGAAGCCGATGGATCGTCTTTGCCTCTTGTCCTGTCGTCTCGGTCATGCGCTTGGCCGCGCGTCCGGTCGGCGCACACAAGAGGAGGCGGACATTTTTCGCGGCGAGAATGCGCAGGATGGAATTCACCAGGGTGGTCTTGCCGACACCAGGGCCACCGGTGATCACCATCACTTTCGAGCGCAGCGCGGCGTGGATCGCCGCCTTCTGGCTGCCGGCAAGCGCCAGACCAGTGCGCGCTTCCACCCACGGGATGGCCTTCTCGGCATCGATCGATTTCCAAGGCATCGATCCACACAAGAGAATGCGCAGCCGATCGGCGATCGAACGCTCGGCGTGATAGAGGCCGGCGAGGAAGACGCAGTCGCGCCCTTCGACCTGATCGGCGATCACCCGTCCGCCATCGAGCTCAAGCCGCAAGGCGTCGAGGACAATCGTGTCCGGGATTTCCAAGAGCTTTACAGCCAGCGGCAGCAGGTCGTCGCGCGGCAAGCCGCAATGGCCTTCGTCAAGAGCTTCGGTCAGGGCAAATGAGATCCCGGCCCGCGCCCGGATCATTGCCGTCTTTTCGATGCCGAGTTTCATCGCAAGGGCATCGGCCGTCTTAAAGCCGATGCCCCGGATGTCGCGGGCGAGTCTGTAGGGATCTTCCGAGATCACCTGGATCGCATCGGCGCCATATGTCTTGTAAATCCGCACCGCGCGCGATGTGCCAACCCCATTGGCATGCAGGAAGATCATGATCTCGCGGATGGCCCGCTGCTCGGCCCAACCCGCGGCGATGCCGCCGGCGCGCTTCGGTCCGATGCCGGCAACTTCTCGTAGCCGGTGCGGTTCTGCTTCGATGACGTCGAACACTGAGCTGCCGAAGGCCCGGACAAGTTTGCGGGCATAAACAGCACCAATGCCGCGAATCATCCCGGAGCCGAGATATTTTTCGATCCCCTCGACCGTCGTGGGCGGCATTGCTTTCAGGAAGCGTGCCCGGAACTGCACGCCATGCGTGCGATCGTTGTTCCACTCGCCGCTCGCCTGGATGAACTCCCCGGCCGAGATCGTTGCCGCGTGACCGATAACGGTGATGGGATCGCGCTTGCCGCGCGCCTTTACGCGCAGAACGCAGAAGCCGTTGTCTTCGTTATGAAATGTCACGCGCTCGACGACCCCGGCGAGGACTTCCGCCGCCGGATTGTTGTCCGCCAGGCCGCTCGAAGCGGCGGTGATGGAGTTTCCCCGCCTTCCATCGATTGCCCCGGCGGTTTTGTTGCAATCTTTCACGGATGTCTTGGGTTCATTGCGATCTCTCCCCGGAAGGGCATTGTGGCGGCCCGTTGTCAGGTGCTTTCAATTACCTTTTTCCAATCGAACCCGGCTGGCGAACGGAAGCGGCGGCTCATTTCCGTAATAATCTGGCTCTGCCCGGCACCGTGCGTTTTCCATGTCCATATAGGTGTCCGATGGGAGCTCTCCCAATTGTTCCCGGTATAGGGTCTCCCAGCGCTCAAACGCCGCGCGCGCATGAAGGTCCGTGTCTTTCGAGGGCTCGCGCCGATAGACCCAAATGGCGCGAGCAACAGCCATGGTGGCTTTACGCAGCGGCTCGGGCGCATCCCGGTTATCGAGCAGATCAAGTTCAACATTGCTTATGGCGCGATAGGCAAAATTATCTTCCGTGCCGATGGACTCGACCGTTGCATTTAATATGTTAATCAAAAGATCGGCACGCGCCGATGCGAAATCCATCGCCTGCCGGGCGCGAATGGTTGCGACGAGCAGTTCTTGCAGGAGATGGAGGTTGCCGGGGTCCAACGGCTGTTCGCCCGACTGCTTTTTCATGGTCGCTTCCTCTACCGATTCGGCCGCCGCCCCTGCCAACCGCGCCTATGAGGGCCTTGTGGTCTGGCTTCCCCGTCGGCCGGACGCGATCCGGGGAAGCGCCATGTCGGGCCGGGATGCGATGGGCATTCCGGCATTCTCGAATCAAAACAACGTTCTTGACAAGGCCGCCGAAGCCGTGCGCTCGGCGGGCATGGCCATCACCGGAATTCCGGCAAGCGGCCGGCCCGCGGACATTTCGCGCACAAGGATCAGAAAATCTCGCCCATAACGAGCTTCCTTTTTGGATTTCGCCGCCCGCGCCCACCACGCCAGCAGCAGGAACCGTTCGGCCCAAACCCCCCGGCGCTTCTCCAGAAGATCATTGAGGAAACGTTGCCAGGCGGCGCCGGCGCTGCGATCCTGACACCAGCCACCCCGCTCGCCCTCGCGTCACAATGAAGTGAGAGCGGCAATCCCCCGGGACTGTTCGAATTCACCGGTTCTGCCATCAGGCGGGACCTGGCCGGAGCCGGCCTTTGCCAGCATCCATTTCCCGCCGCTAGTCTTTGCACGGCCCTGTTTTTTCATATCTCGTTGCGCATAGTAGACACTTCGCTTGTTGAGAGCACGGTCTCCCGCCTCGATATGACCGGCGATCTCGGCGACGGGAAAAGCACCATGCTGGCTTAGGACATCGGCGATGTCCGCGCCGATGGACTGGCGCGCGGGCAATGAGCCGGGTGCCTTCGGCCTGCGTTTCGGCTTCGGCGCCGGCGCCGTTTTTATATTTGGTGCCAGCGTTTCGAGAGCCAAAAGCTCACGCGCGGCAATGCGAAGATCGGCGAGCTTCGCCTCAAGTCCGGTGATTTTCGCGCGGATGCATTCAACGGCAGAGTCCATAATTTTTTGCTCACCTTGATAATTGCAGCCTCTCACTCAGGATTCGCGCGGTGTTGCGTTCCTTCGCGGAGGCCGTCTCTTGCCGTGACGCGGTATAACGGCCCTCCATGCTCCGAAGCGCTGTTGCGAATGGACATCGCCATCCGGTACACTATCCCACTTGGCCTCCGCGCGACCCCCAACAAACCCCTTGCAGTGTTGTTGCGTCTTTAGATGAAGCCATTGTTGATGACAACGCCCCCTGCCCCTCCCCACAAGTCTAGCGCGCGCACGCATCTTTTTGTGGGTTGAGCGAATATTGAGAATAGGCTCACGTCTTGACCCCCATATGTGGATGGCGATGGGTCAACGTGCCAAGCCGCATGGCATCACACTCACGTCTACTGTAACTCTTTGAGTCCATTGCTTTGCGCGGCCGCACCAAAATTCCGCGCGATCGTCGCGATCAGTTCACGGCGCTCGCCTCGATACCTGCCTGCACCTCGAATTGATATCCGGCGATTTGCCCAGCCTCATAGGCATCGGCCAGCACACGCTTTCGTTGGCCCCGGCTTTTCGTGTGGAACGACAGGCCGAGCTTCGCCAATTCTTCATCGATGACCGAGGCCTTCAGCGGCACAAGATCACGTCCGGACGATGTCCGGTTCAAAGCATCGCGCCCGGTTTTCATGGCCCTCAACTTTCCGCTGATCCCATGTGAAAGCCCGATTTGAAAGGAACTTACGGCGCTGCGGCGCTCGCCTGTTTCCATGTCTCCATAGATCGCGCCGCTCTTGAACTGTGCGCTTTCCGTGTCGAATGTGATGTCAATGAGATCGTAGAGAAAATGGGCGGCCTCGACATCGGCAGGCAGTCCGAAAAAGACATAGCGAAGCGCGCCGTTGGCTGTCTTTTCGCCCCACACCTTGCAGTCGCAGAACGCGGCAATGCTTGGAACGCAGTCGTCGAAAGCGCCGCGCCGGCGGCGTTCGGTGTCGATGCCGATGCCTTCGCAAGCCTGCCGGCGAAGCTCGATCTCGCTGAGCGACAATCCATAGCGATCGAGGAGCTCCGCCACTTTATTAGCTGAAGCCAGCGCCTCCTGCTCGGTGCAGCCATGATCCACCGTCTTGGCGCGCAGCGCTTGAATGCGTTGAACGACTCGGGCGAGATCTTCGTCGCCGCCCTTGGCGCCGGTCGTCGCTAGAAGCAGGCGTCTAAGATCATCGAATAGGGAGCGCACCTCGTTTGGAAGCCTCTTACCGGCAATGCCGCGATCGATGGCCGAGGACACGAGATCCAGTGGCGTGCCGCCGCCGCCGAACCCGGCGGCGGCACGCCGGTGCATGGTCTCCATTTGGATCGACGCCAGCCGCGCATAGGCATCGGCAAGCCGGCTCTTTCCGCCGCGCCGCGCCGCGATCGAAGATAGGAGAGCGTCGACAAGACATTCCGCCGAAGTGAGGCCTCTCGCCGCATTCACGCTTTCGGGCGCAGGTTCGACGCCGCTCGCAAGCCCGGCCCACGTGCGGGCGAGCAGATCGAGCTCACTCTCCTCGGGTTCGAGGAGAGATGGATCTTCTTCCGCTTCAGGGAAAGTGTTGAACCCCGGAATTTGCGGCGCGCCGTGCCGCACGGCATGCCGGTAGACGGCGGCGGCGCAGCGTTGCGGATTAACCAGCCCTTTGCCTGGCCGCACGAATCCCATTGCGATTTCGAGGGCCGCGTCGTCGAGCGGCGTTAGCGGACTTACGGCGGCGAAAATACCGCCCGGAAGCGGACAAAGCCGGGCAGCGAAAGCCAATCCCACGGCTGCCGCCGGGACGTCGCGGTCGAGAATCGACAGCGTCACTCCGCTGGCCAAATCCTCGACCGGCAACAATCCATCGCGATCGAGAGACCGGATGCGCAAAAGCCGGAAGCTCGCCTGTTTCAAAGCCTCCAGCGCGGCCAATTCGTCTCCGGTGGCGGACTTGCGTTGCCGGGCAAGCCGGTCAACCGCCGTGCTGCCGCTCATGGATGGCGTGAAGGTCGCGAGCTCCAAGGCGAGCACCAGGGSGGCCGCTATGGTTCCGGAATTGTTCAGATTGTCGGGATCGAGGTTTGCCCGGGCGAGCCACTGACGGGCGGTCTCCTCCACCTTTGGTTTGGCGGTGAAGTTCATGGCTTCCAAGCAGAATTCGGTGAGCAAATCCTGCAAGAGTCTGGCCTCTCGCAATGGATTTGGCCCGGCGGCACGCCCTGCGCATTTTGTGGTCACCCGCGGCTCTCCTCAAAGTTAAGAGATCGTCCATCTAACCCCGGATTTGCCATCGCCGGGATGGGCGCGCCTGTTTATCCCCACCAGAATTCACGCGTTGAAATGAATGCGAAAAGCTCCCGCCGCCGCTCACGACGCCCAAGTCATCGCGAACGGCCGGCGCCATAGCTGGGCGAGGCGGGGTGCTGGCGTGCCGGGAATTTCCGAGCCTTGCCGCTGATATCCGCCCTTCTTCATAATAAGGTAATACCAGATTGAAACACCGCATTTACAGGTACGAGGTGGCGGCGACGGCCACCAGCAGAAGGCAGGTCACGATCCCAAAGCCCGTCCGCTCTCTCCCCGGCATCAAAC
>JRHI01002983.1_pt1 | contig 10651 bp, 12 predicted proteins | sample 215371 | NCBI WGS metagenome assembly JRHI01 (sample SAMN02929681, study PRJNA255918) | sediment metagenome | biome: cave system; feature: Ice Cave; material: Sediment; isolation source: sediment from deep within a dark volcanic ice cave with no known source of... ... | reverse complement strand
GTGCCGGATCAAGCCGAGGCGTGCTATGTCTTCAGCGCCCGGCCCGCCAGCCGCAAAGAGCGGCAATATTACGCGGAACAGAAAGGAGGCTCGCACCCATGAGCCAACCACAACCTACCGTTGACTTGGGCTATCCAACGGAAGCCCACGGCCGTATCCCGTCCTTCAACTCCATCGAGGAAGAGGCTGCCTTCTGGGATACCCACGACTTCACCGACTATCTTGAGGAGTCGCGGCCCGTTGAAGTGACCATCGGTGCTGAGCTGGCCGAGCGACTGACACTGCGTCTTGACCAGTCGGACCGACAGGAATTGGCGAAACAGGCGAGGGCCAAGGGCATCGGACCATCCACCCTGGCCCGGATGTGGCTGAAGGAGCGGCTGCGCCAGGAAGCGGACGCCGAAGCACACTCAGGCTAAAGCCGCGCGGACCGGCTGAGGCGACCCCGGGCTGAACTGATCGGCACGGGGTCTTGTTGTCCTCCGTCGCCTCGACTAGTGGCAGGTGGCGTGAGGCGACAGCCAGCATGCCGCCCGTTGGCGCGGGAGTAGGTCAAAATAACGGGGATAGACAACTTGACAATAAACCTATAGTATGTTACAATGTCCTTGTTCAAATGAAGCGATGCACCTTATGATCCTCATTTGATGAGACCTTTCACAAGACACAACGCCGACCTCGTCTCTCTCACCCAGACCTCGCCCGTTGGGTGAGGGGGACGAGGCGGCGCGGGCCGCCCGGCTTCTCTCAAACACTGGCGCTACAGACGCCAAGGAGGGAGCTATCATGGTCAGCCCGAAGCTGCAAACCTGGCTGGACGAGAACATGCCTGAGGGCGCGGCCTACTCCTCCTTCTCGGCATGGCCGGGGGAGCAGCCCTCGCTGGGTTGGTACGGGAAGGAGATCGGCTACGTCCGGGCCACTCCGGACGAGCCGGTCGTCACCCTGCCGGTGCCCGGCTGGGTGCGGGCGGGCCAGTGCCCGGTCTGCCTCGACCCAGGCAAGGATCCCCCGGAGACGACCATCTGTTTCGTCTCCGAGGTGGCGGAGCAACTCCGCCCCTTCCTGGCCCAGCTGGAGGGAATCCAGCAGGCCGCGTCGGCCTAAACGACGCACCCCGGGTGGGGAGGCCATGTGCCTTCCCCGCCCGGCTCTCTATGACGGCTCATGATCAAGCGCCTCCGCGCGGCGCCGTCGGATACCCAACTGAGTCTTGATCGGCACATGGCAACAGAAAACCGACCTATGTCATCCGTTCCCGTCAGGGTAAGCCCTTGACGGGGACGGATGACGGCCGCAGTCGGGCGGATGGCATCTGGTCTCGAACACCGGGGATCACTCCCCAAGGAGCGGCAGATGACCATCGACTTCGGCGCGGCAAGAAAATTCTCCAACGGGGTGGTGGTGCTCAACTGCACCCCCCACCCGTTGACCTTCCTCGACGGCGAGTCCGTCGTGGAGGTGGCTCCTTGTGGCGCGCGGCTGATGGCCGCCGCCCAGGAGGAGCCAGCCGACGAGTTTCGCGGCGCCACGCTCGTGCGGACGGTCTTCCGTCCGACGGAGGAAGGCCGGCAGGAGCTGGCCGAACTGCAACGGCGCTACCATGCCGGCAGTTATCTCTTACTGCTGGGTTCGATGCTCTCGGCGCAGGCCTACCCAGGCCAGATCGCCAGCGTCGTGCCGGCGCCCGGCTTCGAGCGCGTGCCGCCGGATCAGAAGCGCATGCGGGTGGACAAGTTCACCATCTTCTAGATGGCGGATCCACCTCGCCGCGGCGGCAGGGGAGGATGACCTCCTTCCCTGCCACCTCTTTCAGAGCGTAGTCCTTGCCAGCTGACGCGCGCACTTTTACCAAATCATCACCTTCAGCTCTCGCACCGAGGCGCCTACCCGCTTGGGTGGGGGAGCAGAAGACAGCATGGGCTGGTCGCTGCTGCCAACACCGGCGCACCGCGCCAAGGAGACAACGGCCGTGGCCAACCATCCCATCATCGTTCTTCAGTCGTTGTACAGGGAAAACCCGAAGAGGTTTATCCATCAAGCGGACACTGAGCTGTGGAAGTTCAAGGTGGGCACCGAGTTCGCGCCAGACCCGGGCTACCTCGCCCACGTCCTCTCCCTCCTGGTCGAGATGGGTGAGCCCGCTGGGTCGCCCAGCCTCATCAAGGCGTACCACAAGCTGGTGCGCGACCTGAGGGCCATCCCCAACATCGTCAACGCCTCCTACTCCGATGAGGATGAGGAGGTCGACGAAGAGGCGATGCAGCGTCAGCGCGACCGCTGGTCCTACAGCTAACCCCTGGCCAAGCCACCCGATACTCTGTCGGGAGTCGGCCACCCAATGCCAGTGAGGGAACCATCTGGCAACGCCCATCGGAGCGCTATCCGATACCGCCGCCCTGCGTGCCTCCATGCACCAGGGCGGTTTTCTGTTTTCCCCAGATAACAGCCATTATCAGGAGCGATGCCTCACGCAGTGTTGTCGCGTTATCGGGGCTGTTTCTTCGTTTGACCTGGAGACGTACCGCGGTTGTCATCTTGAGTGCTCAGCGGCTCTGATCTTCAGCACGACATGGCACTACGATCGTCCCTCATCGGGCCCGCGCCCGCAGCGCCGCTTCCGCGAAGCGCTGCACGGTCGCGGCGCTCACGGGATGCAGCCAGGCGATGACGTGGCCGACCCCGGCGTCGGCATACGCCCGGAGCCCGTCGGCGATGGCGTCGACCGACCCGGTGAGAAACGTCGCGGGGTCGTCGGAGCCGTCCGGCACGTCGCCGAGATCGGTGAAGGCGACGTTGACGCCGACGGTGACCCCCAACGTCGCCGGATCGCGCCCGACCGCGGCCGCGGCGGCATCGAGCGCGGCCCGCGGCGCCGAGAGCGCGTCGACGTGCCCCAGCCACGCCGTGTTCCAGTGATCGGCGTATTCTCCGGTCAGCCGCAGCATCCGCGGCTGCGCCGCCGCGATCAGGACCGGGATCCGGCGGGACGGGGCCGGCAGCAGCTCGCAGTCCGGCGCCGAGACGTACCGCCCGGTAAAGTCGACCGCCCCCTCGTGGACGAGGGGAACGATGATCCGCACCGCCTCCTCGAAGCGGTCGGCCAGGTGATCGTAGGGCAGACCGAACGCGGCGAACCCCGGCTCGTGCCACCCCGCCCCCAGCCCCAGGATCAGGCGCCCGCCGCTCATCGCGTCGAGCGTCACCGCCATCTTGGCGAGCACCGCCGGGTTGCGGAACGCGGTGCAGGCCACCAGCGTCCCGAGCTCGACCCGGTGCGTCGCCTCCGCCAGCCCACTCAGGACCGTCCACGCTTCCCAGACGCCGGCACGGGGCTTGCCGGGGAACGCGAACAGCAGGTGGTCGTAGACCCAGATCGAATCGAGTCCGCCCGTCTCCGCCGCCCACGCCAGGCTCCGGAGCTCGGGGTAGCTGGGCACATGCCCCACCGCCGCCACGTCCCCGGGCGGCAACAGCACTCCAACCTTCATCCTTCGTCCCCTTCCTTCCGCTCGCGGGGCACCATGCCATGGGCTCGGGGGCCGCCGAGCCCGCCGCACCGCCTCGACGGCAGCGGTTTCCTCTGGTAACCTGCTGCACATTCTATAGCAGCTCGTTATTGGAGGTCAGTCATGCAGACGCTCAACCCCGTCGGCTCCCCCTTCCCGGACGTCACCCTGCCCCTGCTCGACGGGGGGACCCTGCGCGTCGCCGACCTGCGGGGCAAGCGGCTGCTTCTCTTCATGTGGGGCTCGTGGTGACGCTGCCGCGACCAGCTGCCCGTGTGGCAGCGCTTCGCCACCGAACATCACGCCGCTGATTGGGAACTGATTTCCGTCGCGGTTGAACACGCCGATCCGGACGCGGCGCGCCCGTTTGCCGCGGATCGTGGCTTCCGGACGGTCGTCGATTCCCACGGCGAGTTGGCGCGCCTGTTCGGCTTCAAGGTCGTGCCCAACGGCGTGCTCGTCGACGAACAGGGGACCGTGCGTTGGGCCAAATTCGGCGACTTTTCGGTGAATAACGCGGCCGATTTGGTCCCGGTGGAGCGCTTCCTCACCGGGGACGACCCCGGTCCGAGCCCCGACCCCGACGACGCCTACGCGCTTGGTGCCCTGGAGCGGGAGCTGGTGGCGACGAAGGTGCGGCTCGGCCGGGTGCTCCTCGACGCCGGACGACGGGAGGAGGCGGCCGCGGCCTGGCGGGAGGCGTTGCGGCTCGACCCGGGCAACTTCACCATCCGCAAGCAGATTTGGTCGGTCGAGCACCCTGAGAAGTTCTACCCGACCATCGACTTCGCCTGGCAGGGCGTGCAGCTCGCGGCCGAGCGGGAACGGGAAATTGCCGAAGGCGTCTGCGGTCCGGACGGCTGCCCGATCCCGGGCGCAGCGACTGACCCGCAGGTGTTCAAACCGTAACCCGCTGGCCGTCGTACCGACACCGAAGGGCGCGGGTCGGGCCTGTCGGAAGGGGACAAGAGGGCGCTGGGCAACCCTTTGCCGTCGTCGTGAGCGCCGAGCGCACCGGGGCCACCGGGCGGAATGTCGTGGACCCATCGTTGTGTTCTCGACCATGGCCGAGGCGTTCCTGCCGTCCGGCGAAGCGACCCCCCGAACGCCTAGGTCAGCTTTCGCCGGATTGTGGCGACGTTGAGTTCTGGTCGTCAGGTCGTAAGACGTTCTTGGTCCTGCTCCGATCCGAGCGGGTCCGTTCCGGTGATCGGCATGGCGCAAGTTGCCGGACCGCGGGTTCGATGCGGACCCGCCCTCCGAGTGCCACGGGCATTGCGCGTCGCTCCGGGTGCGCCCGAACGCCACACCTCGATCGCCACTCATGTAGGAGGACAAGTCCTTCTTCACCCACGTCTCCCGCCACCGGCGGTCGTTTTCATTCGCCCGAGCTCCCCTAATCGGCGCCCACATCGCGAATCGGACGACCGGGCCTCGAAATCGGGGGGTCCGGCTTTACGTCGTCGAGCACCGGCGTCGCGGTCAGCTCGTCGCTCGACCGGATCAGGCTGAAGCTTCCGTCGGTCTCCAGCACGAGCGCGGCCACGCCGGCGACGTCCGGAACCCCGTGCTGGCGAAGCACGGCACGGACCTCCCCGCCGGTGACCCGTGCCGCGCGCAGTTGGCGGTGGAGCACCCGCCCCCGGTGCACGAGCAGGCGCGGTTCCGACGTGACGAGCCGGCTTGCCCGCGTCGATCGGACCGAGAGCCACGTCACCGCGAATTGCAGCCCGATCAAGAGCGCGAACGCCGTCAGCCCCTCGACCAGCGCGACATCGCGCGACAACAGGATTGTCGCTAGCGTCGAGCCGAGCGCGACGGTGACGACCAGATCGAACGCGTTCATCTTCGAGAGCGTGCGGTTGCCCGACACGCGGAGCATCGCGACCAGCCCGGCGTAGGCGAGCAAGCCGACCAGGAGCACCCACCCGATCCCGCTCCAACTATCGAAGAGCATCGCCCATCCTTTCGGTGATGCGGTCCTGTTGCCGAATTGGTGGGCCACCACCGGAGTAGGCGTGTCCTGTCGTCAAGCGTCCATTCGGCAAGCGGGCCGACGATCTTACGGCGACGGCGACCCGCCGCTTTGCTCGGCGTCGTGCCCGCTATCGGCTTGGGACCCTTCTTGTGGCCACCGTTGCGAAACGTCGTCGAGCTGCTCACGCACGCACCCGGCCACCCTATCGATGGTCATCCGGTGTCGTGGCGGCACAACGGCCGATAGCCGTTCCAGCGAAACAGCGGTATGCTCGAGAAACGTCGCATCCTCGCTGCCGTAATGGATCACCTGGGCGAACCCGGTGCGGATGAGCCGGTCGAACGACTGCTCGGGGAGGACGAGTACGGCGTTGCCACGCGCCGCCACGCGCTCGCTGTCCGGCGGTAAAGACCGCGCCGCGTCGGCGAGCAGCTCGCACAGCCGGTCAACGCATTGGGCGGCCGTCGTTGGATCGTTGATGCCCGGCGACAGCGCCCGCACGCCGATGTCCGCGACCTGGCGGATCCCGTAGTCGACGTCGTATTGGATCGAGCGCTCCGTGCCGATGATCACCGCGCCGCGCACAAGATTCGTCATCCCCTCGTCGAGCGCATCGCCGGGCCAAACCCGGGCGAGCACGGTGCTGGCGAGCACGAAGGCGCCGATTCGCGGCGTGACCTGCACGACGACGGTCCGCCCGTCACCGTTCTTGAGGCGGAAGTCGCTGACGAACCGAAGGTACCCGCTTCGTTCGGCCCGGATCGGCGCGCCTTCGCCGATCTGGATGGCATCCGCCCGGGTACGGAGGGACGCCACATCGTCGGGCAACGCGGCGCGATTGCGGTCGATCGCGGCACGGGTATCGGCGGTGACGCGAGCAAGCACCGTGGAGACCTGGATCGAGTTGGCGATCCGATGGATGTAGAAGACGAGCGCCCCGATGCTCGCCAGCGCCAGCACGACCGCGACCGTGACGGAGAGCGCCGGGACGAATTCGGGTTGTCCTTGCGATTCGAGGCGGACGGAGCGGAGCAACAGCAGGCAGTAGGTGAAGGTGCCGATGAAGATCCCGAGCACGAACTGGACGGCGCGGTCTCCGGTGAACGTTCGGAGCACCCGCGGCGTAAACTGGCCGGACGCGAGCTGGAGCGCGACGATCGTGAGCGAGAAGACCGTGCCGGCGACGGTGATGAAGGACCCGGCGATCGCCTGCAGCACCGAGCGCGCCCCCTCGGCGCCCCCGCCGAAGACCCACGTGTGGCTCGTGTTTAGCGCGATTCCCACGGCCTGATCCAGCCGCACCATCGCTAGCGCCAGCGCCACCGCGACGATGGTACATACCGTCGGCAGAAACCCCAGGCTGTCGCGCCAATCGAGCCACCCCGACCTCAGCCGGTTGCGCACCCTTCCCTCCGTTCCCTTGGGTTCGCCCAGGAAGACCTTCGACGTCGACGCAGGCACCCACCGGGATCGGCCCCGCGCCGCGTGAGCGGGAGATCAGCGGCTGGGCACGGTACACCCCAATGCCGGTCATTTGGCTCCGAAGCGTCTGTCGGATCCCCGACTGCGCAGGACCGGCGCCGCCTCACCCCGCGGCCGATCGTGGTCGTCCGCCGACCGTCAGACCCAGCCGACGAACCAGCGGCCCGATCGTTGGGCCCTGGGCCAACAGCGTGAAGAGCACGGCACCGTAAGTCATCGCCAGCAATTCGGCCCGATGCGGGAAGTCCGCCGGAAGGCTGAGCGCCGCCGCGAGCGCCACGGCCCCCCGAAGGCCGCCCCAGAAGAGCAGGTGGCGCTCACCCTGGGTCAGTGCGAAGCCGGCACGGTCGAGCAGCGGCCCGACGCCGTAGGCGACCACCGCCCGACCGACGATGGCCGCGGTGATCCCCCAAGCTACCGCTGCCGGATGGTCGTGGAGGCCCGCGACCCGGACCGCCAAGCCCATAAGCAGGAAGAGCCCGGCGTTGGCCACGAACGCCAGAAACTCCCACAAATCGATCAAGAGCGATTCGGAGCCTCCGGTATACACCCAACCGCGCGCGCGCCCGAGGTGCCCCAGCGTCATCGCGGCCGCGATGGTGGCCAGCACGCCGGAGAGATGGAGCGTGTCCGCAGCGAGGAACGCCCCGTACGCCAGCGCGACCGAGACGATCATCTCCGTCAGATGCTCGTCGACGCGGGCGATCAACCGATGGCCGATCCATCCGAGGCCGACCCCGACGACCGTTCCGCCACCGACCTCGAGGAGAAATGTGCCGACGGCCGTCCCCAGACCGAAATCACCGTGGACGGCGTCCACCAACGTGACCAGCAACACGAGTGCGACGCCGTCGTTGAGCAGGCTTTCGCCTTCCATCAGGGCCGCCAGGCGCTTGTCGGCGCCGAGTTGTCGGAACGTCGCCAGCACCGCCACCGGATCGGTGGCGGCGATCATCGCGCCAAACAGGAGCGCCACGCTCCAGGGTAGTCCAATGCCCCAATGAACCAGACCGCCCCCGACCGTCATCGCGATCAGTACGCCCGGCATGGCCAACACGATAACGCCGGTACGTACCGTCCAGAGGAACCGCAGATCGAGCACGAACGCCGCCTCGAACAGGAGCGGCGGCAGGAAGAGCAGGAGGATGGTCTCGGAGCGCAACGACGGCGCCGAGACGACATCGAAGCCGCCGAGCGCGAGGCCGAGCAGCAGCAGCGCCAGCGTGTACGACAGCCCGGCCCAGCGGGCACCGACCGCCGCCGCGCTCGACGCGATCAAGAGCACGACGGCGGTTTCGCTTCCACCACCAGGCATGGCGCTCTCTTGGGCGAGTCCGTCGCACGGACCTGCTGTTCACCACACACCACAGGGTTGTCGACTGGCAGTCCCCCCGTCAGCCGGCGTGAATACAGGGAACGCGGCACCCTCTTATGATCGTAAGTGTAAGACGTGTGCGCAGGCGACTGCCGAAGCTCCCGATCGCTTGGCTCAGAATACCCGATCTGCCTAACGTATTGGTCAGAGCATCGACCGCCGTCAATCGGTCCTCATTCCGCCCCAGATAACAGCCATTCTCAGGCCCAGTTCAACAAAGTTTCCTCTTGACAGCGCCGGTGGGTGGTCCAAGATAATGAACATACTTACGTGTTATCAGGACATATTTTTTCCACGCCTCCGTTTGTGGTGCTCCATAGGTCTTGGTACCGTGGAACCACAAGGAAGCTCCGCCTATGACCCATGCCAATCCATCACCAGCTATCACCCCGTTTGCGACCGCCATCGAGCGCTTCGTGCGCACCCAGGAGGGACGCAACCGCAGCCCGCAGACCATCCGCGCCTACCGCTCCGACTTGGTGCAGCTTGCAAGGTGGCTGCACGACGACAACCCGCTGCTTGTCGATTCGGCAGATGTCACGACCGACGACCTCAACGAGTTTCTGACGCACTTAGCGCACGACGGTCTCGCCGGCGTCTCTCGGGCGAGGAAACTCGCGGCCATTCGCGAGTTTTTCCGCTACCTCAAGATCAATGGCGTCGTCGAGCAGTCGCCGGTTGATGGCGTCGACACCCCGAAGCGAGAACGCCGGGGACGAAACTGGCTCACACCTGATGAATATAACCGCCTCTTGGCTGCTGCCGGCGGACACCCCCGCGACTTCTGCATCCTGACGCTCTTTCTGCAAACAGGCATCCGTATCAGCGAACTGTGCGAGCTCAGGCTCGACGATATCGACCTGGCGGCGGCGACCCTGAACGTGCGCATTGGTAAGGGCATGGCCGCCAGAACCATCGAATTGGAGAAGAAAGGTGTTCGGTCGTTGAAGACCTGGCTGTCGCTGCGGGAAGACAGCCCCTACGACGACCTGTTTCTCAACCGAGACGGGGAGCCCTTGCACGAGTGGGGTGTCCGGGATTTGTTGGAGAAGTATTGTCAACAGGCGGGCATCACCAAGCGGGTCACGCCTCACTCCTTGCGCCATACATTTGCCAGCTTCAAGGCCCAGAGCGGCGTGAGTCCCTTCCAACTCAAAGAGTGGTTGGGGCACGCGCGGCTGGACACCACCGCGATCTACGTCCACCTGGCGCGGCAGAGTGCCAAGAAGGTGATGGAGGCGACGAGCTTGTGATTCGCGGCCGAGCGCGCTCCGACACCATCACCCTCGTTCCCGCCTGCGAACTACCATTCCGCGACGAATGGCAGGCAATCGCCAACGGTTTACCACTTGGCGCCGTACTCTTCGTTGTCCCGGACCACGAGACCACCTCAAAGCGGACGATGCGCCAGGTCGCGGCGGGTTTTCGCGCGCAGGGCCGTCCCGTTTATGCCCGACGCTCCCGCTGCACAGGCGGCAACATGGCGCTTAACAGACATCCTCACTCAATTTGACCGACGCCAACCCTTTCCTCTTGACTCACCAATGCTACGTCTGCATAAATAGATAATTAATTTTGGGTATTTTACGGGTATTCTCTATGGGTCCCCGACCGCATCTATTGCGGCTCGACCATGGATCGACGCAACTTCTTGTCCCATATCGCGGAGACGGACGATCTGGAACACAGCTATTTGTGTTGGAAAGGAGGCACATGGATGCGGTAAGACACCCTTTGGACTGGTGGGCGTACGGCGGCTACCCGATGGTAATGCGGGAACTGGGATGCATCAAAACCGTCGCGCGCCACAAGGTGCACGCGAAAATTGACGACTACTTCAAGCGCACGGGCGATCCCATTTGGAAGCCGGTCGGTCACAGTGGTTATATCGCCCTGCGACGGGCCATCATGTCCGGCCAAGTGCTCGACAATGATTTGGTTTGATCTATACTCGGAAGCCAAGGGCGGTTGCTCTTTCGGAATTGTGTCAGTTGCTCTAACGATTTGACGCCTTGATCCCCACCCGTCGAAAACCCGCAAACGTACGCGACAAATCGACGCCCCCGTAGCTCAGTGGATAGAGCATCCGCCTTCTAAGCGGTTGATCGCGGCCCGTACCTCGGGTTGGTCGGGACGCGAGTTCGTCGTATGGCGCTACACTCGGATATACTCGCCTCATCCGCCACTCGGCGTACGGCAAGAGGTTCGGCCTCTTGGTGTAAAGCGGTCTAGGCTCCAAAACACGCTCAACATGGCCCGCTTGCCTCCGGAGCAAGAGGCCGCAGGTTCGAGTCCTGCCGGGCGTAC
>JRHI01002982.1_pt1 | contig 10653 bp, 14 predicted proteins | sample 215371 | NCBI WGS metagenome assembly JRHI01 (sample SAMN02929681, study PRJNA255918) | sediment metagenome | biome: cave system; feature: Ice Cave; material: Sediment; isolation source: sediment from deep within a dark volcanic ice cave with no known source of... ... | reverse complement strand
CGCAGTTGCCGGCTCCGAACGGGCTTACGATTGTACGTAATCAGGTTCGGCTTTGCACTACAGCCGCTCGAGCCGCCTACCCCGACACCCGGCCGTGCCGTTTCTTAGGAATCGTTCTCCAAAGTCAACTCCCCGATTTTGGCGTGCAGCGCCTTCACGTCGACGACAGGTGCCGATAGCGCGGACCCATTGCCAAGCCCGAACACATCCGCCGCGCCGCTTTCGAGCTGCGCTTTCCAGGTCGTGATCTGGTTCTGGTGGACGTCGAACTGATCTGCCAGCTGAGAAATCGTCCGTTCACCCTTGATCGCTGCCAACGCCACCTTCGCTTTGAAAGCCGGCGAGTGGCTCCGTCGTGGTCTTCTGCTCATTGTCGCTCCTGATTCGCTGGCACAACCGTGCCCGCTGTCAGGCAGAGATTCCACTCATCGTGCTGTCTGAAATTGTGGAGCCACTTCTAACAGCGACCGGCATCGGCCTCGATCTATTCGTGCTGTTCGCCGTCGGCTTCACGATCTTTGTCGCCTGCAAACGCCTGGCCGCGATAGCCAAGCGTCAACTGAGATCGCGCGCCTCGAAAGCGCCGAGCGACGGCGCCGCCCGCGATTCGGATGTCGCAACGACAGCGGCCCACTCCAACACAGCCGCGTAAGAGCTCCCGGAACGGCCGGCCTGCGCTCACTTCCCCGCATGGTTGCCCCCACCATGGAGCGCTGCGCCGGCCACTTCCCCTGCATATAGGAGAAACACATGTCATCGATCGATGTTTTCTACACCCTCCCGAACACTCACCTACTCAAGATCATGTGGTTCTTGATATTCGTTCCCGCTTTCGTCGTAGTGATGGTCTTCGCGCTTCGCAAATGGCGATCAAACTCCTGGTTGCCCACCGGCCTTCTGGCCGGCCTCCTCGCCGCGCACATCGCATACAGCACCATCGCCCCTGCTCTGTATTTCCACGGTCGTTGGTACGCGCCGCGCAGCGCCGACGCTCCAAACTTTCCTGACACACAGGAGTCAACCCGGTGAGCCGTTTCCTGCTCTTGGCCGTTGTGGGTTCACTGATCGCGGGCGCGTCTATTAGGACGAGTACACCTACTGCGGCCGAGGTCCTCTGCGAGTCGTATCCGTATAGTGCCAATGGGTACACTCGTTGGACGCGTGTCTGCTGGCATGCTCCGCAACCTCAACGCGCTAACTCTTCCGGAGCGCAAGGTTGCCAGCACCCGCGTACACCCTGCGGAGGCAGTCGCGCGGATGACTGGCGAGATGCGGCCACGTTCCCGGCGCCCCAGAAGAAGCCTGCCAGCGCGCTGCCGTCTTCCCCACAAATTCCCCAAGAACCACTTGCCATCTTCATCGTCGCAGCGGTCGGCGTGATCATGTCACGCCTCATCCTGAGGGCGAAGGAGCGATGGCAGGAGCGCCGCCTCAACCGCATCGAGCAGAAAGCTCTCTCCGCGCAAGCACTCACGGATCGATTGCATCAAGACGCAAGCGAGGCAGACCGGCTCATCCAAGCCTACGTGCGTGAGGCCTACCGCCGCGGTGGCGACTTTTGAGGGAGGTCTTGATGACTGACGACAACCGCACGCTCGCCCTCGCTGGACGTGCGCCCGCCTTGCGGGGCATGCGCCACGTAGGCCCCATACTGGAAAGCCCGTCGCAAACTTGGCGCGGCCGGAGCACACGGCTCCTCAAGAAACACGCTGACCGTTTCGAGCAGTCGAACAGGGTCCTCCGGGCCTACGTCATAGAAGCAGTGGCGATGCGAGCACTTGCCGAAGGCCGCATCGAGGCTGCGAAGCGCATGACGGATCTTGCGGCGCTGCGAGAGATTTGCGCTGCACACTTTCTCAAGGCTCGTCGTCAACGCGCGAGTGACCTGCTCGTTCACGAATTGGAGTGCCAGGCCAAGGAAATTCATTCGCGCGTGTCGCTCGCCATGGCGCAGAGGCACCAAGCCGCCTTCCCTGCTCCGGAACCGCCAGCTCCTGCAGTCGCCTCCTCGGAGCAAGAGCTTACGTCCAACGAAATCGAGGAGCTCCTGCGACAGATGCCAGAAATCGAGCCCGACATGGTACGCACACTTGCGCACCTCCTTGCCGGACGTCTGAAGGAGAAACGTGGCTGATGGATTGGTTCGCCAAAGCTCCACTCGACGCGCATTGGCTCATCCTCGGCGGGACGAGGCGCGGGAAGAGCGCGCTCCTGCAGTTGCGCGCGCGTGCCCTGATGAAGCGCGGCGTTGAAGCGATCACTGCCATTGATCCGCACGGCGAATTCGTCCGCTTTGTCGCGGAATGGGCTGCTAATCCGCACAATGGCGTGAGTTCTCGCGTGCTCCACGTCTTTAATGTCGGTTCGAATTTCGTGTTCGGACTCAATCCACTCTACACCAGGTCTCTTCGCCCCTCCTGGGAAGACTGCCATGATGCAGCAAATGTCGTTCTCTCCAGCACCGAAAGCTTTTTTGATCAAGCATCACAGAGCACTCCCCGAGTTGGCCGCATCTCCTACGTCGCCGCGTTCGTCCTTGCGCGGCATAACTTGACACTCTTGGAATTGCCACAGCTCCTCTCACTCGGTGCCGACGAGGTCCGTCGTGCGCTTCTCCAAGATTTCGACAATCCCATCGTGCGCTGTGAACTCGAAGAGCTTCAGCAAATGGCCACGAGGACCCCGCGAGAATTCTTCAGCGTGGTCGAAAGCACCAAGAACCGCTGGGTCCGATGGTTGGCGGACCCGCGCCTTGCGCGTATCCTAGGCCAAAAGAAGTGACTCGACCCACTCGCCGTAATGGACGCGAGAGAAAACGTCCTCGTAGATCTCTCTGGCCTCAACTACGAGGATGCCCGTTTCATTGGCACTCTGATGACGTCCATGTATTTCGCGGCAGCTCACCGCAGGCCCCCGATGCGATGTGCCCGCCATCGCCTGATGCTCGACGAGGCCGAAAGCCTGATCACGACCGTCGTCTCGCGCATGGTCGATCAAACAGCCAAATGGGGACTCAACATCGATGCAGCGATCCAGCGCCTCGGTCAAATCCGCGCCAAAGGCGAGTTTATTGCAGACGCGCTCTTCGGCAACTGTGCGGTGAAGATCTGCTTTGGCGGTTTGGAACCCGAGAGCGCGCGATACATGACCGAACTTCTCTACGGCGGTTTTGTCAACATGCAGGAATACAAGCCCGATACGGCTCGCCCAATCGCCGTTGGCCAAGAGCGCCAGGTCGTCGCCAACTGGTCGCGTTCGGAAATGCAAGCCGTAAGCGCGATGCGAGCGACCTCGCGCTCACACGCGTTCGGCCACGGCCGCGGCACATTCACCGGAAACGGGACGAGTTCCGGATCTGGAGCCGGCACCGGGGAGAGTTACGGCCAGGTTCTCACGCCACCCCTCCAGCTCCTCGGCCCTACTGCGCCGAACGCATCTTTCATCCCGGTGCCGCTGTCGCAGAGTGTCGGTCAAAGCTCATCGCAGAACGCATTCGACCAAAACTCGGTGAGCTCCGGGGAAACGCATTCAGAATTCGAGGTGCATGGAGGGTCAGAGACCGAAGCGCACGGCACGAGCCGCGGCACTGGATACAGCGAGGGCGGCAGCGAATGCTTCACGACCGTGTACGAGTGGTCGCCGAGCGAACTCTACACGTTGGAGGAGCAATTGTTCCGGTTAACGGGCCAGTTGCAATCACTGGCTCGCCGGCATTGCATCGTCAAGATCGAGGATCAGCGGCCGTTTGAAAGCCGGACCGTCGACCTTACTCCGCCGTTTCGTTGCGAGTACTTCCGAACCCATATGCTGCCGCTCTTTCTCGCCAACTGCGCGAAACGCAGTCCCTATATCCGTAGCTCCGGCGAGGTCGACGCCGAAATCGCCGCCCGTTTGCTTCCGCCTCAACCAGCGGCTGACGACACGATCGAGAATGAGCCCTGGCGCGAGACGTTCGACTATCCAGATCCCCCTGCGTTCAAGCCGCGTCTGCGACTCGTCACGCCGACAGAGGACGGCGGTTCCTCGTGACGGCGTTCCCTGAAGTGGACACGCGAGCTGCCCGGCGCACGGTGTAATTAACGATACAGATATGAGTACTCTCTCACTCACCACGCCACGCCGCGGCAAGTTCGTCCGCAGCACCGACCCCGAAGGATTCCACCTGACCGATCGCGTTATCGCCGTCCTGCGCGCGGTGGGCCGCGAGCGATATCTCACGTCACTGCAGCTCGCGGGGATTGTCGGCGGCTCGCACCAAACTATGCTGCGCCTCTTGCGCACCCTCTATGATCACGCTCTCCTCGAACGGCCGGCAGCGCAGCGCTACCAGCTTGCAACCCACGACAACCGACCACTCGTCTACACGCTCGGGCATGCCGGTGCGCGTATCCTTGCTGGCCTCGATGGCGCACCGTTGGCGTCCTTCAATTGGACCACCAAGACCAAACGGCGCACCAGCGAGACCATCCTCCACGCCATCGAAGTCGCCGATGACATGCGCGCCTTCGCCAAGAGTTTCCGCGAGCACGGCCTCACATTCGTCGACCACCACGAGCTCGTGCGTGATTTCCCAGACACGACGCGGGCGCCGAGGAAAGGTACCTCGCCGTTTTCGCTGCGCGTGGAAGTGCCCGGCGCATTCTCGAGTGCCCGCGAGACGATCAGTGTTCTTCCCGACCGCCTCTTCGCAGGCGTGTTCCCTGATAATTCGCGCATCCATGTCGCGCTAGAGCACGACCGCGGTACCGAGCCTGTGTGCCGCTGGCGCAATCGCAAGAACTCTTCACTCTCTTTCGACGGCACGTCGTTTGCCCGCAAGCTCGTGGCCTATCACACCGCGTGGCAGGCACGCCTCCACACGTCCAAATGGGGCTTCAAGCAGTTGCGCGTACTCACCGTGGTGCCTTCGCACGAACGGCTCGAGACCATGCTCAATACGGTGGACCTCGTGACCGGTGGCAAGGGGACGCGTCTCTTCGCATTCACCGACCTTGCGACGTTTCGCGCAAGCGATCCGCTCGATCGAATCTGGATTGACGGTAAGCGCGAGACAATCAGGCTGCTGGAATAACGCGAGTGATCCTCACATTTCAAGATCGCCACAATGCGACCGAGCCTACCGCGTCCTCGCTGCGCGTCGTCGGCATCAAGGCAACCCCTGCGGGGCGCGCCTGCATGTCATCACGTAACATGTGCGCGGGGCGCGACCTTGACACCGCCGAGCGGACGCGCACGACCAACGTCGTGGCGGCTCCGGAAATCGTGGCACATTGGGCCCACCAGAAATCGATTGCCGTAGACAGCGTGGCAATGCGCGCGATCCCGCTACCGATCCTGCGCGGTGTGAAAGACGGCAAGGATCACCAGCTCATCTCTATCACCAATATCCACGTGGTACACGACAACAAACGGAAGACCGGCCACGCGCAATTCGCGGGTGCCGCTCATTCTGCCCGCATGTCCCAGGCTCGGAAGTTTCCGCAATCGTTCGATCGTTGCCAAGATTCGCAAGCGCACGAGTTCCGCGATCTCGGGGTTGTCGCGCGCAAGAAAGGCGCGGATTTCGTTCAGGTGGTACGCGCTGCGTTGCGACAGCCTCACCCTCATCCCCGGTGCAAAACGTTCCTGACCTCCTGGTCGCTCGCAAACGTGCCTTTGTCCGCGTCCGCCATGGCGAGCTCTACCTCGCGCAATTGCGCGTCGGAAAGCCGATATCCGGCCGCATCATTTTCCAGCATGGTGAGAAGCACGTGCGCGGCATCATCCTGCCGCTCGTCGGGGAGCTCGGCGACCTTACGCACCACCTCTTCAAGCAACTTCGTCATACGTCAGAGTATACCAAACCGCCGCGTCAAAACAATTGGCCCTGCTTACGCGAGGGCGATCCAAAGGCCATCAGTACACTCATCACGCGTGCGAGAAGATGTGCGTCAAAAGAAGTGCGCGCATTCACTGCGTACCCGTTTCCCTGCCGCCGCGTCGCGCAGTCAAGGGCGCGCAAGGCGCGGCCCCACTTCGGGGCTTCACCCTTGACGGCGCGTGTTCGAGCGGCGGCTACGATGGAAAGCAGCAGTGTCGCGCACCGCACTCGTTTGACAATGCCAGTATTCGGGAGAAGCTGAATGTCGGACCTGTTCTTTCGGAACGCGAGGAAGCGCGAAGTCATCTGCGTTGACTTCGCCGAACTTCGTCACAGCGTTCCGCTGTCTCTTGTCATCTCGCACTATGGTCTCGACGCCGGGCTCAAGCGCGTCGGGTCGTCTCTGCGCGGCTGCTGTCCTATTCACAACGGCAGCAACCCCGCGCAGTTCGTGGTCGATCTCCGGAAGAATGTTTGGAAGTGTTTCGGAGATTGCAACCGCGGGGGCGGCTCGTTGGAGCTCGTCGCCGAGATCGAGCATCTCGCGTTGCGAGACGCGGCGGTTCTGATCGCGCAGCGCTTCAACGTTGCGCCTCATGATCGTGCGCGTGGTCATTCCCATCAGCAGAAAGGACATCAGGCTATGAGTGGGAAGCCATCGCATAAGGTGTTTGTCGTGGAGGATAAGGAAGTCGCAGAGGGCGAAGACAACGACGCCTTCTGGACCCGTATCGGGTCAGCCTGGCCCCACAAGGACGGCAAAGGTTTGAATCTTGTGCTCCCCGCTCTTCCTATCAACGGCCGTCTCGTCCTGCGGGAATACACCCCGGATGACGAGAAGAAGGACGATGAGAAGAAGGTCGCGAGATTCCGCAAGAAGTAGGACTGGCGCTCCAACGCGACAGACGCAAACTCGGAGGGCTCGCGCGGCAACGCGCGGCAACGCGCGGCAACGCGCGGGCTCTCTTTTTCCACGGCAAGAAGTGGTGGAGAAATTCTTTGTGGTACCATTTTTCTATGGCATCCGAAATCGAGAGTCTGCAGGAACGCATCGATGCGATCCGCGCAACTGGCGACGCCGAGCTCGCGGGCAGAGCCTGGCACGCGCTCTCTAAGGTGCTGTTCGAATTCGCCCGCAAGAAATTGCAGCGGCGCAAGTTTCCGATCACTAGGCGTGTCAGCGTTGACGATGTCGACTGGCTCGTGAGTAATTTGAAAGAGCGGCATCAGGCGCATTGAATTGTTTTGGAGGTGGGCGCCTGCCCTTCGGGCACCGGGCTCTAGTTCGCTCCGCTCACCGGAGCCGCTCTCGCGTCTCCGCCCATTCGGGTCACATGGGGTGATGGCGGCTGGTCGTGTCAAGGGCACTCCGAAGTAACTTCAGGATGCTCAACTGGCACCTCCACTCGTTCTGCCAGGAGGGCACCCCATGACGAAGAGCGCGGCCAGCAAGGCAACCAAAACATATGCCGGCCTCGACGTGTCGCTGAAGGAGACGGCCATCTGCATTGTCGACGATGCTGGCAAGATCGTCTTCGAGCGAATGATACCGACCGACCCGGAGGTGATCGCCAAATATCTCTGCAAGCATGCACCTCGTCTCGAGCGGTTTGGGCTGGAGAGCGGTTCCACCTCGGCTTGGCTCTGGCGCGAGTTCCGCGGGATGGGACTGCCCGTCATCTGCCTGGACAGCCGACATGCTCATCGAGTGCTGTCGATGAAGCGCAACAAGAACGACCGCAATGACGCACGCGGCCTCGCTGAACTTGTACGCATGGGCTGGTACCGCGAAGCCCGCGTCCGATCGCTCGACGCGCAATTCGTCCGGTCGCTGCTCCTTTCGCGGCAGCAACTTCTACAATCTCGACGTGCCATTGAGAACCAGATCAGAGGCGCATTGAAGGCGCTCGGCGTAATGACTGGACCGACGAAAGGGCGAGCATTCATGCCGCGTGTTGTCGAGCTCCGCGTCGACAATGAGTGGCTCGGCCCCATGCTCGATCCCCTGCTCGCTGCCAGAGCCTCGATCGCAAAGCAGCTCAAGATTGTGTCGGCGAACGTGCTCAATACAGCTCGTGAGGACCCCGACGTTCGGCGCATGATGACCGTGCCAGGCATCGGCGCAATGACAGCCCTCGCCTTCAAGGCTGCGATCGACGATCCAAAGCGGTTCTCTTCCTCTGCCAAGGTCGGCCCCTATCTCGGGCTGACCCCGCGGCAATATCAGTCCGGTGAGAGCGAGTGGATCGGCGGCATCGGCAAGGCCAACGATCCGCTCCTCCGCAGCTACCTGTACGAAGCCGCCGGCGTGCTCATGACACGCGTCCGGCGAGCTTGTCCGCTCAAAGCCTGGGCGCTGCGCCTCGCCAAGCGCGTTGGATGGAAGCGGGCTTCCATCGCTGTGGCGCGCAAGCTTGCAGTCATTCTGCACGCCATCTGGCGGAACGGTACCGAGTTCGAGTGGCAAACGGCGGATGAGCCCATCGCTTGATGTGCCACGACAGAGCTTCCGCGTAAGCGGAAGGCGTCCCTGCCGGGACGACGGGCAGATTGACCTCGTATGGATCGTAGCGGGCCCTCGACGCACCGCGCGGGTAACATGTGAGGCATCTACTCGACGAAGCCCCATCCTGAGGCGGACAAACCGACCTCGCAAAGAACCTTGCGCCCGGCTTGGAATGCTGCACCATCGCTGATCAGACAAGGAGATCACACCGGCGGACCATTCCACTTGAGCGATGTCCACACTAGTGACCGGCATTACCCGATCCGGCGCCCGCTTGCGGCGTTCGCTGCAAGCGCTGCTGTTGCTTTGCTCGGGGGGTTGATCGGATTGGGCGGGGCAGAGTTCCGCTTGCCGTTGCTCATCGCGGTCTTCGCGCTCTATCCGCATCGCGCCGTTCGCATCAACCTGCTGATCAGCCTTGCCACGCTTGCGGCCGCGGCCGTTGCGCGCCTGAGCTTTATCCACGAGACCAATGTTGGTTCCTACTCAATAGAGATCGTGGCGATGCTTGTTGGCGGCATTGCCGCCGCCTGGATCGGCGCGGGCCTGCTTTCACGCATTCCAAAGGATCGCATCATGCCGGTCATCGCCAGCTTGCTAGCGGCCATCGCGGTATTGCTCGTGATCGAAACCGGCTTCTCGGGATCGACAGCCATCGCGATGCCGGCGGATAAGGTCATGCGGGCAGCTGGCGGTCTCGTAGCGGGTGTGGCCGTTGGTGCGATTAGTAGTTTGCTCGGCGTGGCTGGGTGGCGTCTCAAGGTTGGTGGGAATCGGTAGAGGCGTAATCTCCGGCTTGTCAAAGAGCCAAAACGCGGTGGCTTGTGACCACCGCTGGAGATCACGCCATGACGACAGATACAGCAATTGAAGATTCGGGCCTACTGCTTGGTGAAGGCTGGCGCGACCGCATCGAGGCAGGTGTGCGCGGTCGCATCCGCGGCTTCATCGAGGAGATATTGGAGGGGGAGCTTCGACATGCGCTCGGTCGCGAGCGGTACGTGCGGCTCAAGACGACATCGCGCGCGGCTGTGGAAAGGTCAGAAGGGCTTGGCGATGAGGAGGCAGCGAGCGGGGTGAGCGTTGTGCCCGCCAAGGGCCACCGCCATGGCAACCGCGAGCGCGAACTGATGGGCACCTTCGGTACGGTCACGATCGCCGTGCCGCGCGCCCGCCTCGACACCGCCGACGGCAAAACGACCGAGTGGCAGAACAAGACGCTGCCGGCCTATCGACGGCGCACGAAGGAGATCGAAGCTCTGATCGCCGGTAGCTATCTTGCCGGCTGCAATACGCGTCGTGTCGGCCGTGCGCTGGTGGCCCTCTTCCGCGGCGCTGTCAGCAAGGACACGGTCAGCCGCGTGTGGCGGAAGATCAAGGCTGACTGGGACTCTTGGAACAAGCGCGATCTGTCGAGCGAGGACGTCGTGCGTCTCATCCTCGATGGCACGGTGGTGCGCGTCCGGCTCGATCGCAAAGCCACGTCGATCTCGCTGCTGGTCGTCCTCGGCATCAGGCGCGACGGCCAAAAGGTCCTGCTGGCCGTGAAGAACATGGGTGGGGAAAGCGAGGCAGCCTGGCGCACGCTGCTCGATGATCTTGCCAAGCGCGGCTTGAAGAAACCGGAACTAGCCATCGTCGATGGCGCGCCGGGCCTGGAGAAGGCACTGGTGGCGCTGTGGTCGGATCTGCCGATCCAGCGCTGCACCGTGCACAAGCTCAGGAATCTTGTCGCGCATGCGCCCAAGAAGCTCGCCGACGAGATCGCGGCCGACTACTCCGACATGATCTACGCCAAGACCGCCAAGGAAGTGGAGGCGCGGCGCAAAGCCTTCATCCGCAAGTGGCGGGTGAAATGCGAAGCCGTTGCAACGAGCCTCGAGGAAGCGGGCGATCGGCTGTTCACCTTCACGCGGCTACCGCCCGAGCAGTGGAAGAGCGCGCGCACTACAAACGCCATCGAGCGGCTGCACGAGGAGTTCAAGCGGCGCATCAAGACGCAGACCGTGCTGCCGTCGGCCGAGACCGCCGCCATGCTGTTCTGGGCGCTGCTCGCCTCCGGCCAGATCACGCTCAGAAAAGTCGACGGCTGGCAGACGCTCGATGGGCATCTCGCTCAGCCCATTGACCTCGCCGCCTGACCCGCTACGCTGAAGTTCGCCGGAGGTCGCCCCTCACGATATTCCAACCACTTCCGCGACGGCACCCGTGGCTGGCGGTGAGTTCATTATTCCAATTCACTACTGTCTGGCTAACTCTCGAACAGATTCAACTGGTTGCCATCCTG
>JRHI01002981.1_pt1 | contig 10663 bp, 5 predicted proteins | sample 215371 | NCBI WGS metagenome assembly JRHI01 (sample SAMN02929681, study PRJNA255918) | sediment metagenome | biome: cave system; feature: Ice Cave; material: Sediment; isolation source: sediment from deep within a dark volcanic ice cave with no known source of... ... | reverse complement strand
CGATGACACTGCCGTCGGGGGCGAGGAGCTGAACGAGCGGATACCACTGGTTGCCGACGACGACGACCCTGATCGTGACGACCTGACCGGCGCCAAGGTGGATTGCTGTCTCGCTGACCGCGTCCCCCGACACCACGGCCGTCGCCTCGCCGGGGAGCGTGGCACCGAGATCGAGTGAGCTCCCCCGGCTGGTGGTCGACGTGACCACGGGCGGAACGGCGCGCCGGCCGGCGGCGAGCAGCCCGCTTCGTCGCGAACGCCACCGCGGGGTGACGCCGGGCACGGTCGGCGTCGGCGGGGCGTCGGGGTCGGCCCACAGGACTTCGCGAGCGTCGATCGGGTTGTCGATGCCGCGCAGGGCGAGCGGGCCGAGGTCGCGCAGGGCGAACTGGCGACGGGGGTCGACGAGCCCGGCGACGAGCGCCGAGACGAGGATCTGCCCGCCACGCGCGAGGTCGCACAGCCGCTTGGCCACAACCACTGGGGTCCCGAAATAGTCGCCGCCCTCGCGGATCGGTTCGCCCGCGTGGATGCCCACCCTGACCATGCACGAAGTTTCGTCATCCTCGTCGTTGTGGGAGCTGACCGCTCGCTGCATGGCCACCGCGCAGCCGACGGCGTCGAGCGCGCTCAGGAACACGACCATCAGGCCGTCCCCCAAGCTTTTAATCTCCTCTCCGCCCGAGCCGGCGATGGCCTCGCGCAGGATACGGAAGTGTGCGCGGTGGACTTCGGTGGCGCTGTCATCACCGAGGCGGTCGAGCATCTGAGTGGAGGCGACCAGATCGGTGAACAGGATCGTGACCGTCGCCGTCCGCTCGGTGGCCACGGAGGAGCACCCTACGGCAGTCGCCGAACGACCCGCCTCTCGGGACTCCCCCGGGCAACGCTGCCGCTCGAAGGACATGGTCTCGCCGGCCGAGACCGCGCACCTCGACGTCCGTCCAGCGCCGAGCGGGACCAAAACCCGGATCGTGGGACGCTCCGATGGGGTGAGCTGATCAGAAGCCAGCCGATTTTCCGGACCCGACAGGCAACGATCATCGACCGCGCCCCGATTCCACGATGAAGTAGTCCCGAAGCAACCAACGCGGCCGGCTCTCCAGCGACATTGTCGGCACTCTGCCGCCGATATGACAATCGGGCTTGGCCACGCCACCTCTCCGCAGCCTGACGACGACTGCGTGTCCACGCGAGCCTCGACGCGCGCAGACAGCAGCAGAAAGACCTCAGTCGGTTAGTTGACGATCAGCCCGATCGCGTCTCCGAGGCCGGAGGTGACGAGCGACTGAGCACCGCTCTGCGGGTCGACGCGGAGCAGACGATCTCCATCGTCGAGGAGGAGTTGGCCGTCGGGCTCGATGGCGATGCCGTAGGGTCGGTTGAACAAGCGCTGACCGCCGCTCATCTGGGATCTCGCGTTGTCCGAGACCAGCGACTCGGCGCCTGTGGCGTGATCAACCTTGATCACCTTGGTGTCGTCGGCAGTGAACGCTGTGCTGTTGAGTGCCGCGTCGTCGGTGACATAGAAGTCACCGTTGCGATCACGCACGAACGCGCGCGGATCCGCGAAGAGTGCGCGACCGCCATGCATGGTCGAGACATGATTAGACGTGAAGAGCGTCTGTTTTCCGTTCAAGACGTCGACTTGGACGATTGCACCGACGAAGTCGTTCGGCTTGTCCGGGGCGGTCTGGTCTCCTCCTGCGTCTGCGAGTACCCACAGGTGGCCGTCCTCGGCAACGGAGAGCCCGAGCGGGGCCTGGATCGTGTGTGCGCCGCGAGCCTGATCCGACCTGCTGTTGCTGGTGAGAACGCTCAAGGCGCCGCTCTGGGCGTCTGCGCGGTAGACCACGCTGCCGTTGAACTTCGCATCCGGGACGTCCTCGTCGCCGAAGTAGATGTCTCCCTTCGGCGCAACGGTCAGCGAGGTCAGGCTGTAGTGCATCTGCTCGTTGCTAGCAACAAGGGTCTGTGCCCCGGTCGTGGCGTTGACCCGAATCAATCGCGAGGGCGACGGGTTGGGGCCGGGGTCGGCGCTGCCGCGCCGGGCGATGACCGCGTAGTTGCCGTCCGGTTCCCTCGCCACGCCGAAGAGGTCGCTGAATAGCGCCTGCCCGCCGGCCGCGACCGACTTGTCGTTGTCGGATACGACGGTTGTCGTCCCGGTCTTGGGATTCACGTCCAGCAACCTGCTGGCGTTGTCGGCCACGATGGCATCGCCGGGGTTCATCGGCGCGTGGCCGGACGCCTGTTGACCAGCAGCCCCAGCGGCGCCTGTTGCAGGCTCGGTACGACCGGCCGGCGACCGGGCGGACTTGCCTGCGCCGCCGCCGCACGCAGTAAGTGCGAGCAGGGTCATGATGACCCCGCCGATTCGCAACTGACTGAACAAGTCGCTCTCCCCGAAGAACTCCGAGCCCGATGGGGCGCCTCAAGAGTGTCAGAAACCGATCACGCGGCGCGCGACGGCAGGCCCCCGCCGCATGGCAGACCGGGACAGAAGGGAACGGCACGCGATACGCCTTCCGGTCACGACCGTGTTCAAAGGGATCGGCGCGATAGGCACAGCGCTCAGGGCAACGCTGGCGTCAAGGAAGTGCTCTCCCCTGGAGCTAACCGTCCTCGGGTGGTGCTGACCGGGTGGATGGGGATCTCCCGGGTCTCGGCCTTCTTCGGAGCGGTCGAGGCATCAAGCCTGACACGCTCGGGGAGCCGCTCGTCAGAGCGGGAGCAGCCGCGCTCTCGGCCTCTTCCAAGGACCCGCGAGCGTAGGACCGACTGGTGCGTGGCAAACTCCCGCGCAGCGGAACGTGGCGTCGCGCACGTGTGGACGCCGGATCGCGCGTTCGTGACGCGCGGCGCGGTTCGCACCGACGGGGGACGACGAGGCATGCACGGGGTGGCGATCCTGGGAGCGTCGTGAGCGGCGTGTCGCTGGTGGAATCACTGGGATCGGACGCAGCCGCGTGGGATCAGCTGGTCGATCAGAGTCCGCACCCGTCGCCGTTCCTGCGATCGTGGTGGCTCGACGCCGTGTCTGGACCGCACACTCAGTTCGTGCTGGTCTCAGAGGCTGGTCGACTCACGGGCGGGGTCGCGATCGACGTCGACCGGCGGCGGGGCATCGCGCGCGGCCGAATCCCCGGCACGGGGCCGCTCGCCCCTCACAACCTCGACCTCGTCTCGATCCCCGGGAGCGAACCCGACGTGTGTGCGGCACTCTTGGGCCATCTCGGTCGCCATCGTCCTTGGATCGCCGACTTCTTCGGCGTCCGGACCGACAGTCAGCTTCTGCACTGCGCGGCCCCGTCGGCTCGGGTGGCCCGCATCGACGGCGCCCCGTGGCTGGAGGTCCCTGACGACTTCGAGCAGTTCGTCGCGTCGCGCGGCACGAAGCTTCGTCAGGAGATCCGCCGCGTGATCCGCCGTCACGGTGAGGCAGGATACGGGTACCGCGAAGTCGAGCCGAACGAGGTGACCCGCGCGCTCTCCACGCTTGAGGAGCTTCATCGCCGACGGTGGGGATCCCGGTCCCGGTTCCTTCCCGCGTTCCCGGCGTTCGCCGACGCGGTCGCGATCGGCACCCGCCGGGGGGAGGTGGCATTCCAGGAGATCGTGGTCGACGAGACCGTCGTCGCGTCACTCGTGTCACTCGAGGTCGCGGGCGTCTCGTCGTGGTATCAGATGGGCCGCGATCCTGATCCGAGGCACAAGAACGTCGGGACGCTCCTGAAGGCCCGGGCGGTGGAGCGTTCGTGTCGCCGCGGGCACCGAATCATCGACCTCTGCATCGGCGAAGCGCCACTGAAAGCGCAGTGGGCGGATGCCATCGAGCCGGTGCTGCGGGCCCGGTGGGCGTCGGGGCCCGTCGGCACCTTCGTGGTCGACCTGTTGGAACGGGTCGGTGTCGGGACCACCTGGCTCCGCCGCTGACAGCACCGCCCGATGCGACCGTCGTCAGTAGGTGGCTCGAAACGGTCGGTCCACCCGACCGAGGGCCCCGGGAGCCGCGAGATCGAGCTTCAACTCGACGTCGAACGCGTGCTCCGGCTTCGTTCGCTCGATCCCAACCTTGTGCGCGGCGCGGTAGAGGAACGACTTTGCGGCTCCGCCGAGCCGTGTCTCTCGCGTCGAGCGGACCGGGAGGTGCAGCGACCGGGACAGGAAGCGGTTGGCGAGCCAGATGTGTTGTCGGCGGACACTTCGTCGGGTGACGAACTCGGCGGCGACTGACACGTTGAGCGAGTCGCCGTTCTCCACGCGGTGCGGGGAGTTCTGGGGCCACGCGAGCAGCGTTCCCGGTGTGAGCTCGTAGCGGTGGGCTGCGGCGTCGAAGCCCGGGGAGTAGGGCAGGTTCTCGATGCGGACTCCGGCGAAGATGTCTTCGATGTCGTGTTGGCTGGCGAAGCCCGGGTCCAGCGCGGGGTAGATCCAGATTCGTTTCGTGCCGCGAACCTGCAGGAGCAGGTTCGGTCCGCCGTCGAGGTGGTAGTAGACGATCGCTCCGGGCGACGACACCAGCAGCGTGAGACGGGCCGAGTCTGGGATCAGGTCCGGGATCACGGCGCCGAGCTCGGTGAAGATCTCGTCTCGGAGCGTCGCCATGGCCGGATGGTGCTGGTCGACGTAGAGGACGTTCAGCCAGAAGCGCCCGAGATGGACGGCGCGCAGCAGGTCGGATCCGTCGGCGGTGCCGATGTCCACCAGGCTCCAGTCCGACGGTACGGTCGGGTCGGCGCCGGTGGAGAACACCATGAGGTGGTGGCGGGGCTGGTGGTCGAGGACGTCGCGGAGGGCGTCGTCGTCGAAGCCGTCGAGGTCCGCGAGTCGATGTTCGCCCTGCACGATGGCTCGGGTCAGGATCGTGCCGTCGGCTGCCGACAGCGACGTGAGCGGGTCACGTACGAGCCCGCGGGTCGCGATCGTGCTCTTCGCCATCGGGCCCCGATTCTACTGCCCGGGTCGTCGGACCCTTGACGAGCCGTCGCGGCTCCACTCGAGAGGCGCAGTCGGACGCGACCCGCGTCCGACTTGCGCGACGGTGGACGTCGAGCTGTGCGCTCCGTCGGGTCCTCGAACGTCGGCGGGTCGGCTCACCAGGTGTCGATGCAGGGGCGTTTCTTGGTGGCACGGGGCGGTGGGGACCAGCACGCGAACGCGGCGCGGATCCAACGCCGGGTGTCGGCCGGGTCGATGACGTCGTCGAGCTCGAAGTGGCTCGCGGAGTTGAGGGCCTGCCCGTTGGCGTAGGCGCGCTCGACCATGTCGGCGAAGAGCCGGTCACGCTCCACCGGATCGTCGACCGCGGCCAGCTCACGGCGGAAGCCCAGGCGCACAGCGCCTTCGAGACCCATCCCGCCGACCTCCCCGGTCGGCCACGCCACACAGAACGCCGGTGCCTTGAAGCTGCCCCCGGCCATGGCTTGGGCGCCCAGCCCGTACCCCTTGCGGACCACGATCGTGCCGAAGGGCACGGTGAGGTTCCCTCCGACGACGAAGAGCCGTGAGGCGTGGCGGACGTGGGCGCAGGCTTCGATGTCGGGTCCGACCATGAAGCCGGGGGTGTCGCAGAGGAAGAGGAGCGGCAGGTCGAACGCGTCGCAGAGCTGCATGAACCGGGCGGCCTTGTCGGCGCCGTCGACGTCGATGGCTCCGCCGAGATGGGTCGGGTCGTTCGCGACGACGCCGACGGGGCGTCCCTCGACGCGGCAGAGCGCGGTGACCATCCCGGGCCCGAACCCGCCTCGCAGCTCGAGGACGGAGCCGGTGTCGGCGAGGGTGTCGATCACGGCTCGGATGTCGTACACCCGCAGCCGGTTCTCGGGCACCAGGCTCCGCAGCCGTGCCTGGTCGGGGCACGTCCATTCGTCGACCGGTCCCGTGAAATAGGAGAGGTAGCGCTTCGCGGTAGCGACGGCGGCGCGATCGTCGTTGACCGGGAGGTCGACGACCCCGTTGGCGACCTGCACCGGGAGGGGTCCGATCTCCTCGGGCTCGTACACGCCGAGGCCTCCGCCTTCGATCATGGCCGGCCCACCCATCCCGATGTTCGAGCCGTCGGTGGCGATGATGACGTCGCAGCAGCCGAGCAGCGCGGCGTTGCCGGCGAAGCAGCGGCCGGACACGATGCCGACCAGGGGGACGAGGCCGGAGAGCCCCGCGAACAACGCGAACGCGAGGCAGTCGAGGCCGGACACACCCGGCGCGTCAGTGTCACCGGGTCGACCGCCGCCGCCTTCGGCGAAGAGGACGACGGGCCGGTGCTGGCGTTCGGCGAGCTCGAAGAGCCGGTCCTTCTTGCGGTGGTTCTGGAAGCCCTGGGTGCCGGCGAGGACGGTGTAGTCGTAGGACAGCACGACGGTCGGATGTCCGTCGACCGTGCCGACCCCGCCGACGAGCCCGTCGGCGGGCGTGTTGCTGATCAGGTCGTCGATCGACCGGCGGCGACGTTGCGCGGCGACGGCGAGGGGCCCATATTCGACGAAGCTGCCGGGATCGCAGAGGTCGTCGACGTTCTCCCGAGCGGTGCGCTGACCGGTGCGGCGCCGCCTCGCGACGGCGTCGGGACGGGCCGGGTCCAGGCCGAGGGCGTGGCGCGCCTGGACCGCCGCCAACGCCGGTCCGAGGCTGGGGCCGGGTTCGCTCACCGCGGCGGTGTCGGCCCCGCGCTCCCCTGTCCCGGCGGGGGTCGGTTCGACCTCGACGAGCGGAGCGCCGGCCTCGACGGTGTCCCCGACGCGGGCCGAAACGGCTCGAACGACACCCGCGGCCGGGGCGGTGACCACATGCTCGAGCTTCATCGATTCGATGATCACGAGCTCCTGGCCGGCTCGGACGGTGTCCCCCACCGCGACCGAGATGACCACGACGGTGCCCGGCAACGGGGCGGCGACCAGGGATCGCCTCGCCTCCATACCGGCTTTCTACCGGGCCTCGGGGCTCGGCGGGCCCTTGATGTCCCCGGCGCCGGCCGCGGCGGGCCCGGGGACATGGCCGACGCCCCGAGGGAGCGCCGACGTGTCACAACGTGGCCAGTTGAGCGTGATGTCACCCGATGGCGAGGATGCATCCTCAAGGTGGGGGCGGACCCCGTCGATCCTCAGGGCGTGAGGCCGGGTTGGAGGATTCGAGCGGGCAGGCGCGGACCAGGGATGTCGCGTCGGCTCGTCGCGCGCGCTCTGCTCCTGGCACCAGCTCTGGCCGTCGCGGGCCTCGCCATGGCGGGTTCGACGGCGTCACCCGCGTCGGCGACCGTTGCCCGCCAAGACGACGGGGGAGGTAGCGGCGGAGGKAGCGGGGGAAGTGGCAGCGGGGGGACGGGTAACCCGATCCTGGAGTGCTCGTTCCACGACACCAAGACCGGCAAGTACAACACCTTGTGGGGCTACTCGAACAAGACCGGCTACGTCGTCGACCTTCCGGTCTCCGCCTACAACCGGTTCAACAGCCCCGCGGCGAACGCCGGCCAGCCGACCCACTTCCTGACCGGCACGCACGACAACGTGTTCATCGTCACCAGCACCGGGTCGAGCTCGTGGACGCTCGGGACCGTGACCGTGACCGCCCCCGGGAAGGTGTGCGCGACGAACCCGGTGCCGTTCCTCCCGGGCGACGTGCCCGCCTGGGTCGCCATCGGCGCCTTGATGGCCGCGATCCTCGCCGGTGGCCTCGTCGTGCAGCGCCGGCTCCAGCAGGTAGCAGTGCGCTAGCACGCTTCGTCTCGCCCGGGTCTTTGGCCCCGCGGCTGACACGAGCTCTAGGACGGGCTCGGCTTCGCCAGGGTCGGCGCCACCGCTTTGAAGGTGTCGGACCCGAAGGTGTTGGTGCTCGGGTCGCAGGCATGGCGCAGACAGGGCAACCCGAACCTGGTTTCGATCCACCGCAGCCGAGTCGTGCGTGTAGTGCCGTGGTGCGGCTACCGGGTTTGGCGACGAGCGGAGACAGGACGAACGTCGCGATGTGGCCGCCCCGGGCGTTGCCGCAGCATCCTGACGTGTCGGCGATCTCTGATTCGTCGGTCGTAATGATGAGACACCGCCGTCCTGATTGGCCCTCGACCGGAGAATGAGCTGGAGCTCTCCACCGGTGAGGGCCCGTGCAGCTCGCGCCCGAGGCTGACCCGACGGAGCGCGTCGGATGGGTCCGTTCCCGAATGCCGCGGATCTGTCTGCGGCATGGACACCATCACCGTGCTCCGAACCCGCGTCCCGGAGGTCGTCCTCGCAACCAACATCGGCTTCGACGAGGGGATCTTTTGGGGGGCGGCGGGCGCACGAAGAAGCCCGGCCGTTCGGCCGGGCTTGTTCGGGGCTGGGGCTACGACTGCGGGGATCGGCGGGTGAGCGGGTTCCCTCCCCCCACAGGGGTCGCATCGATGCCCCGACGCAACCAGGAGGGACAACGCCGAGCCCGGCCGCTGGTTGCACCCGACTCCGTGCCGAACCGGCCCTGCCCGGGGGCGACCGGTCGCCGGGCCCCTCCTCCTCTCCCTCTCCGGGGTCCGGTCAGGAGGGGAGGCTGGCCTACTCGTCGGCGATGGCGGCGAGCGCGTCGAGACGGGAGGCTCGCCAGGCCGGCGCGAGGGCAGCGACGACCCCGGCGACCATCGAGAGCGCCACGAAGCCGACGAGCTGCACGGCGGGGATACTGAGCACGGTGACACCCTGGGCCCGCAGCGCGGTGGTGAACGCCCAGCCCCAGAACAGGCCGAGCGCCGTGCCGACCACGCCGCCGATCAGGGCGACGATCACCGACTCGCCGCGGATCATGCGTCGCATCTGGCGTCGGGACATGCCGACGACGCGGAGGAGGCCGAGCTCGTGGGTGCGTTCGAACACCGACAGGGCGAGGGTGTTCACGATCCCGAGCACCGCAATGATCTCGGAGAGCATGAGGAGCGCGACGGTGACGGCGAGGAACTGGTTGATCGCCCGCTCCTGGTCGCTGCGGTACTCGGCGCGGGTGAACACGTGGATGTTTGGGAATGTGGCGCCGAGCTCGGCCCGGACCTGCTCGCGGGCCGCCGCGGCCTGGCCGCGCTTGGCGCGGATGTAAACGAGGGCGTCCTGGGCGTCGGCGCCGAAGCCTTGCTCGTACGCGGGGGCGGCGACGACGAACCCGACCGGGAACCCTCCGGTGAAGTCGCGCTGGTCGTAGATCCCGGCGACGCGGAGGGTCTCGATCCCCCGGGGGAACTGCATGTTGACTCGCTCACCGACGTGGAGGCCGTACTGCTGGCTGGCGTCGCGGGCGACGAGCACGCCGTCGGCGCCCATGGTGGCGATGCTCCCCGCTCGGATCCCGAGGTCGACGACGCGAGCCAGTCGCGAGGCGTCGGCGCCGGCCACGGTCTCCTGGTTGCCGCCGATCGGGACTCGGATGTTGCCGAACCGGAACGCGGTGACGGCGTCGACCGCGGGGAGGCTGGCGATCCGACGGGCGACGTCGGGTGAGAACATCGCGAACTGTTGCGCCTTGAGGATCAGGTCGGCGCGGATTCCGCTGTCCACGGCGCGCCGCACCGACGCCTTGGCCGAATCGGCGAAGGTGGCGACGAGGCCGACGAGGGCGAGGCCGATGACGAGCGCGGACGCGGTCGCGGCGGTGCGGCGCGGGTTCCGCATGGCGTTCCCCCGGGCCAGGGTGCCGGTCATCCCGGCGGCGCGAAGGGGCCGGCCGAGGAGCCCGGCGAGGGGTCCGGCGACGAGGGCGAGGAGCACGACGACGCCGAAGAAGACGAGCATCGCGCCGAGGGCCACCCACCAGATCTCGCGGAGGACGTCGCTGGCGTGTTTCGTGCGGTCTAACCCGATCACGAGCATCGGGATCCCCGCGGCGACGAGCGCCGTGCCGACGAACGCGCGGCGGCCGAACGGGCGGGGCCGGTACGTTCTGATGTCGGTGGTGGCGGCGATGGGCGGGATGCGTGCCGCCCGCACCGCGGGCCAGATGGACGCGGCGATGGTGCCGAACAGGCCGACGCCGAGCGTGACGAGGACAGTGCGCTGCTCGAGGACGAGCGGCTGGCTGGGGACGTCGAACCCGAGCCGGGACGCGAGGGAGAGGAGCACGTCGGCGAGCCCGTAGCCGAGCCCGATTCCCACCGCGCCGGCGGCGAGCCCGATGGCGGCCGCTTCTGCGACGACCGAGACGACGACTTGGGTGGGGCTGGCACCCAGGGCGCGGAGAAGGCCGAGCTCGCGGGTGCGTTGCGTGACGAGGATCGTGAAGGTGTTGAAGATGATGAACGCGGCGACGACGACCCCGATCGCGGCGAAGCCCAGCAGGAGCTGGGTGAGGAGGTCGAGGAAGTTGAGGACCACCTCGCCGCGGTCGCGGGCGACCTGCGCGGCCGACGTGAGCTGGTACTCGGGTCCCACCGCGAGCTGCAACCGGGTCCGCAACTGCGTGAGGTTGGCTCCGGGTGCCGCGGTGACATTGATGGCGTCCAGCTGGCCCGGTGTCGCGAAGACCCGCTCGGCAGTGGGGAGGTCGAACGCGGCGACGGTGACGGCCCCGAGGTCGGCCCGGGTGCCGAGCCCGAACAGCCCGACGATCCGGAACCGCTCCTTCGGGCCTTGGAGCAGGACGTCGACGTGGTCGCCGACGTGGAACCCGTACCGCCGGGCGGTGCCGAAGTCCATCGCGACCTCGCCGGCGC
>JRHI01002980.1_pt1 | contig 10665 bp, 12 predicted proteins | sample 215371 | NCBI WGS metagenome assembly JRHI01 (sample SAMN02929681, study PRJNA255918) | sediment metagenome | biome: cave system; feature: Ice Cave; material: Sediment; isolation source: sediment from deep within a dark volcanic ice cave with no known source of... ... | reverse complement strand
GGGCCGTTCATATCCATGTCGACTCCGGACAGCGCGGCGGTCCAAACTTCCTTAGTGAAGATAATGTTTTCCAAAAGCTGCCTTAAAGTTTTATTCGACTCCCGCCAGGGCAGCAGCTCTATGACCGTGGGCAGCGGCCGATCCAATTGTTCCTCTGTCAAAGTACGCGCGTATTCCAACAAACGCCGCGTGTGCCAGGAGTCGTTGCCTGCAAAACGATCGAATAAATCCATGTCTGTTCCTCCTTTGGTTAATGTACCAGGGGCAAAAAAGTGAATTGTGTTGGCCGCCGGCAAGTGAAAGTGCGGATCCCGCATGCGGCGGTAGAGGCTGGGAGAAATCCGAAAAGCTTTTCGGAAAGCGCGAGTGAATGCTTCTAACGAACCGTAGTTGGCGTCCAGGGCGACGTCCGTAACCGACATTCCGGTATGCGCCAATTGATATGCTGCTCTTTCCAACAATAGCCGTCGTCGCATGGCTGCCGGAGTTTCTTCGACCACGCTTCGGAATAACCTGTGGAACTGCGTGCGGCTTTGATACGCTTAACGCGCCAGATCTTGCGTTTTTGCCTGCGTGTCCAGCGAGTTCGCCACAATTGCAGAGAGGCGGTCTGCCGTGTCCTGATCATCCGCGTTATTCATGCGTCCCGTTCCTCATGAACAAATCATAGACAAAAGATCAGGCCTTCCGCCTGATCGTACGTACCAATCTTCTATTTTGACGGTCGGACGAAGGCACCTTAGAGCCGGACGAAGGTGAATGAAACGAACCGCTCAAGATGGTCGCTAACTCTGATCGGAAAACCTCGGAGCAGACTTTACTGAGCCGCAAAGGATGCACCATACCGGATACGCTGCACACAGCGCAACTCCGGAAAGCAGGACGCCTGACATCACAAATGGCGGTCGCGCAGCGCGTTCGATGGCGTTAGCGTGCCACAGCGCGGATCCACCCACCGCAAACACAAGCGCGGCGAGGATGCTGGCTGCTATTGCAATGCGGCGGGATTCGCGGCTCATCCATGCGTGAATGACTGCGCCCGCAAAGCCTGAACAGATCGCAAGGAGGGGCACACGAACAAGTATCTCCGATGACGCTTCCAGTATGTTCCTAACCCGGAAGCCTCCAGGGTCGATCATGCCGCTCGCGGCAAAGGCCTCACGCAACTGCCAGTCCACACGTGCCGCAAAAAACCGGTTGAAAGAAATTGCAAAGCTGAGCGTGATCAGCGTCGCGACTATCGCACAACAAACTCCGCCGGTCACCCCCAACACCAGCGACCTGGTGCGTTCCCATGCCGCCGCGCCTGCCGTTCCTAACAGTGCCAGCATTACAAATACCGGGCTGATAACAAGAACGAAGGGTCTGATCGGAACGAACGCCTTAATCAGGTGATTAGCTATCAGCACGGCACCAAGAAGTAGGCCGATCTGCGCCCCAACAATTGCCGCCGCAGTATTCGGCGTGCCAGCTCTTTGCTTCCAGACAACTACTCCCGCTATCCCATATACGAGCAAGAGCGCGACGTCCATACGGAGCAGGTCCCTTCCGGAGCCTTGGACGCTTGCAGGATGGTCCATAACGCCGACCGCGACCAGCGAAAAGACAAGACCTGTACCCAGAATTATCGCGCAACCGAGGGTGTGCTGCCTTTGCATCTCTATGCCCTCTGTGTGCTTATATCATGAAAAAAACATTCAGAAGTTTCTCTAACGGACCAGAGTTGAGAGGCAGACCGCCCGGAGCCATAAGGTGTTCTGACCGGCGAAACGAAATCGGCACCCCGGGGAACAACCGTTACTTAACTTAGCGTATCGGGCAATGCTCTAAGCTTGGCTCCCACGGCGGCAATAGTCTCCTCTAACGCACGACGCCCTCCAGCGGCGAACTGGCTGTGGCGTACAGTTTTCTGGGCATCCTTCCGGCCAGGTAGGCTTGGCGTCCGGCGAGGACGGCGTGGTGCATGGCTTCGGCCATTAGCACAGGGTCTTGCGCGCTAGCGATTCCGGTGTTCATGAGAACCGCATCCGCACCCAGTTCCATGGCAATCGCGGCGTCGGACGCCGTACCCACGCCAGCATCCACAATGAGCGGGACTCCTGTGATCATCTCGCGCAGGATACGAATGTGGGCCTGGTTCTGAATTCCCATGCCGCTGCCGATGGGCGCGCCTAGCGGCATCACTGTGGCCGCCCCGGCGTCAATGAGTCGCTTGGCAAACACAATGTCATCCGAGGTGTAGGGAAGAACCGTGAATCCCTCTTTCACCAAGACGCGCGTCGCTTCGAGGGTGGCCTGTACGTCGGGATATAGAGTCGCCTGGTCGCCGATTACTTCGAGCTTGACCCAGTCTGAGATCCCGACTTCTCGCCCAAGACGAGCGGCGCGGATGGCTTCGTCGGCGGTGTAGCATCCCGCGGTATTGGGGAGCAGAAAATATTTTTTCGGATCGATGTAGTCAAGGAGCGATTCTTTGCTGCGGTCCAGGTTTACGCGGCGGACGGCCACCGTAACCATTTCAGCGCCGCTGGCTTCGAGCGCTCGCGCAGTCTCCTGGAAGGATTTGTATTTTCCCGTGCCAACGATCAGGCGTGAGCGGAACGAGCGCCCGGCAATAATCAGTGAGTCCGACATGTTCCTATTGTAATTAAAGGAACGCCCATGGTCAGAAATGAGCGATTAGGGTCAGTTGCCCGCATTGCCGGTCAACGACTGGACCCAATCCAGACCTGCGTCGATGGAGACTAACAACTTGGCGTCCCCGGTCGTGTGAAGCCCACCGTGCACCTAACACGAGCCGCCTTTGCCGTGGCGGAACTTTTTGATGGCCTCCGGCGTATCTCAAGCTAAACCCTCACCTGCGAGGATGACATGAGTTTCACGAAGAACCCAGGTAGATTCGTAGGCTTGCTGTACGTACTCGTCTCGATACCGGGTGCCTTTGCCCTCGTGTATGTACCCAGCAAGTTGATCGTGGACGGAAACGCAACGGCGACGGCCAGCAACATCGTCGCCTCCGAGACGCTCTTTCGCGCCGGCATTACTTGCAATCTCATCTCCCAGATCCTTTTTATGTGGGTAGCCCTCGCTCTGTACGATCTGCTCAAGGGGGTCAACCAGCGGCACGCCGCTCTTATGCTGGGACTTATCGTGGTCGCTATCCCGATAGCGTTGCTTAATGAATTGAACTCAATCGCTGCCCTCATCCTTCTACGCGGAGCTGATTTCCTATCCATATTTGATAAGCCTCAGCGGGATGCTCTGGCCATGCTGTTCCTCAATCTGCATAGTCACGGGTTTGATATCGCCGAAATATTTTGGGGTCTTTGGCTGTTTCCCCTCGGGCTGCTGGTGTACCGATCGGGCTTTTTCCCCCGCATCCTGGGGGTCTTGCTGATGCTGAGATGCTTCGGCTATGTGGTCGAGAGTCTTACGTCCTTACTTTTGCCCCAGTACGGAGATGTTGTCTCCCGCTGGATGATGCCGCTCAGGTTTGGCGAGCTGTTGTTCATGTTTTGGCTTTTGATCATGGGCGCAAAGCCAAAGTTATTACCGGCTCCAGCCGCCTCGGCCTCGGTTGGTTAGGCGCACTCGTGGCGTTTCCATGGCACACAGAATGATGGATCGGGTCACTTCGTGGAGTGTCGGAAACTCAAGAATTTAACTCACTACTCAGTTGTTAAGCCGTGATAAGAGGGCGGTTTTACCCTGTTATTGGGGTGGTGGTACCTCGGCCTTCGCATACAACTCGTCGATCTGCCGGCGATAGCGGTCTTCGACGACCCGACGGCGAAGCTTCATGGTGGGAGTGAGAATGCCGTTGGCGATAGAAAACTCATCGGCGACCAGCAACACGCGCTTCAGCTTTTCGAAGCGGGCCAATTTCTGATTGACACCCTCGACGATTTCTTCGTAGAGAGCTTGGACCCTCGCATGGGCGATGAGTTCGTCCCGCGATGCGAATGGGATGTCGTTAAGCTGGGCCCAGTGCTCAAGCGAAACAAAGGTCGGCGAGATAATCACGGCAGGGAACTTACGCTTATCGCCAAGGACGGCGGCAGTCCCGATAAGCGGATTCAGTTTTAGGGAGTTCTCGATCGGCTGTGGCGCGATGAATTTCCCGCCAGAAGTTTTGATCAGATCTTTCTTGCGATCGGTGACCGAAAGATATCCATCCCCGTCGATGTTCCCGATATCGCCGGTCTTGAACCAGTCTTCGATGAAGGCGTTTTTCGTTTCTTCGGGACGGTTCCAATATCCCCTGAAGACCGATGGCCCTCGCACCAGAATTTCTCCGTCTTCGGCGGTGCGGACTTCGAGATTGGGCAGCGTCTTGCCCACGGTTCCGATGCGATGGTTGACGGGCGTGTTCACGGCAATAACGGGCGATGTTTCGGTGAGCCCGTAGCCTTCGTGAATGCGGATGCCGACGGCGGCGTACCACTCTGCTAGCTCGCGGCCCAGGGGCGCGCCGCCGGAGATGAAAATCTCCACCCGTCCGCCAATGCCTTCGCGAATCTTGGAAAATACCAGTTTATTGGCTACCTTCCAATCGCGCGAGGTCGGCGTGTGGCCGGCGAGAATCTCCGGCTTGTGAGCATTGCCCACGGAGAGCGCCCACTCAAAAATGGCGTGCTTCGCGAAGCCCTTCGCCTTCTGCTCCGCCTGCGCATAGATTTTTTCGTAGACTCGCGGCACCGCGACGAACAGGCTCGGGCGCACCTCAAGCAAGGCCGTGGGCAACTGCTCCATGAAGGGACAGTAGGCCAGCGTTACGCCATGGTAGAGCATGGCAAAATCCACGTGGCGAGCGGTGATGTGACACAGCGGAAGAAACGAAATGCTGACCAGGCCGGGATGCAAATCGAAGTCCAGCAGGGAACAACGGATGTTAGAAGCAATGTTGCCGTGCGTCAGCATTGCCCCTTTGGAAGCTCCGGTTGTACCAGATGTGTACACAATGGTTGCGAGGTCATCCGGGCCAACAGCGCGAGCTTGTGCCTCGATGTCCGCGGTGAGGTCGGGCGAGACTTCTCGAGTCATCTCGTCCATGGTCACACACTTTGCGACAGACGAGCCTAAGGGGCCGGCATTTTCGATGTGATCCATCACTACGATCTGTTCAAGCAACGTCTGTGGAAGGATCGATATAACCTTTTGGAGCTGCTGATCGGACGAGAGGAAGATGACGCGACAGCCGGAATCGCGCAGGACAAATGCCATCTGTTCCGCAGTCAGTGTGGTATAGAGCGGAACCGTGACGGCACCGAGCAGCAGGCTAGCTATGTCAGCGGTCGGCCATTCCGGGCGATTCTCGCTCAGGATGGCGACCCGATCGCCCTTGCGGATGCCCCATGTTTGCAGCGCACTGGCAGTGCGGGCTACGTTGCGGCCAAATTCCTGGGATGAGATTGGCAGCCACGCCCCGGCCTGGCGGTGCAGCATGATGCGATCGAGATTGCGCTCGAGCGCTGCGAAGAAAATGTCGTTCAGGGTGGCAATACTCATTGGTCATTGGCGATGGGGCAGGTGCGCAATACGTCTGCACAGAAATGTACTGTTTCATTGGTAGTTTCCGCAATCCGAAACGTGGGCGGGTAGTGTCCTATTTTGAACTTTTCAGGCATTAGCGGCGGTCCTCAATGTGGACCTCCCGACTTTCCTAGGCTTGGAGCATTTGTCAATTATTTCCGGATACAATATTTTCTTATTTCTCGATATCCAAGAGTGGCTGCAATCGCGGTAAAGGCTAACGCTCAGTAGGCCGTCAGTTAGCAGGGCGGTTTTAAAGAGATCAAAGGTTTTTATTATGTCGACAGAATTTTGGAAAGCAGTCTTTGATTGGGGGACGGTCGTGCTCATTGGCTTAACGTTTGTATTCGGCGCCGGGGCATTAATTACGGGCAAGATACTCAGTGATTTCCGAGAAACACGGTTGCGCCAATTCGACAAAGACCTTACAAGGGCCAAAGCCGAGCTTGGCCAGCAGCAGGAACGGGCCGCTATCGCCGACGCTAAAGTTTCCGGACTAGAAAAAGATGCTTCCAACGCAAAGACGGAAATGGCAAAGCAACAGACAAGAGCAGCAACCGCAGAGCGGAGTCTCTTAGAACTAAAAGAGCAAATCAAACCTCGCCACCTTACGGATAAAAAGGCGGAGGCCTTCGTAGCAGCCTTGAAGACACTTCCAGGCGGAACGATTGACTTTGGGTACACCTCGGCAGGTGGGGATGAATGTTTTAACTTCGCCAAGGAATTCTTGCGATTGTTCAAACAAGCAAACTGGGAAGTCAGAAACCGATCTAGTATTAGCAACCATTTAGACGTGCAAGTAATCGGGGTGGGAATTTTTATAAGTGTCCCAGCGGGGCCAGACCCAACTATGCCGCCTTCGGGACATATAGAACTCACTCCAACCATGAAAACTTTACAGGCGGCGTTTCGAGCTGTCGGTATCGAGCCGCAGTTTATTAGCTGGTTTCCGGGAAAAACTGCGCCGGAAGTGATTATTGGGTCAAAGCCGGAGCCTAACCCTTTGACGCCGAATCCAAATTAGGACACTACCCGGGGATGGGCATTACTGATTCGCATCCATATTTACCTGAAGGGGGAAGAGGTAGTAAGCTGGGCCATCGCACTGGGAGCATCTCAGTGGGGAGGGTAAATGCGACAGGCATTTCGGAAAATTCTAGGAGCGGGATTGCTGGCGGGAGCGCTGGCGGGTATGACGGCAAGTCCGCTGTTTGCGCAAGACAAGAAGGCCGCGCCCGCATCGGGCATGCCCAAGGTCGGCGAGATGGCGCCGGACTTCAAATTGCATTATTTCGACGGCAATGATCTGAAAGACGTTAGCCTGAGCCAATACCGCGGGAAGAAGAATGTTGTGCTGGCGTTCTACATCTTTGCCTTCACCGGTGGTTGAACGGAGCAAATGAAAAACTTCCAGCAGAATTTGAAAGCGCTGGAAGCAACCGACACCCAGGTCCTGGGTGTGAGCATGGATAGTGCCTTCGCCAACAAAGCCTTCGCCGACCAGATTGGAGTGACTTTTCCACTGCTGAGCGACTGGGGTGGAAAAATGACCCGCCGGTACGGAATCTACAAGGATGAATATCAGGCCCCTCGGCGCATGAACTTCCTGATCGGGAAAGATGGAAAGATCATGGAAGAACAAGTGGACGACGACGCCATCGATCCTAAAAAGATAGTGGACACATGCCAACGGCCGAAGCTGAAGAACTAACGTAGTCTTTCTGATTGCTTGGTAACGGTTCGCACGGGCGAACGGCGTGCGGGCTACAAACGAACCAACTGTGACAGCGCCGGAAGTGGGAATCGGACCCGCTCCCGGCGTAGTGTTTTGTGTGTGCATGCGATGAACGAAGGCAAACGGCCCGCGATCAACTGGATGGATCTGCTATGGCTCGTCTTCCTCGCGGGACTGGCTCTCCTGCCTCCGGTGTGGGAGGTCCACAAGCAACTGATCCTTCTCGCGTTCGGCCTGGTGCAACTGACCGAGGGATGGTTTGTTTCGCGAGTGCCGGAGAGAGGTGCAGCCTACGTTGTTCTGGTCAAGATTGGCTTGGCTACGCTGCTGATTGATCACACCGGCGAACTGAGCATCAACAGTAGTTATTACCCTATCTACTATCTTCCCATCGTTACGGCGGCGCAGTACTTCGGGCCGTGGGCTACCTTGCTTTGGACGGGACTAGCTTCCGCTGCGTACTGCTCTTACCTTTATCCAGCTCTAGAGGAATATGAGATCACCAGCGAAAGCTACGGGCTGCTCGCGATTCGCATTCTCTTTTTCTTTCTCGCTGCTATGGTAATAAACCGCTTTGTGGTCGAGAACCGTCGTCAGACCAAGCGCTATCAGGCATTGGCGGAAACTCTCGCTGAAACTAATCGCCGCCTCGAACAGGCGCAAGCGGAGGCTCGCCGGTCGGAGCGGCTGGCAGCGCTGGGGCAACTTTCGGCAGGGCTGGCGCATGAGATTCGTAACCCTCTGGGCGTCATTAAAGGATCGGCGGAAATGCTGACTCATAAGTTGGGGGATTCGAACCCCCTGGCCGCCGAATTGGCGGGTTACATTTCGACTGAGACTGACCGTCTCAGTGTGCTGGTAAGCCGTTTCCTGGACTTCGCGCGTCCGCTGCACACTGACCTGGAGCCGCAGAAAATCACGCCCGTGGTGGAGCGAGCGCTCCACACGGTTGCGACCCTCCGCCCAGGCGACGCCATCCACGTGGAAAAATATTATGAAGCCGATCTACCTTCCGTTCCACTGGACGAGAACCTGAGCGAACAGGCCTTCGCCAATATTGTGCAGAACGCGTATGACGCAATGGGCAGTGATGGCGGCACGTTGCGGGTGACGATTGCAATGTCACACGTAAGGGGACGAGACGGAGTGGAAGTTCGGATTCAGGATACCGGGCCCGGGGTTCCAATCGAACTGCGGGAACAGATATTCAATCCCTTCGTGACCACCAAGAAAACGGGAGTGGGCCTGGGCCTCTCGATCGTCTCGAAAATTATGGATGGACACCATGGTTCTATTCGCGTGGACGGTTCAGCGGATGGCACGGGAGCGTGCTTTGTGATGTTCTTTCCGACCGCGGCCCAGCAGTCCGCGGCTTCGGAAGCGCCTCAGTTGGTGGTCTCTTGAGCGCAGAAACGGAAGTGAGAAACTAGCAGAGCTATGCCCGTCATTCTAATTGTCGAGGATGAAGCCAAGATGCGCCGCCTCATCGAGTTGGATCTTGGTGAGGATGGGTTCGTTACGTTCTCTGCCGGCGATGCCGAATCCGGACTTAAGCTGTTGTGCGAAAACTTAATCGATCTGGTGGTTACCGACCTAAAACTTCCCGGCATGAATGGCCTGGAATTTCTGCAGGCCGTCAAGCACCAGAATGCGGCACTGCCGGTGGTGGTGATGACAGCATTTGGAACGGTGGAAACTGCGGTCGAGGCCATGAAGGCGGGGGCCAGCGACTATGTGCTGAAACCATTTTCCCTGGCCGAGATGCGGATGGTCATCCACAAGGAATTAGACGTCCACAATCTGCGTGAGGAGAACCGGTCGCTCCGTGAGGCGCTGGGAAAACGATACGCGCACCCGAATATTGTGGCGCACAGTCCGAAGATGCAGGAGGTGCTTGCGACGGTCGAGCGCGTTGCTCCTACAAATTCCACTGTGCTGCTGGGTGGCGAGACTGGTGTCGGCAAGGATCTGATCGCTCGAGCCATTCACCAGAAATCACGGCGCGCGTCCGGGCCTTTCATCAAGATCAATAGCACCGCGATTCCTGAGAATCTCCTTGAGAGTGAACTCTTCGGCTACGAAAAGGGCGCGTTCACGGGGGCGACCGCCAGCAAGCCGGGCAAGTTTGAACTAGCGGATAAAGGGACATTGTTTTTGGATGAAATTGGCGACGTTCCCCTTGCCATTCAGGTGAAGCTGCTGCGCGTGTTGCAGGAACGCGAATTCGAACGGCTGGGTGGCACGCGTACGGTAAAAGTGGATGTGCGGCTGGTCGCAGCGACCAATCGCGATCTGCGGGCCGCGCTTGAAGAGGGCACTTTTCGCGAGGATCTTTACTACCGCTTAAACGTTGTACCCATCGACATTGCGCCTCTGCGCGAGCGCAAGGAGGATGTTCCCGATCTCGTTCGCCTTTTCATTTCCCGGTTTTCAGCAGAGTCATCCAAGCCGATTGCTGGGATTACTCCTGACGCGATGCAGATCCTGGTGAACTATCACTGGCCGGGAAACGTTCGCGAATTACAAAACATTCTGGAGCGGGCCTGCGCGCTGGCCAAGGGAACAACCCTCGAGGCCTCGGATATTCATATCGATGTGCGTCCGGCCAGGGCAGCGGATTCGGTAAATCATTTCCTTCCGGAGGGCATGACCCTGGAGCAGTGGGAAGACGAGATGATTCATGAGGCGTTAAAGCGGGCGAATGGAAATAAGAGTCAGGCCGCGCGTCTGCTCGGATTGTCGCGGAACGCCTTACGCTATCGGCTGTCGAAAATTGGGATCGCAGATGAGGGAGAGAAGGAGGCGTAGCTACGCTCCTCGCAGCGCAGCTCTTAAATAGCCCATGGGAAAAGTGACCGTGTTCCAAGTACAACTGAAACAAACCTTGGTTATCGCTCAGGCACAATGTTGGCGTGACGGGCGACCTCCTGCCACCGGCCATGCTGCTTCATCCATACGCCGGTAAAGCGGAGATGCTCGGTTTTGCCGCCATTGGGCATCTGTCCGCCCCATACTGACCTCTCGCTTCCGGCAACGATCACGGTGTCGCCATACACACGTAGATATTCGATCTCTCGGTCCAAGGAAGCGACCACCAGGAAGCCGGACTCAACCAGGCCCAACACCTGCTGCTTATTCACGAACTTATTCAGAGGATTAGTAACAACCAGATCATCGGACCACAAAAGCGCCAGGGTCTTCAGATCCTTGTGGAGAAAAGCCTGGACTTCTTCGACATTAAGCCGCCGTACTTCTTCCTCAGCGCTCTTATCGCTGGTTGAGGTTTGCCCCGAAGCCAAAAGTACCGCCCCAGTCAACGACACCAAAAACACAGCCTGAGTGAGCAAAGTTTTCATTATTCAATCCTCCTGCCGGGTGTAGCACTGCCATGAAGCGAT
>JRHI01002979.1_pt1 | contig 10670 bp, 8 predicted proteins | sample 215371 | NCBI WGS metagenome assembly JRHI01 (sample SAMN02929681, study PRJNA255918) | sediment metagenome | biome: cave system; feature: Ice Cave; material: Sediment; isolation source: sediment from deep within a dark volcanic ice cave with no known source of... ... | reverse complement strand
GAAGATGGATCAGGTTCGAGCCTCAGGTTGGCGCCCGAGAGCGGCGCGGAGTCGGGGGCGGCCAGCCAGCTCACCACGGCCGCCACCTGGGCGGGACGAAGCGCGAGTGCTTTGGGTGCGCCGCTCAGGGCCAGCATCGGGGTGTCGACCGCTCCCGGGCTGACCGCGTTGACGCGGATGCCGAGCGGCCGGCCCTCCACCGCGAGCGCCTCGTTGAGTCCGGCCAGGCCCGACTTGGCGGCCACATAGGCCGCCATCCCGGGAAATTTCTCCGCCCCCCAATACCCCGAGAGACTGGACACGTTGACCACGGTCGAGCCCCGGGGCATGCGCCGGAACGCCGCCCGGCTGCACAGGAAGGCCGCCCGCAAACCGGCGGCGATGGTCATCTCCCACTCTTCGAGGGTGGTCTCGGCCAGCAGCTTCGGTATCAGCACCGCGGCATTGTTGACCAGCACGTCCCAGCCCGGCAGTCGGCTGGCGGCGGCCTCCACCTGGGCTTCGTCGGTGACGTCGACCCCGTCTCGCCGACTCCACGAGACCACCTCGTAGCCCCGGCTCCGCAGAGCGGAGCCGATCGCGGAGCCGATGCCGCCGCTACCCCCGGTGACGACCGCGATCACGCGGCCACCCTGGCCACCTCGGCCAGCGCCCGCTCGTACTCGTTCAGCACCCGCTCGAAGCCCAAACGGGCCACGGCGCTGGCTCGCACCCGGCCCCGATCCAGTTCCAGACTCCGGCCGATCGCGGCCACCAGGGCGGCCTCGTCGCCGGGCTCGACCAGGTAGCCGCTCACCCCCTCCTCCACCACCTCGGGCAGGGCACCCCGTCGGTACCCGACCACCGGGCAGCCGGCCAGTTGGGCCTCCGCCGCCACCAGCCCGAAGGGTTCGTCCCAGCGCACCGGCTGCAGGCAGACCGCGGCCACCGCCATCATCCTGCGCAGATCCGCTCTGGGCACCGGTCTGACCTGGATCCGCACCTCGCGTCGCCAGTAGTCGAGGTCATAGGCGGCCCCGATCACGAGCGGATCCAGGCCGGCGGCGCGAGCCAGGCGGATGCCGTCGGCGGTGCCTTTCTCGGGCGACACCCGGCCCGCCAGCAGCGCCACCCGGCGCACCTGGCCGGGGGCCGGCGGCCGATCGGGAACGCCGTTGCGAATCAGCCCCACCGCCCGCCGCCCGGCCGCCGTCCAGGCCGCCCGGACGAACTCCGAAACCGCGGCGAAACGGCCATTGGAGGCGATCACGGCATCGAGATACCGGCCCCGCGCGGGGCCGAGGTGGAGCGTGTGAAGAACCGGCAACCCGGCCGCGAGCACCACCGCCTCGGCATCGATCGCGTGCTGACTCACGGCCTGGTGGCGGGCGGCACGCAACTCTTCGAACAGCCGCTCGAAGGCGTCCGCCAGGGCCGGGTTGGGTGGCGGGTCGCCGCCCAGAGGGCGGATCCGCGCGGTGGCCGCGGCGGCCTCCACCGGGACCTGGCGCATCCTCACTCCTTCGACGCGCGAACCCGCCGCACAGTAGAGGGTGACCCGATGGCCCCGTTCCTGCAGGCCGGCGGCGAGATCGCAGACGAAGGCCTGGGCGCCACCCAACTGGGCCGGAAGCAGCGGCGCCACCGGCGACGCCACCACCGCGATGTCCATCTTCAGGAGTTTCGGGTCCTGACCAGGCCCAGGAACTCGGCGCGGAGATCTGGCTCCGCCTTGAACCGGCCCAGCATCGAGGTGGTGACGGTCTGGCCGCCGACCTTCTCCACCCCCCGCATCTCGATACACAGGTGCCGGGCGGAGATCGCCACCGCCACCCCGGCGGCGCCGGTCGCAGTCTCGACCGCCTCGGCGATCTCGCGGGCCAGGCGCTCCTGGAGTTGCAGGCGGTGCGCGAAGACGTCAACCAGGCGCGGCACCTTGCTCAGGCCCAGGACCCGCCCGCGGGGCAGGTAGCCAACGTTGACGATTCCGAAGAAGGGCAGCAAGTGGTGCTCGCAGAGGCTGAAGAAGGGGATGTCGAGGATCGTCACCATCTCGTCCGAGTCGTGCCGGAAGAGCGCTCCCGAGACCACCTCATGGACATCGGCGGCATAGCCGCTGGTCAGAAATCGCAAGGACTGCGCCACCCGCTCCGGGGTGTCGACCAGGCCCTCGCGGGAGGGGTCCTCCCCCAGGTGCCGGAGCAGTTCGTCGATCAGGTCAGGTAGGCCGTCGGTGAGCCGGGGGGCGATGCTCATGACGCCAGCACCTCGGCGGCGTTGTTCTCCGACTCGATCAGCCGCAGCCGCTCCAGCCGGACTCCGGACAGCCGGCGATCGAGCCGGTGCCAGAAGCTGAGGGCAAGGTTCTCGACGGTGGGGATCACCCCGGTCAAGAAGTCGACGTCATGGTTGAGGTGGCGGTGGTCGACGCGGTCGACGATCGCCTCGCGCATGACCAGGTCGAGATCTTTGAGGTTGATCAGCATCCCGGTCTCGGGGTCCACCGAGCCCCCCACCGTGACCTCGAGCACGTAGTTGTGGCCATGATCCCGCGCGCAGGCGCCGAACACCTCGAGGTTGCGCTGGGGAGTCCACTCGGGGCGGTGGAGGACATGGCCGGCGGCAAACGTGGCCCGCCGCGAGATCCTCACCCAGGTGGCCGCCGGCCCGGGTTGGGGTACGGCTCCGGCCCCGCTGATGGGGCTGCCGGCTGCGGCTTCGGTGGTGATGCTGGTCACTGGACAGATACTCCCCGGTGGGCGCTCGCCAGGCGCGCTGGAACTCGACCGGCACCCGAATGGCGGCATGATGGGCCCCGGCTCCCCCCAGGAAACAACCACCCGGGCCGGATCGGGATTCCGTCCCGCATGACTGACCCGGTACCTTTTAAGGTACCTTTTGCGCCGGTCTGAGCCGGATGGCTGAGTTGGCAACATCACGCGGCGCCGGCGCCGGGGTCCGGCCGCAGCCATCTCGGGTATAACCCGAACCGCATCACCTTGGCCGCCCGGCCGCCGGCTACCTCGAGCGCGGCGAACTGGAGGCGACTCATCGGCCCGGCCCTATTCCCGGCGCTGCCCGGTTCGATCCCGGACCCGCCACCCGGAGCGCAAACAACTCGTGGGGAGGATCGGGAGCCCCGAAGAACTCATCGATCCACCGGTCATGCCGGCCGGCTGGGACAGGCGGAAAGCTTCGCCGGAGCCACCCGTGAGCTTCGAACCAGTCGGGGTCCCGGGGACCGATCAGCACCACCTCGGCTCCGGGACGGGTGATCCGCTCGAGCTCCGCGAGCACGGCCGGATCGGGCCCGAAGGCAGCACAGGAGGCGGTCAGATCGGCGCAGGCGTCGGGGAGGGGCAGCGCCTCGGCCCAGGCGCCGATGACCTCGACCGCCGGCCAGCGCCGGCGGAGCAGACGGCCCAGCCCGATCGAAGGCTCGACCGCGATCACCTCGGCGGCCGAGTGGATCAGGTGACCGGTCAGGCGGCCGCTGCCAGCGCCCACGTCGATGACCCGGCCCGGTGGCACTTCGATCGAGTCCAGCAAAGCCGGATGGGCCGGCTCGACCGCCGCCAACCGGTCCCACAGCGCCGGATCCAGGTGATAGACGAAGGTCCAGAACATCGCCTTGAGCAGGCGCTCGGAAGCGGCTTCGTCGCCGGCCAGGATCGCCTCCTTCTCCGGCCCCGGTACCCGGGCCAGGGCGTGCCGCCTGACCCCGGCCGGAAGCCTTTCCAGATCGCGCAGGCGGTAGCGGCGCCAGCCCGGCGGGGCGGCGGCGGCGGCCCGATCGTGGTCCGCCGCCAGCCCGGCAGCCACCGGATCAGCCGCCGTCGGATCCGGGCCGGTCCCGGTCTCGAGCAGCCGTCCGCAGCCGGCAGGTGGCCTCGTCATCGACGGCGAGCTGGCCGTTCGTCCTCACGATCACCACCCCATAATCGGCCGCCGCCCGCTCAACCGAAACCAGTTCGTTGAGGACGTCGTCGAGCACCGCCTCGGGATCGCGCAGGAATGGATCGTGGAAGCCGCCGCCGCCGGGCAGCCGCATCACGATGTCTGTCCCCGGATCGATCCAGACCGTGGCCTTGGGGTTGGGACGCCGCCCGTCGCTCAGTTCGTACTCGCCCAGCGCCCCCGGCCGCCCGCCCGCAAAACCCCGGGCCGGGTGGACGATCCGGTCGAAGAAGGGCGACATCCGGTACTGGCCGGTGACCTCCTCGGCGCGCAGGACGATTTCGTGGCCGAGTCCGCCACGAAAGCGGCCGGGACCGCCCGAGTCGGTCCGGAAGCTGCGCTTCATGAAGATCAGCGGCGATCTCGCCTCCACGATCTCGGCGGGTGTCCCGTAAACCCCGGAGGGGAAGGCGGTGGACGAGAGCCCGTCCTTGGTAGGCCGGGCGCCGGTGCCGCCGGAGTTGAAAAAGAGCATGGTCCACGGTCGATCCTGCCGGTCGCGGCCCACAAACTGGAGATTCCAGAGGTTGTATGAGCCTTCGGCCAGCACCCGGTCCGGGATCACCGGGAGCAGGGCCCCGTGCACCACCCCCGGCAGCCACTGGCCGACGATGTGGCGGCCGGCGACCGGCGCCGGGTGCCGGCAGTTGAGCAGTGAACCCTCCGGGGCGGTGATGTGCACGGGCTGGAAACTCCCGAAGTTGTTGGGAACGTCCGGCGAGATCGCGCACTTCACGCCGAAGGTGGTGTAGGCCTGGGTGTAGTTGAGCACCACGTTGATGCCCCGGTTGACCTGAGGCGAGGTGCCGGCGTAGTCGATGAACATCTCTTCGCCGTCAACGGTGATCGCGCAGGCGAGGGTGACCGGGTGGTCGTAGCCATCCATGGTCAGCGAGTTGCGGTAGACGCCGTCCGGCAACCTCCCGATCGCCTGCCGCATCGCCCGCTCGGTCCGGCCGATCACCTCGTCGGCCAGGGGCACGATGCTCTCCAGCCGGTACTCGTCCATGAAGCGAAGCAGGTGCTCGCCACCCACGTCGTTGGCGGCGGTCATCGCGTAGAGATCGCCGACCACCATCTCCGGCACCCGCACATTGGCACGGATGATCCGGAAGAGGTCCTGGTTGGGCTCGCCGCGCCGGAAGAGCTTGCTGAGTGGGATGTGGAGGCCCTCTTCGAACACCTCGGGAGCGTCGGCCGAGAAGGGTCGGCCGCCGATGTCGGCCATGTGGCAGATGTTGCCGAAGATGCCCACCAAATCGGCGCCCCGGAAGATCGGGGTGACGATCGCGATGTCGTGGTAGTGGCCCGACTGCTTCCAGGGGTCGTTCACGATCAGCACGTCGCCCGGCTCGAGAGTCGAGGGCGGCATCTGCTCGAGACAGTAGAGCACGCAGTTCTGGGTCGAGTTGATGTGTCCCGGGGTCCCGGTCACCGCCTCCGCGATCATCCGACCCCGGGGATCGAAGACGCAGGCCGAGATATCGCCCGCCTCGGTCACCGAGGGGCTGAAGGCGGACCGGATCAGGGCGGTGGCCTGCTCGTCCACGACGTTCAGCAGCCGCCGCCAGAAGACCTGCACCAGTAGCGGGTCGAGGCTCGCCTCGGACCCGGAGACATCAATGTTCACGGCTCACCACCAGGTTCAATCGAGGGTCGACGCCGACCCTCCAGCCGGCCGGCACGATCGTGGTCGACTCCCGCTCCTCGATGATCGCCGGCCCAGCCAGGCGGTCGCCCGGGCGCAGCGCATACCGGTCGTAGACCGGAGTCGGGGCCATCCCCCCGAGGTCGGGCCGGTAAGCCGGCCGAGAGCCTTTCTCAGCCCGGGCGGCACCCGGCCGGCGGAAGTCGAAGCGGGCGCCGGGCCGGGGCCCGGATACGCTCAGTCTCCAGTTCAGAACCTCGGCCGGGGCTCCGGGCAGGGTTCGCTTGTAGAGCCGTCGGTAGGCGGCCTCGAACTGACGGCGAAGGAGGCCCGCGGTCTCGTCACCCCAGGCGTGCTCCGGGATCACCACCGGTACCTGGTGGGTCTGGCCAGAGAGCTGCATGTCGCAGGTGCGCTCGTAAACGATCTCACCGGCGTCGATCCCGGCGTCGGTGAGCACCCGCCTACCCTCCGCTTCCAGTTCCGCGTAGATGGCGGCGACCCGGTTGGGTTCGAGTTCGGCAAGGCGCATGAAGGCGCCCCGCGCATAGCTGAACGTGAGCGGAGCGACCATGAACCCGATCGTCGAGCCGACTCCCGCCGCCGCCGGACAGACCACCTCGCTCAGGCCCAGCAGGTCGGCCACCCCGACCGCGTGCAGCGGCCCCGCCCCACCGAAGGCGACCATCGGCAGCGCGCGCACGTCCCGTCCCCGTTCGGTCGCGTGCATCCGGGCGGCGGCGGCCATGTTCTCGTTGACCAGGTGCCGCACCGACCACGCCGCCTCGAGCGGGCTCATACCCACCTCGGTGCCGAGTCCGGCCAGGGCCTGCAGCGCCCGCTCGCGGTCGAGCTTGATCGCGCCACCCAGAAAGAAATCCGGGTCCAGATAGCCGAGCAGCAAGTTGGCGTCGGTCACCGTGGGCTGGTCTCCCCCCAGCCCGTAGCAGGCCGGGCCGGGATCGGAGCCGGCGGAGTCGGGTCCGACCGTGATCAGGCCGAAGCGGTCCACCCGGGCGATCGAGCCGCCCCCGGCCCCGATCTCGATCATGTCGATGCTGGCCGCCCGCACCGGTAGCCCGCTGCCCTTGGTGAAGCGGTAGACCCGGGCCACCTCGAAATCGTTGGTGATGATGGGGCGACCATCTTCGATCAAGCAGGCCTTGGCGGTGGTCCCTCCCATGTCGAAAGAAAGCAAGCTCGACCTGCCCATCAGGGCGCCGTGATGAGCGGCGGCCAGCGCCCCCGCCGCCGGGCCCGACTCGATCATCCGGACCGGGTGGGCGCGCGCGGTCTCTACGGTGGCCAGCCCGCCCGAGGACAGCATGATCATCAGCCTGGCCGGGGATCCCAGCTCGGCCACCTGAGACTGGAGGTCGTCCAGGTAGCGCTCGACCAACCGGCGCACATACACATTGACCAGCGTGGTCGAGGTGCGCTCGTACTCCCGGATCTCGGCGGCGACGTCCGAAGAGATCGACACCCGTACCCCGGGCAGTCGCTCGGCCAGGGCGGCCGCCACCTGCCGCTCGTGGGCGGGGTTCTGGTAAGCGTGAATGAAGCACACCGCCACCGCCTCGGCGCCGGAGGCGGCCAGCTGTTCGATCAGCCGGTCGAGGTCCGCCGCCGCGATCGGCCGGTACACGGCACCGCTGGCCAGGATCCGCTCGTCGAGCTCGAAGCGAAGGTGTCTGGGCGCGATCGGCCGCGGCATCTCCAGGAAGAGGTCGTACATGTCGAATCGGTGCTCGCGGGCGATCTCTACCGCATCGCGGAAGCCGCGGGTAGTGACCAGGGCGGTTCGATCCCCCTTGCGCTCGATCAGAGCGTTGGTCACCAAGGTGGTGCCGTGGATCACCTGCGCCACCTCGGCCCCCGTCGCACCCGCCTGCTCCAGCACCTGGGCCAGGCCATTGCGCACCCCGACGGTCGGGTCCCGGGGGGTGGTGAGCGCCTTGCCGATCCAGGTCGTGCCGTTCTCGGGATCGAGCAGCAGAACGTCCGTGAAGGTACCGCCGATGTCGATCCCGGCGATCAGCCGGGGGCCCGGCCGACTCACTTGCCCCGCGACTCCAGCGGAGGCGAGAGCATCAAGCGGCCTCCGCCGTGCTCGGGACCCGGTGCCGCAGCCAGAGCCAGCCGAGGCCGGCCAGCAGGATCGCGCCCAGCACCGCACCGGTCGCGGCCACGGTGGCGAATCCGCTGACTTGCGTGATCACTCCCCCGCCCAGGCTGCCACTGCCCGCCGCCAGCCAGACCAGCACGTCGGCCAAACCCTGGAAACGGGGCCGGATCGCGGGCGGCACGTACCGGGCGAGCAGCGTGGTGCCGACCACGAAGCAGAAGTTCCAACCCAGCCCGATCAGCAGCATCGCCATCCCCAGACCCAGGACGCTGGCCGTGCTGGTCGCCGTCAGGGAGCCGGCGATCAGGATCACGCCGCCGATCGCCACCCCCAGCCGGGGACCCAGGCGGTCGGCGGTCAGCCCGGAGAGCCAGGCGAAACCGAACATGCCCACCTGGTGCAGGGTGATGATGTTCGCGATGCCCACCGGCCCCGCCCCATGCCGCTCGGCGTGGAGCGGGATCAGCACCATCAGCATCACCATCACCGCCTGGCCGACCACCAGGCTGAGCACACCCAGCCGCACCTCTGACCGGCCCGCGATCCGGAGCGCCTCGCTCCATGAGGTCGAGATTTTGACGGTAGGGCGGATTTCACTCTCCGGCCGAGCTCTGAACAAGGTCAGGATCAGCAGGGCTCCAACTCCCGCCAGCCCGGCCGCCTCCAGCCAGCTCAGCTCGTACCACGGGATGCCCGTGGTCCGGGCCGCTGAGCTCAGGAGCGGCGACGTGGCCGAGTAGATCAGCGCCCCGATCACGGATCCGAACAGGATCCCGCCGACGACGGTGCCGCGACGAGCCGGCTCGACCAGATCGGCGGCGGCGTAGCGGGCCTGCAACTGCGCCGCGTTGGCGACCCCCACCAGCGCGCTGCCAACGATGAAGCCCGGGAAGCTGCCAGCCGCCGCCATCACGAACCCGAGCAGAGCACCCCCGGCCCCGATCGCCAGACCCAGGCTGAGACCCAGGCGCCGACCGTATCGAGTCATGAACTGACCGAGGAGCATGGCCGAGGCCGCTGCCCCGAGCTGGTTGGCGGTGGCCGGAACCCCGGCGGAGGCAGCTTGGCCGGTGATATTGAAGGCGACGATACTGTTCAGCGACAGGCTGGCGGCGAAGGCCACCGACGCACAGGCCTGGACCACGAAAAGGATCGTGAGGCCGGTCCTGGCCCGGCTCAGTCCTTTTCCCGGCGCAGTCGATTGCGCAATCACTCCAACGAGTCTAGTAGCCATGCCCAACCCGGGTCCGGCGAGTAACATCGCCGGGCCCTCGGCAAGCACCGGCCAACTCAGCTGGCACCCGGCTGCGGCACACTATGTGGATGCGAAGGTGGGGTATCCCACCGCTGACGGTGAGGAAACCAGGCTGGTTCCGGTCGTGCCTGCGTCGAGCCGCGCTCGGGACCTGGATGGCAGGCGCTGTGATGGCGGCGGCCGCCCCGCCGCTCACTGTGGCCGCCCTCAGCGCGGCTCGGGGCGACGTCTTCGCCGCGATCGGCGACGGTAAGGTGGCCCACCTGCGCCCGGATGGGAGCCTGATCGAGACGCTGAACACTGGCAGCGGCGCCTTCGAGAACGACGGCCTGTGCCTGGACGCGACAGGCGCCATCTACTCCGTGCAGGGCTTTACGGCGAACCGAGTGTATCGCTTCACCACCGGCGGGCCGGCGACCGGTGAGCCGTATGGATCCGGCTACACCGGCAATCCCCTCAGCTGCGCCTTCGACTCTCGAGGTGTCCTCTACGTGGGCCAGCCGGACGGCCCGCGAACCGTGGTCAAGGTGGGTGCCGACGGCAAGCTGGCGGGCAGCTTCGCACCCCAGGTCGAGGGCCGTGGGACCGACTGGATCGACCTCGGTCAGGACGGGTGCACGCTGTATTACACGAGCGAAGGCCCTCATCTCAAGCGGTTCGATGTCTGCACCGGCGTCCAGCGACCCGATCTGGCTGCGCTGCCGGCCAGCCAGTGCTTCGGCGTCAAGGCCCGAGCCGACCAGGAGGTGCTGGTCGCCTGTGCCCGGAACCTCTTCCGGGTCGCGGCCGGCACCGGGGCCATTCTGCAAACCTATCCCGCCGCATCGCTCGCCCAGGACGAGACCTTTTTGGTCGCCGCCAACTTGGACCCGGACGGAACCACCGCCTGGACCGCCGGTTACCGGACCCACCATGTCTACCGGTTCAATCTGGCCAGCGGCGCGGTGGTGACACGCTTCGACGCGCCGAACTCGAACGGCCGGCCGCTGGGCGGGCTCTTGATCGCGGGCGAGCCGCTGGCCGGGATCTCCGCCGCGGTGGTGGCCGCCACCCCCCCGACCCCGGCTCCCAGCCCCTCACCGGTGGACGCGTCGGGGCCCGGCTCCAGCTCGACCCCGGTTGCCGGTGAGCGGGCCAGGGCCGGCTCCTCCACCCCCTCAGCCGATCCGGTCGCCACTGCCCGTCCGGCCGGCGCCGGTACCGGCGGTACCCTGCCCGACCCCGGGCTCGACCTGTCTCGCTTCATACCTACCGGCAGTGCCGCCTGGCTGGGTCTGGCCGCGCTCGCCCTGGGCATCCTCGGCCTCGCCGCGATTTCCGGAGGACTCGATCTCACCCWCCCTCCTGGGGACCCAACCGGAKCCAAGGCAGGAGCTTCGACGCCRGCAGTCGACGCCCCGGACCGCCGGTTGACGCTTACTCAGGAGCTGGGGCCCTCACCGGAGGCGGCGCTCCCGCCGGAGGCGGCACCCGCGCCGGAGGCGACGCCCGCAGCCGAGGCGACGCCCGCACCCGAGGCGGCGCTCGCACCCGAGGCGGCCCTCGCGCCGGAACCGGCGCTCCCGCCGGAAGCAACGCCCGCACCCGAGGCGGCACCCGCACCCGAGGCGGCACCCGCGTCCGAGGCGGCACCCGCACCGGAGGCGACGCCCGCACCCGAGGCGACGCCGGCACCTGAGGCGGCACCCGCGCCGGAGGCGACGCCC